>Ga0213840_1000673_pt1 | contig 40517 bp, 30 predicted proteins | sample SWPATP22_FD_160132 | JGI IMG/M metagenome (GOLD analysis project Ga0213840, IMG submission 160132) | Coastal seawater microbial communities from Marineland, Florida, United States - SWPA TP2 #2 | ecosystem: Environmental > Aquatic > Marine > Coastal | place: USA: Florida | collected 2016-08-14 | reverse complement strand
GCCGGGAAGCCTTTTTGTGGGCTGAGATCGTCGGGGGTGCTGATTTTGGATCCGGAGGCCGGCTCGCACCGCGAAACAGCGAAGAAAGCAACGCCGGATACCCAGAATCCGGATGTGGCGATGACGGGAAAAATGATGGCTGCGGCAGGCGGCTACTGGTGCGAAGGCCATGGCAGCAAAGCCCACCAGTTCCTACAACCCGCCCTCGAAGCCGGCCCGCCTACCCACTGGCCACGCTCATCGAGCTCATGATCAGCTTCGGAGCAGTTGCCAAGTCATGCCGTTCCCCCGCAGTCCTGCATGAACAGGTATCAGAGCGGGAAATCCGGACCGGCCGCAAGGTCGATCAGAGAAATGATCTGCAAATCATGTTGCAAGCGGAACTAGCCACCATGAAGTGGTGAACGCGAAAACCCAGCGGAAGGACGAACGAGGATGAACGCCCAGAAGAGACCCCACAGGGCGGTATGCGGCCCGCCGTAGAGAGCTGCTCCCCTACACAACCGAATAGGTCCGGGACCCCACACACCCGGAACATCAGATCAGAGGCGAGAGTGTGCACAATGTGCACACCAAAAGACCGCAAAAAAGGCCCCTGACCAGGGAAAACACGTGCCCGAGGTGGGACTCGAACTGCATTCGCTCCCCCGCAAACATTGGGCTCCTGCGGAAACATGCGGAATCCGGGCCAGTCCGGCACCGGTACGACCCAGTCCGAGGCCGGGAGTGTGGACATTGTCCACACTCCTTTTTCCACCTGTTAGACCTCGCTGTATGGGCAAGACGACTGCCGTCGCTGATCGCTTCGGGTCGTTTCGTCAGGCGATCTGGATCCGTTCGTCGCCTAGCTCTACCTCGACACGAAGCCGGCCGCCGAGCGCCTCGACGTATTTCCGCAAGGTGTCGACCTGGGAACGATCAATGTCACCGTGCTCGATGCGGGAGACCCGGTTCTGGCTGACATGCAGGCGCCCAGCCAGCTCGACCTGCGTCAGCTCAGATGCCTCGCGGAGCTCCCGAAGCCGGTAGGCCCGGACCTCATCGAGCATCCGCTTCTTGTAGGCATCGACAGCTGCCCGGTCCACCGGACGCTTGGCCAGTAGTTCTTCCATAGACTTCGCCACTATGCCTCTCCTTTCAGGATCCTCAGATGATCATCGAACAGGTCATCCGCAACCGGAATGTTCGTCGTGTACCACTTGCTCCAGTTGCCCGCCTTGTCCCCGGCGACAAGCAGGATCGCCCGCCGCTCTGGATCAAAGGCAAACAGGATTCGCAGTTCCGACCGCCCGCTCGATCCCGGCCGCAGTTCCTTCATGTTCTTATGCCGCGAACGGACCACTGTGTCGACCAATGGACGACCAAGTTGAGGCCGCGCTCGGCGAGAAGCTCTAATGCAGCAACAATCTGCTCATATGAGTCTTGGTCAAGACCTAACAGCCACGGCTCCACGAGTCCCACGTCAACATTCCACATCGAGGCCATCATACAACTCAGGTGTTCTACAACTCAAGTGCTATATTGCGGCCGCCACTTGTTGGACGTGCAGGAGGGACGAGCCGTCACACCCATTCGGTTGTGGCCGAGCAATGCGTCGCAGACAAGAAGACCTCGCAAGGCGATGATGTCGTCTTATCGAGGCGACAACTCAGGCATCCTAAAGGCGTTTCAACAGCCCGGCCTCGTGGTTCTTAACGAAGTCCCGGCCCGTGCTGATTCTTTGCATGTGCCGGTGACGCTGGACGTCCTAACCGGTGACTTGACCAAGAAACTCCGACTTGGGGGTGTGCGCCGTGGCATTAGGCTCAACCGGACGGCGGTCACCGCCTTCTGAAACACGCAGGTTTATGTCTGGGCTGCTGCGGTGATTTCGGACAGCGGAATGAGTGGTTTCTTCTACGCTGCCAAGGCTGGCTGTTGATAACCATAGTGGACTTCGTTGGGCCGCCGGTAACCGAGTGCGGAGTGCCGGCGCCGGCTGTTGTAAAACCCCTCGATATAGCGAATGACGTCGCTCCGGGCTTGTGATTTGGTCGCGTACACGGTCCGGTAGACACGCTCGTTTTTCAGGGCTGAGAAGAACGATTCGGCCATGCTGTTGTCCCAGCACACGCCGGTGCGGCCCATCGAGGAGCGCATGCCCAGGCCGGCCACCAGGGCCCTGAAATCGGCCGAGGTGTAGACGCTGCCCCGGTCGGAGTGCCAGATCGCGGACGGCTCGATCCGGGTTGTAGCGGCGGCGTTCTTGAGCGCGTCGGCGACGAGTTCGGTGCGCATGTGATCGGCGATGGACCAGCCGACGACCTTCTTCGAGTAGCAGTCGATGACGGTGGCGAGGTAGATGAATCCTTGCCAGGTGTGGATGTAGGTGATGTCGCCGACGAACTTCACCCCGGGGCGGTCGGCGCTGAAGTCCCGGTTGCCGAGGTCCGGCATGCCCGCGGCGGCCTGCGCGTCAGCCTCGGTGGTGATGCGGAACGGGCGTGGCTGACAGGCCACCAGCCCTTGGTGGCGCATGATCTGCCGCACCAGCTCGGGAGAGCACTCGGTCTGTTCCGCGGCGAGATCGGCGTGGATGCGCCGGTAGCCGTAGGTGCCCTCGGACTCCTCGAAGAAGTGCTGGATCCGCGCGGTCAGGGCCTGCCGGCGCCCCGAGGTGGCCGATTGTGGACGGGTGGCCCAGTGATAGAAACCGGACGTCGAGACGGCCAACCAGCGGCACATCCTCACCACCGGGTTCAGATTGGCGGGCTCAGCTTTTTGGGAATCGATGAATTCATACTTGCTCACTACCGCTGCTCCCGCGCGAAGTAAGCGCTGGCTTTTTTCAGGAACGCAGTCTCCGCCCGCAGCTCTTGAACTTCACGCTCGAGCTCCTTCAGCCGGGCCCGCTCCGGCACCGTCAGATCAGCCTCTGTCCCGCCGTTGGCCTCGCGGTACTTGACCAGCCAGTTGCGGAGCGTCTCGGGGCCAACACCGTGCGCGGTGGCCACGTCCTTGATCGGCTTGGACGTGCTGATCACCTCGCGGCACAGCTCGTCCTTGAACTCCTGGGTAAAACGCTTCCGTGATGCGGTCATGCTGATCTCTACTTTCGGTAGACCCCCATTTTAAGAGGGCCCACTGTCCGAGATCTCCGCGGCAGCCCAGTCCATGTTCGATGATACTAAGCGGTATCAGGTAGTCCACTGGCGTGAGACGTATCCGGCTGCCCGAAGGTGACCTCCCAAGAATACGGTTCCGAGGATTTGTGGCGACGCAGGCACCCGCCATCTACGGTCTTGGGAACGCTGTCATCTGTTTTTTAGCTTGCGCGGATCAGGGAACCCGAGCGAGACGTACCCTGGCGCCCGTTTATTCAGGGACGCTGCCAGTAGGGGTGTGGATTCGTCGTAGTAGTCGTGAACAGTCGAGACAGTTTTACCCGGGTACGGCCGGATAACCCGGCCGACGTACTGGACCAATCTGCCTTTGAAGGACACAGGCGCTGCCAGGAACAGGGTATCCAGTTTTGGGCAGTCAAAGCCTTCTCCAATGTATGAGCCGGTGCCCAAGACCAGCAGAGGCTGCGCATCATCAGTGGTGGCAAGAAGGTCGACGGCGGCCTGTCGTTCCTTGGCTTTCATCGCCCCAGTGAAAACCACCGGATTCAGACCAGCCGCCTCGAACCGGGCCCTCAGGGACTCAAGATGGGCTTTCCACGTAGTCAGTACAAGGATTCGGGAGTTCTGTTCGTAAGCTTCAATGACGTCGTCGTAGATTTGCTGCAGGCGTTCCTCGTTGGCGATCAAGTCCTTGTAGATGGCAGAGATCCCGCCCGGCTCGCTGGGGTCTGCGGCGCCGTCGTACACGTATGAGGTCCGGTGCAGTTCCAAGGCCAGCGCCGGTTCGGCAATCTCGTGGGCGTGCGTTGGCAGCTGCTGCGGAACAGCTGGGGAAATCGTGTGGGAGATTTGGCCGAGCTGGTGATAGATCAGCGAGTCCAACTTGTCGCGGCGGTATGGCGTGGCCGTCAGCCCCAGCCAGTACCGGGCCTGAATCTGGTTCATGACGTGGGTGAATGCTGCCGCCGGGACGTGGTGACATTCGTCTACGATGACGAAACCGTAGCCGGCGGTCAGCTCGGCAACATTTTCCCGCCGGGCCAAGGTAGGCAACAGCGCGACATCGACCCGCCCCGTCGTCTTGGCACGGCCACCTCCGATTTGGCCGCACTGCTCGTCCATGAATTGGCGGATGCGGCTGCGCCACTGCTCCGCTAAGGCTTTACGATCAACCAGAATGAGAGTTGAGACGCCGCGCAGTGCCATCGCAGCACACGCCATCACAGTCTTTCCCGTACCGGGCGGGGCTACCAGGACTCCGTGCTCGGCGGCAGTGGCGGCGTCCAAGCCGCTTTGTTGTTCGGAGCGCAGGCTGCCCGAGAACTCGAAGCTTTGAGCCGTGCCTTGCGCCCGTTGATCATCAATGCGCAGCGAGCTGCCACTCGATTCGACGAGTTGCTGTAACAGGGGCAACAGACCACGGGGCAAGATAAGGTCGCCGTCAAGCGTTTCGTCGTAGTTGCGCAGGTATCGAGGAATGTTCCAGGTGGACCGCCTCTGGCGTTGGCGTTCATAGAACTCCGGGTTCGGCATGGACGCGGCATGCTTGACGGCCGAGATCATTGCTGGTCCAAGGTCCGCGGCTTTGATCGTCAGACGTGACGCGAAACCTGCACGAACAATCAGTGCGGGGCGCGGAACAATTTTGGACGATTGGGGCAATTCCAGCCGGCGAACTTCATTTCCCAGCCTAACTGCCGGCAGTCTGCGGATATGGTCGCGAACTTCACGATCCGAAAGCCGATCCAGACTGGACAGGTACGCCCATTGGTCCTCATATGGTTCGAGGGTCGTTGTGTCGAGGAACAGGGTGGTGCCATGCTGGCGGCGCTTGCCGTTCAGCGGTGCGGCTATCAGGTTCCCCATACCTTTGCCCGAGTGAACGTCTTGGGCGGGAAAAAGCCTGTCGTAACTTGCCAGGCTCATGCTGCCGCGAAGCGCCATCGCCTCATGAATGAGGCCGGTGCCAAGCTGGCGAGCTGCGGACGCCGGTATGGCGGCGCTGAAGAAGATCCACACATGGGCGCCACGCCCGGACTGGGACACTTCCAGGGCCGCGGGAATACCTCGAAAGCGAGCAGCCTTAGCGTACGCAAGTGCATCGAGCATTGCGGCGCCGCCGTCAAAGTCCGCGGCGACCCACCAACAGGTGTCCTGTTCAGTCAAAGGATAGAGACCAATGTGCTGCTCTCCGCGCAAATGGTCGGCAATGACTATTTGAGTAAGCGGCAGGAATCTGGCGCCTGCGATGTTCGCGCCTTTACGCCAGCCACCGGCGACGGCAGGGACCCAGCCGGAGCGGCCGTCACGCGAGTTTTCCCACCGGACTGCGTACACATCGTTGCGCGCCCTGAACAAATCCTGGAACAGCCGGACTTTCGCTTCCGGAGACGAATCCATGGTGACCGGACCATGGTGCACCGCTGAAGGAAGTACAGCCTGAGCCAGGTGGGCTGCCTTTGACTCCGGTTCCGTGAGTTCCAAGAGCTTCCGCAGTCTGGCATTGTCCAGACGAAGCTCCTCGAGCTCAAGTCTTAACGCCCTGTCTGCCGCAGTGGAAAGGCCCGGCAATGCGGTTTGCCCACCAACTTCAGGAGTGTCTTCAATCACGGTTCCATTGTGGTCGGCAGAGGCCACCATGCCGAAACAGAAGAAAGTCATCCACCACCATGGTGACGGCGAATGGACCGCCACTGCGCACGTCCCAACACTGAGACGAGTCATGTAGCTGCCACCTACACGACTTCACAGCTAACCGCGGCACTGCCCGTAGACGGAGTCAGAGGGACGCGCGAAGGTTCCCAATTCAGCTCCTTACAGACACTGAGCCCTGGAAACGTGTCATCAGGACGACCGATGCAGCGCGCAATCCTAATTCTGGCAGATAGCGTGAGATGGTACCGGCGTTCCGAGTTGTTGGTGTGCCATCTCGCAACATCGTGGACACCGGATCTCGCCACTTCGTGGACGCTGAATCTCACGACCAACTATCCAGACCAGCAGTACCAACAGAAGCTATCTGCCACTAATTTTCCTTCGACGCCCCTACGTCGCCACTGGACCGCTTAAAGCAGACGTAAGTGTGGACAGTGTCCACACCCACTTTGGCTGGACAAAGAAACCATAAGCGGCTCCCATGACGTCCATCAGGAGCCTTCTACCAAGTTCTGCACCAAAGCCGGGAACGTCATGTTGTACCCGTGACCCCCGCACCATGAATAGGTGTTGGCCACCCACGACCCACCCTACAGAATCGAAACGAGGAAGTCAGTAAACCCACTTACAGCAGGCGGGAGGCCCCACCAGCCAGGGACTTGAACCCGCCACCCCACACACCTGCATAGACCTCGCGGCGGCCAGGCCAAAGCCCGCGCTCTTAGCGTCAGAGGCGCGCCAGCGCAAAGTTTGTACACACGCCAAAGCAAAATCGCCTCTGACGAGGGGATATGCTGTGCCCGAGGTGGGACTCGAACTGCATTCCCGGCCTTACAAAGGCTAGGAACCCGCAGAAACATCCGGAATCCGCGGCAATCCGCAGGCTATACCACCCAATCCGCGGCCAAGAGTGTTGACATTGTCAACACTTACTTTTGCCCACATTCTTCGTCCATCTATCTCCGTGGGTGGTGTGGCGTGGTTCGAACACGTCACCGTCCCGCCCGCGGGAGATGACGGTGTCGGTTTGGCCTGTGGGCAGCGGGTTTGGGTCCGGGTATGGGGTGTAGGCCAGGTGCGCGGTGGTCAGGTCACCGGTGGTGGGATTGAGGGCTTCTCCGTGGGTGAGTGTGATCGTGGTTCCTGCCGGTCCGAGCGCGGACAACCGCACCCAACCGTTGAGGTTCTGTCCTAAGTCCACGATCTGCCGGCCGCCGGAAAGCCTGGTGACGGCGACAGCGGGGTATTCACGGATGCGCCGCACGGCAGGGGCCGGTGAAAGGCGAGCCGGGATGGGTCCAGGGTCAGCGTGTCGTCGGAGACCTTGGCGTGCTGCCATGCGATGTCGTCCATTCTCGTGAAGTCGACGGTTTGCCCGTCCATGAGGTCTGCGGCAATGATGGCGCCGGTGCCGTATTCCCAGTCGGGGCCGGTGGCAACGATGACGGTGTCTGCTGATGTTTCGGCATCGAGCTGTGCGATAACACCGGTATGGGTTCCGAAATTGTCAGGGACCCGGCTGGGTCCGGTCCGTCCACGGAACCATCCATCGCTTAGCACCAGCCGCAGTTCATTGAGGCCCGCCTTCAGTAAGTCGGTGACCTCGTGGTGCTGCACGTAGAGGGTTTTGGCGTAACTGGTCAGGCCGGGCGCGAGTTCCACATCGCCAACACGGACCCCGTTGATGAAGGCTTCATAGATCCCGTGGGCCGTGGCAGCCAGGGTGGCGTGTCGTGGGGCTTCGTGAAGGGAGAAGATGGTGCGGAATTCGTAAGCTGGGCGCGAGCCGGCCGGAGGGACAGTATCCTCGGCGGCTTGGATCCAGGTCGCCTTGGCGAGGAGGTCCTGGGCAGCGGCATCAATTCGGGCAGTCAAGGGCGTACGCTCTTCCGTATTGGGATTCAGGGGTTGGGCGTGTTGTGGCCGGTTGGGTGTTGGCGGCTTAGATGTTCACATCTGCGCAGCCACTGGGAGGCCCTATGCAGTGCGTCGTGGAACTGTTCCGTGCCTGGTTTGTCCAGGAAGCCGTGTCGGGAACGGTGCGGTATGGCGTAGTCGAGAGAAACATGGGCTTTGCGTAGTTCGCGGGCGAATGCTTCTCCTGATGCGCGCAGGGAGTCGTGATCGGCGTCGATCATGAGGGTTGGGGGGAACTGGTTGAGGTCGTGCCCACCCGGAAAGGCGTCCGCCCGGTGCATTGCTTCCGGTGATCCTGCGTAGGCGCGGTTCATCTTCTCGACGGTGCCGGCGCGGAATTGTGCGAAGGCATAGCGCCCGCGGATACGGGAACGAAGCTCAGAACTCAGGGGTGGCAGTTTCGCGTGAAAGGTTCCGTAGAAAAGGATGAGTCCTTCAGGGATCCGGCCCTTTTCGCGTAACCGGATTGTGGCCGCAGCAGCAAGGCAGGCACCTGCGCTTGCGCCTCCGAGGAAGACCTTGCCGTCGGGAGCTTTCGCCTGGACTGAGGCGACGACATCCAGGACGTCCTCTACGGGTATGGGGTACCTGATGCCGGGCAGCCGCCCTGGTCGTGGGGCTTTAACCCAGCTCCAGCGTGGCACGAGACTGTAGTCGACAGTGACAACGGGCCTGCCGGCAGCGGCCAGGGCACGGGCAGGCGCGTCGCTTTCGGCCTGGTCAAGGCCGCCATAAGCGAAGGCGCCGCCGTGCAGCCAGATCAGGGGCATCGCTTCCCTGGCCGCGTGGGACGTGGCGTAGTGGCGAGTGGGAATGGTTCCATGACGCCCGCTGACGCTTTGGTCTGTCACAACCAGAGCATTACTGGAGACCTGCTGATCCTGGCTCATGCGCTCGGCACCGGGATGGGCTGGTGTGCCAGCTCGATCTGGGCCAGGAAAGCGTTGTGTTCTGCCTGCTCCCGGTACTCCGATGGGGTGCGGACGCACACGGGACACCAATGGCCCCCAAGGAGAACGAGCCGAGGGCTTCCGGAGAATGCGTGGCCGTCGGCGCACTTCCATTGCAATGGAGTGCTGATGTCCCCGACGGTGGCCTTTGTCGATAGCAGTACGCCACCGCGGAAGTCGGCTGCTTCCTGGTAGTCCTTAATGGCCCAGTCGTCGCAAGGCTTTGTTTCGTCGTACCCGTGCTCGAGGAGGGTTCGTACCCGGCCGGGGCGCGGAGGCCAGAAGGTGTCCCATCCGCCTATCTCTTCCCATTCCGCCCGGGAGCCGAAATAGGCAGTGATGGCTTTGTCATCGTTGTCCCTCAGGTATGCCATGGTTCCGCGGTTTTTGAGCGTAAGCGGTTTCATGACCAGGTTTTTTACGATCCAGGCTGGAATCTTTCCGGCCAGACGCAGCCCGGGGTTCTGGTCCAGAACACGGGCCAATGCGGCGTCAACGGTGTCGCGGCGGAACGGGACGAGCTGTTCGAGCCGGTCGGAGTCGGCGTACCACTGTCCGTGGAAGTTACGGGTCGCGAACCAGTTGCGTTCGTACCAGGCGCGTACGTCCTTGACTCCGAGGGCAGAGGCAATCCGTGTCTGGAGTTCCCAGTTCCCCAACCGCCACTCCTCCCCTCCCCCGATGTTGTAGATCCCGGCCCAAAAATCTTCCGGAACGTCGGGCTCGCAGAGGTTAGCCATCAGACGGGCCGCGTCTTCCACCGAGACCCATTCCATCACCCCGGTGAAGGTGGAATGGGTCATGATGGGGTCGCGGATTTCCAGGACACCAGGGTGGAAGATGCCGGTCTGCCGCAGCCACGCCCACCGGGGAAGACCTGAGTCCACGAGCTCTTTTTCGGCGATGATTTTGGACTGGCCGTATTCGTCGAATTGGGAGACGCGGAGTGGATCGCCGACCCTGCCCCAGTGGTGGGGCGGGGTCCTGTCCCCGGTCTCGGCGATCGACCCAACCCCGACGACGCTGATTGCGGCCGGGTCAGGTTGGGCTTTGACGGCGGTGATGATGTTTCGGATGCTGACGGTGTTGACGCGCATCGCCAGTTCGGGGTGCTCGTCGGCCAAGGGGGAGACGACTGCGCCTATGTGGAGCACATAGTCAGCGCCCCGCACGCATTTTTCAACTGCGGCGTAGTCGGTGAGGTCCCCGAACACCACTTCCAGGTTTTCCATGTCCTCGTACTGGCGGATCACGGCAAGGTCCTTCGGGGCGGGCAGGACAAGCGCGATTACCTCGAACCGGTCATCGCGGCTGCGGAATTCGTCGAGGACTCGCCTGCCCCAGTTCCCCGTGGCGCCGGTCAGGAAGACCCGGGTGCGCCTCATGCAGACACCGTTTCGCTATCAGCTGCTTCCGTGCGTGTCTGTTCCATCAGCGATTCGAGGACCTCGAGGGGAAAGACGCTGCCTGTAAAGGAGAGGAACTGGTGCATGGGCATGGATTCCACCATCTTGAGGCCCTCAGGGTTCTGCTCTGCCTGCTGTGCCTGTTCCGGGGTCATGTTCGCTGCCATGCCCTCCATGAGCACCGAACCGACGACCGGGTGGCTCAACCAGTCACCAACAGAGGACTGCATCGTCAGCGGACGGGCAATGACGTCGCCCCGCAGTTCGATTGCACTTTCTGCAACAACGGTTGAAGAGTCGGTCCCGATCTGGACGAGGTACGTTCCGGCCGGTACTACCCATTGCCCCAACTCGACGTTCCAGTAAGCAAAAGCCCGGCGGTCGAGGCTGAAGTCAACCGTGCGTTCCTCCCCTGCCTGCAACTCCACCTTGGCGAAGGCCCGCAACTCACGGACCGGGCGTCGGACCGGGCCGGCGTTGGTTGAAACATAGAGCTGCACGACGTGCTTGCCCGCACGATCCCCAGTGTTCTTGACGGTGACACTGGCCAAAGCTTCATCAACATTGTTGCTGTCCACTGTCAGCCCAGTGGTGCTGAACTGGGTGTAGCTCAGTCCGTAGCCGAACGGATACCGGACGGGAACGTTGACGCTCTCGTAGTACCGATACCCCACGAAAACGCCCTCGCCGTAGCGGACGTGGCCCTGCTCGCCGGGGAAGTTCAGGTAGCTCGGGTTGTCTTCGAGCCGGAGCGGGATTGTTTCGGCCAGATGCCCGGAAGGGTTAGCGGCACCGAAAAGGACATCAGCAAGAGCCTGGCCGCCGCCCTGGCCCAGCAGCCACCCTTCAACAATGGCGTCGACGTCGTCGTGCCATCCCTCCAGGGAGACGACACCACCGTTGGACAGGACGACGACAGTGCGGGGAGCTTCCTTGGCGATTGCCTTCAGCAAAACAGCCTGTACAGGCGGCAGCACCATGGTGTCCCGGTCGTATCCTTCGGATTCTTCGCGCTCACCAAGCCCGACGAAGACTACGGCGACATCTGCCGAGGATGCAGCAGTCACAGCGTCAGTGAGCAGGGTGGCCTCGTCCCCGGACCCATCCAAGGTAAAACCTTGTGCGAAGGTCACCCGGGAGTTCATTTTTTGTGCGTGGACATGGATGGCGTCGAGGGCATTATCCAAGCGCGTGGGGTTGATGTGGGAACTTCCGCCTCCCTGGAAACGTGGCGTGTCAGCGAACGCTCCGATAACAGCAATCCGTTGCCCGGCAAGCAGGGGCAGGGCGCTGTTTTCGTTGCGCAGAAGAACGATTCCCTCAGTGGCCAGTTCACGTGCCAGGGCGTGATGTTCGTCAACGTCGAAGGTCACCCCCTGTTCGGGAGCGAAGTCGGTAAGTCTGGCGACGCGTCGAACACTGGCATCCACCACAGCCTCGTCCAGATCCCCGGAGAGGACTGCGTCAACAACTTCCTGATCGATGGCCGGCCCTCTGCCGGGCATTTCCAGATCCAGGCCCGCTTTGACGCCGGCGACCCGGTCGCTCACGGCACCCCAGTCGGACACAACGGCACCTTGAAAACCCCACTCGTGACGCAGTACGTCCGTGAGCAGCCACGGATTTTCGGACGCGGGGACGCCATTGATTTTGTTGTAGGAACTCATCACCGTTGCGGGATTTGCTTCCGTGACGACGCGCTCGAAGGCCGGCAGGTAAATCTCGCGCAAGGTTCGTTCATCGACATCTGCGCTGATCCGCATCCGCTCGGTTTCCTGGTTGTTCGCAGCGAAATGTTTGACGGACGCGCCAGTGCCCACGGCTTGCACGGCGTTGACGTGGGCTGCTCCCAGCACTCCGGAGAGCAGCGGGTCCTCTGAGTAGTACTCAAAGTTCCTCCCGCACAGCGGGGATCGTTTGATATTGACACCGGGACCCAATGCGATGGCGACGCCGAATGCCCGCGCTTCCCGCCCTACGGCCTCCCCCACCCTGGCGGCAATGTCCGGGTTCCAACTGGATCCAACGGCCACCGCGGGTGGCAGGCAGGTCGACGGAAGGCTGTCATTGATGCCGAGGTGGTCCGATTGTCCTGCCTGCCGGCGGATCCCGTGAGGGCCGTCCGAGAGAACAAGAGGCGGAATACCCGCTTCCTTGAGCTCCTTGGTGCCCCAGAAGTCGCTGCCGGAAAGCAGTGATGCTTTCTGCTCGAGGGTCAGGCGGCTCAGATCGGGGGTGCTCATGCGGTGGCTCCTTCGGCGGTAACTGCTGTTGTGAGGTCGTCAATCAGTGCCTGTGGGGCACCGGGGATGTGTTCGACGAGGATGTTCAGGGAAACCGCTGCTGCTTCCGGCGCTGTCCCGTCGATGGGGATGCCGGGCAGGTGCTCGGCGAAAACGGCAGAGATGCGGCGCCAGACTGCGGGGCTGCCAGCGAGGACGCCCAGGGGCGTATCCATGGTGTAGTCCTGCTCATCGGGGATGATTTCGTAGTCCCACTGGTGGTTGCCGGCCTCAATCTGAACAGTGGCGTTGTCCGGGTGCTGGGGAAGTTCCACCGTGGCGGTTGTTCCTGTGGGGATGCTGACGCTCAGGCTCATCCGGTTCTCCTCGAGCTTCCATGCGATGGACACCTCGCCGTGGGTGGTGTTGTGCCGGAGGGCTGCGTGCGTCAGATTTCCGCCGATTTGGGGGGCGATGCGCATGCTCTTATATCCGGGGGTGTAGGCGGTCAGTCCGCCGATGGTGCGGTGCATCCAGTCAACGACCGCGCCCAGGGCGTAGTGGTTCAGCGAGGTCATGCCCGAGGGATTGACGGTCCCGTCGGGGCGGATCGAATCCCAGCGCTCCCAGATGGTCGTCGCCCCCATGGTGACCGGATAGAGGAACGATGGGCAGCCGGTTTCCAGCAGCAGCAGGTACGCCTCGTCGAGGTGGCCCGTGCTGGACAGGGCATCGGTGACAAGCGGCGTGCCGGCGAACCCGGTGGAAATGCGATAGCCGGCCTTGGCGACGATTGCCGCGAGCTGGTTGCCCGCGTGGGTCTTCTCTTCGGGGGTGAGAATGTCGAAGGTGATTGCCAGGGCGTAGGCGGTAGCCGTTTCGTTCACCACTCGGCCCGACGGGGCGACATATTCGTGGCGGAAAGCGGCCCTGACCGTCTCGGCCAAGGCTGTGAATTCTTCCGCGTCACTTTCGTGGCCGAGGATTTCGGCGGTCTGGGCCATTTCGCGGGTGGTCCTGCACAGGTAGGCGGCGGCGACCAGGTGTCGGTCGGTTTTGCCGCCGGCGGGGTTGTCCATGGGCGCGTCCGGGTCGAGCCAGTCACCGTACTGGAAGCCCTTCCATAGCCCGTTTTCGTCGAGAAGGCCGGCGACCTGGCGGATAAAGGATGTCATGGACTCGTACGATGAGCGCAGGATGTTCTTGTCGCCGTACTCCCGGTACAGGGTCCAGGGCAGGCTGACCGCCACGTCGCTCCACAAGGCTGTTGGCGAAGAGGCATTCGGTAGGACGTCCGGCACGACCCAAGGCACGTTGCCGGAGATTCGTTGTTCGATCGCAAGGTCGGTCAGCCAGGACCGGAGGACACCGCGGACGTCGTAGAGGAACGCGGCCGTGGGGCCGAAGGCGTTTATGTCTCCGGTCCAGCCCAACCTCTCGTTGCGCTGTGGGCAGTCCGTGGGGACTCCGACGAAGTTGTCACGCATGGACCACACGGCGTTGGAGTGGAGCTGGTTCAGCAGAGGATTGGAGGTTTCCAGCCAGCCGGTGCGTTGCATGTCGGTGTGGGTGACGACGGCAACGATGTCGGCTGCTTCAAAGTCTCCGGGCCAGCCCTCGACGTCGACGTAGCGGAACCCGTGGAAGGTGAACCGCGGCTCCCAGGTCTCCGGGCCGTTGCCGGCCAGAGTGTAACGGTCAGTGGCTTCTGCACCCCGGATCGTTTCGTAATCCATCTCCCCGCCAGTCATCACCTCAGCGTGGCGCAGGACGATCGTGGTCCCTTGAGGACCGTTTACGGTGAACCGGACCCGGCCGGAAATGTTCTGGCCGAAATCAAGGACGGAGCGGCCCGCGGGAGTGGTTATCACCGCAACCGGAGAGAGTTCCTCGATACGACGGATCGGTTCGGAGATGGGCTCGGCCAGAGACTCAAGCGGCCAATCGAGAACCTCGACGCCACCCCAGGCCGTGTCGTCGAATCCGGCCGCGTCCCATCCTCGGGGTTCGAGGGTTGCATCGTATTCCTCGCCGTCATAAATGCTGTTCGCGCGCAGCCCGCCCGTGTTCGCCCGCGAGGTTGTGTCACTGACGATGTGCTCCGTGCCCTCGGCGGACTCCAGGGCGAGTTCGAAGTAGAGCCCGGCCCGGTCGGAGTAATGGTTGCGGTTGCCGTGCCAACCCAGCCTGCCGAGCGCCCAGCCCTCGCCAACAATCGCGCCCAGTGCGTTCTCTCCCGGGACCAGCAAATCGGTGACGTCGTGAGTGCTGACGATCAACCTGTTGCGGTAGGAAGTCCACCCGGGAGCCAGGACTTCATCCCCGACCACGGTGCCGTTGAGGCGTGCTTCAACAACACCGACAGCAGTGATCCGAAGCGTCGCGCGGCGTAACTCACTGGGGGCGTGAAATGTGCGCCGGAAATAGAGAGCAGGGTCTCCCTCACGGCCGCTGTGGCCCGTTGCGGTGATGAAGCGGGCACCGTTGTCTTGGAAAGTCATGGATTGTTCCTTTGGAATATGGGTTAGCGGACGGACTTGATGCGGAGGACCACGAGTCCGCCCAGCAGGGTTATGCCAGCTGCCACTAGGTAGAGCAGGGTGTAGTTCTTTTCCGTGGCGGTGGCGCCGATCGCCAGGAAGAGCGGGGCGATCAGGGGTGCGGCGGCCTGTGGGATGGAGGTCGCGAAACCGGTGATGGCGAGGAAGCGGCCGGCGTTGGTCTTCTTTTCCGGCAGCACATCGAGGAGGAGAGCCGCGTCGACGGCGGAAAAGCTGCCGATGCCGATCGATGTCAGGACCGATCCGATCGCGATGATGCTCATGTCATGGGCGAAAGCCATGACAACGATGCCGGCCACGAAAATCAGGGCGGCAGAGAGCACGATGGGTTTACGCATTTGGATCTTGTCTGAGAGGAAGCCGCCGCCGATCGCTCCAGCGGTGGTGGCGAGGATGCCGATCCCACCGAGGGTGGCGATCACGCCGGCAACTTCCTGCAGGGAAACACCGAGCCGGGAGGCCATGAAGAAGGCTGTGAAGGTCGTGTTCAGGGTCAGGCCGAAGTAGAAAAGGAACCGTGCCAGCCAGTTCCAGCTGAAATCCTTGTACTGCCTGGGGTTGTAAAGGTACTTGGACAGGATAAGTCGAAGGCTGAGGCGGTCCTCAAAGATGAGGTCTTTGCTTGAAGCTTCACGGGCGAACAGTACAAAGAGCAGGCAGAAGACGACGCCGGCGATGCCGGGGACGAGGAAAAGCAACAGGTTGTTGGCCATCAATGAACCGGACGCGATAACCCCGACCACAGGTGCGATCTGGGTCGCGAAACCGCCAAGGCCGGAAACCTTGCCGCGCTGGGACTCCGGCAGCCGATCCGCCTGGGAGGCGCTCAGGCCCCCGAGCGCCTGTCCCCAGCCGAGCTGGGAAAGAACCCAGCCGATCATCAGCACGGGGATCGAATCCGCAGTGGCCATGACGACCAGGGACACCACGCCAAGCGCGGTACCGCCAATAATGAACGGTACACGCCGGCCCAGACGGGTGCGGGTCCGGTCGCTCAGAACGCCCAGCAGCGGTCCGGTCAGCATGACCGTCAGAGATCCTGCTCCGAGGATGTAACCGAGGTTCTGCTCCTGGCCCGGAGTAATCTGGCTGACCTTGACCGCCAGGGAAATCGCGATCGGGGTGATGAACGCCATGAAGACGCCGAACTGCGCCAGGACCATAAGCCAGATGTACTTCGCCGAGACCTTCGGTAGGTCGGCCTCCTGGACTCCTGCCGCGGGAACTGTTTCTTCCTCAATGCCACGGGCGCCTGTAACAGGGGACTCCGGGGCAACGGACACCGGGGGTGTCTCAGACTTCATGGGGACTCCATTGTCAAGTGAGTAGTTAAGATCACTAGCACGTGCTAGTTGACGGTTATGATGCTAGCAACGCTTTTTGACGCTGGCAAGAATTATTTGTAACGATTCAAAGAGTGAGTTTTGTGACCGGGACTTTGACCCGCAGGACGACGGCAGCGGACGTTGCCCGGGAGGCCGGAGTATCTCCCGCGACCGTTGGCTTTGTCCCGAACAGGACCAAGGGCCAGACCATCTCAGAAGAAACACGGGCACGTGTGCTTAGGGCTGCAGAAGCCTTGAACTACAAGCCCCATCATGCGGCCCGCGCCTTAAGGAGCGGCAAGAGCAAGATCGTTCTGCTCGTACTGCCTGACTGGCCGCTGGAGCACAGTCTACGAACAAACCTGGAGGCGCTCACACATACGTTGGGTGAGCACGGATATGCCCTCATTACCTTCACGCCGCAGCCCAAAAGCCGTGCAACGCCCTTGTGGGCTGTGCTGGAACCTGCAGTAGTCCTAGGCTACAAGCCGTTCTCGGCGAAGGATTTGGCTGACCTGAAAACCCTCGGTATCCGCAACATCATCCCAAACCCCGAAGCACCAAGTATGGGCAGGGCCCCCGACCTTGAGTCAGGCCCCATGCTTCAGACCGAGCATCTTGCTCGGCCTCGCCCACACAAAGCGCGGGATTGCCTCTCCGCCCGATCCCCGGCTGGCCACCTTCGTTCAGGCACGGCTCGATGTTGTCACAAAAGTCTGTGCGCAGGCAGGAATTTCTTCGCCAGTTATCCTGCCGGCTGACTACCGGGACGGTTCCGGCGCTGTAGCTGCGGCACAGTGGGTTGCCGAAGGGGTGACTGCTGTCGCCGCATACAACGATGATGCCGCAGACGTCATCGCTGGAGCCGTCCGAAGCGGGCTAAGCGTCCCGGGCGACCTTTCTGTCGTCGGGCATGACAACTCCCCCCTGTCGGGGCGCTTCCTGCCATCCATTATCAGTGTGGAAACAGACATGGAAAGCCTCGGCTAACGATCAGCGCACCTGGCCTTGAACCTGACCGAGGGGTACCCGATGCCAGCGAGCAGCGTGGACCACAACGAGCAACGCCAGCTCGATGGGCAAGCCCTGGACAGAACCTTCATGGATAAGGCTTCGAGCAGGGACGTCAACCCCGCCCGGCACTGGCCAAAATGTTGCGGTTCGTGCGCCAGGGAGACGCCGTCGTAGTGCACAGCGTGGACCGGCTGCACGGCAGCTGGACGACCTCGTTCTCTGGTCAAAGCTCCCACCGGCAAGGGCGAACAGGTGGAGTTCGGCAAGGAGCCCTTACTCTTCTCCAACGAAGACTCCCCTATGGCCAACCTCATGCTCTCCGTCGTGGGGTCCTTCGCTGAGTTCGAACGCTCGCTCATCAGGGAATGCCAAAGGGAAGGCATTGCCCTGGACAGACAACGCGTCCCCTACCATGGCCGCAGAAGGGCATTTACCTTGATACACGCCAACGAAATGGCAAGAAGGCGGCCAGCGGAACGTCTAAAACAGTCCTCGCGAAAGAATACGGGACCAGCCGGGAAACGGTGTATCAACACCTGCGGCGTGCCACACCTTCTGACCCAGGCCCTCCGTCTTCATGCTGGGCGAATAAGGCAGCACCACGTATGTGCGACTTTCGGAAGTTCCGATGAATCAGGGCCCCAGTCAGCCTCCAGGTGTCGATTCCTCGACCTCGGTATGCGAACCGGGCAACGGAAAAGCGGCCGAAGGCGCGCCCACGAGCGAATGTCAGCTAAAGGGTGCAAACATGACCTGCGCAACTAGAGCGAGCTAGCTAGGAAGCAATGATAGACTGAGCTGCTAGCACGCGCAAGTGGAGAAATTCAAGGAGAAGTTTTGCAGCAACCTGCTTCGACTGTGAAGAGAGTCACCGCCGCCGACGTCGCCCGCTCCTTGGGCGTTTCGCGAGCAACAGTGGGCTTCGTCCTTAACAACACTCCCGGGCAAACCATTTCCCAACAAACCAGAACGCGTGTCCTTGCGGAGGCCAAACGTCTGGGATACCGGCCCCATATGGCTGCCCAAGCACTGGCAAGCGGCCGCACGCGTATCATTCTGATCGTTCTGCCCGACTGGCCCCTTGACTTCAGTCTGCGTCGCCACTTGGAAGAAGCGTCCCTGGCGCTGGACGAGGCGGGGTACACCATGGTGACTTACACGCCACACCCAACCGGGCAGTCAAGACCCCTCTGGGAAGTTTTGGAGCCGGATGTGGTCCTGTCGCTAGCTGGCCGCTTCAGCGCCGAACACATTGAGTCCATGCATGCTGCCGGTGTCAGGAACATGATTCCTGCTCCGGACGGGCCGGTATCGGACTACCCGGAGCAGGGACCGGAATTGCAGCTGCGCCACCTCTACGGGCTTGGCCATCGGCGCATCGCCTTTGCCGGTTCCGCCGACCCCCGAATCGCTGAGCTGGTTCAACTGCGGCTGGAACTTGCCCAGCAGACCGCAGCCGAACTACGCCTGGAACCGCTGCGCACAGACCGATTGGAACTCAGCGATGAATCGGCCACTCCCGCCATCCGGGAGTGGAGGCGGCAGGGGGTGACCGCAGTTGCCGCATACAACGACGACATAGCGGCTAGCGTGGCCGGCGCAGCCCTTCGCCTCGGCCTGACGTTGCCCCGGGACCTGTCTGTGATCGGACACGACGACGCTCCCATCGCCTCGATGTTCCAGCCGCGGTTGTCCACCATCCGCGTCGACACTGCCGGACTGGGCAGATTTATGGCCCAAGTGGCGTTGAGCGCGGCGGAGGGCAGGGAAGTCCCAACTCACCCCCCTGCCCTGCGTACAGGTGTCGTCCAGCGTGCATCCACGTCTGACGCTCCGCAGCCCTGAACGAGCCGCGGAGCGTGATGAGGGCTGCTACGTCAGGCTGAGTGCCTCTTCCCAGGTCATTCCTGCTTCGATGCGGGACCGCCATTGGCGCAGCGCTTTGGCAGCCCCTACCGCCAGGACCCCGGTCAGTGCTGGTCCCCGCCTGTAGAGCGCAATGAGCCGCCGTGATTTGAGGTTCCCCTCTGCCACATGGACCTCGTCGTGCCCGCGCAGGTAGCCATGCGCCTGGAGCTTGAGATCGTACTGGTCTGACCAGAAATAGGGCACGGGTGCGTACGGGGCGTGATCGCCTGTGATGATCCGTTCCGCTACATGCAGGGCCTGCTCGGTCGCGTTGGTACGGTGCTCAACACGCATGGCCACGTCGAACCGCGGGTTATGCCACTTGGCAACATCGCCGACTGCGTACACCCCATCCGCTGCTGAACAGTCTGAAGCGCACTGCACTCCGTCTCCGACGGCGAGACCGCTGAAACGCAGCCAGTCCACTGCCGGCTCAGACCCTACGCACACAACAACAAGGTCTGCTGGTTCTGGCGCCCCGCTTATGAAAGCAACGCCCGAAACCTTCCCTTCTCTGCTTTGCAGTGCCCGTACACGGCCCTCAGATCCGGCCCGCACGCGCACCCCGTTCGCCAGGTGAAGTTCGGTGACCTGCTGCCCGATCAGCTCACCGACAGCACTCCGCAAAAGTGTGCTGCTGCTTGCGATGGTCACGTCCGCCCCTTGGCCAACAGCGGCCGCCGCAACTTCGCTGCCGAGGAAACCGCCCCCGATAACAACGACACGAGAAGCTCTGGATAGTTCCCACCGCAGCGCCAGCGCATCGTCAATAGTGCGCAGGGTATGAACACCTGCCAGGCCTTCTGCCTGCGGCAGATTCCGGGCGGTTACTCCGGTGGCGATGATGAGCCGGTCAAACTCCGCGGCCGTACCATCGGAGAGCGCCACCTGCCGGCGCGCCAGGTCAAGGTCTGCGGCCGATACGCCGTACCGTTCCTCTACTCCCAGATCGCGAAGATGGTTCTTTCCGCGCAGCGCCAGCGTTGCGCCGTCGACGGTTGCACTGGCCAGGACCTGCTTGGACAGGGGCGGCCGGTCATAAGGGGCGTGCTGCTCGGCACCGATGAGGACGATTGAGCCTTCATGGCCCCGTGACCGGAGAGCTTCAGCGGCGCTGGTTCCGCCCGCCGAGGCTCCCACAATCACAACCCTGGCGGTCCTGGGGTCTGCCCGCTTCACTGCTCAGTCAGTTTAATGACGGCTGCAGGGCAGCGCACTGCAGCGTCGCGTACAGCGGCTTCCTGATCGGGGGAAGGGTGCGGATCGAGGACGACAATGATGCCGTCGGAGTCATTCTGGTCGAACACCTCAGGGGCGGCAATGGCGCAGACTCCGGCGCCGACGCATTTGTCCAAATCGATATCGAATTTCATGGGGTTACCTCATCCCAGTCGATCATGAGTTCTTTGATGCCGTAGACGACCATGTCGTTCTTGAAGGAAATGTCTTCCTCGGGCGTTGCTACCCTTAGTCCGCGCAGGCGCCGGAACAGTTCGGGCAGCGCGATACGAAGTTCCAGCCTCGCCAGGTGCTGCCCCAGGCATTGGTGCGGGCCGTAACCGAACCCGAGGTGGGCGGACATCCTGTCCAGGTCGAGGTGGTCTCCGTCGCCGAGAAAGTCAGGATCGCGGTTGGCTGACTCGAGCACGACGGCCACGTGCTCCCCGGCCCGGATGCTTTGCCCGCCAATAACGGTCTCGCGGGTGGCCTTCCTCAGCACGCCGTTGTGAACGATGGTCAAATACCGGATCAGCTCATCAACCCCCGTCTCCATGAATGCCGCGTCCTGGAGCTTGGCTGCCTGCTCGGGGTGCTTGAGCAGCGCGTAAGTGCCGAGGGTGATCATATTCGCGGTCGTGTCATGCCCAGCAGCCAGCAGCAGCAAAGCGATCCCCTGCAGTTCCGCCGCATCCATGGGACTCTCGGCGGGTTCGAGAATAAGCCGGCTTATCAGATCATCGCCGGGACTTTCAATCTTCGACTGGACGAGACGGACAAAAAACCCCGCGCTTTCAATGGCGGCCGCCTGACGCTCTTCCAAGCTCAGGCTCAAATCGACCTGCGAAGCCGTGGCCCGTTCAAATTCGTCCCTGTCCTCCTCCGGAACGCCGAGAATCTTACTGATCACCAACGCAGGAACGGGCAGGCCGAATGCGCGGTAAAGATCAACCGGTCCCGTCCGTTCCGCAAGCCGGTCAATCTGTTCGCTGACGAGGTGCCGAATAAAGGGCTCCAGCTTCGCTACCCGCTTCACCATGAACTCGCGGGCAAGTCGCAGGCGCAGGCGGGAATGCGAGTCTCCGTCGTGGCGCAACATCACCCCCGGCGGCGGAGGCGCACCCAGGTTGTCTTTGTCACCCATAAGATGGGAAGAACTGGCGTCAACGCTGCTGAACGTCTCCGCATCGGCCAGGACAGCACGGGCATCCTCGTACCGGGTCACCAACCAGACATCGAATCCGGCCGGGGTGCTCACACGAGGAACAGGCCGGTCCGCGCGCAATTCTTCATAGCGCCGATCCGGGTCGAACGGGCAGCGGTTGGTGGGCAGGGATTCCCGTGCTTGAGGCGGCGTTGTCTGTGGCAATGAAATCATCAGTCTCTAACTACTAGTTTTTGTCCCGAAGCTCCGGTACAACCGGCACTCCCCCAAGACCCGGCACATCCGCGCCGGTACCTCCAGTGTCCGGCTTTTCAACAGCTGCCGAATCCGGCAGCGGCAGTACCGTGATGTACTGCGTTCGCAGTACGTCACCCCAAAGGCGTGGACCTGGCGCACGGCGATAGGTGCCTCCTTCCTACTATCACGCGCTAGTACAATAGGGACGGTCGGGGCTGAAAGATGGCCACACATATGTTTGATCCGGATGATTTCACGGCCGGACGCTCAGGAGAAGGATAATTGGTGCCGCCGTTACCGCCAGCAGCAAAGGGAGAACCGGGGATCCGGCCACGCGCACCTTGGGACGTGTGGCAACTGTTTTTGGATTTCGTTGTCCTTCTTGTCGTTGCCGCTGAGGTGCTGCAGCGGGCCCATTTGGACGCTGTGGAGGCGATCTTTCTTACTGCCGCCGCGGTTATTGCCGGCGCCCGCCGCCGGTTCCCTATCTCAGCGCTGGGTTTGTCGGCAGTTCTGATCTTCATCTACCCACTGTCTACCGGCCAGCATCTCCTGCCCTGGTGTTTGCTGCAGGTCTGTCTCTTGTCGTTTGCCATCGTCAAACCGCGGAACCAGGCAATTGTTGCGACGACGACAGTCGGAGTAATCCTTTTGATCAATTCCGGGCTGTGGCTGCAGATGCCTGTGCTGGACCCGATGCCCCTGGCCCTTCTTGCTTGGACCGCCGCAGCAGGAGGCGTCGGATCCGCCGTCCACTCCCAGAGGGGCTATGTCCGGGCTCTGGAAGGTCAGACTCAGCGCGCTGCAGCGACCCGGCGCGCCATCGTGGAACGCGAGCTGGTCGAGGAACGTCTTCGCATCGCGCGCGAACTGCATGACGTCATGGCTCATCACATCGCAGCCATCAACGTCCATGCCGGTTCCGCTGAAGCCAACCTGCCCGGGAACCAACCCAGTTCACTGCAGTCCCTGCAGCGCATCCGCAGCGCCAGCGGTGAAGCATTACGAGAACTCCAGACGATACTGAAGGTTCTGCGAACCAGCGACACAGTGTCCGGAAGTGCTCACCCGGTACCGGACACCAGGCAACTGGAATCGCTATTCAACTCATTTCGTTCGCTGGGCCTCGAACTCAAGCTCAGCGGCGGCACATTTCCGGAGCTTCCGCCCGAGACGCCGGCAGCGACCGACCTTGCACTGTACCGCGTCCTGCAGGAGGGACTAACAAATGCCCACAAGCACGGTGACGGCAAGGCTGTCCTCAACGTGAAGTCCGGACCGCACAAAATCACCGTGCGGCTGGTCAACAAACCCGCCGCAGCGGGGAAGCGTGAAACAGACGCAGCCGAACAAGGGTTCGGCCTGATTGGCATGGAGGAACGTGTGACCGCAGCAGACGGACAACTGAGTATTTCCAGGTCGCCTGAGCAATTCGTCCTGGAGGCCGCATTTCCCGTGGGAGTACATGAATGATCCGCATCGTTGTTGTCGATGACCAGGAGATGATCCGGGTAGGCCTGAAGGGAATTCTAAGTTCCAGGAACGACTTCGAGGTCGTTGGGGAAGCCGGCGATGGGCTGCGGGCAGTCGAAGTTGTAACGGCGACCCGCCCCGACGTCATCCTGATGGATGTACGGATGCCTGGTGTGGACGGAGTCGAGGCAATCCGACGTATCCGGTCAAACGAGCGGTTGAGCAAGTCAAATATCCTTGTGCTCACAACGTTCGACAATGACCAAAACGTCATCCGGGCGGTGCAGGCAGGTGCGCAGGGTTTCCTCGGCAAGGACGTCGGCCCCGCCGAACTGATTGCGGCGGTCCAGGCCATCGCGACCGGCGGCACTTCACTGTCCCCTACAGCAGCAGAAACCCTTGTAGCCCATGTCGCAGATCCGGGCCGCCGGCCGGTCAGTCAGGAAGCCAAGGATGCAGTGTCCGCCCTTACCCACCGTGAACGCGACGTCCTCAAGTCAGCGGCAGCGGGGCTGACGAACGATCAAATCGCGGCAGCATTGTTCATCTCGCCCTACACTGTGAAAACCCACCTGAACCGTGCCATGAACAAAACCGGGACGAACGACCGGTCGCAGCTGGTAGTGCTGGCGTACCGTTCAGGGCTGGCTGACCCCCAGCCCTGAGCCCTTACCGAACCGGACTACTGCCTCTGCGGTACACGAAAGCAATCCACAGGAGGGATTCGGGCGGACCGCCAGCAACTGATGATGAGGATGAACCTGCCAAACCCGGCACCATCTACCCCTCCAGGAGCTCGTTCGAATGGCAAAATTTCTTTACCGTCTGGGCCTTTTCAGTGCCCGGCATCGCCTTGCGGTGCTCTTCTCGTGGGCGGCTGTACTCGCTCTGGTCGGCGTGACGGCCATAACCGGGATGCGCTTCGGCGACGGCGCCTTCGATATCCCTGGCACCGAGTCCAGCAAGGCGATGGAAAGTCTTAAGAAAGAGTTCCCGAGCAGCAAAACCGAAGGTTCGGCAACCCTCCAACTTGTGCTGCGGACCCCGGAGGGAAGCACCATCGGCCAGAATCCCTACGCTGCAGAGGCAAGAGAGCTCCTCAAGAAAGCCGAATCCATCACCAACGCCACCGGTGTCGCCTCTCCCTTCGACCCGACCCGACCCTTCATTTCTCAGGACCAGACCACCGCCGTAGCCACACTCACCTTTACGGACATCCGTGAATCAAACGCCGAATCGGTGTACTCCGAAGTGGAGAAACTCGCTGAAACCGCCCGGGACGCCGGGTTTGAAGCGGAAATCGGCGGTACCCTCACCAATCCACTTCCGGAAATCCTCGGCCCCAGCGAAATCGTCGGAGCGCTTATCGCTTTCGCGGTCCTGTTTATCACCTTCGGATCCCTTGTCGCCGCTGGCGCGAACATGCTCACCGCCCTTCTCGGTGTCGGTGTCGGCGTCCTCGGCATCTTCGCCTCCTCCGCCTTCCTGCAGCCCATCGGATCCATGACTCCGATCCTTGCCGTGATGCTCGGCCTGGCCGTTGGCATCGACTACTCCCTCTTCATCGTTGCCCGCTTCCGCTCCGAACTGCGTGAAGGGCCGGACCTCACCACGGCCATCGGACGAGCAGTCGGAACAGCCGGGTCATCAGTCATCTTCGCCGGCGCGACCGTCATCATCGCACTGGCAGCCCTCTCCATCGTGAACATCCCCTTCATCACCGAAATGGGACTGGCCGCCGCCCTGGCAGTGTTCGTCGCGGTGCTGATGTCACTGACGCTCCTGCCCGTCTTCCTCGCCTTCATGGGCCACAAGGCCCTCCCCAAGCGGGAACGCCCGGACCACAAAACCGGGACGCGGGTTCATACGCCAAAGGACACCACCAAAGTAGGCATCCTTGAAAAATGGGCCTCAATCGTGGTGTACAAACCCATACGTTCCCTGTTCGCAGGCATCGTCCTGCTCGCCGTCCTCGCAATCCCGGTGCTGTCACTCCAGACCGCGCTGAACACACCGGGCGGAGACGACCCAGAGTCAAGCCAGCGGCAGGCCTACAACATCATCGCCGACGAATTCGGCGCCGGCAGCCAAAACCCGCTCGTCGTTCTGGTCGAATCCAAGGCTGATGTGCAGGCTCAAGCCTCCAGCATTCAAACCATCCTGCTCACTCTGGACAACGTGCAGATGGTGGCCCCGCCCCAGATCAGCCAGTCCGGGACCGCCGCGCTAATCAGCGTGCTGCCCAAAGAGGGCCCGGCTGCCAGCGGCACTAAGGCCCTCGTGCACGACATCCGGGAACGAGCAACAGACGTCGACGCGGCGGTGTCAGTCACCGGCGAAACGGCAATCTCCATCGACGTGGATCAAAAACTCAGCGAAGCCCTCGTCACCTACATCGCGGTCATCGTCGGTCTTGCCCTAATTCTGCTCATCATTCTGTTCAGGTCGCTCCTTGTCCCGTTGATTGCCACCATGGGGTTCCTCCTGTCCCTGGGAGCAGGAATCGGCGCGACCGTGGCGGTCTTCCAGTGGGGCTGGGCAGATGCCGTCATCGCCGCTCCTACAGGCTCCCCCATGCTGAGTCTGCTGCCTATCCTGATCGTCGGCATCCTGTTTGGCCTGGCCATGGATTACCAGGTTTTCCTCGTGTCAAGGATGCGTGAAGCCTTTGTCAAGGGCTGGTCACCCTGGGAAGCAATCCTGGACGGTTTCTCAAAGTCAGCCTTCATCGTGGTGGCTGCTGCGGCAATCATGACAGCTGTGTTCGGCGGCTTTGCCCTCAGCCCGTCCCCATTGGTTGCCTCCATCGCATTGGCGCTCACCGTCGGCGTCATCGCGGACGCGTTTGTTGTCCGCATGGTCATCGTCCCGGCGGCGCTGGCACTGCTCGGCCGCTCAGCGTGGTGGATTCCGTCGTGGTTGGATAAATGGCTGCCCAACATCGACACCGAAGGCCACGCCCTCGAAACCGCAGGCGCTGAAGACAGCCACCAGGTAACCCGCGAAATGGCCACCACCCGCTAATCATTCGCCAACCACCCCAGAACGGGCGCAGTCCCCACGATGCGAGGTTGCAGCTGACCACCGGTCAGTTGCAACCTCGCATCGCCCTCTTGATCTCAGATGGGCAGCCAGCTAGGGTAACCAACTAGCGCGCGCTACCTGCGCGCGACGGTCTCAGACGGGAGTTCCAACGTGGCAGCTCAAAACACCATCACGAAGTTCAGGTCCGCCAGCACAACGCTGGCACAGGCATCCACACCCGGCCCGGCAGAAGTGGACATCCTTGTTGTAGGAAGCGGTACCGGACTCGCGGCCGCTCTGAGCGCTCGTGAGGCAGGCAGCTCAGTGCTCATCATCGAGAAAACGGCCCTAATCGGTGGTTCCACGGCACGCTCCGGGGGAGCCTTCTGGATCCCCGGCAACCATGTCCTGGCTGCAAAGGGCGGAGACACATCCCCCGACTCTGCTGCCCGTTACCTTTCAGCTGTTGTCGGTGAAAGTGCCCCCGCGCAGCGGTGGAACAATTTCCTGGCCCGCGGCCCGGAAGCGCTGGCAATGCTGCAGAGAACCACGCCAATGAAGTTCACTTGGGCCAAGGGCTATTCGGACTACCACCCGGAACAGCCCGGCGGGTCCGCTGTCGGACGCAGCTGTGAATGCCGCCCCTTCGACCTCCGCCAACTTGGACCGCACCGGGCCAAACTCCGCAAAGGCATTATGGAAGCCCCCCTGCCGATGCCCGTCACCGGTGGTGACTACAAGTGGCTCAACCTGCTGACCAAAATCCCCGCCAAGGGCCTCAAGCTCGCTGCCCTCCGCGCGATCCAAGGCATAGGCGGCACCCTCCTCGGCCGTGATTACGCTGCAGGAGGACAGGCGCTTGCCGCCGGCCTTTACGCCGGAGTACTTAAGGCCGGAATTCCGGTCTGGACCGAAACGTCACTGGTCCGACTGCTTACCGAGCAAGGGCGTGTCACTGGTGCCGTCGTCTCTTCCGGTGGCCGGGAATATGTGGTTCAGGCCAAGCGCGGAGTCATACTGGCCGCCGGCGGATTCGACCATGACCTCACGATGCGCAGGCAGGAACAATCGTTAAGTCTGGGCCCTTGGAGCCTCGGCGCCGACGGGAATACGGGTGACGCGATCGCCGCCGCACGCTCCTGCGGAGCAGCGACCTCGCTACTTGATCAGGCGTGGTGGTTCCCTGCAATCGCCCCCGTGAAGGGCGGCGCACCGTCTGTGCTCCTAGCCGAACGCTCCCTGCCCGGATCCTTCATGATTGATTCGACAGGGCGGCGGTTCGCCAATGAGGCACAGGACTACATGTCCTTCGGCCAGCGCGTCCTCCAGCGGGAAAAGCACCGGCAACCGGTCGGACAGATGTGGCTCATTTTCGATCAGGAATATCGCAACAGCTACCTGCTCGCCGGAACGATATTTCCTGGCATGAAGCTCCCGACGTCCTGGTATGACAACGGAATCGCCGTGCATGGTGGATCGTGGTCGGAGCTTGCGCAGGCGATGTCAATACCCCAGGACGCATTCGAAGCAACAGGTGCCCGGTTCAACCAGGCCGCAGCCCTCGGTATCGACGATGAATTCGGACGCGGCAACAGCGCCTACGACAGGTACTACGGCGACCCAACGGTGACTCCAAATCCGAACCTCCGACCACTGAACCACCGCAAGCTGTACGCGGTGAAAGTTGTCCTCAGCGACCTCGGGACCTGCGGTGGCATAAGCGCAGACGAGTTCGGACGCGCCCTCAATTCCACGGCCCAGCCCATCCCGGGGCTCTACGCCATCGGCAACACGGCAGCCAACGCCTTCGGCAGAAGCTATCCCGGAGCCGGTGCCACCATTGGGCAGGGGCTGGTCTTTGGACACATAGCGGCGCGGCACGCCGCAGTTGGAAGTTGAACCGCGGGCCCGGTCTGTCCGGCATTTACGGACGTAGCAGAGCCGTTGATTCTCGCAGAATGCGCTTCGGGGTCGATTGGCGCACTCGGGGTTCTGTCTCCGGGGCGGTGATGAGGTCGATGGCTGTCCGTGCAATCAGGTCCAGGGGGCGCGGGTACTGAGGTCAGCGGTGTGGACCTGACAGCGGCGTCGGCCGCCACGCGCATTACCGGTGACAGCTGGTGATCACAGGTATGCAACCCCGAAAACCATTCCAGAATCGCTAAAGGGCTTCCCCTTTTGCGTACAGCCCTGCGCCGGTCTCACGAGAACTGGCAGCGGAACCAATTAAGGAGATGAAATATGAGCGCACGCAACCCAGTCCTTCCACCAGACATCTGGATCCCGGACGGTGAAGCCCATGTCATGCCCGACGGACGCCTGTTCGTGTACGGCAGCGAGGACAGGGATGAAAACATTTTCTGCAGCACGCAGTACCGTGCCGTGTCAACTATGGATCTGGAGGAGTGGACAGTCCACGACAAGTCCTTTGAACTGGAACAGGTCCCGTGGGCGGGCAAACCTAATAAAGGCCTGGTCCCCACCTTGGGGCGATGGACGAAAGCTCGCTTTATGCTCAAGACAGGGAGACAAACCCAAAAGTCCGGCCGATGGCCAGCTTTCCAGCGCATGATGGCAGCCGGACGCGATAACAAGGGACCGTTCCTTTTCGCCCCCGACGGGCTGGAAAAAGACGGACGATATTATCTCTATTTTTGCCTCTCCGACGGAAGCGAGGGCGTGGCCGTCAGCGACTACCCGGAGGGCCCCTTCGCCGACGCTGTCCAACTGCCGGCGACAGGCATCGATCCGTCCGTTTTCACCGACGACGACGGTAGCACTTACTTCTACTGGGGACAGTTTCGCGCCAGCGGGGTCAAACTGCACACAGACCTCATGGGCTTCGACACCGGAGAAGTGCAGCACAACTTGGTGACGGAGGAGGAGCACCACTTCCACGAAGGTTCCTCTGTCCGAAAAATTGACGGGACGTACTACTTCGTCTTCGCTGACACATCACGAGGAAAACCGACAAGCCTGGGTTACGCAACGGGACCCTCTCCGCTGGGACCTTTTACCTATCGCGGAATCATCATCGACAACGAGGAGTGCGACCCGAACTCCTGGAACATACACGGCTCCATAGAACGCTTCAAAGACAGCTGGTATGTGTTCTATCACCGCTCCAGCAGCAACTCACCCGTTCGGCGACGCCTCTGTGTGGAAAAAATAAATATTGGCTTGGCCGGGCGCATAGCCGAAGTGCCCATGACTTCCCAAGGAGTGGGTGCTCCATACGCGCCAGGAGAACGGATCGACGGCTGGCGTTCCTGCGCCGTTAGTGGGGGCGCCTTCGTCGGGAGCCGGAACATCGGAGAGGAGCGACTGATACTTCCATCATCCGGCTCGTCGGGTACCTTCCGCTACGTCCAGAGCGAACAGGGGTTCACCTCAGTTACCCTCGATGCAGAAGGAGAAGGGCTTGTGCAAATTATTGTGGGGAGCAATCCGGTAGCTGAACTGAGCCTTGGGGGCGGAATCCAGGAGGCCACCTTCGCACCAACGGTTCCAGGCCGCCACGAAGTGGTTATAAGGATGCTTGAAGGAACCGACGTCCGGGTCAGCGCCATCACGCTGAATTGATATGTAGGGGTTTCTTGTCAAGAGGGAGAGTATGAGCGGTCCACGGGTCTTGTCGTGGACCGCTCATTAACGCTGTCCGGGCAGATCATTGGGCTACGCCCGGGTCTCCACGAACGAAATGGACCTTACAACGCTGGGCAATGCGCTTACGGGTCTGGGTGTCCCCAATGACCTGATGGTGACCACGGCGTGACCGGACGGAACAGGAACGGCCGGGACTAAACGAAGCCGTGGCTGCCGTCCGGGCCGGCGGCCCCCTGGTCGTCACCAGCTCCATCGATTCGTCCGGCCACTGCCGATGCCCGATGCCCGATGCCCGATGCCCGATGCCCGAGAACATCATCGAGGTCATGACGCGAAGAGGCCCGGCCGACATTCAGCCAGTCCAGACCGGTCCGGGTCAGGTAGACATCGGCCGACTTTTCGTGCGGAGGTAATGCTCGAAGCCCTCATTCACGTGCCCACCGTGTCTCCCACTGGGCACGGCCCTCGGGCCCCCTCACATGCGGGGATGGCTTCAGATCCAGTCGTCTGAGACGCCCGGGACTGTGCCGTCCCGGTGCACCGCGACCATCTGGGCTGCGCTCATCCCCCTCACGTACCCCTCGGCTGCCTGCGCGGCGGTGATCCCCGCGTCGACTAGCCTCATCAGGTCGTGCTCGTCCGGCAAGGCTGACAGCCCTGCCGCCCGCGAGGTCCCGGCCAAGACCTGCGCCCCGAACAGGATCAGACGACGCTCGACGTCGAGACCCCGCCTCTCGCCGTGGGCGGCACGCGAGAGGCCGTTGGCAAGCCTCATAGTGCGGGCATCCCGTGGGATCTGCGCGGCGAAGTCGCCACCGTGCCGTACAGCGAGCCGGTAGACGCCTGTCTTGACCTCGTTCGGGGTCGCCGGGCCGATCCCGAAATACTCGATCCAGCCGCTGATGTCCTCGGCCCCGACTTGCTGGCCTGCGCCCGACTTCAGGCTGGCCAGCAACCCACTCAAAGTACCCTCGTCGTCCTCGGCGTCGAGAAACCGCGAGATGCCGATCTGGAGGATGTCTCGCAGATCGATCCTGCGCTCCTGCACGGCAGCCCACACCGTCCTGTTCCTCCGGAGCTTTCCGATCAGGTCCTCCCCCAGCTTCTCCCCGAAGCCCTCCGGGTCCTCATAGAAGGACAGAGGGGAGTGCTGGAAGCGGTCGAGCACCTCCGAAGGCATCGCCGCCCAGCGGAGCGCGGCCTCCGCGGCGTCGTGATTGTCCTCGACGAGATCGTCCAGCCCGTGCTCTTCGAGGAACGCGACGGCCTCGTCCGCCGTGGTGATCCCCGCGTCGAGCAGGGCAACGGCAGTCTCCGGGGACGCCACGCAGAGGACCTCGCAGAAGTTGTAAGGAGTGGCCCTGAACTCGAACTCGGCCTTGCGCCCCCCACGGCTTGTCCGCTTGGCGAGGGCGTCCAGCAGGCTGTTGCCACTCGGGAGGTCGCGAGCGTACGTCTCCACGACGCGGCGGTGCACATCGTAAGACGGAGCGTCCGGGAACCTCCTCCCCGGCACGGGATCACTGCCCATACGTCCGAGAGTAGACCCTTCCCGCACCGTCAGAGGACCTCGGGACGGGAACCGCAGATGCATTGAGAATCCTGGCCGACCGATTTCGTCTCGTCCCGGTCGGCCAATAGCCGATTCATCCGCGCGCTCCAGGCCGACTTTGCCCGCCCCGATCAGCCTGCCCGTCCAGCTAAATCTCCCACGCGCAAGCCGGTCCCCACCGCGACACCATCTGGGCTGCTGCGGTGATTTCGGACAGCGGAATGAGTGGTTTCTTCTACGCTGCCAAGGCTGGCTGTTGATAACCATAGTGGACTTCGTTGGGCCGCCGGTATCCGAGTGCGGAGTGCCGGCGCCGGCTGTTGTAAAACCCCTCGATGTAGCGAATGACGTCGCTCCGGGCTTGTGATTTGGTCGCGTACACGGTCCGGTAGACACGCTCGTTTTTCAGGGCTGAGAAGAACGATTCGGCCATGCTGTTGTCCCAGCACACCCCGGTGCGGCCCATCGAGGAGCGCATGCCCAGGCCGGCCACCAGGGCCCTGAAATCGGCCGAGGTGTAGACGCTGCCCCGGTCGGAGTGCCAGATCGCGGACGGCTCGATCCGGGTTGTAGCGGCGGCGTTCTTGAGCGCGTCGGCGACGAGTTCGGTGCGCATGTGATCGGCGATGGACCAGCCGACGACCTTCTTCGAGTAGCAGTCGATGACGGTGGCGAGGTAGATGAATCCTTGCCAGGTGTGGATGTAGGTGATGTCGCCGACGAACTTCACCCCGGGGCGGTCGGCGCTGAAGTCCCGGTTGCCGAGGTCCGGCATGCCCGCGGCGGCCTGCGCGTCAGCCTCGGTGGTGATGCGGAACGGGCGTGGCTGACAGGCCACCAGCCCTTGGTGGCGCATGATCTGCCGCACCAGCTCGGGAGAGCACTCGGTCTGTTCCGCGGCGAGATCGGCGTGGATGCGCCGGTAGCCGTAGGTGCCCTCGGACTCCTCGAAGAAGTGCTGGATCCGCGCGGTCAGGGCCTGCCGGCGCCCCGAGGTGGCCGATTGTGGACGGGTGGCCCAGTGATAGAAACCGGACGTCGAGACGGCCAACCAGCGGCACATCCTCACCACCGGGTTCAGATTGGCGGGCTCAGCTTTTTGGGAATCGATGAATTCATACTTGCTCACTACCGCTGCTCCCGCGCGAAGTAAGCGCTGGCTTTTTTCAGGAACGCAGTCTCCGCCCGCAGCTCTTGAACTTCACGCTCGAGCTCCTTCAGCCGGGCCCGCTCCGGCACCGTCAGATCAGCCTCTGTCCCGCCGTTGGCCTCGCGGTACTTGACCAGCCAGTTGCGGAGCGTCTCGGGGCCAACACCGTGCGCGGTGGCCACGTCCTTGATCGGCTTGGACGTGCTGATCACCTCGCGGCACAGCTCGTCCTTGAACTCCTGGGTAAAACGCTTCCGTGATGCGGTCATGCTGATCTCTACTTTCGGTAGACCCCCATTTTAAGAGGGCCCACTGTCCGAGATCTCCGCGGCAGCCCAGTCCATGTTCGATGATACTAAGCGGTATCAGGTAGTCCACTGGCGTGAGACGTATCCGGCTGCCCGAAGGTGACCTCCCAAGAATACGGTTCCGAGGATTTGTGGCGACGCAGGCACCCGCCATCTACGGTCTTGGGAACGCTGTCATCTGTTTTTTAGCTTGCGCGGATCAGGGAACCCGAGCGAGACGTACCCTGGCGCCCGTTTATTCAGGGACGCTGCCAGTAGGGGTGTGGATTCGTCGTAGTAGTCGTGAACAGTCGAGACAGTTTTACCCGGGTACGGCCGGATAACCCGGCCGACGTACTGGACCAATCTGCCTTTGAAGGACACAGGCGCTGCCAGGAACAGGGTATCCAGTTTTGGGCAGTCAAAGCCTTCTCCAATGTATGAGCCGGTGCCCAAGACCAGCAGAGGCTGCGCATCATCAGTGGTGGCAAGAAGGTCGACGGCGGCCTGTCGTTCCTTGGCTTTCATCGCCCCAGTGAAAACCACCGGATTCAGACCAGCCGCCTCGAACCGGGCCCTCAGGGACTCAAGATGGGCTTTCCACGTAGTCAGTACAAGGATTCGGGAGTTCTGTTCGTAAGCTTCAATGACGTCGTCGTAGATTTGCTGCAGGCGTTCCTCGTTGGCGATCAAGTCCTTGTAGATGGCAGAGATCCCGCCCGGCTCGCTGGGGTCTGCGGCGCCGTCGTACACGTATGAGGTCCGGTGCAGTTCCAAGGCCAGCGCCGGTTCGGCAATCTCGTGGGCGTGCGTTGGCAGCTGCTGCGGAACAGCTGGGGAAATCGTGTGGGAGATTTGGCCGAGCTGGTGATAGATCAGCGAGTCCAACTTGTCGCGGCGGTATGGCGTGGCCGTCAGCCCCAGCCAGTACCGGGCCTGAATCTGGTTCATGACGTGGGTGAATGCTGCCGCCGGGACGTGGTGACATTCGTCTACGATGACGAAACCGTAGCCGGCGGTCAGCTCGGCAACATTTTCCCGCCGGGCCAAGGTAGGCAACAGCGCGACATCGACCCGCCCCGTCGTCTTGGCACGGCCACCTCCGATTTGGCCGCACTGCTCGTCCATGAATTGGCGGATGCGGCTGCGCCACTGCTCCGCTAAGGCTTTACGATCAACCAGAATGAGAGTTGAGACGCCGCGCAGTGCCATCGCAGCACACGCCATCACAGTCTTTCCCGTACCGGGCGGGGCTACCAGGACTCCGTGCTCGGCGGCAGTGGCGGCGTCCAAGCCGCTTTGTTGTTCGGAGCGCAGGCTGCCCGAGAACTCGAAGCTTTGAGCCGTGCCTTGCGCCCGTTGATCATCAATGCGCAGCGAGCTGCCACTCGATTCGACGAGTTGCTGTAACAGGGGCAACAGACCACGGGGCAAGATAAGGTCGCCGTCAAGCGTTTCGTCGTAGTTGCGCAGGTATCGAGGAATGTTCCAGGTGGACCGCCTCTGGCGTTGGCGTTCATAGAACTCCGGGTTCGGCATGGACGCGGCATGCTTGACGGCCGAGATCATTGCTGGTCCAAGGTCCGCGGCTTTGATCGTCAGACGTGACGCGAAACCTGCACGAACAATCAGTGCGGGGCGCGGAACAATTTTGGACGATTGGGGCAATTCCAGCCGGCGAACTTCATTTCCCAGCCTAACTGCCGGCAGTCTGCGGATATGGTCGCGAACTTCACGATCCGAAAGCCGATCCAGACTGGACAGGTACGCCCATTGGTCCTCATATGGTTCGAGGGTCGTTGTGTCGAGGAACAGGGTGGTGCCATGCTGGCGGCGCTTGCCGTTCAGCGGTGCGGCTATCAGGTTCCCCATACCTTTGCCCGAGTGAACGTCTTGGGCGGGAAAAAGCCTGTCGTAACTTGCCAGGCTCATGCTGCCGCGAAGCGCCATCGCCTCATGAATGAGGCCGGTGCCAAGCTGGCGAGCTGCGGACGCCGGTATGGCGGCGCTGAAGAAGATCCACACATGGGCGCCACGCCCGGACTGGGACACTTCCAGGGCCGCGGGAATACCTCGAAAGCGAGCAGCCTTAGCGTACGCAAGTGCATCGAGCATTGCGGCGCCGCCGTCAAAGTCCGCGGCGACCCACCAACAGGTGTCCTGTTCAGTCAAAGGATAGAGACCAATGTGCTGCTCTCCGCGCAAATGGTCGGCAATGACTATTTGAGTAAGCGGCAGGAATCTGGCGCCTGCGATGTTCGCGCCTTTACGCCAGCCACCGGCGACGGCAGGGACCCAGCCGGAGCGGCCGTCACGCGAGTTTTCCCACCGGACTGCGTACACATCGTTGCGCGCCCTGAACAAATCCTGGAACAGCCGGACTTTCGCTTCCGGAGACGAATCCATGGTGACCGGACCATGGTGCACCGCTGAAGGAAGTACAGCCTGAGCCAGGTGGGCTGCCTTTGACTCCGGTTCCGTGAGTTCCAAGAGCTTCCGCAGTCTGGCATTGTCCAGACGAAGCTCCTCGAGCTCAAGTCTTAACGCCCTGTCTGCCGCAGTGGAAAGGCCCGGCAATGCGGTTTGCCCACCAACTTCAGGAGTGTCTTCAATCACGGTTCCATTGTGGTCGGCAGAGGCCACCATGCCGAAACAGAAGAAAGTCATCCACCACCATGGTGACGGCGAATGGACCGCCACTGCGCACGTCCCAACACTGAGACGAGTCATGTAGCTGCCACCTACACGACTTCACAGCTAACCGCGGCACTGCCCGTAGACGGAGTCAGAGGGACGCGCGAAGGTTCCCAATTCAGCTCCTTACAGACACTGAGCCCTGGAAACGTGTCATCAGGACGACCGATGCAGCGCGCAATCCTAATTCTGGCAGATAGCGTGAGATGGTACCGGCGTTCCGAGTTGTTGGTGTGCCATCTCGCAACATCGTGGACACCGGATCTCGCCACTTCGTGGACGCTGAATCTCACGACCAACTATCCAGACCAGCAGTACCAACAGAAGCTATCTGCCACTAATTTTCCTTCGACGCCCCTACGTCGCCACTGGACCGCTTAAAGCAGACGTAAGTGTGGACAGTGTCCACACCCACTTTGGCTGGACAAAGAAACCATAAGCGGCTCCCATGACGTCCATCAGGAGCCTTCTACCAAGTTCTGCACCAAAGCCGGGAACGTCATGTTGTACCCGTGACCCCCGCACCATGAATAGGTGTTGGCCACCCACGACCCACCCTACAGAATCGAAACGAGGAAGTCAGTAAACCCACTTACAGCAGGCGGGAGGCCCCACCAGCCAGGGACTTGAACCCGCCACCCCACACACCTGCATAGACCTCGCGGCGGCCAGGCCAAAGCCCGCGCTCTTAGCGTCAGAGGCGCGCCAGCGCAAAGTTTGTACACACGCCAAAGCAAAATCGCCTCTGACGAGGGGATATGCTGTGCCCGAGGTGGGACTCGAACTGCATTCCCGGCCTTACAAAGGCTAGGAACCCGCAGAAACATCCGGAATCCGCGGCAATCCGCAGGCTATACCACCCAATCCGCGGCCAAGAGTGTTGACATTGTCAACACTTACTTTTGCCCACATTCTTCGTCCATCTATCTCCGTGGGTGGTGTGGCGTGGTTCGAACACGTCACCGTCCCGCCCGCGGGAGATGACGGTGTCGGTTTGGCCTGTGGGCAGCGGGTTTGGGTCCGGGTATGGGGTGTAGGCCAGGTGCGCGGTGGTCAGGTCACCGGTGGTGGGATTGAGGGCTTCTCCGTGGGTGAGTGTGATCGTGGTTCCTGCCGGTCCGAGCGCGGACAACCGCACCCAACCGTTGAGGTTCTGTCCTAAGTCCACGATCTGCCGGCCGCCGGAAAGCCTGGTGACGGCGACAGCGGGGTATTCACGGATGCGCCGCACGGCAGGGGCCGGTGAAAGGCGAGCCGGGATGGGTCCAGGGTCAGCGTGTCGTCGGAGACCTTGGCGTGCTGCCATGCGATGTCGTCCATTCTCGTGAAGTCGACGGTTTGCCCGTCCATGAGGTCTGCGGCAATGATGGCGCCGGTGCCGTATTCCCAGTCGGGGCCGGTGGCAACGATGACGGTGTCTGCTGATGTTTCGGCATCGAGCTGTGCGATAACACCGGTATGGGTTCCGAAATTGTCAGGGACCCGGCTGGGTCCGGTCCGTCCACGGAACCATCCATCGCTTAGCACCAGCCGCAGTTCATTGAGGCCCGCCTTCAGTAAGTCGGTGACCTCGTGGTGCTGCACGTAGAGGGTTTTGGCGTAACTGGTCAGGCCGGGCGCGAGTTCCACATCGCCAACACGGACCCCGTTGATGAAGGCTTCATAGATCCCGTGGGCCGTGGCAGCCAGGGTGGCGTGTCGTGGGGCTTCGTGAAGGGAGAAGATGGTGCGGAATTCGTAAGCTGGGCGCGAGCCGGCCGGAGGGACAGTATCCTCGGCGGCTTGGATCCAGGTCGCCTTGGCGAGGAGGTCCTGGGCAGCGGCATCAATTCGGGCAGTCAAGGGCGTACGCTCTTCCGTATTGGGATTCAGGGGTTGGGCGTGTTGTGGCCGGTTGGGTGTTGGCGGCTTAGATGTTCACATCTGCGCAGCCACTGGGAGGCCCTATGCAGTGCGTCGTGGAACTGTTCCGTGCCTGGTTTGTCCAGGAAGCCGTGTCGGGAACGGTGCGGTATGGCGTAGTCGAGAGAAACATGGGCTTTGCGTAGTTCGCGGGCGAATGCTTCTCCTGATGCGCGCAGGGAGTCGTGATCGGCGTCGATCATGAGGGTTGGGGGGAACTGGTTGAGGTCGTGCCCACCCGGAAAGGCGTCCGCCCGGTGCATTGCTTCCGGTGATCCTGCGTAGGCGCGGTTCATCTTCTCGACGGTGCCGGCGCGGAATTGTGCGAAGGCATAGCGCCCGCGGATACGGGAACGAAGCTCAGAACTCAGGGGTGGCAGTTTCGCGTGAAAGGTTCCGTAGAAAAGGATGAGTCCTTCAGGGATCCGGCCCTTTTCGCGTAACCGGATTGTGGCCGCAGCAGCAAGGCAGGCACCTGCGCTTGCGCCTCCGAGGAAGACCTTGCCGTCGGGAGCTTTCGCCTGGACTGAGGCGACGACATCCAGGACGTCCTCTACGGGTATGGGGTACCTGATGCCGGGCAGCCGCCCTGGTCGTGGGGCTTTAACCCAGCTCCAGCGTGGCACGAGACTGTAGTCGACAGTGACAACGGGCCTGCCGGCAGCGGCCAGGGCACGGGCAGGCGCGTCGCTTTCGGCCTGGTCAAGGCCGCCATAAGCGAAGGCGCCGCCGTGCAGCCAGATCAGGGGCATCGCTTCCCTGGCCGCGTGGGACGTGGCGTAGTGGCGAGTGGGAATGGTTCCATGACGCCCGCTGACGCTTTGGTCTGTCACAACCAGAGCATTACTGGAGACCTGCTGATCCTGGCTCATGCGCTCGGCACCGGGATGGGCTGGTGTGCCAGCTCGATCTGGGCCAGGAAAGCGTTGTGTTCTGCCTGCTCCCGGTACTCCGATGGGGTGCGGACGCACACGGGACACCAATGGCCCCCAAGGAGAACGAGCCGAGGGCTTCCGGAGAATGCGTGGCCGTCGGCGCACTTCCATTGCAATGGAGTGCTGATGTCCCCGACGGTGGCCTTTGTCGATAGCAGTACGCCACCGCGGAAGTCGGCTGCTTCCTGGTAGTCCTTAATGGCCCAGTCGTCGCAAGGCTTTGTTTCGTCGTACCCGTGCTCGAGGAGGGTTCGTACCCGGCCGGGGCGCGGAGGCCAGAAGGTGTCCCATCCGCCTATCTCTTCCCATTCCGCCCGGGAGCCGAAATAGGCAGTGATGGCTTTGTCATCGTTGTCCCTCAGGTATGCCATGGTTCCGCGGTTTTTGAGCGTAAGCGGTTTCATGACCAGGTTTTTTACGATCCAGGCTGGAATCTTTCCGGCCAGACGCAGCCCGGGGTTCTGGTCCAGAACACGGGCCAATGCGGCGTCAACGGTGTCGCGGCGGAACGGGACGAGCTGTTCGAGCCGGTCGGAGTCGGCGTACCACTGTCCGTGGAAGTTACGGGTCGCGAACCAGTTGCGTTCGTACCAGGCGCGTACGTCCTTGACTCCGAGGGCAGAGGCAATCCGTGTCTGGAGTTCCCAGTTCCCCAACCGCCACTCCTCCCCTCCCCCGATGTTGTAGATCCCGGCCCAAAAATCTTCCGGAACGTCGGGCTCGCAGAGGTTAGCCATCAGACGGGCCGCGTCTTCCACCGAGACCCATTCCATCACCCCGGTGAAGGTGGAATGGGTCATGATGGGGTCGCGGATTTCCAGGACACCAGGGTGGAAGATGCCGGTCTGCCGCAGCCACGCCCACCGGGGAAGACCTGAGTCCACGAGCTCTTTTTCGGCGATGATTTTGGACTGGCCGTATTCGTCGAATTGGGAGACGCGGAGTGGATCGCCGACCCTGCCCCAGTGGTGGGGCGGGGTCCTGTCCCCGGTCTCGGCGATCGACCCAACCCCGACGACGCTGATTGCGGCCGGGTCAGGTTGGGCTTTGACGGCGGTGATGATGTTTCGGATGCTGACGGTGTTGACGCGCATCGCCAGTTCGGGGTGCTCGTCGGCCAAGGGGGAGACGACTGCGCCTATGTGGAGCACATAGTCAGCGCCCCGCACGCATTTTTCAACTGCGGCGTAGTCGGTGAGGTCCCCGAACACCACTTCCAGGTTTTCCATGTCCTCGTACTGGCGGATCACGGCAAGGTCCTTCGGGGCGGGCAGGACAAGCGCGATTACCTCGAACCGGTCATCGCGGCTGCGGAATTCGTCGAGGACTCGCCTGCCCCAGTTCCCCGTGGCGCCGGTCAGGAAGACCCGGGTGCGCCTCATGCAGACACCGTTTCGCTATCAGCTGCTTCCGTGCGTGTCTGTTCCATCAGCGATTCGAGGACCTCGAGGGGAAAGACGCTGCCTGTAAAGGAGAGGAACTGGTGCATGGGCATGGATTCCACCATCTTGAGGCCCTCAGGGTTCTGCTCTGCCTGCTGTGCCTGTTCCGGGGTCATGTTCGCTGCCATGCCCTCCATGAGCACCGAACCGACGACCGGGTGGCTCAACCAGTCACCAACAGAGGACTGCATCGTCAGCGGACGGGCAATGACGTCGCCCCGCAGTTCGATTGCACTTTCTGCAACAACGGTTGAAGAGTCGGTCCCGATCTGGACGAGGTACGTTCCGGCCGGTACTACCCATTGCCCCAACTCGACGTTCCAGTAAGCAAAAGCCCGGCGGTCGAGGCTGAAGTCAACCGTGCGTTCCTCCCCTGCCTGCAACTCCACCTTGGCGAAGGCCCGCAACTCACGGACCGGGCGTCGGACCGGGCCGGCGTTGGTTGAAACATAGAGCTGCACGACGTGCTTGCCCGCACGATCCCCAGTGTTCTTGACGGTGACACTGGCCAAAGCTTCATCAACATTGTTGCTGTCCACTGTCAGCCCAGTGGTGCTGAACTGGGTGTAGCTCAGTCCGTAGCCGAACGGATACCGGACGGGAACGTTGACGCTCTCGTAGTACCGATACCCCACGAAAACGCCCTCGCCGTAGCGGACGTGGCCCTGCTCGCCGGGGAAGTTCAGGTAGCTCGGGTTGTCTTCGAGCCGGAGCGGGATTGTTTCGGCCAGATGCCCGGAAGGGTTAGCGGCACCGAAAAGGACATCAGC
>Ga0213840_1000670_pt1 | contig 40754 bp, 36 predicted proteins | sample SWPATP22_FD_160132 | JGI IMG/M metagenome (GOLD analysis project Ga0213840, IMG submission 160132) | Coastal seawater microbial communities from Marineland, Florida, United States - SWPA TP2 #2 | ecosystem: Environmental > Aquatic > Marine > Coastal | place: USA: Florida | collected 2016-08-14 | reverse complement strand
AGCCCCGCCGGACGAGTTCCCGGCCATCGGGCGCGACGACCGCGCCGTGGCCGCGCCGCGTCGCCGCGCGCCCTTCGCGATGATGTTTTCGATCGTTGTGCTGCTGGCGCTCGCCGCGGCCGGCGGCTGGTGGGTCTATTCCACGGGCGCGTTCCAGAGCACGGAGGAGCGCGACACATCGGTGCCCAATCCGCCGCTTGAACTGCAGAACGAAAATTTCGACGGAAGCCGCGGTCAGGCCGACGCCGCGCCGTCGTCCGGTCCCGCCCGCATTGCCGCGGCCGGCGCCGATGACGGCAATTGGGTTACGCTTTTCAAACCGTCCGATCCGACGACCCTGACGCTTGTCGGCGACGCCAGCGCGGCGATTGACGGCGACCCGTTCGGCGAGTTCGCCCGTATCGTCTCGCCGAATTCCGAAAGCGCCATCGGCGTCGATATCCCGCCCGGTACGCTGGAATCGCTCGCCGGCAAGACCGCGCAGTTCTCGCTGATCGCGCGCGCCGACGACGATCAGGAGACCCAGATGTCGGTCACCTGCGACCTCGCGGAATATGGGAATTGCGGCCGTCTTCGCTTCGATGTCATCGCATCCGACAATGAGTTCCTGTTCAGCGTCGACCTGCCGCAGGGCGTCCGCATCAGCGGTCCCGGCAGGCTGATGGTCGTCACCGACATCTCCAATGCCGGCAAGGCGGTCAAGCTGTCGAATGTCCGGGTCCGCGAACTCGAACGCTAAGCCCCCGGCCGAAGCGCCTAAATGGTTTCGAGCGCCATTGGCCCCGACCCGATGATCTGCGGATCCGGGCTGCCGATCGCGTCCATGTCCTTGCCCTCGTAATCGGTGTTGGTCAGGATATGGCGCAGCACCTCGATGCGGCCGCGCCGCTTGTCGTTCATCCGGATGACGGTCCACGGCGCATAGCTCGTATGGGTCGCCTGGATCATCGTGTTGCGCGCCAGCGTGTAGTCGTCCCATTTCTGGATGCCGACGAGGTCGATGTCGGACAGCTTCCAGTATTTGACAGGGCTGTGCCTGCGGTCGTGGAAACGCTTCAGCTGCGTCTCGAAGCCGATATTGAGCCAGAACTTGAAGAAAACGATGCCTTCCTCGACGATCATCTTTTCGAATTCCGGCGCGTCATGCAGAAACGCCTTGTGCTGCTCAGGCGTGCAGAACCCCATCACCGGTTCGACGCCGCCGCGATTGTACCAGGAGCGGTCGAAGCTCACGAGCTCGCCGGTCGTCGGGAAATGCTCGATATAGCGTTGGAAATACCACTGGCCGCGTTCCACGTCCGAGGGCTTGGGAAGCGCGACATTGCGCGCGGTGCGCGGATTGAGGAATTCGTGCAGCACGCTGATCGAGCCGCCCTTGCCGGCCGCGTCGCGCCCCTCGAACACCGCGACCATGCGCTTGCCCGTTCCCTGCATGTGCGTATGCATCTTCACGAGCTGAATCTGCAGCGCTTCGAGCGTGTCCTCGTAATCGTCCTTGTCCATCCGCTTCTTGTAGGGATAGTCGCCTGCGGTTATGTCATTGTCGTCCACCCAGTCCGGCAGCTTCGGGTCGTCGATGTCGAAGACCCGCTTCTTACCGTCGATCTTGAGTTCAACCGCACGAGATTTCGTCGCCATGTCTGTTAGCCGCTGTCCAGTTTCCGTCAGATCGGCCACCGTATGGTTTCCTGCGAGAGGCGTCCAGATGGCGACGCCTCGTTCCGCCGGTCTTTGTGGCGCGGTGTGTCTGCATGGTTGACGACGGGGCAGGGGGGGCGCCGGACGGCGGGCCGCAGGGCGAACGCGAGGGCTTGCCGCATGCCCTGAGGCGGCGCCTGTTCTCCAACCGCTTCCCGCTCGGCGGTTCGCTGCTGCTGTTCGCGACCCTGGCCTTTTCAGGCCTGCTGCATTGGAGCGTCGCACTCGCCTGCATGGCGGCGATGTGGGCGATCAGCATGTTCGCGCCGGTGCGCAGTTCGAAGGAACGCCGCGCCGAGCGATCGCATCGCTCCACCGCCGATATAGAGGCGGCGCGTACCCAGGCGGTCATCGACAGCCTGCCCAACCCGGTGATGCTGCTCGACAGCCGCGGCACCATCTGGCAGGTCAACCGCGCATGTAGCCGCTATTTCGGTGATACGCTCGAGCACGGGGCCTCCGTGCTGTTGCGCTTTCGAAGCCCGGAACTCCTGTCGATGATCAACGAGGCGCTGGCCGGCGGAGTGTCGCGCCCGGTCGAGGTCGTGGAACGCTACCCGATCGAGCGCTGGTTCGAGGCGACGGTGGTGCGGCTTCCCGCCGAAGCGGCCGGCGAGGCGTCCTTCCTTTTGCATTTCCGGGATTTGAGCGAGATCCGCCGGATCGACCGCATGCGCTCGGATTTCATCGCCAATGCCAGCCATGAATTGCGCACGCCGCTGGCGTCGCTGTCGGGTTTCATCGAAACCCTGTCCGGACCCGCCCGCAACGATGCCGCTGCGCGCGAGCGCTTCTTCCCGATCATGAAGGAACAGGCCGACCGCATGTCTCGCCTGATCGACGACCTGCTTTCCCTGAGTCGGCTGGAAACGGCGCTCGCGAACACCGAGTTCGAACCGGTCGATGTCGTCGAGGTCCTGCGCCATGTCCGTGCGTCGCTTACCCCGACCGCCGCGGAGGCCGGCGTTGAACTGATCGAGGAGTTCTCCGGCCTCGATACGGGCGATTGCCGCGTGTGGGGCAGCCGCGATGAATTGATCCAGGTCTTCTCGAACCTCATCGAAAATGCCATCCGCTATGCGGCGACGGGCAAGCGGATCGATATCGTTGGAGAAAGGCTGCAGGTCTCCGGCGTCGACAGCATCCGCGTGACGATCCGCGACTACGGGCCGGGCATCGAGGAGGATCATATTCCCCGGCTGACCGAACGCTTCTACCGCGTCGATGTCGAATCCAGCCGGGCCAAGAAGGGCACCGGTCTGGGGCTCGCCATCGTCAAGCACATCCTGACCCGCCATGTCGGCCGGCTTTCCATCACGTCAGGTGTCGGCAAAGGCGCCTCCTTCATTGTCACAATTCCTGCCTGGTCTGAGAAATCTGTCATCACGGACGCTGATAACGCAGATAATTCAAGCGTTTAACCTGTCACAGAACTGTATTGTTGCTGTCATAAAAGCTCTACCGAGAGGGCGATAGAACGCCCCTGTCCGGCGAGCGCCGGTCAGAGCTCACACATGCCCAAACGGGAGAATTCCATGAAAACCCTCAAGATCGCACTTGTCGCAGCACTCGGAGCGACCGCGCTGACTTCGGCTGCCGTGGCCCAGTCGCGCAACAACGTCCAGATCGCAGGATCCTCCACGGTTCTGCCCTATGCTTCGATCGTTGCTGAACTGTTCGGCGAGAACACCGACTTCCCGACCCCGGTCGTGGAATCGGGCGGCTCTTCCGCTGGCCTGAAGCGCTTCTGCGAAGGCGTTGGCGAAAACACCATCGACATCGCGAACGCGTCCCGCGCCATCCGCGACAAGGAAGTCAAGGCCTGTGCCGAAGCCGGCGTGACCGACATCATCGAAGTCCGCATCGGCTATGACGGCATCGTCTTCGCCAGCCAGAAGGCCGGCCCGGCTTTCACCGCCTTCGAGCCGGCCGACATCTTCAACGCCATCGGCGCCAAGGTTCTGGTCAACGGCGAAGTCGTCGACAATCCGTACAACAACTGGGCCGAGTTCAACCCGGACCTGCCGGATGTCGGTATCGCCATGTTCATCCCGGGCACCAAGCACGGCACCCGCGAAGTCTTCGAGGAAAAAGTCCTGCTGATCGGCTGTGAAGCCACCGGCACGATGGAAGCCATGATCAAGGCCGGCATGTCGGAAGACGACGCCGAGGACGCTTGCCTCGACGTGCGCACGGACGGCGGCAAGTCGGTCGACATCGACGGCGACTACACCGAAACCCTGGCCCGCATCGACGCCAATCCGGACGGTATCGGCGTGTTCGGCCTGGCCTTCTACGAGAACAACACCGACAAACTCAAGGTCGCGACCATGTCCAGCATCGCGCCCTCGACGGAAACCATCGCTTCGGGCGAATACCCGGTTTCGCGTCCGCTGTTCTTCTACATCAAGAAGGCCCACATCGGCGTGATCCCCGGTCTCAAGGAATACGCCCAGTTCTTCGTCTCCGACGAAATCGCCGGCCCGACGGGCCCGCTGGCCAATTACGGCCTCGTCGCCGACCCGGAACTTGCTGCGACCCAGGAAATGGTTGCTGGCGAAAAGACCATGTAATCAGACCTCGGTCTGATCAGGAGGCGGTCCGGCACACGGACCGCCTCTCTTGTTGAAGTGCTGACGGCAGCTTTAGGGGACGCGTGATGCCTGTGCTTTGGATCGTCTTGATCATTTTGGCGATGGCCGCGATCGGCTACGTCATGGGGCGCCAAAGAGCGCTGGCCAGCGCAGGCGGCGATCCGCGGCATCTGCATTCTTTGCCGAGCTATTACGGCTCCAGTGTCGCCATCTTCACGATGGTGTTCTCGTTTCTCGTCCTGATCATCTGGCTGATCGTTCAGCCGATCGTCATAGAAAACCAGGTGGCGGCCGGCATTCCGCCGGAAGCGGTCCGCGAGGGCAGCACGCTCGGTCTGATGATGTCGGACGTGCGCCGCGTCGCCGACGGCCTCGATCAGGCCGTGTCGCAAGGCGCAATGGATCCTGAAGCGGCCTCCAACATCCGCGCCGAATTCACCGATGTGCGCGAACGTCTTGGCTCCATCGGCGTGGCCCTTGGTTCCGATGTCGGGCCGGCGGTGTTGCGCGCGGCGCAGCACTATCGGTCGCTGAACGCTACCGGACACTTGTTGATGGCGGTGGTTGTGCTCGCCATCGCGGCAGCCGGCTTCATCCTTGCCTATCTGCGGTCGCACAAGGATTATCGCGCCCGCAATGTCGTCGAGACGACGGTCCGTTACCTGCTGATCGGCGCCGCTTCGATCGCGATCCTGACGACGATCGGCATCGTCCTCTCGCTGGTCTTCAATACCTGGGAGTTCTTCCGGCTGTATCCCTGGACGGAGTTCTTCTTCGGCACCACATGGGCGCCGAGCTTCTCCGGCCGCGGCGGCTCCTCGGAACTGGGTTTCGTGCCGCTCCTCTGGGGTACACTCTACATCTCCTTTATCGCGCTGGCGGTATCGGTGCCGATCGGGCTCTTCGCGGCGATCTATCTCTCCGAATATGCCAGCCCGCACATGCGCTCGATCGCCAAGCCGCTGATCGAAGTTCTCGCCGGCATCCCGACCATTGTCTACGGTCTGTTCGCCCTCCTGACGGTCGGTCCGCTGTTGCTGGGCGTGTTCGGGGATGGCGGGCTTGGCTGGATGCAGGCGGGCACCGCCGTGATGACCGCCGGCCTCGTCATGGGCATCATGCTGATCCCCTTCGTGTCGTCCCTGTCCGATGACATCATCAACGCGGTGCCGCAGGCGATGCGCGACGGCTCGCTCGGCCTCGGTGCAACGCATTCCGAGACCGTGCGCCAGGTCATTCTGCCCGCCGCGCTGCCCGGCATCGTCGGCGCCATCCTTCTCGCCGCCTCGCGCGCCATCGGTGAAACGATGATCGTGGTGCTCGGCGCCGGCGCGGCCGCGAAACTGTCGCTTAATCCGTTCGAGGCCATGACCACCGTGACCGCGAAGATCGTCAGCCAGCTCACCGGCGACAGCGACTTCGCCTCGCCTGAAGCCCTCGTGGCCTTCGCCCTCGGCATGACGCTGTTCATCATCACGCTGGGCCTGAACATTCTCGCCCTTTATATCGTCCGCAAGTATCGGGAGCAGTACGAATGACCGACGCGACCGCAGCCACAGGCGCATCCGCCCAAGCCCGCCGCCCGTTCGCGTCCCTCCTGACGCTGGACGAGCACACCAAGCGCCGCAACGCCGCCGAAGCCCGGTTCAAGGCCTATGGCCTCGCCGCGGTCCTCGCCGGCCTGTTCTTCCTGGTCGTGCTGTTCGTGTCGATCATCGCGAACGGCATCCCCGCCTTCACCCGCATGGTCGTGGAGCTCGATTTCACGCTGACGCAGGCGCAGTTCGACGACGCCGAGAGCAAGCTTCTCAAGACGGGCGCCTATCAGGGCTATTTCGTCGAGGGGTTCGACCAGGCGCTCGCAGAACGCGGTGTCCAGGTGGAGTATGACGCGGCCTCCCTCGACCGGCTGATCGGCAAGGTCGGCGGCATCATGCGCGAATTCTACCTCGCAAATCCGGACAGGCTCGGCGAGGAAGTCACCTTCGAACTGCCCACCTCGTCGCGCGTCGACGGCTATTTCAACGGCCGCCTGAAACGCGAAGACGTGAGCGACAGCCGCTTCCTCGAGGCGAGCGACCTCGATCTCGCCGACGAATTGTACGAAGCGGGGATCATCAAGAGCGACTTCAACTGGACGTTCATCACCGGCGCCGATTCCGGCGTCGACAACCCCGGCGGCGCCGGCATCGGCGCCTCGGTCGTCGGATCCTTCTTCATGATGGTTGTTGTGCTGGTGCTAAGCCTCCCCATAGGCGTCGCCGCCTCGATCTATCTGGAAGAATTCGCACCGAAAAACTGGTTCACCGACCTGATCGAGGTGAATATCTCCAACCTGGCCGCCGTGCCGTCGATCGTGTTCGGTATCCTCGGTCTGGCCGTGTTCATCCAGTTCGCGGGTCTGCCGCAGTCCGCCCCGCTGGTCGGCGGCCTCGTGCTGACGCTCATGACCCTGCCCACCATCATCATCTCGACCCGCGCCTCGCTGAAGGCGGTTCCGCCTTCGATCCGCGACGCCGCGCTCGGCGTTGGCGCCTCCAAGATGCAGTCGGTGTTCCATCACGTGCTGCCGCTGGCCATGCCGGGAATCCTGACGGGAACCATCATCGGTCTGGCGCAGGCGCTCGGCGAAACCGCGCCGCTGCTGCTGATCGGAATGGTCGGCTTCGTCGCCCGAGGCTATCCGGACAATTTCCTGACCGGCTTCACCGAGGCGAATTCGGCCATGCCCGCGCAGATCTACACCTGGGCGGCCCGCGCCGATGCGAGCTTCTATGAAAAGGCATGGGGCGGGATCATCGTCCTGCTGCTGTTCCTCATGACCATGAATATCATTGCCATTATCCTGCGCCGCCGCTTCGAGCGCCGCTGGTAAGGAGAAAGAGTATGAAAACCATGTTGACTGAAGCGGCGAACACGACCTCCACTGCCCCCATGACAGGACCGAACGGTATCAAGATCAAGGCGCGCAAGGTGCAGGTCTATTATGGCGATACGCACGCCATCAAGGACGTGGACGTGGACCTGGAGGACCGCACGGTCACCGCTTTCATCGGCCCGTCGGGTTGCGGCAAGTCGACCTTTCTGCGCTGCCTGAACCGGATGAACGACACGATCGACGTCGCGCGCGTAGAGGGCGAGATCACGATCGACGGCGAGGATATCTACGACAAGAAGGTCGACCCGGTGCAGTTGCGCGCCAAGGTCGGCATGGTGTTCCAGAAACCGAACCCGTTCCCGAAATCGATCTACGACAACATCGCCTACGGCCCCCGCATCCACGGCCTCGCCAAGTCCAAGGCGGATCTCGACGTGATCGTCGAGAAGTCGCTTCGCCGCGGCGCGATCTGGGATGAGGTGAAGGACCGTCTGAGCGCCCCCGGCACCGGCCTTTCCGGCGGCCAGCAGCAGCGCCTGTGCATCGCCCGCGCGGTGGCCACCGAGCCGGAAGTCCTCCTGATGGACGAACCCTGTTCGGCGCTCGATCCGATCGCCACGGCCAAGGTCGAGGAACTCATCGACGAGCTGCGCGAAAACTACACGATCGTGATCGTGACGCACTCCATGCAGCAGGCCGCTCGCGTATCGCAGCGCACGGCGATGTTCCATCTTGGCGAACTGGTCGAGTTCGGCGACACCAAGGCGATTTTCACCAATCCGACCGAGAAACGCACGCAGGACTACATCACTGGCCGCTTCGGCTAAGTGCGATCCGGCTTGCGCCGCAAAGCGGCGAATTGAACAAAGGGAAGGACATTCCGATGGTTCCAACCAGCCATACGGTGACTGCATTCGACGAGGACATGAAGTTCCTGTCGCACAAGATCGCCGAAATGGGCGGTCTCGCCGAACGCATGGTGGAGAATTCCATCCGCGCGCTCGTCAAGTCCGACATTCCGCTCGCGCAGAAGGTCATCAGCGACGACCTGATCCTCGACGAGTCGCAGGCGATGCTGGACGAGAAGGTTGTGCAGATCATCGCCCAGCGCCAGCCCGTCGCAAGCGACCTGCGCGAGGTCTTCTCGACCATCCGCATCGCCAGCGATCTCGAGCGTATCGGCGATCTCGGCAAGAATATCGCCAAGCGCGTCGTCGCCATTTCCGAGCGCGGCCATTCGGTCAGCCTGGTCCGCGGGATCGACCATCTCGGAGATCTGGCGCTTGCCCAGCTCAAGGAAGTCCTCGACGCATTCGGCTCTCGCTCGGTCACGCGCATCAACATGGTGCGCGACCGCGACGACGAGATCGACGCCATGTACACGTCGCTGTTCCGCGAACTCCTCACCTACATGATGGAGGACCCGCGCAACATCACGACCTGCACCCACTTGCTGTTCTGCGCCAAGAATATCGAGCGTATCGGCGATCACGCCACCAATATCGCCGAGTCTGTCTACTATATAGTGACCGGCGAGCATCTTGCGGCCTACCGGCCGAAGGAAGACAAGACCCACAAGATCGTCGTCGACACGACGGATGAGTGAGGCATGGGAGCATGAGCATGGGCAATCAGCCACGGGTCATGGTTGTCGAGGATGAAGAAGCGCTTAGCGTCCTGCTGAAATACAATCTGGAATCCGAAGGCTATCGCGTCGATGCGGAATTGCGCGGCGACGAGGCCGAAATCGCGCTTCGCGAGTCCGTCCCGGATCTGCTGATCCTCGACTGGATGCTGCCTGGCCTGTCCGGCATCGAACTGTGTCGCCGCCTGCGCGCCAGGCCGGAAACGCAGCGTCTGCCGATCATCATGCTGACGGCTCGCGGCGAGGAATCCGAACGTATCCGCGGCCTGTCGACCGGCGCCGACGACTATGTGGTCAAGCCGTTCTCGACGCCGGAGCTGATGGCTCGCGTCAAGGCGATGCTGCGCCGCGCCCGTCCGGAAATCGTCGCCAGCGTGCTCAAGGTCGGTGAACTAGAACTCGATCGCGAAACCCATCGCGTCTATCGGAACGGCCGCGAGATCAAGCTCGGACCGACGGAATTCCGGCTGCTGGAGTTCTTCCTGCAGGCGCCGGGACGTGTCTTTTCCCGCGCGCAACTGCTCGACGGGGTCTGGGGCGAAGACATCTATGTCGACGACCGCACCGTCGACGTCCATATCGGCCGTCTCCGCAAGTCGATCAATATAGGCAAGATGCGCGATCCGATCCGCACCGTGCGCGGCGCCGGTTATTCGCTGGAAGCGATCTGATACCGTCAATTCGATGACATGAACGGAAAAGGGCGGCCGAGGCCGCCCTTGTTCGTTCCGGACAGGCGATTTCGATCAGCGGGGCCGCCTGCGCTCCGAGGACGGCTGGAAGGCGAGCTTTGCGTGATATTTGCAGTAGGGCGAGTTTTCTTCCGAATGATGTCCGCAGAAATGGAAGTCCTCGGACAGCGGATCGCCCTGCGGCCATTTGCAGGTATTCTCGCTCAGCTCGACCAGCGTCAGCTGCTTCGAGATCGGCACGACGATGTCCTCGATCGGGCGGAGGTCCGCTTCCCTGAAGGCGACGACCTCGTTCTTCATCACCGTGGCGCCGACAGCATGCGTTACGGTGGTCATGGTGCGGCTGCTGCCGCCACCACCGCCACCGCCGCTGTAACCGCCTCCGCGCGGCGACGAGGCGCGCGGCGCGGAGCTGCGCTTGCCTTTCGGAGCCCCCGAGGAAACCGATTTGGCGCGGCCGGAAAGCTTCAGCCGGTGTACCTTGCCGATCACGGCGTTGCGGCTCACCCCGCCGAGCTGCGCTGCGATCTGGCTGGCGCTCAGACCGTCCGCCCACAGTTTCTTCAGCGTCTCCACGCGCTCGTCAGTCCAACTCACGTCTGTCTCCATCGATTGTCTTTGGCGCAGAATCCCTCTCCGTGGCTCGGTTTTCCAAGAAAAACCGGCACCCGAACGCGATACTTGGGAGTTAAACTCTGCGCGGTTGTCCCGCCACGAGAAGAATCTACTATGGCCGTTGACTCGCTGACAAGAGTCGCCGCCACTCGTCGAATCGGATTTCTCGGTTTTCAACAACTTGCATTTTTCGCATCTGCGTTGCCTTTCGGCGGCGCGGAATCGTCCGCGCGATTGACGAACAGGCGGGCAAATCATAAAAACAGGGCGCCGCCGCATCAGGCGGCTTTTTTCTTTTGCACACTGTGCGGGACAGCCAGATGACCGAGCAATCGCCGCTTTTCGATACTTACGCGCGCGCGCCAATCGCCTTCGACCACGGGGAGGGCTCCTGGCTCGTCGACACGCGCGGCGAACGATATCTCGATTTCGGCGGCGGTATTGCGGTCAGCGCGCTCGGCCATGCCCATCCGCATCTGGTCGAAACCCTGCGAGAGCAGGCTGGCAAGCTCTGGCACACCTCCAACCTTTACCAGGTTCCGGGCCAGAACAAGCTGGCCAAACGGCTGGTCGAGGCGAGTTTTGCCGACAGGGTGTTCTTCACCAATTCCGGCGCCGAGGCCATGGAATGCGCCATCAAGACGGCGCGGCGCTACCATTTTGCCAACGGCCATCCCGAGCGGTTCCGCATCATCACCTTCGAGGGCGCCTTCCACGGCCGGACGCTGGCGACCATCGCCGCCGGCGGGCAGCCGAAATATCTGGAAGGCTTCGGCCCCAAGGTCGAGGGCTTCGATCAGGTGCCCTTCGACGATCTCGACGCGCTGAAGGCGGCGATCACCGACGAGACGGCGGCGATCGTTATCGAGCCGGTACAGGGCGAGGGCGGCATCCGCCCGGTCCCGATCCGCTTCCTGCGCGAATTGCGCGCGCTTTGCGACGAGAAGGGCCTGATGCTGGTCTTCGACGAAATCCAGTCCGGCATGGGCCGCACAGGCAAGCTCTTCGCTCATGAATGGGCCGGCGTCGAACCGGACATCATGGCGATCGCCAAGGCCATCGGCGGCGGTTTCCCGATGGGCGCCTGCCTTGCCACCGACGAGGCGGCCAAAGGCATGGTCCCCGGCGTCCATGGCACGACCTATGGCGGCAATCCGCTCGCCATGGCGGTGGGCAACGCCGTTCTCGACGTCATGCTGGAGGACGGGTTCCTCGAAGCCGTGCGCGACAAGGCTCTGCGTTTCAAGCAGGGGCTTGCCTCGATCGTCGACCGTTATCCGGATGTGCTTGCGGAAATTCGCGGCGAGGGCCTGATGCTCGGACTCAAATGCGTCGTTCCAAACACGACCCTTGTGAAGGAGCTTTACGCCAACCATATGCTGACGGTTCCCGCCGGCGACAATGTCGTGCGCCTCCTGCCGCCGCTGACCGCGACCGACGAGGAAATCGCCATCGCGCTGGAGCGTATCGAAAAGGCCGCCGAGAACCTGTCCGGCGGCGATCGCGCTTGACCGCCAACGCTTGCATGCCTTCAATGGAAACCCTTTTTGGATTCTGAGTTATGAGTGTTCGTCATTTTCTCGACCTGGCCGCCGTTCCGGCCGGCGAATTGCGTGCCATTCTCGATGGCGCGAAGGCGCGTAAGGCCGCATTGAAGGCCGGCGGCCGCGACACGCCGCTCGACGGCAAGGTTCTCGCCATGATCTTCGAGAAGCCGTCGACGCGCACACGCGTCTCCTTCGATGTGGCGATGCGCCAGCTCGGCGGCGAGACCATCATGCTGACCGGCACGGAGATGCAGCTCGGCCGCGACGAGACCATCGCCGACACGGCGAAGGTGCTGTCGCGTTATGTCGATGTCATCATGATCCGCACCAAGGAACATGAGCGGCTGCTCGAACTCGCCGACGCCGCCACGGTGCCGGTGATCAACGCGCTCACAGACGACACACATCCCTGCCAGATCATGGCCGACGTCATGACTTATGAAGAGCATCGCGGCTCCATCGAGGGCCGCCGCATCGCCTGGTCGGGCGACGGCAACAACGTGCTGCATTCCTTCATCGAGGCGGCGCCGCAATTCGGCTTCGACCTCTCGGTCGCCGTGCCGGAGGGCAACGAGCCCCAGCAGCGTTATGTCGACTGGGCGCGCGGCCGTGGCGGCACGGTCGAGATCGGCAGCGATCCCGAAAAGGCCGTTGCCGGGGCGGACGCCGTCGTCACCGACACCTGGGTCTCGATGGGCCAGGAGGAGAAGGCGCGCGGCCACAACATCTTCATGCCCTATCAGGTCAATGAACGCCTGATGGGCCAGGCGAAAGACGACGCCCTGTTCATGCATTGCCTGCCCGCCCACCGCGGCGAGGAGGTGACGGACGGCGTTATCGACGGCCCGCAGTCGGTTGTCTTCGACGAGGCGGAAAACCGTCTGCACGCGCAAAAGGAAATCATCGCCTGGTGCCTCGGCGCGGGGATCGGCGCATCATGAGCGAACACATCGCCTTTTCCGGCATGCGCGAGACCGATCCGATCGACGCTGTCGTGCCGTTCCAGGTCGACGCGCTCGACGCGCGCGGACGCGCCGTCATGGTCGGGCCGATGCTCGATGCGATCCTCGAGCGCCATAATTATCCCGAACCGGTCGCCCGCCTGCTCGGTGAAATGGTCGTGCTCACCGTACTGCTCGGAACCTCGCTGAAATTCGAGGGCAAGTTCATTGTCCAGAGCCAGACCGACGGCCCCGTTTCTCTGCTGGTCGTGGAATTTTCCACGCCGGACGGCGTACGCGCCTATGCCCGGTGGGACGAGGATGCGGTCAACGCTGCGGCCGCGGCCGGCTCCGCCGATCCCGCCGGCCTGCTCGGCAAGGGCGTGCTTGCGCTGACCGTCGATCAGGGCGCCTATATGCAGAGTTACCAGGGCATCGTCGCCCTTGACGGCTCGTCGCTTGAAGAAGTCGCCCGCAGCTATTTTCGCCAGTCGGAACAGATCCCGACCGAACTGCGCCTCGCAGTCGGCCGCCTGACAGTGCGCGGCGAGGATGGCGGCAGCCACAGCCACTGGCGGGCCGGCGGCATCCTGACCCAGTTCCTTCCCGAAGCGGCGGAACGCGCCCGCGGCGCGGATCTCCATCCCGGCGAAGCGCCCGATGGCGTGGAACTGCATCAGGTCGACGAGGACGAAGCCTGGATCGAGGTGAAGGCGCTGCTCGACACTGTCGCCGATGACGAACTGGTCGACGAGGATGTCGGCGTGCACACGCTCCTCTACCGCCTCTTCCACGAACGCGGCGTCACTGCCTCCGAGCCGAACCCGGTGCATGACCGGTGCACCTGCTCGCGGGAGCGTGTCGCCGACGTACTGGCTTCGCTGTCGCGGGAGGAGCGCGCCGAATCCGTCGAGGACGGCAAGATCACGGTGAAATGCGAGTTCTGCTCGACGAGTTACAGCTTCGCGCCGTCGGAATTCGACACGACGCACTGACTGCGATCAGCTTCGCCAGAAGCGCGGCAGGAACAGCACGAGCACGGTGAACAGTTCCAGCCGCCCGAGCAGCATGCCTGCCGACAAGAGCCATTTGGCGCTGTCGGGCAGCGGCTGGTAGGTGCCGGCGGGGCCGATATGGGCCCCGAGCCCCGGCCCGACATTGGAGATCGCCGATCCCGCGCCGGAAATCGCCGTGATCAGGTCGAGGCCGGTCAGCCGCAGGGCGATCGACAGCACCGCGAAGGCGGCGAAATAGAGAAAGACGAAGGTGGTCACGGCAAGCGGCACGCGCGCATCGAGCGGCCGCCCGTTGAACCGTTTGACGAAGACGCCGTTCGGATAAAGCACCTTGGCCAGCCGCTCGCGGACCTCGGCATAGAGCACCTGGAAGCGGAAGATCTTGATGCCGCAGGAGGTCGAGCCGGCGCAGCCGCCGATGAACATGATGAAGAAGAAGAAGGCGATCGACTGCGCCCCCCACAAGCCGTAATCGGCCGAGGCGTAGCCGGTGCCGGTCATCACCGAGACCGTATTGAAGATGGCGGCGCGAAAGGAATCGCTTTCGCGCACGAAACCGGCCTCCGAATGATCGGCGACCACCCAGCCGATGACGATCAGGAAAGCGAGCAGGCCGAGGAAGGTGCGCACCTGCTGGTCGCGCCACAGCGCGATCGGCCGGCCCTGCAGCACTTGCACATAGAGCAGGAACGGGATCGACCCGACGATCATGAACAGGATCGCGATCCATTCGATCGCCGGATCCTGATAGAAACCGAGCGAGGCGTCGCGCGTTGAAAAGCCGCCGGTCGCCACCGTCGTCATCGCATGGATCAGCGCGTCGTCGGGCCGCATGCCCGCGACGAGATAGGCGACGGCGCACAGCGCCGTGAAGGCGACGAAGACCAGCGTCATCGAACCGGAAATCTGGGTGGCGCGCGGCAGGATTTTCTCCGGCGTCTCGAAGGCCTCCGCCTTGAACACCTGCATGCCGCCGATCTGCAGCATCGGCAGGACCGCGACGGCCATGACGATGATGCCGAGCCCGCCCAGCCATTGCAGCATGCCGCGCCACAGGAGAATGCCCGGCGGCGCGTGGTCGAGCCCGGTGATCACCGTCGCGCCGGTCGTGGTCAGCCCGGACATGGATTCGAAGAAGGCGTCCGTGAAGCTTGGCGTGATGCCCGACCAGCGAAACGGCAGCGCGCCCGCCGTCACCAGCGCCAGCCAGACGACCACCGTCATCAGCATCGCCTGGCGGGTCGACAGCGTGCGCGACATGCCGCGTGTCGCCGCGAAGAAACTGATGCCGACCAGCGTCGTCGCGGCGGAGGAGCCGGCGAAGACCTGCCAGTCCGGATTGCCGGCGGCGGCGTCGACCAGCGCCGGCACCAGCATGGTCGCGCCAAGCGTCGTCAGAAGGATGCCCGTAACGAGAATGACCGGCTTGAGGTCGAGAACGGCGCTCAATTCAGGGTCCGCGCCGTGTCCGGAATGTCGAGCGAGAAGGCGGGTATGCGCACCTGCAGCCGCGTGCCGTCGTCCCGGCGCATGACATAATGCCCGACCATCGTCCCCGACGGCGTGTTCAGCGGGCAGCCCGACGTATACTGGTAGCTGTCGCCGGGCGTCAGCACCGGGTTTTCGCCGACGACGCCGGGACCCTCGACTTCCTCCACGTGACCGAGCGCATTGGTAATGTGCCAGTAGCGCGTTTCGAGTTGCACCGTGTGGGTCGAGCCGTTCGCGATCACGACCGTGTAGGCCCAGACATAACGATGCGCCTCCGGCTCGGACTGGTCGTCCAGATAATGCGGCTCGACGAGTATCTCGATGCCATCTGTCGTTTCGCTGTACATGGCCCGAGATTTAGCCCATCGGCCGGGAGATTTGAAGGCGCGCGAAGGCCCGATACACATCGCCGTGAACAGAAATGATCGCCGCCCGCATGACAGCGCAGAAAGAACCGCCTAAGTCTTCGCGAAACGGAACCCGGGAGAGACCGCCATGCTCGACGGCGCGGTGCGCGCGAGGATACAGCCGGCAATCGACGCCATCGGCGGCGCGATCGCACGCGCCGGGATTTCGGCCAATGCGGTGACGGTTATCGCCTTCGCGCTCGGTGTCGCCGCGGCCGCCCTGATCGCGTTCGGCGCGTTCCTGCCGGGCATGGTCGTGCTGCTCGTCAGCCGGCTCTGCGATGGCCTTGACGGGGCTGTCGCCCGGGTGCGGGGCAAGACGGATTTCGGCGGTTTCCTCGATATCGTCCTCGACTTCGGGGTCTACGGCATCATCCCGGTCGGCTTCGCATTCGCCGATCCCGCCGCCAACGCGATCCCCGCTGCCGTCCTGGTCTTCTCCTTCTATGTGAATGGCGCGAGCTTCCTCGCTTTTGCCGTCATGGCCGAGAAGCATGGCATGACGACCGACCAGCGCGGCGAAAAATCGCTGTTCTTCACCACCGGCCTGGCGGAGGCGACGGAGACCATCGCGGTCTTCGTCATCGCCTGCCTGTTCCCGGCCTGGTTCCCGCTGATCGCATGGCTCTTCGCCGCGATATGCGTTTACACCGCATTGTCCCGGATCGTGATGACTGCGAAAGTGCTGCACAGGACAGAATGACAAAACCCAATTACGACCCAAGCTTCATATCCGAACTGACGGCCCTGCGTCGCGACCTGCATCGCGCGCCGGAGCTCTCCTGCGAGGAAACCGAAACCGCCAAACGCATGGCCGCCTGGCTGGCGGAATGCGAGGCCGACGAGGTTATCACCGGTCTCGGCGGCACCGGCGTCGCCGGCATTTTCGACAGCGGCCAGCCGGGTCCGGCGATCCTGTTTCGCTGCGAACTCGACGCGCTGCCGATCCACGAAACCGGCATACCGGACTGGCGCTCGCAGATCCCCGGCAAGGGCCATATGTGCGGCCATGACGGCCATATGACGATCCTGTGCGGACTGGCACGCCGGCTTCAGGCCGTGCGGCCGAAGCGCGGCCGCGTCATCCTGCTGTTCCAGCCGGCGGAGGAGACCGGCGCCGGCGCTCGTGGCGTCATCGACGATGTCCGGTTCAAATCCATCAGGCCGGATTTCGCCTTCGGCCTGCACAATCTCCCGGGCATGAAGCTTGGCGAGGCCGCGATCAGGGAGGGGTCCTTCTGCTACGCCTCGGAAGGCATGACGATCCATCTGGCGGGCTGGGCTTCGCATGCCGCCCATCCCGAAGATGGCCGCAGCCCCGTGACCGCGATGATCACGCTCGCGGAGAGACTGCCGCTTCTGCCGCGCGACCTCGGCATGGCGCCGGGCGAGGCGATCGTGACGCTGTCGCATGCCCGTCTCGGCGAGCCGGCCTTCGGTATTTCGCCCGGCGAGGCCTGGGTGATGGCGACGCTGCGCGCCCGCACCGACCAGTTGCAGGCGCAACTGATGCAGGCGGCCCGCGATCTGGCGAACAAGGCCGCCGACGAGGCCGGCCTGCAGCTCGACATAAGCACCGCGGAACGCTTCGCCGCTTGTTCCAACGACGCCGAACCGACGGATATTGTCCGCAAGGCTTGCGAAGAGGCCGGCATTGCCTGCGCCGAGGCCGAGGGCCCGTTCCGCTGGTCGGAGGATTTCGGCCTGTTCGGCCGCGCCGCCCCGTCGGCCTTTTTCGTTCTCGGCGCGGGCGAAAACCATTCCCAGCTTCACAATCCGGATTACGATTTCCCCGACGAGATCATCCCGCAGGCGCTCGCGATCTTCGAGACGATCGCCAGGGAGCAATGCGGATAGTTCGCGGACTTCGATGATGGGCCAATTGCGCCCGCCGCAGCCCTGTGGCTTTCTTCTGTTCGTCCTAGCCGGGAGGAACAGGCCATGATCGATCACACGACCCTGATAACCTATGTCGCCATCGTCTTGGGATTTGTCTTCATTCCCGGACCGGCGACCATGCTGACGGTCGCCCGGGCGACAAGCACCGGCACGAAGGCCGGCATCGCGACCGGCGCCGGAATTGCCGTTGGGGACCTCGTTCACACGCTGATGGCGATTCTCGGCCTGTCGGCGATTATCGCCACCTCGGCTTTTCTGTTCAGCCTTATCAAATATGCCGGAGCCGCCTATCTCGTCTATCTTGGGCTCAAGGCGATCCTTGCGAAAGCTCCGGCCCGCTTTGGCGGCGACGCGGTCACGGTTTCGGCCCGCCAGGCTTTCGGTCAGGCGATCATCGCCGAGCTTCTCAATCCGAAGACTGCCCTCTTTTTCCTCGCCTTCCTGCCGCAATTCGTGAAGCCCGAAAACGGCAGCGTCTTCCTCCAACTCATGACGCTCGGCGTGCTCTTCGTCGGGCTCGGACTCGTCAGCACGATCGTCTTTGCGGTCAGCGCCGGCGCCATGGGCCGCTTCCTGCGGCGCAACCCGGTCATTCTCAAATGGCAGGGCAAGGTCGTCGGCGGCATCTATTGCGCTCTCGGCCTCCGCCTGGCCCTTCAAGAACGGTAGGTGGCGAATGTAAAAAAGCCCGGCAACCTTGCTGGGCTTTTGGCGTTTCGGGGAAGCGTTTTGCCTACCGCGCCGCCGCCAGCGCCGCGTCGATATCGTTCAGCAGATCGGCCTCGTCCTCCAGCCCGATCGACAGCCTGAGCGTGCCGTCTGAGATGCCGAGTTCGGCGCGGGCTTCCGGCGAAAGGTTCTTGTGCGTCGTCGTCGCCGGATGGGTGATCAGGCTCTTCGCGTCGCCGAGATTGTTGGAGATCTTCACGACGTTCAGCGCATTCGAGAAGGCAAAGGCTTCTTTCTTGCCGCCCTTCAGTTCGAGGCAGACCAGCGTCGAGCCGCCCTTCATCTGCTTGGGGATGACATTGGCCTGCGGATGGTCCGGCCGGCCCGGATAGATCACTCGCTTCACCTCGGACCGCTCCGCCAGAAAATCTGCGACCTTGCCGGCCGTCGCGGTCTGCGACTTCACCCGCAGCGGCAGCGTCTCCAGTCCCTTCAGCATGACCCACGCATTGAACGGGCTCATCGCCGGGCCGGTGTGGCGGTAATAGTCGTGCAAATTCTCGTCGATCCATTCCTCGCTCGCCAGCACGACGCCGCCGAGGCAGCGGCCTTGGCCGTCGATATGCTTGGTGGTCGAGTAGACGACGATATCGACGCCGAGTTCCAGCGGCTTCTGGAAGATCGGCGTGGCAAAGACATTGTCGATCACCACCTTCGCGCCGACGGAGCGGGCGACACCGACGACATGCTCGATGTCGATGACTTCCAGCGTCGGATTGGTCGGGCTTTCGAAAAATAGGACCCTGGTGTTCTTCCTGACGGCCTGTTCCCAGGCGGCCGGGTCGGTCCCGTCGATCAGCGTCGTCTCGACGCCGTATTGCGGCATCAGCGTCTCGACGATCCAGCGGCACGAGCCGAACAGCGCGCGCGCCGCGACCACGTGGTCGCCGGCCTTGACCTGGCAGAGCAGGGCCGAGGCCACCGCGGCCATGCCGGAGGCGGTCGAGCGCGCCGCTTCCGCGCCTTCCAGCAGGCACATGCGCTGCTCGAACATCTCGTTGGTCGGGTTCGCGTAGCGCGAATAGATGAAACCGTCTTGCTCGCCCTTGAAACGGGCCTCGGCGGCTTCGGCGCTGTCATAGACGAAGCCCTGCGTCAGATACATGGCCTCCGATGTCTCGCCGAATTGCGAGCGAAGCGTGCCGCCATGCACCATCCGGGTGGCGGCGGAAAATTTCGACCAGTCAGAAGCCATGATCTGTCTCCAAACAAAAAAACCGGTTCCGCGTCGCCGCAAAACCGGTTGCCTCACGCTCAATGCGTGCCGCGCGGCCTTTTAGCGAGTTGTTTTACGTGGCTGCAAGCCGACCGGCCAAATCACCACGAACGAAAGCTGTCCATAAGGCCTGCGCGCGCTTGCGTCAACAAGGATGCTCGGGGCAACAAGGATGCCCGGGGAATTTGCGCCTCGACCAAAGGGGACCACGACGTGACGACAGGCGGCATTCTGCCCGACAGCGCCATCTCCGGCTTGTTTGCGGCCGGCGCGCTTGCCTCCGGGCGCGAACTCGACGCCGACCAGATCCAGCCGGCCAGCCTCGATCTGCGGCTCGGCGCGAGAGCCTATCGCGTACGCGCCAGCTTCATGCCGGGCAAGGGCTGCACGGTTCTCGACAAGCTCGACCAGTTGAAACTGCATGAGATCGACCTCGGCCCGGGCGCCGTGCTGGAGACCGGCTGCGTCTATATCGTGCCGCTGCTGGAAACGCTGGCTCTGCCCGCCGGTATCGCCGCCTCGGCCAATCCGAAAAGCTCGACCGGCCGGCTCGACATCTTCACGCGCGTCATGACCGACCATGGCGTCGAGTTCGACAAGATCCCCGCCGGCTACCGCGGCCCGCTCTATCTGGAGGTCAGCCCGCGCACCTTCCCGATCGTCGTGCGCACCGGCTCACGCCTCTCGCAGGTCAGGTTTCGCTCCGCCGACACGATCCTCGGCGCGGACGCGCTGTCGGCTTTGCACGAGTCCGAGACGCTGGTGGCCGGCGACAGCCCGATCATCACCCATGCCGGCATCGCGGTCTCGGTCGATCTGTCGGGCGACGCCGACGGCCTCGTCGGCTATCGCGGCAAGCACCATACCGCCGTCGTCGATGTCGACCGGCGCGACGCGCTCGACGTGCTCGATTTCTGGGAGCCGCTGCATGTGCGCGGCCGCAAGGAACTGATCCTCGATCCCGACGAGTTCTACATCCTCGTGTCGCGCGAAGCCGTTCACGTTCCCCCCGACTACGCCGCCGAAATGACGCCGTTCGACCCGCTGGTCGGCGAGTTCCGCGTTCATTATGCCGGCTTCTTCGATCCGGGATTCGGCCACTCGGCCGCCGGCGGCTCGGGCAGCCGCGCCGTGCTGGAGGTTCGCAGCCACGAGGTGCCTTTCGTGCTGGAGGACGGCCAGACCGTCGGGCGGCTCGTCTATGAGCGCATGGAGAAGCGCCCGGACCATCTCTACGGCGCCGACCTCAAATCGAACTACCAGGCGCAGGGCCTGAAGCTCTCCAAGCATTTCCGCTCATTGTGAGTTCCGCTCGGCGGCGAGCGCGCGGATTTCGGTGCGCAACTCGCCGATCTCCGCGAGCAGGGCGGCCTGATCGTCATGTAGCGTCGCGCGGTCGGACGCCGCCTGGTCGTCATGTTCCTTCTGCATCGCCGCGACGACGACACCGATGAACAGGTTCAGGACGGTGAAGGTGGTGCACAGGATGAACGGAATGAAGAACGCCCAGGCCCACGGATAGACCTCCATGACCGGCCGGACGATGCCCATCGACCAGCTTTCCAGCGTCATCACCTGGAACAGCGAATAGGCCGAGGCCGGGATCGACCCGAACCATTCGGGAAAGCTTTCGCCGAACAGCTTCGTGGCCATCACCGAGAACACGTAGAAGAACAGGCCGAGCAGCAGCAGGATCGAGCCCATGCCGGGCAGTGCGTTCAGCAATCCGCCGATGACGCGCCGGAGCGACGGCACGACACTGACCAGCCGCATGACGCGCAGGATGCGCAGCGCCCGCAGCACGCTGAACGCGCCCGCCGAAGGGATCAGCGCGATACCGACCACGACGAAATCGAAGATGCGCCACGGGCTCCTGAAAAAGCCGGTCCGGTAGACCGCGAATTTGAGGAGAAGTTCGGCGACGAAGACCGAGAGGATCAGCCGGTCGATCAGGACGATCAGCCCGCCCGCCCGGTCCATCACGGCCGGCGAGGTCTCGAGGCCGAGGCTGACGGCGTTGGTGATGATCAGCGTGACGATCGCCTGTTCGAAGGCCTGCGATTCTATAAGCGATTTGAGCCGTTGCATGAGCGTTTTGCGGATCCCGGAGCTGACTGTCGCTCACCAATATGGGTGGGCCCGGCGCGATTGCGAGACGTCAGATGCGGTGTTTCACACCATTCGGATCGTGCGGCGCATGCGGCGTCTTTTCCCACAGGAACGGATTGCGGAAATATTGCAGGAGCGCGCGCCAGCCCGCGACCGACATCAGCAGCCAGTAGACCGGCAGCATCGGCAGGACCCGGACAGTGCGCCAGCGCTCGGGCCGGTCGACCGCGCGCAGGCCGAGCGCCGCGTGGACGCCGAAGGCGAGCAGGATATTCGCCCCGTCGACCGCCGTCAGCCAGCGGAAGGCGAGCGGGATTTCGCCGGTGAACGTGCTCCAAACGGCGACGCCCGCGATCAGGGCGAGCGTCAGCGGGAAGAGCAGCGAGCAGACGACCGTTCCGGCCAGCAGCGCATGCAATGTCAGCACGCCGGCGAGCGGCATGCGCCTGGGCCGGAGCGCGCCCAGCCGCGTATTGACGATCCAGGTCTGGATCCAGCCCTTGATCCAGCGCGTGCGCTGGCGCAGCCAGATCGAGGCGTCGGAGGGCGCGTCTTCCAGCGTCGGCCGGCTGACCGTCGCGATGCGGAAGCCGGCCCGCCACAGCCGGAAACCCAGATCGGCGTCCTCGGTAACGTTGTGCGGATCCCAGGCGCCGCAACGTTCCAGCGCGGCCCGGCGGAAATGCGTCGAGGTGCCGCCGAGAGGCACCGGCAGGCCGTGGCGGGTCAGGAACGGCAACAGCCCGCGAAACTGCGCGGCGTATTCGACATGGAAGAGCGCGGTAATCCAGTTGCGGCGCGGGTTCGCTATGACCAATGGCGCCTGCAGGGCGGCGACGCGGCTCTGCGAGCGGCGAAAGGTTTGCCAGGCTTCCTCGATCTGGTCGGGATGCGGCCTGTCCTCGGCGTCGTAGAGCGTAATGAAGTCGCCGGAGCAAAGCGGCAGGGCGTAGTTCAGCGCTTTCGGCTTGGTGCGCGGCCCGAGCCGGGACACCCGCACGATCTCGAAACGGCCGTCCAGCTTTTCGCCTTCGAGAACCGCCAGCGTGCGCTTGTCGTCTTCCTCGCAGACCAGCTTGATCTCCAGTTTCGAACGCGGCCAGTTCAGCGATTTGAGCGAGGCGACGAGATCCTGCGCCACCGTTGCTTCGCGGTAGAGCGCGACCACCACCGAATAGACCGGCCGTTCGGAATTCTCGAAATGGGCGAGCGGCGTCGGGCTCTCCCGCCGGAAACCCATGGCGGCCGCCAGCCGCAGTGCGATATTCGCCAGGAAGAACAGGGACGCCAGGACATGGATCGTGACAAGCGCCGTCGCCGGCGCAAGGACCAGCCCGGTCGCCGCGACCAGGAGGAGCACCCCCAGCGCGAAGCCGTGCCAGGCGCTGGCGCCGTGTTTGGCGGACGCCGCGGGCATCTCGTTGGCGAGCCGGAACCCGGCTTCCTCGCCGAGCGTGTCGCGCAGCCTAGCAATCGCCGCCTTGCGCAGCACCGAGGGAACCGTGAGAGCTACCCGCATGTCGCGGCCGTTTCGCCGCGCGACCAGCTTTTGCGTGATGACCGGGGAATCGGGGGACGGCGCTGCGACGGGATGGACGGTGCCATCCGACAGCCGGCACCAGGCCGTCGGCGAATTCAGCGCTTCGCCGGCCGGCTGCGGATCGCCGTTCAGAACCTCGGCGATCTCGTCCGGCGCAATGAATCTGCGCCCTGCATGGTCGGCAAGGGTGCGGTAATAGGCGTCTTCGGTGATCAGGCCGTTGGCCAGCAATTCGCCGGCGCCGGTCGTGCCGTTGCGGATCGCGAGCCGGCTCGCGCGGGAAAGGTGTGCGGCGGGATAGGCGTGCTCGGCGAGGAAGGCGATCGTGTCGCAGTAGCGGTTCTCGTTGGCCGCCGGCTTTTCGGGACGTTTGCGGGTGAGGGCGCGCAGAACCTCGAGCCGGCCGGTAACCGGTTCGTGCCCCATGAACGCATTCGGTCTTGCCTTCACCGAAGCCGGCCTTTCAGCCGGACCGGTCGCCCCCGCGGAACTCACAACTCGTCGTCCCCTTACCCGCAGCCTTGAACTTTATTGCCCCGGGCGAGTATTGCAAGCCTGTTTCAACTCCGGGGCGAAAATCTCGGCTCCCGCTGGCACGCCGCCGGCGGTTTCGTTAGGTGCGGTTATGGTCACACTGGTGCAGCGTCAAACCACGACGACCCGTTGGACAGTCGTTGCCAACGCGGTGGCACTCTTTTCGGGACTGTTTCTCGTCCTCTACGCCGCGAAGCTGTTCGTGGTTCTCCGGTATTCGGGCGTCATGCCCTTCGGGGACGAATGGGATGCCGGAGCCGCGTATTTGTATGGCCCCTACATTCGCGGTGAGCTTTCGATCCCGGAGCTTCTTTCAGCACACAATGAGCACAGGATTACGACCTCCCGGATACTCGGACTGATCGTCTTCGAACTTGCGGGCGAGTGGAATCCGAAAGTGCTGATGGTCGTCAATGCCGCGATCCATGCGGGGTTCCTGACCTGGTTCGTGCAGCTCTTGTTTCGTGCGGCGCCGGCCTGGGGACGCGCGGGGTTTCTCGTCTTTTCGACGCTGGTTTTCTGCGTACCCGTCGGTCACGAAAACACGATCATGGGCATGAATGCCCATTTCTATTTTCTTTTGTTGCTTTCGGTCGCCGCGCTGAAAGTCGCGATGGCCACCAACGCTTTTTCGCTGGCATGGTTCGGAGCACTGCTGCTGATGCTGCTCGGTTATCTCTCGATGGCGTCCGGCGCCTTGACCCCGTTTGCGGCGGCATTCGTCCACTTCTGCCAAATGCTGTTTTCCTCGCGACGTCGAAACGCGCGGGAAATCGCCGGTGTCTTCCTGCTGCTGGCGATCGGCATCCTGTTGATCTGGACGGTGCCGCTCAGACCGGAAAACAGATTTCACGCGGATGGACTTTTCGAGTTCCTGTCGGCCTTCTCGAAGGCGTCCGTGGCTCCTTTGCCCGAATTCCCCGGCTTCTTCCTCGTCGTTCAGGGTCCGGTGATCGCGTTCTTCGTCTACGTACTGAGACAGCGGCCTCAATTTTCGGATCTGTCGTGGTTCGTCGTCGCGGTTGCGGTGTGGGCGGCAACGCAGATGGCTTCCATCGCATTTGCAAGGGCCCCGATCGCATCGAGTCCGCGCTACCATGACCTGCTGATCGTCATGGCGCCGCTCAATCTCTTCGCGTTGTTATGGCTCTTGGATCGCTTTGGACGGTTTCGACTCGCCGGGGCAATCTGGGCGATTGGCTATCTGGCATTGCTGTTGGGGCCTGTGAATACCGAAGCATTCCGTGCCCTTGAGCGCCACAAGGCCAGGCTGGACAACCAGACGGCCCATCTCGGCGCATTCCTGAATTCAGGAGACGCCGAGGCATTCGAGAGCAAGCCGCGCTGGGTGCCGTATCCGGTCGCGGACCGGCTGGCGGCGATCCTGTCGGCATCGGAAATTCGCTCGATCCTCCCGGCGGAGTTGCGGCCGGCCGACGCGGATATCGCATCGGCGCGCGAGCATATGGTTTTGAAAGGACGGTTTTCGGGCCCGACGCGATCGGTGACCGAATTGCTGTTGCGCAACTGGTACGTGCTGGCATGGCTTGGCGCGATGTTGATGTTGCCCGGCTCGATGCGCGCATTGCGCCAGATGAAGCCGGGCATGCAGCAGTGACGGTGTGCCGGGTGGAAAGCGGCAAGATGTGGCTGGAACGCCGCCGCCGGTTCCGCTAAGCCAAGCCATGCGTTTTTTCGCCCTTCCCGGAGCCCTCGCGGCCGTCGTCCTCGCCATGCTGGCGGCCTTCCCGGCCGAGGCCGGCGATCCGCCGCGTCTGTCTGACCCCAACAACCGGGTCGCGCGCACCGACCTGACCGGGCTCTTGCGGCTTCGCTTCCTGACGACGCTTGACTTCCCGCCCTTCAATTTCGCCGATCCGCAACGCCGCCCGACCGGCTTCAATGTCGAGATCGCGCGGGCGATCTGCGCGGAACTGCAGATCGAGGCGAAATGCGAGATTCAGGCGATGCCCTGGGAGGAACTCGACGGCGCGCTGGACGGTCTGCGCGGCGAGGCGATTATCGCGGGCCATGGCATCACCACGGATCTGCGCGCCGCGCGGGCGGTGTCGCGGCCCTATTTCAAGTTCCCCGCGCGCTTCGTTGCGCGCTCGGAGTTCAAGCCGACCAGCACCGACATGTACACGATCGCGCGAGACCGGAAGGTCGCGGTCGTCGCGGGAAGCGCCCATGCGGCGATGCTGAAGGCATGGTTCCGCGAGGCGGAGGCCGTGGAGGTGGACGACGAGGCGGCCGCCCACAAGGCGCTGCTCGACGGCCAGGCCGACCTGGTCTTCGGCGACGGCGTGGCGCTGTCCTTCTGGCTCGCCTCGCCGGATGCGAGCGGATGCTGCAGTTTCGTCTCCGGCCCGTTCCTGTCGGACCATTTCCTCGGCGACGGCATGGCGATCGTCATGCGCAAGGACAGCCTGCGGGTCATGGAGGCGCTGGACGCCGCGCTCAACGCGCTGGAGGAAAAGGGCGTCTATCGCGAAATCTATTCGCGCTATTTGCCGCTCGATCCCTTCGCCGACGGCATCGCCATGCCGCCGCGTCCGGCTTCAGAGACGGGTGAAGGGCAGGCGGAGCGCCCAGAGCAGTCCGGCTGATACCGGCCCGCGATATTCCTTCAGCCCGATCTGCATGCCCTCATGGCCGAGCTTCGGCTGCGCATTGTAGGTGCGAAACAGCCGGTCCCAGAACGGGAAATTGAAACCGTAATTGGAATCCGTCTCGCGCGGCGTCGAGGAGTGATGGACGCGGTGCATGTCCGGCGTGACGATCACCCGGCGCAGCCAGCGGTCTATAGGCTGAGGCAGGTCGATGTTGGAATGATTGAACATCGCGGTGCCGTTCAGGACGATCTCGAAGACCAGCACCGCCACGGCCGGCGCGCCGAGCGCGATCACGATGGCCGCCTTCCAGAACATCGACAGGACGATCTCGATCGGGTGGAAGCGAAGCGCCGTCGTCACGTCGAAACCGTTATCTGCATGATGCATGCGGTGGATGCGCCACAGGATAGGGATCTTGTGGCTGGCGACATGTTCGAGCCAGACCGCGAAATCGAGGACGACGAAGGAGAGGATGCCGGCGATCAGCGGCGAAATGCCGAGTGCGGGGAACAGGCCCCAGCCTTTGTCAGACGCGAAGATCGCGGTGCCGACGGCGGCGGCCGGAAAGACGATCCTGAGCGCGATCGAGGACAGGACCACGATCGACAGGTTGGTGAACCAGCGCTTCGACTTCCACGCGCCGCGCATCTCCTCGCGTTCGAGGCGCGGCGACCACAATTCGTAGATCGCCATCGCCGCGAAGATCGCCAGGAAGGCCGTCAGCCGGATCGTTGCTTCGGAGAAGAGCATTGGCCTGTCTCGCACGCGGAATGCGCTCCCGACGTGATCGGGCCCGGGCGCATCAACCGCAAGTCAAATTCCCGTCAGGGCAGGCGGAAGCGCGCCCGTGCCGACCGTTCGATCGCCGCCGCGACGAGATTGTCCAGCTCCAGCTCGTCGCGAAGGATTTGCAGGAAGCGCAGTTCCTCCTGCTCGGCGTGCAGATCCGCCGAGGCGATCTCGACGGCGACGGCATAGGCCGTGTCGTAGAGGCGCTCGGGCAAGTTCGCCTTGACCATGCCGAGGATCTGGTCGAGCCCCGACGGCTCGTTGAGGATCCCGGAGCAGCGGTTCGCGGTCTCGACGAGCTGGTCGCGGGTAAATCCGTCGAAGATCGGCAGCGTGTCGACGGTATTGCCGATACGCGCAAGTTCGCGCTCCGAAAGCGTCGTGTCGGCTGCGGCCATCGTGACCATGATGAAGGCAAGCGCCTCCTGCTCGGATAATGTGCTCATCGAATTCCCCGTGGCGTCTCGGGCAACAGGTAGTCGCGCATGCTTGGCTTCGCAAGCCGGAGACTGTAAAGGCAGGCGGACAAATGGCCGCGCGGCGCCGTCCGCACGCCATGAAAACACCCGACGACCAGGACGAAAAAGAAATGAGCGCCAATCCGGCCTTGCCGCAACTCGAATTTTCACCGGAGCTGACGGACGCTGCCGGCAAGACCAAGGCCTGGCCTTTCGAGGAAGCGCGCAAGATCGTCAAACGCTACGACAAAGCGGGCTTTCCAGACGTCGTCCTGTTCGAGACCGGCTACGGTCCGTCCGGCCTGCCGCATATCGGCACCTTCGGCGAGGTGGCGCGCACGACCATGGTGCGCACGGCCTTCCGCGTGCTGACCGAGGACAAGGTCGCCACCAAGCTGCTGTGCTTTTCCGACGACATGGACGGCATGCGCAAGATCCCGGAGAACGTTCCCGACCGCGCCGCCCTGGAACCGCATCTCCACAAGCCGCTCACCGTCGTGCCGAACCCGTTCGGCGGCGACTACGAGAGCTTCGGCCATCACAACAACGCGATGCTGCGCCGCTTCCTCGACACGTTCGGTTTCGACTACGAGTTCGCCAGCGCCACGGATTATTACAACTCCGGCAGGTTCGACGAGATCCTGCTGCGCGTCGCCGAGCGCTACGACGCGGTGATGGACATCATGCTGCCGACGCTGGGCGAGGAGCGCCGCGCTACCTATTCGCCCTTCCTGCCGATCTCGCCGAAGACCGGCCGCGTGCTCTACGTGCCGCTGAAGTCCGTCGACGCGAAGGCCGGCACGATCACCTATATCGACGAGGACGGCGAGGAGGTGACGCAGTCGATCACCGGCGGCAGCGTCAAGATGCAGTGGAAGCCGGATTTCGGCGCCCGCTGGGCGGCGCTCGGCGTCGACTTCGAGATGTTCGGCAAGGACCACGGCCCGAACATGCCGGTCTATGACCGCATCTGTTCGGCGCTCGGCGGCCGTCCGCCGGAACACTATGTCTACGAACTCTTCCTCGACCAGAACGGCGAGAAGATCTCCAAGTCGAAGGGCAACGGCCTGACCATCGACGAGTGGCTGACCTATGCGCCGACCGAGAGCCTGGCGCTCTACATGTTCCAGAAGCCGCGTACTGCGAAGCGGCTCTATTTTGACGTCATCCCCAAGGCCGTGGACGAGTATTTCTCCTTCCTCGCCGCCTATGAGCGGCAGGACTGGGCGGGCCGGCTGAACAACCCGGTCTGGCACATCCATTCCGGCAAGCCGCCGGCGGCCGACATGCCGGTGCCGTTCTCGATGCTGCTCAATCTGGTCAGCGCATCCAATGCGCATGACAAGCAGGTGCTGTGGGGCTTCATCTCGCGCTACGCGCCGGGCGTCACCGCCGAGACGCATCCGAAGCTCGACGAGCTGGTCGGCTACGCGATCCGCTACTTCGACGACTTCGTCAAACCGTCGAAGACGTTCCGCGCCCCCGACGACACCGAGCGCGAGGCGCTGGCGAAGCTCGCCGCCGCCTTCGACGCGCTGCCTTCCGATGCCGATGGCGGCGCGATCCAGGACGCGGCGCTCGACGTGGCGCGCGGCTTCGAGCGGTATCAGGACCCGTCCAAGACCGGCCCCGACGGCGGGCCGGCGGTGACGGGCGACTGGTTCCAGATGCTTTACCAGGTGCTGCTCGGCCAGCAGCGCGGCCCGCGCTTCGGCTCCTTCGTGGCGCTCTACGGCCTGTCCGAGACCGTCGCGCTGATCAACAAGGCGCTGGCCGGCGAACTGGTGAACGAAGCGGCCTGACGACTACTTCTTTTCGAGAAGGAGCGTGCTCTCCTTCTCGACCTTGCCCTTGACCATCTCCGCCATGCCGGCGAGCAGCGCCGGCAGGATCACAGTGATCGTCACCGATTTCTCGGCGGCCTCGACGGTGCCGCTGGCTGTCATGCCGAAGGCCTTCGCGTCGAAGTGAAGCGTGTCGCCTTCCCAGCGTTGCTCGAATTCCGAACCGAAGCCGATCCTGGCGGCGACCTTCTCGAAGCCGTCGCGGATGCGCCGCTGCGCTTCCTCGCGGCCGAGGTCATGGGAAATCGTGATCGTTACCGGTCTGGCCATCATGTCTTCCGGGCTTGGCGTTGCGTGTCTGACATGCAGATGGGGATCGTCCTTCCCGCGCGCAATCGCCGGGCCATACCTTACTGCGAAGCCCAGACGATCCGGGCCATCCAGTCGACCTCGGCCGACGGCAGCTTGCGCGGCGGATGGGCGGGATTGGCAGATTCCAGTTCGACGATCAGCGTGGTCCGGCGCAGGAGCGTCTTCGCCATCACCTCGCCGCCGCGCGTCTTGACGACCACCCGGTCGCCCTTGCGGATCTGCGCCGCCGGCGAGACGATGATGATGTCGCCCTCGCGGTAGAGCGGCAGCATGGAATCGCCGGTGATCTCCAAGGCATAGGCGCCGTCTTCCAGATCGGCGCCGGGAAAGGCGACCGTGTCCCAGCCCTGGCCGGCCGGGAAACCCGCATCGTCGAAGAAGCCGCCCGCGCCCGCCTGCGCCATGCCGATGATCGGCACCTCGCGCAAATTCACCGCGCGCATGTTCGGCAGGGGCATGCCCTTGCCGTTGACATCGTCGCCGCGCACCAGCGCCATGAACTCGTCCAGGGACGACCCGGTCGCCTCCATGATCTTGGCAAGCGATTCCGTCGACGGCCAGCGCGGCCGCCCGTCGGCTGCGACGCGCTTCGATTTGTTAAAGGTCGTGGAATCGAGCCCGGCGCGCTTCGCCAGACCGGAGGGCGAAAGGTCGTGGCGTTCGGCGAGCGCGTCGATCGCGTCCCAGATGCGTTTGTGGGAAAGCATGGCGCTTCCTGTGTCGGTTCAGGAATAAATACCTGTGACGACGGCGCGCCGCAAGAGGCGATCGACCGGGACTACTGCGCCGTCACCAGGATCGGCGCGCGGCCTGTCGCCAGCATGTGATCGACAAGTTCCACCCGGTCCTGCCCCCAGAAGGCCTCGCCGTCGACGACATAGGCCGGCGCGCCGACCGCGCCGACGACCACCGCATCGGCGGTGTTCTTCGCCCGGACCGCGGCGACGGCCTCGGATCTTGCGGACGCCAGAATGGCGTCAGCGTCGAACCCGTTCGCCGTCAGAAGCCCGGCGAGCACGCCTTCTTCGCTGATGTTCTTTTCCTCGGTCCAGATCGCGGCGAAAACCGCGCCGACATAGGCGCCGGGGTCGCCGCCGGCCTCCAGGATCGCGATCACCGTATGGTCGGCCAGCGTCGGATCGACCGGGAAATGCGCCGGCTTCGGCGTGATCGGCAGGCCGCGATACGCCGCGACCCGCTGCAATTCGACCAGCCGGTATTGCTGCCGGACGACCGGACGCTGGCCGAGCGGCACCGCGCCGGATTCCGCCCACAGCCCGCCAAGCGCGACCGGCCTGTAGGTCAGCGCCGCGCCATGCTTCGCCGCCACGTCGATGATCGCCTGGTGGCCGAGATAGCTGAACGGAGAAATGCAGGTGAAATAGTAATCGATCGTCTTGGCCAAATCCCGGACCCTTCTGTTGCCGCCGCGAACAGAGGGGCCGGAGCGCCTTGCGTCAAGGGTGAAACGCCGACCTCGCGCAACCGTGATCGGCGATCAGCCAATGCCGGGCGGGCCGCGCCCGGCAGGGACGGAAGGCCCGGCGGCGGCAAGCGCTGCGATGCGCGCTTGACATTGCAGTGCACAAAGACGATATCCGCTCCATGAAAGCGCTTCGGCTGCCGCGTGAGCAGCCTGCGGGCCAACAAGGATCGATGATCGCCGCCCGCACGACGCATTTTCCCGCCGGTGCTTCACGCACCGGATTTTCCCAAGAGTTCCCAATTCACGCGGGGTGCTGACGATCCGCCGATCCGCGAGGCAATGAGGCCCCGGAGAGCGGTAGGGTCGCAACCGCATGACGCGCCTGTCCAATGAGGGACGGGACGCGTTTGACTTGGCATGCGCGCCAATGATGTCGCGCGCCGCCATGAAAGGTATTGTCTTGACTGAATTCGCAGCCCTCGGGCTTTCCGAACGCATTCTCCATTCCCTCGAAGCCTCCGGCTTCAAGCAGCCGACGCCGATCCAGGCAGCGGCCATCCCGGCCGTGCTCGAAGGCCACGACCTGATGGGCCTCGCCCAGACCGGTACCGGCAAGACGGCCGCTTTCGGCCTGCCGCTGATCGAAAAACTGCTCGCCAATCCGCAACGTCCTTATCCCAAGAGCACCCGCGCCCTGATTCTCGCCCCGACCCGCGAACTGGCCAACCAGATCACCGCGAGCCTGCGCAGCTTCGTGAAGCGTTCCAGGCTGCAGATCGCGACCGTCGTTGGCGGCCAGTCGATCAACGTCCAGATCCGCGACCTCCACGCCGGCAAGGACATTCTCGTCGCAACGCCGGGCCGGTTGATAGATTTGATGGAGCGCAAGGCCATTATTCTGGCCCAGACGCATTTCCTCGTCCTCGACGAGGCCGACCAGATGCTCGATCTCGGCTTTATCCATTCGCTGAAGCAGATCGCCAAGTCGCTGCCGAAGGAGCGCCAGACGCTGCTCTTCTCTGCGACCATGCCGAGCGAGATCGAGGGGCTTGCCCGCACCTATCTGACCGACCCGGTGCGCGTCGAGGTGACGCCGCCCGGCAAGGCCGCCGACAAGATCGAGCAGTCGGTGCATTTCGTTTCGCAGCGCTCCAAGACGGACCTGCTCAAGCAGCATCTCGGCGAGCGCAAGGAAGACCTGTCGCTGGTCTTCGCGCGCACCAAGCACGGCGCCGAAAAGCTGATGAAGCATCTCGTCGCCAACGGCTTCTCCGCCGCGTCGATCCACGGCAACAAGAGCCAGGGCCAGCGCGACCGCGCCATCCGCGAGTTCAAGAGCGGCGATATCCGCATTCTCGTGGCGACCGACGTCGCGGCGCGCGGCATCGATATCCCCGGCGTCAGCCATGTCTATAATTTCGACCTGCCGCAGGTTCCCGAAAGTTATGTCCACCGCATCGGTCGCACCGCGCGCGCCGGGGCCGAGGGCAGGGCGGTGACCTATTGCGCCGAGGACGAGACGAAGATGCTGCGCGACATCGAGAAGCTGACCGGCATCTCGATCACGGTCGCCGGCGGCGAGCATCCGGGCTTCAGCGCCGGCACCCGCAAGGAAGGCGGTCGCGGACGCGGCGGCAATGGCGGCGGCGGCAACCGGGGTTCCGGCGGCGGACGTCCGCAGGGCCAGCCTGGTGAAGCGCGCAAGTCCGACAACCAGAACCGTAAGCGCCCGCATCGCGGCAAGCGCCCGCAGGGCCAGCCCGGCGAAAAGGCGGCGGCAGGCGCGGGCGAACGCCCGTCGAGCCGTCCGAAGTGGCGCCGCAACCGCAAGAGCCGCGCTGCGTAAGTCTCAGGACTTCACATCCGCGATGACCGCGAGGCAGTCCCCGGCCTTGACCAGGCCGGGGAAATGCCGGGCGGTCAGCAGACCGCCGCGTTTCGCGCGGTATTCGAGCGCCGGTTCGCCAGTGCGGTCGACCCTCCAGATCTTCGCCAGGCAGTCGCCGGCCTCGAGCATGTCGCCGAGATCAGCGCAGGGCTCGATCATCCCGTCATCGGTGGCGAAGACGAAGGCGTCGTCATGGGTCATGTCCAGTTCGACGCTCGGCCCCTTCTCCATCTCGCCGGCAAGGATGCCGGCATGGATCAGCACGTTGCGCAGACCCTTGCGCGCGATACCGATGGATTTCGCCGTCGCCGTGCCGCCGCCGCCGAGCTCCGTCGTCACGAACACCTTGCCCTGCTCCTCGACGATCGTGTCATACATGCCGACATTGTCGATCTCGCGCATCGTCATTGAATAGGGCGCGTTGAACGCCTCCATCGCGGCGACGCAGGCATGTTGCTGCATGGCGTCGTCCAGGATGTGAGCGGCCGCAAAGGGTAGGAAGTCGAGCGTCTTTCCGCCGGAATGGAAGTCGAGAACGATGTCCGCATGTGGCACCAGCTCGCCGGCGAAATAATCCGCGATCTTCTCCGTCACCGTGCCGGCCGGCTTGCCCGGAAAGAGGCGGTTCAGATTGCCCCGGTCGATGGGCGAGGTGCGCGTGCCCGCCCGAAACGCCGGATAGTTGAAGAACGGCACGATGATAACCCGGCCGGTGACGGCTTCGGGCTTCAGCGTCGCGGCCAGTTCCTGCAGGGCGACCGGTCCTTCATATTCGTCGCCGTGATTGGCCCCGGTCAGGAGCGCGGTCGGCCCGTCGCCGTTCTTGATGACGGTGATCGGGATCATCACCGAACCCCAGGCGGAATCGTCGCGGCTCCAGGGCAGGCGCAGATAGCCGTGATGCGCACCGTTCTCGTCGAGCGGGATGGTCGGGACGATCGGGTTCTTCGCCATCGGCTCAGTCCTTGACGAAGAGCTGGCGCGGCGTGGTGCAAAGACACTCGACGCCTGTCTCGGTGATCAGGATCGGCTCGGTGATCTCCAGCCCGCCATCGTCGAGCCACAGCGCCGGCATGAAATGGAACGTCATGCCCGGCTGCATCACCGACATGTCGCCGCGCCGGAAGCTCATCGTCCGCTCGCCCCAGTCCGGCGGGTAGGACATGCCGATGGAATAGCCGCAGCGATTGTCCTTGACGAAGCCGAACTTGTTCAGCGTCGCGTTGAAGGCGTTGGCGATATCCTCGCAGCGATTGCCGGGCTTCGCCTGCTCCAGCCCCGCCTCGATCGATTCCAGCACGGCCTTTTCCGCGTCGAGATATTTCTGCGGCGGCTTGCCAATGAAGAGCGTGCGCGACTGCGGGCAGTGATAGCGCAGATGCGCGCCCGCAATCTCGAAGAAGGTGCTCTCGTTCTGCTGCAGCGGGTAATCGTCCCAGGTCAGATGCGGTGCGGTCGCGTCCATGCCGGACGGGGCCATCGGCACGATCGCCGTGTAGTCGCCCCAATGCCCGTCCGCACCGAGAACGCCGGTCCGGTAGATCTCCGCGACCAGCTCGTTCTTCGGCATGCCGGGTTCCGCCTTCTCGACGATGGCGGCGTGCATGGCTTCGACGATGCGCGCGGCGCGGCGCATATATTCGATCTCCCTGGCGCTCTTGATGGCGCGCTGCCAGTTTACCAGACCCGTCGTGTCGGTGAATTGCGCCTCGGGCAGATTGCCCGTCAGCGAACGGTGGGCGGCGGCCGAATAGTAGTAATTATCCATCTCGACGCCGATGCGGCCCTTGTCCCAGCCACGCTCCCTGATCAGGTCGGCGAGCGTCTCCATCGGGTGCTTGTCCGGGTTCTGGACGTAGCTATCCTCATAGCCGACGATATTCGCGTCATCCATCGAGACGGTTCGGCGCGCACCGAGCGCGTCGATGCCGCGCCCCCACCAGACCGGCTCGCCCTCCATGGAAAGCAGCGCCGCCTGGTGCGTGTAAAACGACCAGCCGTCATAGCCCGTGACGTAATGCATGTTGGACGGGTCGGAGATGACCAGCAGGTCGAGACCCTTCTCGGCCATGACGCCGCGGATACGGTCGATGCGGCCCTGATATTCCTCGGGCGTGAAATCGCGTCTCGGCTCGGCCATGCCGTTCTCCCTGGACAGTGGCGAAATGAATTTCGCACAGGCTGGTTTTAAGGGCGGCTTTCCGTCAAGCGGAATGTTCGCGCCGCAACGGAGAGCCATTGTCGACCGATCCGCCTCCGGCGCTTGTCGGCGAGCGTCATCCCCGCGTATGAATCCCGACGTCGGCGCACCGTTCGCCGGCAAGGTGAAACCGGGACGCCGACATGCTCAAGCTCGATGACAGGGACATCAGGATACTCTCCATCCTGTCGCGCGAGGGACGCATTTCGAAGACCGAACTCGCCCGCCGTATCAACCTCTCGCCGACGCCGTGCTGGGAGCGTTTGAAGCGGCTGGAGGAGGCCGGCGTGATCGAGGGCTACCAAGCGCAGATTTCCCTGAAATCCTTGGGGCCTCACGTCGCGGTCTTCGTCGTCGTGGAGCTCGAGAACCATCGCGCCGAGGCCTTCCAGGCCTTCGAGAAGGCGGTCGCGGATTACGAGGAAATCACCGCCTGCTGGGCGCTTGGCGGAGGCTATGATTACCTGATGCAGGTGGTCGCCCGCGACATCGATTCCTACCAGCGCCTGATGGATGCGCTGCTGGAGAAGAAGGCCGCCATGGCCCGCTACTTCACCTATATCGTGACCAAGGAAGTGAAGGCCCCGACCGGCTTGCCGCCCGGCCTGCTGAGCGGGCTGGCGGAGTAGGTTTTGCTGTTTTCACGCCGATAAAAAGAGACATCCTCTCCAGCGTCGCGGGCCTGTGGAGGCTTCCTCGCCGGCTCCCCTGATAGGCTTGCGCCATTCGCCAATCCCGGGAGCTGCGCCATGGCCGAAGCTGCAAGACGTCTCGATTCGCCGATCGACCTCGCCGACCGCCGGCTGTTGCGCTCGCTCGCCTATGTCGGCGGGTGCTGGACGGTGGGCCATGACGCCCGCTTCATTCCGGTGACCGACCCTGCCGACGGTGGCGCAATCGGCGAGGTGGCGCGGATCGCCGCGGACGGGGCAAGGGCCGCCGTCGAAGAGGCCGCGGAGGCCTTCCCGGCCTGGGCCGGTCTGCTGCCGCAGCAGCGCTCGGCGATCCTGCGCCGCTGGTACGATCTGATCGTCGCGAACCGCGAAGACCTCGCGATCCTGATGACGCACGAACAGGGCAAGCCGATCTCGGAGGCCCGCGGCGAAATCGACTACGGCGCGTCCTTCATCGAGTTCTATGCCGAGGAAACCAAGCGCCCGAACATCGAAAGCGTGACCTCGCATCTGGGCGATGCGGAGGTCGAGGTCTGGCGCGAGCCGGTCGGCGTCGCCGCCTTGGTCACGCCGTGGAACTTCCCCTCCGCCATGATCACCCGCAAGGCCGCCGCGGCGCTCGCCGCCGGCTGCACCGTGGTCGTGCATCCCTCGATCGAGACGCCGCTGTCGGCGCTGGCGCTGGCAGAGCTCGGCGAGCGGGCGGGACTGCCGGCGGGTGTCTTCAACGTCGTCACCGGCGACGCGCCGGAGATCGTCGGCGCCTGGATGGAGGACGAACGGGTGCGCGCGCTCTCCTTCACCGGCTCCACCGAGGTTGGCAAGCTTCTCTACCGGCAGGGCGCCGACACGGTGAAGCGGCTGGTGCTGGAACTCGGCGGCCACGCGCCCTTCCTCGTCTTCGCCGACGCCGATCTGGACCGGGCCGTCGACGAGGCGGTCAAGGCGAAGTTTGCGACCTCCGGGCAGGACTGCCTCGGCGCCAACCGTTTCCTCGTCGAGCGCCCGGTCTATCACGCATTCTGCAAGGCCTTCGCGGAGCGCACGGAAGCGCTGACCGTCGGGCCGGGAATGGACGATCCCGACATCGGGCCACTGATGAACGAGGCGGCCATCGCCAAGCAGGTGGAACACGTCGCCGACGCCATGACCAAGGGCGCGACGCTTCTGACCGGCGGCCGGCGCCACAAGGCGGGTCCGCTGTTCTTCCAGCCGACCGTGCTCGCCGACGTGCCGGAAGATGCGCTGGTCATGCACGAGGAGACCTTCGGCCCGGTCGCCGCGATCGCGCCGTTCGACACCGAGGAGGAGGCGTTCGCCCGCGCCAACGCGACGGAATACGGCCTCGTCGCCTATCTGCATACGCAGGACCCGCGCCGCATCTACCGCGCATCGCGGGCGCTTGCCTTCGGCATGGTCGCCGTCAACCGCACCAAGGTGACCGGCGCGCCGATCCCCTTCGGCGGCATGAAACAGTCCGGACTTGGCCGCGAAGGGTCGCGTTTGGGCCTCGAGGCCTTTACGGAGGTCAAATATGTCTGCCGGGACTGGAGCTGAGGCTTGCAACCGGAAAACCGAAACCACGAAAACGGGAAACCAGAGACAATGCTGAGAAACGATCCGCTGGAGCAGTGGGACCGCGACCACTTCATCCACCCCTCCACCCATCTCGCGCAGTTCGCCCGCGGCGAGATGCCCGAGCGGATCGTCACTGGCGGCTCCGGCGTCTATATCGAGGACCGAGATGGCAACCGCCTGCTCGACGGCTTCGCCGGACTCTATTGCGTCAATATCGGCTATGGCCGCCAGGAGGTCGCGGAAGCGATCGCCGCGCAGGCGAAGGAACTCGCCTATTACCATTCCTATGTCGGCCACGGCACCGAAGCTTCGATCACGCTCTCGAAGATGATCGCCGACCGTGCGCCGGAGGGCCTGAACCGGGTCTATTACGGTCTCGGCGGGTCGGACGCCAACGAGACCAATGTCAAGCTGGTCTGGTATTACAACAACGTGCTCGGCCGCCCCGAGAAGAAGAAGATCATCTCGCGCTGGCGCGGCTATCACGGCTCCGGGCTGATGACCGGGTCGCTGACCGGGCTGGCGCTGTTCCACAAGCAGTTCGACCTGCCGCTGCCGCAGGTGATCCACACCGAGGCGCCCTATTATTTCCGCCGTCCGGACGCCGCGATGAGCGAGGAGGAGTTCTCCGCCCATTGCGCCGCCGAGCTGGAAGCCCTGATCGAGCGCGAGGGCGCGGAGACCATCGCCGCCTTCATCGGCGAGCCGGTGCTGGGCACGGGCGGCATCGTGCCGCCGCCCGCCGGCTACTGGGAGAAGATCCAGGCCGTCCTGAAGAAGCATGACATCCTGCTGATCGCCGACGAGGTCGTCACCGGCTTCGGCCGGCTCGGCACGATGTTCGGTTCGGCGCATTGCGGCATCGCGCCGGACATCATCACCATCGCCAAGGGGCTGACCTCGGCCTATGCGCCGCTGTCCGGCTCGATCATCTCCGACAAGGTCTGGAGCGTGCTGGAGCAGGGCACCGACAAGTTCGGCGCGATCGGCCATGGCTGGACCTATTCGGCCCATCCGATCGGCGCGGCCGCCGGCGTCGCCAACCTCAAGCTGATCGACGAACTGGGCCTGGTCGAGAATGCCGGCACGGTCGGCGCCTATCTCAACGAGAAGATGACGGAAGCGCTCGCCGACCATCCCAATGTCGGCGACGTGCGCGGCGAGGGGATGCTTTGCGCGGTGGAGCTGGTCGAGGACAAGGGCGCGCGCGCCTTCTTCGATCCCGGCAAGACGGTCGCCGCCAGGGCGGTCGCGGCCATGCTGAAGCGCGGCGTCATCGCCCGCGCCATGCCGCAGGGCGACATCATCGGCTTCGCGCCGCCGCTTTGCCTCGCCAAGGACGAGGCCGACGAGATCGTCCGGGTGACGAAGGAAGCGGTCGAGGAAACCTGTTCGGCGCTGTGAGCCGGCGGTTGCGGGGTCGCGTCAGCGACGCGGCTCCGCGACCGCGAAATAAGCGAAGGCCGCCAGCGGCACCAGCCCGCCGAACAGGCAGATCCCCGTCCAGCCGAAGGTCTCCAGTATCGGGCTGGTCAGCGCGGAACCGGCCGCGCCGCCGAGGAAGAACGTCGTCATATAGGCGGAGGTGAGCCGGCCGCGGATCGATTCGTCGAGCTGGTAGATCTCGCGCTGGCTCAGGACCATGTTGCCCTGCACGCCGAAATCGATCAGCACGCCGGCGAACATCAGCACCCAGAAATTCGCATGGCTCACCCATGCGAGCGCGAAGGTGACGATGGCGAGGCAGAACGCGACGGCGGTGCCGGGGCGCACATGGCCCCGGTCGGCGAGACGCCCGGCAAGCGGCGCCGCCAACACGCCGGAAACGCCGGCCAGCGCGAAAAACGCGATATGGCTTGGCGAATAGCCCTGGCGCAACAGGACGATCGGAGAGGCGGTCCAGAATACCGTGAAGACGCCGAACATCGCCGTCTGGTAGGCGGCGCGGCGGCGCAGCACCGGCTGTGTGGCCATCAGCCCGGCAAGCGAGCCGATCAGCCTGAAATAGGCATGCTTTCCCTGCGGCGCCCGGCGCGGGATCGCGAAAACGCTCCATGCGGCGAGCCCGGCGATCACCACCGCCGAGAACACGAAGACGCCGCGCCAGCCGAAATGGTCGGCAAGGAAGCTGGAAACCGGTCGCGCCAGCAGGACGCCGACGAAGAGCCCCGTCATGACATTGCCGACCACCTGTCCGCGCCGCGCGGCGGGCGCGAGGTTTGCGGCGAGCGGCACGATCACCTGCGCCCCGGTCGAGGTGATGCCGACGAGGAAGAGCATCGCAAACAGCATCGACAGGCCGGGCGCGAGGGCGAGCCCGGCGAGGCTGACGACATTGAGCGCCATCAGGGCGAGGATCAGCTTGCGGTTTTCGAACAGGTCGCCGAGCGGCACGAGGAACAGCAGGCCGATGGCGTAGCCGAGCTGTACGGTGGTGAAGATCAGGCTTTCGGTCGACGCCGAGAGGCCCATGGCCTCGCCGATCAGCGCGACCAGCGGCTGGGCGTAATAAATATTGCCGGCCAGCGCCCCGCAGGCGACCGCAAAGAGCAGGCTGGTGGCAAGCCCCATCGGGGCGGGCGCGTCGGGGTTCGCCGCGCCGGGGGCGGGATTGTTTTCTGTGCTGCGCATGTCGGTCGAGACGGGGCCTGAGGAAATCGGTTGGCCTCCCGGCTGACACCATAGCCGGTGGCGCGGGAAAGGAAAGGCCGGGTTCTTCCTTCTCCCCGCGCGCGGGGAGAAGGGAGGACGCGCACGAACGCCTCCGCGCTTCCCCTTGGAAGCCGGATTGATCTTTGTCCCGCCTTTAAGCTTCGCTGTCGCTCGCTGGCGGGCCCCTGCCCAACGTCGTGTCCCACGCCTCGAGGCCGAGACAGTTGCATTCCCTCAGAACCTCCTCGACGTCCGTCTTTGGATGCTTCTTCCAGCCGGGCGGGTAGCCGGGGCGGAAGGGGGTCAGGCGAACGGGCTTGCCGAAGCCGGCGGCGCGGCGGGCGCGCCAGCGGGCGAGCCGCAGCGCCTGACCGTCGAGATCCAGGAGCGCTGCCTGCAGCGCGCGGATGCGACGGCAGAGGGGCCTCGCGTCGACGGGTTCATTGGGCGGCGAGGCCGGGACGAACAGGGAGACAGCTGGATTGTCGAGCGCGGCGATTTGCTCCGGCGTCAGCCATGGCTCGGGGAAGGGCTTGAACGGGTCGAACAGGGCGAAGGCGGGGCGGCGTTGGGTAGCGCGTGGCTCGGTGTTGACGTTAAGCCGCGGTGTTCCACACAGGGCGTCATCCTCGGGCTTGACCCGAGGACCCACTCCGTGAAGCCGGAGACCGTCTCCGATGACTGAAGAACTCGCTTCGTTCTCGATCTTCGAAGATGTCTCGAAGTCTCCGGAATGGGTCCCCGGATCAAGTCCGGGGATGACGGAG
>Ga0213840_1000668_pt1 | contig 40872 bp, 37 predicted proteins | sample SWPATP22_FD_160132 | JGI IMG/M metagenome (GOLD analysis project Ga0213840, IMG submission 160132) | Coastal seawater microbial communities from Marineland, Florida, United States - SWPA TP2 #2 | ecosystem: Environmental > Aquatic > Marine > Coastal | place: USA: Florida | collected 2016-08-14 | reverse complement strand
AACAGTGAAAAAAGTGAAAGCGATTATCATGCCATCTATATGCATACCGTTTTCTGCGGCATAGGGCAGGGCAAATCACTCTCTAGTAAAGTATTGTGCACCATATTGGTGCGCGGGTGCGCCAAAATGGTTCAAGAGTTGCGAATTGTTGATCATTAGCCTAGATGACTTTTTGTACACTTACCACCCAAATCGTTTTTTGGCTTGTAATTAATTTGGGCAATCGTCGTGATAAGAGAGGGTCTAGAATAATAGTGATAACTTTATTTCGTTTGGGATCAAAAAAAGATGCGCAAATGTCGTGTTTTTTCTGTACAATCCGCGCAAATTTTTCTATCTGCATTTTTTTGCAACAAATCTCGTGCACACTTATTTCATTGTGAAAGGGGTAGGCACCGATTTACACAGGCTCTATATAAGCATGAATACCACTGATATTAGTAAATTGCGTAACATCGCAATTATCGCTCACGTTGACCACGGTAAAACAACCCTGGTAGACAAACTGTTACAACAGTCTGGCACCCTTGAATCTCGAGGCGAGCAAGAAGACCGTGTAATGGACTCGAACGACATCGAGAAAGAACGTGGCATTACCATCCTTGCGAAAAACACGGCAATTAACTGGAATGACTACCGTATTAACATCGTAGATACTCCAGGACACGCCGACTTCGGTGGTGAAGTAGAGCGTGTTATGTCAATGGCTGACTCTGTACTTCTACTTGTAGACGCTCAAGAAGGTCCAATGCCGCAAACGCGTTTCGTAACGCAAAAAGCATTCGCACAGGGTCTTAAGCCAATTGTTGTTATCAACAAAATTGACAAGCCAGGTGCACGTCCTGATTGGGTTATGGATCAAGTGTTCGACCTTTTCGACAACCTAGGTGCAACTGATGAACAGCTAGACTTCCAAGTTGTTTACGCTTCAGCGCTTAACGGCTGGGCATCGCACGATGCAGATGAAAAGGCAGAAGATATGACTGCACTTTTCGAAACTATCGTTGAGCAGGTTTCTGCACCTGACGCCGATGTAGATGGCGCATTCCAAATGCAAATCTCACAGCTTGATTACAACTCGTATGTAGGTGTAATTGGTGTTGGTCGTGTTAAACGCGGTTCAGTTAAGCCTAACCAGCAAGTTACTGTTGTAACTGCTGACGGTCAAAAGCGTAACGGTAAAGTTGGCCTAGTATATGGCTACCTTGGTCTTGCACGTCACGAAGTTGAATCTGCACACGCTGGCGACATCATTGCCATTACAGGCCTTGGCGAGCTTAAGATTTCTGACACTATTTGTGATGTTAACACTGTTGAAGCGCTTCCTCCGCTAACGGTTGACGAGCCAACAGTTACGATGACTTTCCAAGTAAACACGTCTCCGTTTGCAGGTAAAGAAGGTAAGTACGTAACGTCGCGTAACATTCTTGAGCGCTTGAACGATGAGCTTGTTCACAACGTTGCGCTGCGTGTAGAAGAAACACAAGATCCGGACAAGTTCCGCGTATCTGGCCGTGGTGAACTTCACCTTGGTATTCTTATTGAAAACATGCGTCGTGAAGGTTACGAACTTGCTGTATCTCGTCCAGAAGTAATTCTGAAAGAGGTAGACGGTGAAACACAAGAACCTTACGAAACACTAACTATCGACTGTGAAGAGCAACACCAAGGCTCTATCATGGAACAGTTAGGTCTTCGTAAAGCTGAAATGACCGACATGTCTCCAGACGGTAAAGGTCGTGTACGTATCGATTTCGTTATTCCAAGCCGTGGTCTAATTGGTTTCCAAACAGACTTTATGACAATGACGTCGGGCTCTGGTCTTCTTTATCATACGTTCGATCATTACGGCCCTTACAAAGGCGGCATTATCGGTAAACGTAAGAACGGTGTACTAATTGCGAACGCAAACGGTAAAGCACTGACCAACGCCTTGTTTAACTTGCAAGAGCGTGGTCGCCTATTTATCGGTCACGGTGTTGAAGTTTACGAAGGTATGGTTATTGGTATTCACAGCCGCGACAACGACCTAACGGTAAACGCGCTTAAAGGTAAGCAGCTTACTAACGTTCGTGCATCGGGGACTGATGAAGCACAAACACTTGTTCCACCAATCAAGATGTCTCTTGAGCAAGCGCTTGAGTTTATCGACGATGATGAACTAGTAGAAGTAACACCTGAGTCTATTCGTATTCGTAAGAAGCTTCTTACTGAAAACGAGCGTAAGCGCGCATCTCGCGCACCTAAGTCGTAAACGACTTAAACGCAAAAACGTTGAAAAATGCCAACCTCGTGTTGGCATTTTTTTTGTTTTAGCGGCAGATTATTTGTAAGCAACTGACAGTAAAATGAAATAATACCTTTTGATAACTTATCCGAAAGGTGAGTGGAGAAATTACTTGCTACCTTCTATGCTTAGGAATAGTAAAGATGTGTGATCTTGCACTTTGCGCCAGGTTGTTTAATGCAGTGTGTTGAGTTTCATATGTCTAATTTATGAAGATGTTTGTAGTGAGGAAGTAAGCCGTGTTCTCAGTTGCTGTTGTTGAAGATGACCCTATTACGTTAGACCTTATTACTGATGCATTAGAGACCAAGCTTAACGCTACGGTATACCCTTTCAGTCGCAGTAAGTTTGCTCGTGACTTCCTCCTTCAACAAACGTCTAATTCTATTAGCTTAGTGATAAGCGATCAGGTAATGCCTGAATTTGACGGTCTTAGTTTACTTAAAACCATTCAAGCGAAAGGGTTGGTTATTCCCTTTCTGCTGATCACCGCCGACCCGCATAAAGACCTTGTTGTTGAGGCTAAAAAGCTCAAGGTTTCAGGGTTTCTGGCGAAACCACTTGATATGAAAGACCTCATCAACAAGTCACAAGAAGTAATGAAGGCACTGGCCTAGAAAGAACTACCATTCCTAATTAAGTTGATTTCGATATAGTAAAACTGCATTTGCGCCTAGTTTCTTGAAAACGAAACTTCTACACTGGTATCTGAATTTTTATAGAAATGAGATACGGGACTTCACGTGAGCGCGCTATTCGATAATACCCCAGACAGAAAAGACACCTTTTCATTCAAATGGAAAAAATACCAAGGCAAAGACATTATTCCGGCCTGGGTTGCTGATACTGAATTTCGTTGTGCACAGCCTATTCTAGATGCGTTATCCTCACAGATTGAGCACGGTAATATGGGCTACATACTGCCAGCACATCACGAAGGCGCAATAAACGCTGTAGTTCGCTGGCTTAAAGATAAACACCATTGGCATATTGAACCCGAATGGTTGGTATGGACACCGGGTGTGGTGCCTGCCTTTAACGTTGCTTGTAAAGCCTATTGTGAAGCGGGTGATAAAGTACTTGTACAAACGCCAAACTATCCTCCACTGTTAGCTGCTCCCAAGTTAAATGGCCTTGAGCGTGTTGATATTGGTACCGTTATTCAACCTGCTACCGACGACACACCACAACGCTACACGCTAGATTTTGAAGCATTAGAGCGTGAGGCGGCCGACCCTAAGTGTAAGTTGTTTATAGTATGTAACCCGATGAACCCTGTTGGTTCGGTGTTAACACAAGACGAGCTAGACCGTATTGCGGACATCTGCAATAAAAACAACGTAAAGCTTTGCTCTGATGAAATTCACTGTGACCTAATATTAGAGCCAGGTAAAAAACACATTCCCGCAGGACGAGAAGCAGACCTCGCTGAAAACAGCATTACCTTAATGGCTGCCAGTAAAACCTTTAATATTGCAGGTTTAGGCACTTCGTTTGCAATCATCCCTAACCGCAAGTTACGTCAAGCATTCACCCAAGCTGCAGCAGGTATTGTGCCGTGGGTTACCGTATTAGGTCTTGCGGCCACTGAAGCTGCGTTTACTCTATGTGATGACTGGCATCAAGCCCAGTTAGCTTATTTGAAGTCAAATCGCGACAAAGTATTTAACGCCATTAATGAAATAGAAGGGTTAAGCATGATTAAAAATGATGCTACTTTCTTGGCATGGATAGATGCGAGTAAGCTAGGTGTTGAGAATGTTTTAACGTGGGCTGAACAGAAGGGCGTAGGGCCATCACCTGGTGTTGATTTCCACAAAGCTGATCATTTTAGGATTAACTTTGGCTGCAGCAGCGCTATGTTAGATGATATTTTGTCTCGTCTAGCACGCTAATACGTCTACAACTATTTAATTCAAGTTTAACGGCTTCTGCTTACTTTTCGCTAATCAGAAGCCGTTTTATTAAGTGAGGGGTTAAAAGAAAACCCCAGAAAGCTTGTAAAGCCCTAAACCAACCACGGTTGTTACCACAACGCCGCCAGCAATATTGCTTTTCCACGTGTTTCTAAATTCACCCAATGCATTACTTTTGTTCATAACAATGAGCAAGAATATGGCAATAATAGGCAACAGAAGGGCATTGGTGGCTTGTGCAAACAAAATAGCTGGTAAAGGTTTAAAACCCAATGCAGCCACACTTACGCCAATGATAATAATTACCAGCCACACAGCCTTGAATGGCTTGCTGTGCATATCATCAGATAGTCCTAACGCACCTGTCACCGCATAGGCTGCGGCAAGAGGTGCAGTAATGGCACTTGTTAGCCCTGCAGCAAATAAACCAAGCGCAAAGAACCATTGTGCTTTATCGCCCAATACTGGTTTAAGTTGTGCGCCCATATTACTGGCATCCATGGTGGCCGCTTGATTGAAAAACGCCATCATTGCTGTTGCCATGACCACAAGGGTTATTAATCCACCCATGCTGATTGCTTTAGCCGACTGTGCTCTGCAGGCCATAACGGCTGCAGTTTTATCTTGTCCTTTCGATGACTTTGCCACTAGGCTTGCGTGAAGAAACAGGTTGTAAGGAACAATAGTGGTACCAATAAGTGCCAGTACGGTTGTAATGGCATCGGTATTTAATTGTGGAGAAAGCAGTTGGTTAACCATTGCAGTAAGGTCGGGCTTGGCAACCAGCAACGTTATAAAGAATACCCCAGCCATAATGAAAACAAGGTATACCAATACACTTTCTATCCATTTATAACTGCCAGAATAAAGTAGCGCGATGGCAAGTGCGCCTAGAACTGCCGCCCATGCGCTAATACCAATATCAATAAAGGCGTCTAAACCTATCGCGGCACCGGTTAAATTACCCGACTCGTAAGCTGCATTGCCAATACCGATAGCGCTAACAATTAGTAAAATAAACGCATTTTTAAGCCATGGTTTGTACGCCATTTCCTTCATTGCGCTGGCTAAGCCTTGGCCACTTGCAACACCTAAGCGGGCTGCCATGTCTTGCAGCACAATGGTTGCAAAAACTGAGAACAGCAATGCCCAAACTAAGTGAAAGCCAAAATTTGCCCCCGCCAAGCTAGCAGTGGTAACGGTGCCAGGCCCAATGAATGCGGCAGCGATGATATATCCTGATTTATCTTTTGCCATTGCAACGACTCTTGGTTAAGTTTTGCTATCATGACAATAGGAAAGCAAGCACGCAACAATACCGTTCAATTCTAATCAGAACGTGCTGATTTCCTCATTGTCGCGTGCCAAATTTGAAACTAACTCGTTTGACTTCGTCAGCGGTTGTTAAGTTGACGCTAAACAGGCAGTATCAGAAAAAGGGACGCGAAGCCTAACGTGTCAAGAAAAAGAACGCAAACGTATACAGGATTTACCGGTGAGCGAAGCATTACCCATTACATATATAAAGGACGTTGTGCAAAAGCACGCTGCTAGCAATGTGCTTCCGCCACCCATGCAAGCCGATGGAATGATATTCGCGGTTGCCGCAACTCCTGAAATTCCTATGCCTGAGCAGTGGATGCCTTGGTTTATTCAGCAAAGCGGCAGCAGATTAATAGACAGTGATGTTGATGAGCTTGCCGACACACTTATGAATGGATTACGCGCGCATTTAGACTTTATGCGCCAGGGTAGAGGGCCACTTGATAGCGCATTGTTTGTGGCTGTTGATACTCCCTCAGGAGCAAGACCTTCTGAGTCGCTAGTGCTATGGCTGAACGGGCTTTTACAAGTGCACAAAATGGTTGAGCCAGTGTGGCAAAGTGCATGGCGACATTTAGAACAAAAGCGGGATAAAAAATCAGATAAAAAGTTATATGAACAGGCAAACGAAGATAAAGGTAGGACTCACCAAGGCACACGCGATGATGCTCAAGAGACGCCCGAAGTACGACTGTCACGTTGTCTTAAAATGTTTTCAACACTAGCCAATGTTGAGCTGGCACTAAAACACAGAACTGACGAACAAGCAGCACAGTTAAACGCTAATCTAACGCTGTTAATTAAACAACTTCCTGCTGTGCTTCAAGATTATATCAAGCTTGCCGGCGAGCTCGCAGACGCTTTACCTAATCAGTTTGAAATGTTTAATAAGGTGACTTAAGCCAATTTTGCCTGCGCGCCAACGCAAGCATTTTAGCGCTGCCGCTTCTGGTGATGCCTTTGATCAAGCGTATGTTTTAACGATGTCGTGTAGCTATCAAGCTCAAGCTTTGCCTTTTCATATTCTTCGTTGAGATGCAACGACGACGGCTCGCGCATAAGTGCTTTGAAAGCGAGGTCAGTCTGTTTGAGCAAGTGTTTTAGGTGTTGGTTACTGTCATCCATGTGCTTATCTCGTGTTTAACAAATCAATGTAATCAAACCAAGGTCACCCCTAGCTTGGTCTCCTTTGCAGCACTTGTTCCTTGAGTGCTGTCTTTCATACTACATTGTTTTTTCTTGCCTGATAGTCCAGTTTTTGTAAATTATTACAATGGCTTCACTACAGCCAAACACACAATGGCAAGTACAACCAGAACAGGCGCTTCGTTTAGGAAGCGATAAAAACGGGATGAGTGTCTGTTCTCATCTCGCGCAAACTGCTTTAGTAACTTAAACAAATAGAAGTGGTAGCCATAAAGTGCAAGTAAAAGTAATAACTTTAGGTGTAACCACCCAGACATTTTAAACCATGTTTCTCCGTAACTAACAATAAGCGCTACGCCAAAGACAAGTGTGAGTAAGGCGAATGGCGTTACAAAGAACCATAATCGACGCTCCATTACTTTAAACTCATCTTTAACCACTTGAGACTGTGTAGATGCGTGATAGACGAACAGTCTTGGTAGATAAAAAATACCTGCCATCCATGCGAGCATGAAAAAGATGTGTAATGCCTTAAACCATAAAATGTACATGTTAATAATGTGCCTTCTGTAGGAAGCTTTGTAAGATATTCCAAGTAACTACACCCACAATATCGTTTAGCTCCTGATCGTAAATATACACCGCGCCTGAACGCGAATTTTTTAAATGCTCATAAACCTCATGAAGCGTCGACTGTGCACTAATGCCTTCCATTTCATGATAAGTGAGCGCCGATGCATCGTGATCCAAACTGACATTGTATTGGACCAGCTTATACTGCACATCTATTTCAAATTTTAATTTTTGAACCACAATTTTAGTTGGATTCTTTTCAAGATGATTGCGTAGAGCGATTTCTGGCGCATCGTGAAATAGTTTGTAGTCTGTGTTCATCGCTGCCAGTACGCCAGTTTTTTCTAACGCTTCTCGGATTGACGATATGGCATACGGCAGGTTTTGGTAATCAAGCTGTCTGATAAATATAGAGCGGTTACCAAAAAACTGAGTAGACGTTACATAAGCAGGCACAATCACCAGCATAGCGGGTAAAATGATTTGTGGGCTGTAGGACAGTTCCATTACTGCGGATAAAGCGGCTAAGGGCGCATGCAACACCGCAGTTAGCATGCCAGCAATGCCGAGAAGCGCAAAACTACTAGTGAACTCGGGTACGTCGATAAAATAGGACAGTGGCAGAAGTAGCACGGCGCCAGCTAACATACCGATTACCATTACAGGGCCTATAATCCCCCCAGGTATACCTAGCCCAATAGCAAAAACCGCTAAAATTACTTTAAATACCAAAGTGGATATCAGTAACAACGTGCCTGGCGAACTTGCAAACAGATGTTCAACATCAACAAAACTTGCCCCTAGAGCCTCAGGAATCAACATGCCAATGAGGCCGGTTATTGCTGCCGCTAACACCAAACGCCACACCATAGAAACTGGTCTGAACCATGTCATTACACGCATTAATTGACTGTTAAATAACACGGCAAGTATGCCAAGCAATATACCCAACACAACTAAGTAGAAATACATCCACTGACTAATGGCGTGAAACGAAAGAAAGGACAGCTCGTTTACTTCACCAAATACAATACGTGTAAGCACTGAACCGCATGCTGCCGCTAGCATAACGGGCACGAAAATGTGTATTTTGTATTCTCTCAATACCACTTCCATCACGAAAATAACAGCAGCAAATGGGGTGTTGAATGAAGCGGAAATACCTGCGGCGATACCGCATCCAGCCAGTATTCTTATACTGTTATAAGGTAAACGTAGCCACTGACCTAAAAAACCACTTCCCGACGCGCCAAGGTGAACAGACGGGCCCTCTCGACCCACTACAAAACCACCGGCAAGGGCTAGCATGCCACCAAAGAACTGGTTTATCGTGGTGCGAAAAGGAATATGGCCGTAGTAGTACTTAACCCTGTGAATAACAAAAGGAATGCCCAACCGATAGTGCTTAAAGCCCGTAAGAAAAGCGATAAACAAAATAAGCAGCACGCTTATGAACGGCATAACTAGCCATACAAGCCAGTCGTATTTAAGAAAAGACTGCAACGTTGCAATGCCGTTTTTTTGAAGCCATTCAACGCATAATCTGAAAAGTATAATAATAAACGCTGCGCTGGTGCCGCCAACAATACCTAACAGGCATAACTGCACTGATGTGCGTGGGTGAGCAACTTCCTCTCTTAAAGCCTGTATGCGCATGATGTGTTACAGTAGAATCAACATAGGATAGAAGCTTACCACAAACACTTAATTTTCATAATCTTAAGAACGTGGTGTTTAAGCATGAAAATTGACGTAGAAAATGACAATTGATCAATTAAAAGCAGTGCTGGGAAGTCATAAATGGTCGCTTATCATGGCGCTTGTCATGATATTAATGATTGGCTTTGGTTATCAAACCGCGCGCTATTTCGATGAAGGTGACAGTAAAAAAGTACGTGCGCAGCAAGACACCATTAATGTGCTTTCTGAAGAAAATAACAAGCTCACTACAAGCGTTAATCAGCTTGAGGTTGCGCTTGAAATTGCCAAACTTGAAACCGAAAAAATGACAAACGTTGTAAATGAACAGCGTAAAGAGCTTGAGGCGCAGCAAGAGCTTATTGCTTTTTACGAGCGCGTTGTGGCGCCTGAAAAGTCGGAAGATGGCTTCGCAATTGAGGGCGTAGAGGTATTTAAACTGGCCGATAACCGTTACCAGCTTCGTTTAGTGTTGTTGCAATCTCGTAAGCAAAAAGCGGTAATAAACGGTGCACTGAACGTTACACTTACGGGCCAAAAAGATAACTCGAAATACACGGTTTCTTCTGGAAACGACAGCTTTATAGCGCAAGACATTAAATATAGATTTCGGTTTTTCCAAGCTGTTAATGTGGCGTTTGACTTACCTGACGGTGTAACGCCTGACACTATTTCATTTTCTACTGCGTTTTATCAATACAAAACCCGAAAAGGCGATTATACGCTTTCAATACCTTGGGACGAGGCGTTAACGACGGTTCTTGAGCCTCAGAAATAAATCAGTGAACGCCTTTGGCTTTGATTACTTATATCAGAGTTACGTTGCGCCAAATAAGTGTTTGATTAATAAGTGTTCAATTGATTGCGTAAACGCGCATTATTCAAGGCCAATGGAGCCTTAACAGTTGCCGTTAAAGGGAATTTTGATACAGTGACAGTCAAGTAAACAAGGGCGTGTTACTGCGCCCTTAGGCTTTTTATTCTAAGCGGTGTTAAAAGCCTTTCTAGGAAGAAAAAATGACAGAAACGTGCTTTCGCATGAAGGGTACAACGCTAACTAGCATTGTACTTGAAGTAATAGAGTTTGAATTAGATGAGTTTGAAGCGCAACTCACGCAAAAAGTAGCAAGTGCTCCACAATTTTTTACCCGTTCATCATTAATTTTGCATTTGTTGAAGCCATTGTCTGCAACTGAGTTTGAATTGCTGGTGGCCTTATGCAAGCGTCTAAATCTTCAGCCCATGGCAGTAAAGGGGCAAGTTGCCGAACTTAAACCTGTTATTAACGATTTGGGCTTAGCTGATGTTAGCCAGAGTAAGTTTACTGACAGTGCACTTAAATCGCAGCGTTCAGAGACAAATAGCGAAGAAGGCGCGGGCATCAATTCCTCTCAAAAAGAACAGAACAGCGCCGTGAAGGCAGAAAATGCCAATAACAGTACAGTGCAGTCTTTACCAACGGCACAGACCCCAAGTGTGCTTAAGCCTGCAAAAGTAGTATCACGCCCAGTGCGTTCAGGGCAGCAAATTTACGCCCAGGGTAGCGACTTAGTGGTTACTGCATCGGTTAGCGAAGGCGCTGAATTATTGGCTGACGGCAATATACATGTTTACGGCACGCTTAGAGGCCGTGCGCTAGCCGGGGTGAAAGGCAACAGCAACGCGCGGGTGTTTTGCCAGTCGTTAGACGCTGAATTGGTATCTATAGCAGGCCAGTTCATTATGCATGAATCTGTGAAGGGCGATTGTTGGAAAAAGCCCGCACAAATATTTTTAGAAGAAGAAACATTACGTATTGCACCGCTTAGCTAAGTGAAAAAACTAAGCACTATTAGCTTAAGCGTAAAAAACTTAGCGCCAATAACCGTGTTGCAGTGCGAAAAATAGGAAAAGTATATGGCAAAGATTATCGTAGTTACGTCAGGTAAAGGTGGCGTAGGAAAAACCACATCAAGTGCAGCTATAAGCACAGGGCTTGCATTGGCTGGCAACAAAACCGTGGTAATAGATTTTGATGTGGGCTTACGTAACCTAGACCTTATTATGGGCTGTGAGCGCCGTGTGGTATACGACTTCGTTAACGTAATTAATAAAGAAGCTACGTTGAAGCAAGCACTGATTAAAGATAAGCGCACAGACAACTTATTTATACTTCCTGCGTCTCAAACGCGTGACAAAGATGCACTTACCATTGAGGGCGTTCAAGCCGTATTAGATGAGCTTAAGAAAGACTTCGATTTTATTATCTGCGATTCACCAGCTGGTATCGAGCAGGGCGCGCAAATGGCACTGTATTTTGCTGACGAAGCCATTGTAGTAACCAACCCTGAAGTGTCTTCTGTACGTGATTCAGATCGCATTTTAGGTATTTTGCAAAGTAAGTCGCTCCGCGCAGAAAAAGGCGAGTCGGTAAAGGAGCACTTGCTGCTTACACGATACAACCCTGCGCGTGTTGAAAGTGCTGAAATGCTTAGCGTTGCCGATGTTGAAGAAATATTAGCTATTCCACTGCTAGGTGTTATTCCAGAGTCTGAAGCAGTACTTAAGGCTTCTAATCAAGGGCAACCTGTCATTTTGGATGAAGAAGCAAATGCAGGGCAAGCCTACGCAGACGCGGTAAAACGATTGTTAGGTGAAGATATCCCACATCGCTTTCTTGAGGTAGAGAAGAAAGGATTCTTTAAGCGACTGCTAGGAGGTAAGTAATGGGCATTTTTGATTTGCTTAAGAAAAAGCAAAAACCAAGTACAGCCGCGGTAGCGAAAGAGCGTTTACAAATTATTGTAGCGCATGAGCGAAAAAAACGTACCGAGCCCGATTATCTACCTATGATGCAGCAAGAAATTATTCAGGTGATCCGTAAATATGTCACTATTGCTGATGACCAAGTGTCGGTGCAGCTGGACAATAATGATGATTGCAGCGTTTTAGAATTAAACGTTACCCTTCCAGAACAGTAAGCAGCATAGCAATGAAGCGCTAATATATTAAAAATGCTCACAATATAACGGGTCTCTTGTGTTATTAGTCTTTTGGCTAATAACACAAGAGAAGTATTGTTGTGGTTACTTTTTGAACTAGACTGAATTTAAGGACGTGCACTCAGTCTATCTTAAATTAACGCTTATGCTCGCTGAGTGCCCTTTAGTGGAGGGGGCTGTGAACTCACTGGATTTAATTGATAAAGGCTTGGAGCGCACCGAATCGACCAAGACTAACTCAACGACTACTGCTTTACAAAACGAAGTCGCACTGCTTAAGCGGCGACTTGAGCGTGAAAAGCAAGCACGTCATTCTGCCGAGAGTATGCTTGACGAATACGCACAGAAAACTTACCTAGCTAACGAGAAACTTCGTGAGGCTATTCTTCACAGTACCGAAAAACAAGCTGAAATAGAGTTCTTAGTTAAATCGGCACAAGAGCATAAAAATAGCGGCAGTAGACAAACCTATGTAGAATCACTACTGGGTCTGTGTTTCGAGTTCACCTCGGCCAGCTATGCCACCTGCTTATTCAGCCAAAACGGAGTATTTGAAACTAACTCGCTTGTGAAAGGGGAATTAAACCCTGACTATGGCGATATTGATATTGCTTCCCTCATTCCCGCCTCAATTGACAATATTATTAATTCTTGGTGTATTCAGGAATTACCGTTAAACGAAGAGCTGGACAGTGAAAACCGCACGGTTTGGTTTGTATACTCAAATTTCGAGTATGACGATAAAAGATTGGGTTGGATAGGACTGTTAATAGAAACCCCAACTATTGATGTTGAAATGCTTTTTATTTTAGATACGCATCTTGCTCAGCTTAGATTGGGTCTTGAAAAGCTGAACATGGATAAGTCAGCAGCGCAAACATTTCAGCTTAGTAGCAAACTGCAAGAAGAACTTAGTGAGGTGAAGCGTCAGCTAGTCATAGCCGACAGAATGTCGTCTTTGGGGTTACTTGCCAGCGGCGTGGCACACGAAATCAATAATCCTTTGGCGTTTATCTCTGCCAACAACAAATACCTCAAAAAAACACTTTCTAGCTTGTTCCTGTCGCTTACCGATTTAGCCGATGAGCATGAGTTGAATAATGACGTTGCGCCCTTGCTAGATAAGCTTTCAAAATTGGAGCTGTCTATAAACGAAGTGCTGCAAGACAATATGGAAGGTATTGAGCGCTTAAGTAACATTAGCAACAGTTTGCGTACCTTTGTGTATCGCGGTGAAAACGAATTTACGCCTGTCGATTTAAACGAGCTAGTGTCTCATGCGGCTAAAATTGCTTCTTACAGCAAGCAATACAAACAGGCGCTCCAAGTTAATCTTTTTGAAGGCAAAGCTACAGTACACGCTAACCGAGGCGAAATAGAGCAGGTTGTTTTAAATATTATTATTAACGCGCTTCACGCCACATCAAAGGGTGGTGATGTGGTAGTAACGATAGATGAAGCTGATAGTAACTACGTTGTGTCGATAAAAGACAGTGGCGTAGGTATTAGTGAAGAAAATCTACAAAAAATCTTTTCTCCTTTTTTCACTACTAAGCCTATTGGCGAAGGTACGGGCATCGGCTTAGCAATATCAAAAAATATCATTGCGGCGCATAACGGCGCTTTAGCGGTAGAGTCGACAGTGAATGTTGGCTCCTGTTTCACAATTAGCATGCCCAAGTTAAGAACGGCCAATATGGAGCATCATGACGAAGGCCAGAAAAGTTAGATATTTTGTTGGTTAATGGAGAAAAGTGCAGTTCGGCGTACACCCGAATGTTTACCGGTATATACCGTTTACTTGTTTTGTTAACTTTTGCCCCAATAGTTGATGAAAATACTCAAGTATTAGATAATTGTGCGCAACAGTGTGTATAGGCGCACGGTAATTATTAAGAGGTAGGTATGTCTGTAGAAACGGCGTTGCCAATTGAATTTTCTGACGCAGCAGCAGCACAAGTAAAAGCCCTTGTTACAGAGGAAGAGAATCTTGACCTAAAGCTGCGTGTTTATGTTACCGGTGGTGGCTGTTCGGGCTTTCAGTACGGCTTCACATTCGACGAAAAAGTTAACGAAGGTGATATGACTATCGAAAAAGATAGCGTAACGCTGGTTGTCGACCCAATGAGCCTGCAATACTTAGTTGGCGGTGTGGTTGACTATGTAGATGGTCTAGAAGGTTCTCGTTTTCTTGTTCAAAACCCTAATGCTACAACCACATGTGGCTGCGGCGCTAGTTTCAGTGTGTAATAAAGGTTATCAATCATAAGCATACATCTTATTAATTTGTATGCTTATCGGTTGTACTTCAGTTCGCTCTTCCCATTCTTTTCATATTCCAGCTACACTCATTTCATCAAAATTTTCGCTTAAGGCACTTTGTATGAAATTGTATGGCTCCACCACTTCTCCCTATGTTCGTAGAATTCGTATTGTGCTTTCTTCCACTGAACACGAATTTTTAAATTTACAAATCTTCTCAGGTGCAGACCGCGATTTATTAGCGTCTCGTAACCCCACATTAAAGGTGCCTTGCTTAGAAGATGATGGGCGGGTCATTTTCGACTCAAGACTCATTTACCGTTATCTGGCTGAAAAGCTTGGACATACTGGCTTATCGTGGGAAGAAGAAAATCAGCTAACGCTTATCGATGCAGCAAACGATTCGTTTGTGCAGTTAATGCTGCTAAAGCGGTCTGACTTCGACATTAGTCAGGATAAAATGTATTACCGTTTGCAAAATGAAAGAATTGAAGCCGTGCTTGGTGCATTGTCAGAACAAGTAGATGCAGGTGGTTTAACTGGGTGGGCTTATCCAGAAATTTGTCTTTATACTATGATTGACTGGGTGCTTTTTAGAGAGCTGCACGACATGAAAGCGTACCCACAGCTGCTAGCCTTTCACGAAAAACATCATCACCGCATTGAAGTGACCGCTACCGATCCACGCTCCAGCAGTTTTTAAAAGTAACTCAAAGCAGCCAAGGCTATTAGGCGCGACACTTAATAGCCTTGCTCGAAGTTAAATGCGTAGTTAAGAGGCTTGTTTTGGGCGTAGCGTAATGCATTGTTTAAAAACACATCCGCTATGTCGCTTGGTGCCGATTCAGCAGCGGTATGTGCCGTAATTGAAATGTTTGGATGGGCCCAAAACGCGTGACCGGCAGGCAGAGGCTCTTGTCTAAATACATCTAACACGGCATGCGCCAATTTACCTTCATCTAAGCTTTTTATAAGAGCGTCTTCATCTACCGCGCTGCCGCGCCCGGCATTAATGAAAATACTGTGTGGTTTTAACTGATTCAGCAATTCATAAGACACCATGTTTTGCGTATTCGGTGTATCAGGCATTAAGTTAACAACGTGATCTGCGCGTTTTGCAAAGTCAGCTATTTGGTCGGGCGTGTATACTTTATCTGCCCCTTCAACATGAGCGCCACTTCGTGAAAGCCCAACAACACGCATACCAAAGGCTTTCGCCACAGGTATTAACGCTTGCCCAATACTGCCGATGCCTAATATACCTAATGTTTGCCCATTCAGAGGAAGCCTACTCGACGCCTCCCACTTAGGCGGTGATGCTAGCTGATTCGCTGCAAAAGTAGGGATATTCCTAGCGTGTTGCAACAAATAGGCAAATACGTACTCGCGCATTAATTTACCAAAAACACCTTTCAGTCCGGTTAGCACATAGTCTTTTTTGTTTAATTGCAGAAGTGGTGCATTGCCCGCCCATGTTGACTGACACCACGTCAGGCTTGGGCTCTTTTCAATAATGCTTGCAGCAAGGTCGGGGTCGGCAAGTAAAACACTAACGTTGTTTACGTCTATGTGTGTTGCAGACATCGCGCACTGCACAACGTCAATCGATACGTCAGCGAACTTCTCTGCTTGGTGGTTCAATTGGGCCGTAATAGCTTGTTTAATGTCTGGAGCTTCGTCACTTAGAATAGTGAGTGCAATAGTGCTTGGAACGCTTGTTTTCATTAGCTTCTCTCTTTCCAAGTAAACATTTCTTTCCTCTTAGCATCCTACTTATCGGGCTGTGCTTTGTTCTAAAGTTGTGATTAAAGTTTTACATTTTTGTAAATGAAAAAGTGCCATATCAATAAACATTGGTATCAATACGTAATGGAATCACTATGCAGTCAAATACTAATACTCCAATCAATGTTGAGCACGCGAAAGTGCTTTCACCAAAACGAAACACAACCGAGGCTAACACCACGGAAGCGCTAGTTGCCGAGCAACTCTCTCATTTTGGAATAGATGCAACAAGCGATTATGGAAAAGCGCTAGCAAGCACAGCTCATCATCTTTACGGTGCGCAATCAAGCGTAATGCAATTGTGGGACATTACCAGCAATACGCTACAAGGGCTTGATAAAGAAGACAGAGTAGCTTACTTCAACGCTAAAAAGTTTCTCTCTTTTCAAATTGCGAAAATTTTAGATACGCTACAAAACCCCTTTAGAGCAACTTATCAAAGCTTGTCGGGGGGCAATGGTTCTCAAGGGCATTACCCTTTATTTGATAATGTTACCGCACTTTTTTCTGCAACGCCTGTGGTTGTGCGCACGGCCACCTACGTTTATGCCTGCACCGAGTGGGTCGATGACGCCTTCCAAGGTAAAGAATTCACTCACCAAATTTACTCACGCTTGCTGAACCCTACCAATATCTCACTAGCGAATGCCATTGTTGATATGGAAGCTGGTCCGTACGCCGCTGAATATCTGGCGTGGAACTTTAACTCTGGTATGGCAGCCATTGATGCTTGCTTGTCTAACGTGTTAAGTCATGGCGATGTACTTATTGTGTCGCGAAATGTGTATGGCGGTGTATACCAGCTTCTTCACGACTACTTTGCACGCAGTAATCGCATGGATATTCAGATTGCTTGGTTTGACGGTTACGACGCCCAAAGTTTTGCTGATTTCATGCAGCAAACTAAACATCAGCATGCTGATCGCTTAAACAATGGCGCTAGTATGCATGTGTATTTAGAGTCACCGTGTAATCCGCATGGATACGTACTAGATGTACCTGGAATTTGTGAACTAGCACATGCCGAGGGTGCATTGGTAATGCTAGATTCCACACTCGCAACGCCTGTGCTTCATCAACCATTACAACATAAAAACAAAGCGGCAAGACCAGACTACGTTATGCACAGCTATACCAAGGACTTGTGCGGTAGCGGTGCCACTACCGCTGGGGTAGTAATAGGTGAAGGCCATAGAATGTTTCAGCCAAAAGGCAGCAGCATGAATGGTGTGGACTGGTCGCAAACTATGTTTTGGGATGTGTACTACATTAAAGGGGCTTTTTTAGATTCTGAAAAAGCGTTTGATGTTTTAAACGGCATGAAAACCCTTGAACAACGTATGATGACGAAAGTGATAAACACCGAAGTGTTTACATCGTTCTTAAATGCGCACGAGCAAATAAGAGTAAACTGCCATGCTTTGCCGGAACACAGTAATGCTGGACTTCGCGAGAAACAGCATGCGCATGGCTGGCCTTGCACGCTGTTTACGGTAGATATGGCACCCGCCAATTTACCACGTGATGTGTTTACGCGTTTCTTTGATGCACTTGAGCCCGCGTTTAGTCATCAGGTGAGCATTGGACAGAACAACACCATTATTCTTTGCCCGGCGTTAACGTCGCATTCCGAATTAAGTACCGAAGAGCAGAAGAAAGCGGGCATTGAGCTAACTACTATGCGTATAGCCATGGGAACCGATAACGTTAAACAGCTCATTGCACACTTTATGCTAGCGGCGAAGCATTTTATTGAGCCTTACTCTCCCGGTTTTTGTGCCAAATTTATGGAAAACGACCGCATAGACACGTTGTATTTAAGTACAAGCGAGCGCGTATGTGCGCAGCATTTTGGCAGTAAGGCAAGTATGGCATCGTTAATGAAAGGCCAGTAATCATTAAAGGTTAACAGAGAACTGGCAAGCTAGTATTAAGTTAATCTGCATTGCGGTCGATATAAAAACGAGAACGTTTTTTCATCCTGAGTCTTTCCTTATGCAGGCTCGGGATTTTTATTATTCAAGCTAAAAGGCTGCCCTATGCACCAATTCAAAATTGATGTCACGCTAGATGCCTCACTGTCATTTGTTTTTGCGGCATTTCACGAGCCGGAATACTTAGCCGAGTGGTTTGCGCCAGGCGATTGTGTTGTGACGCAAGTGATGAGCGACTTCAAGGAAGGCGGTAGGTATCGTATTAAAATGATGGAGCCCAATGGGGCCGAAATGTCGTTAACAGGCGAGTACGTTACGATTTTGGCAAACGAGCAGCTGGCGTTTTCTTGGGCATGGGAAGATGACTTAGAAGACTCGGTAATGACGTCGGTAGATATTCACTTTGAAGAGACAGATGAGAAAAACCTGCGGTTGGTGCTTGTTCAAAGTGGTTTTGCGAATAAAGCCGAATGTGACCAACACAACTATGCGTGGATGTCGTGTTTGGAAAAGTTAGCCGTATTTGCCAGCCAGAAAAGAGCCTTTAGCTAACCTTTAAGCACTATGATTGGTGCGTGATTTACTGGAAGAAATGAAATCGTGAAACTATCTTTTTTGGGTAACACGTGTTTTTAACCAGTTGGATCGCGCCTAAATGCCTTTTCATTTTCTTTTCGTTTTATTGTTATTCTTTTCTTTTTTCGCAAACGCTGACCTATCAGATGAGGGTGAGCTTAAACCCATCAGCATTGTTACAGTAGAACGCCCCCCTTACACGAGTGATGTTGATAACCGCAAAGGCTTTTTAAGTGAAGTAGTAGAGTCTGCTTTTTTCTACGGCGGTTACAACGTTATTCGATACAGCATGCCGTGGACACGCGCAAAGCTACAAATAATGACCGGGGAGGCAGATGTTATTTTTCCCGCAAGTTATGAGGATGTTGTTGATATAAACGGCTCCAGAGTATTAATTCATAACACTTTGCCTGTTGTTTTAGTTAAACATACCGAACAAAGTGATAAGTGGAATGGACGCCTTGAAAGTTTGAAGGGCCACAGTGTTGCCTCTCACAGAGGCATGTTGATTTCGGATGAATATAGTAATTTTACGGGCGCACATAAAGTAGAGATTGGCACTACTGAACAGCTATTTAATATGGTCCAAAAGCGCCGTATTGATTTCGCGATTACCGATAGACTAACAGCAGACTACATGCTCCAGATGCCAGCTTACAAAGACTTGGTTGTGGTGTCTCCCCCATACATAAGTTCATCTGAACTGTATTTAGGTATAAGCGAGGCCGATGACCAAAAAGACAGTATTAAGCAAGCTTTCGAGGAAGGTTTTGCGCATCTGAAGCGTTCTGGAACATACCAAGAAATACTTGCGCGGTATCAAATTGACGACAATATTCTAATGATACCTGATGAGACCCCCGTCGCCACCTACCTAGAGCCCAATCGGTTACGGTCACTCAAGGGTAGCGGGCTGCCCCCCCGTACTATCAAGTCATCATCAGATAACATTAATGTCGCTATTATTGGCTTTAGCTGGGCTACCGACACCTATCAAAGTACTTACATAAAACAATTTACTGAAATGGCGGAGACACTGGGCGTTAACGTTGCAATTCACGATGCTAAGGGCAGTGTCGACCAGCAAAACAACCTTATGAAACAAGTCATCGATAGCAAGCCAGATGTCGTTGCTTTATGGCCTGTACACGGTGAGAAAGTGAAGCCTGCGCTTCAATATGCCTATGAGGCAGGCGTTCCAGTGTTTTTGGTAAATACACCTGTAGCAGAAGGTTTGTGGAAATATGTTAGGGGCTATATTGGCCCTGATAACTACAAAGAGGGCAGGCTAGCTGCGGAGATGATGGACACCGCATTAGGTGGAAAAGGTAAGGTAGTAGAAATTCAAGGATTCCCTGGATATAAAACTGCAGTGCTAAGAAGCCTAGGGTTTCATCATTATTTACAAGAGAGACGTCAACATGACAGCGAGTTTGATATTGAAGTCATTGATGTGTCCTCAGGATATTGGTCGAGAGAGCGTTCTTACACCACAATGGAAAGAGTCATTAGACGCCATAGCGAATTCGATGGTTTATACGCTGCTGACGATAATATGGCGCTAGGCGCAATGCAGGCATTAACAGATGCAAATTGGCCAACCGACTTTAAAGTAACTTCAGCTACGCTGTTTGGTGATGGCTATGATGCTATAAAGCAAGGAAAAATTTGGGGCTCGGTGTGGCAGTCGCCAACAGAGGAAGCTGATTTGGCGGTAAAAACACTGGTTAGATTTATGCTGGGTGACGATGTGCCGCTATTAACGTTTTTACCTGTAAAGCCCATTACTAAGAGCGCGCTAGAAAACACGGTAAGGCCTGAATTCTAGCGCGACACTATGAATTTTATTTTTCGAAAAATAGCGTTCGCAACGTCACTAAAACTTACATTCAGCTAAGCGCTTCAAGCGTGCTTTTGCCACTTTGTTCATCGAAAGTTTTAAAATCGTTGTAGCCCTCAACACTTTTGCCATACCAGCTTGCAGGGTCATCAAACGCGGTCAAGGGGTAGTTGTGAGCAAAGCGTTCTGGAAGATCAGGGTTAGTAATCCACGGTCTGCCAAAAGCAATCATGTCACCGTCCCCGTCACTAATACGCTTCTCGGCTTCTTCTTTGGTGTACCCACAGTTGCCGATGATTACACCGTCAAACAGTGCTCTAAACTCGGCTAATGTCATTGGCTCGCCACGCTCGTGAAAGCCAAATGCTAGACCATCCATAACGTGCAGATAACCAATTTTTAGTTTGTTTAGCTGTTGCGCTACATAGGTGAATGTTTCTCGATAATCATCAGCGCCCATGTCGTTAAACACGCCGTTTGGTGAAAGGCGAACGCCAACTTGCTCTGCTGGCCAAATGCTAAGCACCGCGTCCATCACTTCAGATAAAAAGCGATATCTGTTAGCCAAAGAGCCACCGTATTCATCAGTACGTTGATTACTTCTGCTATCAATGAATTGGTTAATTAAATAGCCATTTGCCGCATGTACTTCTATGCCGTCAAAACCAGCCGCTTTAGCATTGGCTGCCGCTTTTTTATAGTCTTCTACGGTACGCTGAATGTCATCTACCGTCATGGCCTTAGGCACTTCATACTCTTTTTTGCCTTTTGGCGTGTGAATTTCATCACCCTCAATTTTTATCGCTGATGCTGATAAGGGCAGTTTACCATTATGAAAGTCGCTATGTGATGCACGCCCTGTATGCCAAAGCTGAAGCACCATTTTACTTCCTGCTTGGTGAACACGGCTTACCACCGAGCGCCATCCTTCTACCATAGCGTCAGTATATATTCCTGGCGACTCTACCCAACCATTGCCTTCTTCTGAAATTGATGTGGCTTCAGAAATAATCAGCCCTGCTCCAGCACGTTGTACATAGTGGTCGCCCATTATTTTATTGGGAACGCGGTCGGGACCTGCTCGTCCTCTGGTAAGTGGTGCAAGTACCATGCGGTTTTTTAGGTTGTTTCCCGCCCATTTAACGGTTTGAAATAGTACAGAGTCTGTCATTTTTAATCCTTGAAATTATGCTTTTACGCGATGTCAGTTGATAGCAAACCCAAAAGGGTTTGTGCACCGCTATGTATCAGTGAGTACAGAGATAGCTACGACTTGGATTGATTCAAGACTGGTTTTTATCGCGATTTGCTATAGAAAAGTTGATATCGTGCTAGCCAAATTAGGGAAGTTGGCTAGCACATTTACATATTTAAACATTACAAAGCAGGTGTAAGGTATTTCTCAGCAAGCTGCTCGGCGCTGAGGGGTTTAGCATAGTGATACCCTTGGAACATATCGCAGCGCATACTTTTTAGAATTATCGATTGGGTTGCGTCTTCAATGCCCTCAGCAACCGTTTGTATGTTCATTGCCTTAGCTAAACTAATGATGCCTGAACACACAGTAGCAGCCTCTTGCTCATCCACGATATTATCAACGAACGATTTATCAATTTTAAGGAACTTAACCGGAAGGTTTTTCAAATACGACAGGCATGAATGACCCGTACCAAAATCATCAAGAGAAAAAGTTATTCCCGTTTCTTCCAAGTTTTTCATTACTGAAATAGCTGAAACGATATCTTCGAAAATAGAGCTTTCAACAATTTCAATATCCAGTATGTTTGCGGGCAGGTCGTAATGGGTTAATCGCTCCAAAATAAAGCTATGAAAGCCCATCGACAGCAGTGTTTTACCACTCACATTAATAGAAATATTGGGCACGTTGATTCCACGCGCGCGCCACACAGCTGCTTGATGCAGTGCTTTATCGAACACCCAACGCTCTAGTTTGTTAAGTAGTCTCGCCTCTTCTGCTAATTCAATAATAAGCAGTGGCGAAATAGCACCTAGAGTGGGGTGATACCACCTTAATAGCACCTCCATGCCTTCTAGCGCCAACCCCTGTGCGGTTAATTTAGGCTGATACAGCAAATGAAGCTTATCTCTAGAAATAGCATTGTTTATTTCGCCCAATAACACGAAACGTTTTTGAATTTCCTCGTTTTGCTGTGCGCACAATACACGGCTGACAACTCCATCTTCATTCGAGAATGAATCAAGGTAGGCTCGCGACATTTTGCTAACTTCTTCAAGTGATTGAGTAGTATCAGACAAGTGATATACGCAAAGCGAAAGTGTTGGCGACAGGCTAACAGATGACGTATTGATAGGGTTCTCAAGACATGTTTTTAATCTTTCCGCTGTAAGATTATCATCGCTTTCAAGTGGCGACTGTAAATACACGCTAAATCTATCGTTGCTCAACTTTCCAATGGAGTACATGCCAATATCCGCAGCGCAGTTTCTTAATCGCGCTATTACTTCAAGCACCATCTCGTCAGCGGTTACGCTACCAAATGCGGTAGTAACATAATCAATATTTGCGATATGCATTTGCACTATGTACTGTTTAAACGATTCTTTTGCAGACGATATTTTGGTCTCTACTTCTTTAAAAAAAGCCGAAGAGAATAGCGCATTGGTTAACGGGTCGCGGCTGCTCTGTAGCTGCTTTCTCATGCGATCGTCACTAAGTGTTTGTGGTACGTTTATCTCTTGTGATGCCAGCTTTGTGAAGTCAACAAGCATTGCTTTATCTTCCTCTGACATTGTTCTTGGCTTTGTATCAATTATGCAAAGTGTGCCAAGAGGTAAATTGTTTTTACCTCTTAGTACGACACCAGTGTAAAATCGAATGTGTGGTGATCCAGTTACCAGTCTGTTGTGGCGGAACAGAGGGTTTTCTAGGGTATCTTCAACCACTAGCATGGTCTCTTCGTGAATAGCATGCGCACAAAAAGCATCATCTCGATGGGTTTCGCTAGCATTTAATCCGCATTTTGATAGAAACCACTGTCGGTTTACATCTACTAGAGATATAAGGCAAATTGGCACATCAAAGCATTTTGCGGCAAGTCGCGTTATAGCATCAAAGCGTTCAGATGCTTCAGAGTCTAGCAAATTGGTTTGGCGAAGAGCATCTAACCTTAACTCTTCAACTGGATAGGGTTTTGCGGGGATACTGCCTTTAATTATTTCCATCGAATGGACCTTAAGCGCTATCGATAAGCGTGTTCATGTATTACATAACCATCTTACTGCGACAGTGTCATATAAGAATGAAACGTAGAAGGAATTCGAATAGTTTAAATATTAATCAAAAATTAGACTAAAGAATAAGATTTTAGTTAGATTTGAAGAGTGCGCCCAACACCGCAGGCCGTGATGCTCCCGTTACTGCGGGAACATTGCCAGGAATATTGTGTATAAACGCATTTGCTAACCACGCAAAAGCAGTACCTTCCACGTGTTGAGGGTGAATACCAGCATTACTGCTATCTACTACGTTGAAAGCGGGCATAAGTGAACGAAGTGTTTGCATAAGCGTGTTGTTAAACGCGCCCCCACCGCACACAATAACCTCATTAGGCTCTTGGTTTCTTGGTGCGGGCAACTCACGCTTCACATCATTGGCAATGGTAATTGCTGTTAGCTGTAAAAGGGTTGCCTGCACGTCTTCTGGTGCAGTATCGGCAAAGGAAAGTAAGGTTTTCCTTAGCCATTGCAGGTTGAAATACTCTCTTCCAGTACTCTTAGGCGGTAGCTGTTGAAAGTATGGGTCTTTCACGAGGTGGTTTAACAATGCTTCGTTGACGTTACCAGACGCCGCCCAGTTGCCATTTTCGTCGAACGCTTTGTTAAGGTGCTGCTGTGCCCATTTGTCTAGTAGTGTATTGCCGGGCCCTGTATCGAAACCAAGCGGCGCGATGCCTGAATTTTCAGGCGCAAGGATAGAAATATTAGCCATGCCGCCAATATTCACTAAAGCTCGATGTTTTTCTTTGTGTGCAAATACCGCGTTGTGATAAGCCGGCACTAGCGGTGCGCCTTGCCCGCCTAGCGCAATATCTTTTCGCCTAAAGTCAGCAATAACATCAATATCGGTGAGCACTGCAATGGTATTTGGATCGCCTACCTGACAAGTAAACCCGCGAGCTGATTGCGAAGAAAAGACGGTGTTTGGTGCATCACCGTTAGGGTAGTGTCTAATGGTTTGGCCGTGGGAGCCAATGGCCTCGATGTCTGAGGCACAAAGTTCGCATTTAGCAAGCAGTTCATTAACAGCAAGCGCAAATGCTTCAGCTACTAATCTATCGGCCACGGCCAGTGTATTTAATTCGTTAGGCCCTTCAGAGCATAAACGATTTAACACAGTTAGCAGCTCGTTTGAGTAGGAAAGTGTATGAGCAGCGAGTGTATTGCAGCTTTCACTAGATATATCGCATAGGACGGCGTCAACACCGTCCATGCTAGTACCTGACATTAGGCCGATATATTTCGCCATACAGTGCTATTTCATGGCAAGCATAATACGCTTGTTGTTATTAAGCTGTTGTTGACGGAGGTTGGCAATTTCCATAAAGCGCTCACGCTCTTCTTTTGCAATAGGCAGCGCCTTAGGCAACTCTACAGTACGAGGGTTGCGGTGCACGCCATCTACAAGAAATTCATAGTGTAAGTGTGCGCCAGTTACCATACCTGAGCTTCCTAAATAGCCCACTGTTTGGCCTTGCTTCACGGTCTCACCAAGCTTCACTGCGCGCTTTTTAAAGTGTAGATACTTAGTCGTGTATTTCTCACCATGCTGAATGAATACGTGGTGACCGTTGTACTTGTCATAACCCGCTTTAATTACCTTGCCGTCGCCTGCCGCCATAATTGGTGTGCCAACGGCAGCAACATAGTCGGTACCGCGGTGTGCTTTCCAGCGTTTTTGAACAGGATGAAAGCGTGCTTTAGTGAAATTAGAGCTTACATATCTAAAGTTCACTGGTGCGCGTAAGAAGCTCTTGCGCATACTTCGGCCTTCAGGCGTGTAGTAAGTGCCGTCTTCATGCAAAATCGCACTGAATGCTTCACCTTGGTTTGTGAACTCAGCAGCAACAATGTCGCCATAACCCACAAATTCGCCATCAATAAATTGCTCTTCAAATACCACGTTGAAAGTATCACCAGAGCGAATTTCCATGGCAAAATCGATATCCCAACCGAATATGCCCGCTAAGTTCATTATTTGGTTGCTGGTTAGGCCCGCATCGACTGCGGCGTTCCAAAAGCTCGACGTAATTTCACCTTGTGCAAAATTATAACGAATGTCTACATCGCGCTTTTCAATTTCAGCCGTTAACGCGCTATTCTCGTCGCTGTTGTCAGGACGCACAAATAAGGTTTCTGTAGACGATAACTTGTACTTAAGTTCACCGAAACTACCGTCTTTATTCGCTTTAAACGACAGCTCGTCACCAGGAAGTAAAGTAACCAGCGTTTTTGAAAGCTCGCCAGATTGGGTAACGTTATAAACGTCACGCGAAGTGAAACCTGCTCGCTTGAATAATTTCGCTAAGGTATCGCCGCTACGAACTTTAAAGGTTTGCCAATGAGACTCTTCTTCGCCAGAAAATACGTCGGTAGATGGCGTAATGCTTATCTCTGCAGGATAGCGAACGCCCGCATCAAGAATATACGCTTCTTGATGACGACTTGCTTCTACCGGCTCAGACGGCAAAAGGATAAGCGCACCCAGAAAAAGGCTGGCTATCGCTAGCCCAGTTCGATGCTGCTTTGGTAATTTTTTATATAAATTTAGCGCCTTCGAGGCGCCTAATGTCTTTCTCATACTACTGCCCACCTGAGAAATTTATGTGCACAACACTATTTCACATACGTTGCTCAAAAATGCAACTTTTCTCTTATTATAGTTAGCGCAAATTGGTATACCCAATGACTTTAATCTGCCAATTAAATGAGCGCTGAGATTTAAGCGAACAGGGGGGAGGGGCTGTAGCAAACCCTCCACCGCAGGGATGCGGTGGCGGAGCGCCCATGGATGGGTTTACAGCGTGTTTGCGTAAGCCCTTCCCCCCTGTTCTGCGATTTCAGTGCTTATTGGCTTGGCTAAAGCCATTGCGTTTAACAACATGACGCATTGTTATCCGGTTTTTGACGCCTAAACCTTTTAATGGTTCCCTTGTACGCGTAAAATGCCGGCCAAAATTGAAATTAGTCTTATCAAAGAGTGTGACTTACAAATGAACGATTGGCAAACAGCGCTGGCTGAGATTCAACGGGGAGTTGATGAAATTCTTCCCGAAGAGGATTTAAAAGAGAAACTTAAATCCGGTAAAACCCTAACTATTAAAGCGGGTTTCGATCCTACTGCGCCAGATCTTCACCTTGGTCACACCGTGCTAATTAATAAACTGCGTACTTTCCAGCAGCTTGGTCACAAGGTTGTTTTTCTTATTGGTGACTTTACTGGCCTTATTGGCGATCCTACAGGGAAAAACGTTACACGCAAGCCTTTAAGCAAAGAGCAAGTTTTAGAAAACGCTAAGACCTATCAAGAGCAGGTGTTCAAGATTCTTGATAAAGAGAAAACTGAAATTCGCTTTAACTCTGAGTGGATGGACGGGCTTGGTGCAGCGGGTATGATTAAATTGGCGGCAAGCCAAACAGTTGCACGTATGCTAGAGCGTGACGACTTTAAAAAGCGTTACAATAATGGTCAGCCAATTGCTATTCATGAGTTTTTATATCCGCTAGTTCAAGGCTGGGATTCTGTAGCACTTAAAGCAGACGTTGAGCTGGGTGGCACTGACCAGCGCTTTAACTTGCTAATGGGCCGTGAGCTTCAAAAAGAGCAGGGGCTAACACAACAGTCAATTGTTATGGTTCCGCTTCTTGAAGGCCTAGACGGCGTTCAGAAAATGTCTAAGTCACTAAATAACTACATTGGTATTACTGATGCACCTAACGATATGTTTGGTAAAGTAATGTCGATTTCTGATGACTTAATGTGGCGCTACTACGACCTTCTTAGCTTCCGTCCATTAGAAGAAATTGCTGAGCTTAAAAGCCGTGTAGAAAATGGTGAAAACCCTCGCGATATTAAGATCCTACTTGCCAAAGAGCTTATTGCTCGTTTCCACGACGAAGCGGCGGCTGAAGGTGCGCATCAAGATTTTATCCAGCGTTTCCAGAAAAATGCTATTCCAGATGACATGCCTGAGCTAGAAATTGCCCTTGGTGATGAAGGTATTGCAATTGGCAACTTGCTTAAAGAGGCAAAGCTTGTTGGCTCAACGTCTGATGCAATGCGCATGATTAAGCAAGGCGCCGTAAAAATTAATGGTGACAAAGTAGAAGACACACGTTTGCTTATTACCGAGAAAGGCGAAAATGTTTATCAGGTTGGCAAGCGTAAATTTGCACGCATTACGTTAGCGTAAACATTGTTTAAACGTTATTTTTGAAAGCCCGTAATAGTTGCGGGCTTTTATGTTTTTATAGTTCAAGAATGGTTTCAAAGCCGCCATAAATTAAACGCTTGCCGTCAAAAGGCATGGGGTTTTCATCGCTTTGCATTCTTGGGTCTTCCATTATTTTCTTCCATGCCTCATCACGTACTGCTTTACTGGGCCAAAAAGCAATTGAAAACACTACGGTTTCATCGTCTTTTGCCTTTACCGCTTTTATAAACGACGTGGTTTCACCGTCGGGAACATCGTCTCCCCATGCTTCAATTAATTTTAGTGCACCATATTCTTTGAAAATATCGCCAGCTAGCATGGCGTGGGTAATATAAGCTTCTTTTTTAGAGCTTGGTACGGCAACGGCAAATCCATCAATGTAAGACATAGTGATAATCCTTGTGCTTTCCTTTTGGACGTTATCACTAGGGTAGTACGAAATGTGAGCAGGTGGCTAGCAGTTATTGATAAGGTGCGAAGTTGTTTTTTAAGGCATGTGCGAGAGCGCTGACAACGCTTTGGCCTCTGCTAGCGCTCTGACTTGTGTTAATGCTCTGGACTTTTTCAGCGCTCTGCGACTTTTGCCCACTGGTATAGGCCATGCAGCGCCAATCTTCGAAATGCTGGAAATGGAAATGACGGTAGCGGTGAAGAATATAGCGGCAAGGTTGTGTCGAAATTTTCTTGTCCCATCATAAGCTGTGCTAGGCGCATGCCAGCAAACGCCGCAAACGATACACCAGAACCACAATACCCCATTGCGTACCCAAGTTTATTGGTGCTTTGAGTATCTGCAAATATCCGCGGCATATCGTCAAACGACACACTTACCCAACCACTCCAAAAGTAATCTATACCAATGCCTTTGAGTGCTGGAAAGCTTTTCACCATAGCCTTGCATAAGCGCTGTTTCTCACTGTTGCTGTCACTGCCTTTTGCGCTTACTGCCCCGCGCCCACCAAACAGCAGTCGGCCGTCGGGTAATACGCGGTAATAGTATTTCATCATACGCGTATCCATAAAACTCATTGGCGAGGTTAAGCCACAAGCATTTTTTTGGCTTTCTGAAAGGGGGGCCGTAACAAAAATACTCGATTGTACCGGAAACTGTTTATTGTCCACTTTTTCGTGAAAGCGCTTTGGCGTATAAGCATTACTAGCAATAACTACGTGTTTAGCGGTAATGATGGCGTTCGGTGTGCTAACTTCGAACCCGTTGTGCGTTTTTTCTATTTCCAGTGCAGGCGTGCTGTAGTAAAGCGCCGCACCTAAGTTTTCGGCTACTCTGGCATACTCATCAATAAGCTTTAAAGGGTGTAAACAAGCGCCGTCCACTTTTACGCCACCGTACACGTGCGCAATGGCAAATCTGTCTTGTATATCCGCTTGGTTTAAACACGTGCTTTTAACACCATAGTCTGCGGCCTGCTTTTGTGCAGCATGGTGATGCGTAGTTGCACTTTTTTTGCTGTGGGCAAGCTTGTAGTAAGCACCGTCGCACCAGTCGACCTGCATGTCATATTTATTTATTCGCTGCTTTAACAGTGCTACCGCGCCGTCAAACTCGGCCTGCATCCCTTTTGCAGTCTTTTGATCCCATTTTGCTTCTATAGCACTTAAAGAAAGCCGTCCACTGCCAGAAAGCACAAAGCCGCCATTACGGCCTGCACAGCCAAACCCTATCGTGTTAGCGTCGATTACCGTGGTGTTTTTATCAGCTTCCGCGAATGTGATTGCAGCGGATAAACCGGTGTAACCACCGCCAATTATCAAGTAATCGGTTGATATGTTTTGTTTAAGTGACTCAAACTTACGGCACGTATGAGTATGGTGCCAGTAACTGTTGGGTTGTGGGTCAAATGGCGATACGCCTTTGGATTTTAGCGGATCGTACATAGCTTATTTATACAACATAAAATTGAGCTCTTAGCACTGAAAAAAACTGCATGTGGGCTAGTGTTCATTACTCGTTATTCGTTGAAGCGGAGCATCATTTCTGCGCCTTCACATTCACAATACCCCTCACAAACGGGGCAGTCGTACCCTTCGTGAACAGACGCATAGCGCCACTTGTTCGGGTGCTTTTTTATAAGCTCGCCACCGTTTTTGGTGAAGTATTTGAACGCACTGTTGCCTGGGCTTGCTAACCATATGTGTGCAAGACCAGCAAGGGCACCTTGTTCAGTTGCTTTTTCGATAGACTTTTTCAGTAACGTACTGCCAATACCAAGACCTTGCATGCTCGGCGACACCGTATTGCACTTGAAATAACACACATACTTAGCATCTACAGGCCAAAGGTCGGTAGAGCACCATTTGTCTGCTTGCCATTGGCTGTGAGCAAACGTAAGCCTGAATCCAACAACAATATTGTTGTGTAGCGCTACCCAACTGGCGTTTACTTGGTTGTGAAAACTTCTATTGTAGTAGTCGTTTATAAGTTCATCGGTAAGATAATTGTCGCCGTGTACGGCGTTGCCAAGTTCAATGACTCCAGCGAAATGAGATGGTGCCAGCGGGGCGTAGGAGATATCAGATTGGTGCATTTTTATTTGTTTATCTACTTGCATTAAAAAGCTTCTTTAATCTTTGTTATCATTATCGTGAGCATGTTTGATGCCATTTAAATGTACATCTAATGCTTCAACAGAAATCAGAATTTCTCTGACTGACGTCCACAGCGAATAAAGTAGCGATACAAGACTAGCCGCAAATACCCAATTACCTACCTGTTGATAGGTAAGGTAGATAGCGAGCATAGACACCACACAAAGAAAAAAGGCGCTTACCCCCGCTATTTGCATGCGTTTTATTAACTGAATTCGCTTACGAAGGTTTTTAATCTGCGCTAGCGTGCTTTCGTCGCGCTCTTCTTTAGAAAAGTTTCTGATGATTGTGGCTAACGTTAAGAAGCGATTGGTATACGCTAACAGCAACAGTGAAATTGCGGGAAATAGCATAGCTGGCGTAACAATATCAATTTTCACTATGGAAACTCTTTATCAATATTAAAAAGTGAAATACAGACCAAGGTGAAAAGTGTATCACTACATACGGTCGACAGCCATGCCAGCAGCACTCCATCCAAGCATATCGCCTTCAAGGTGCATAACTTCTGAAAAATCGAGTTTTTGAAGTACTTTCATTGCTAGCTTTGCCCGGCGTCCAGACTGGCAGTAAATAATAATGGGCTTGTCTTTATGGCCTTCAAGCTCACTGATGTAGTCGTTTATATTTTCGTGGGGCATATTTACTGCGCCAGGAATATGGCCTTGCGCAAACTCTTGCGGAGAGCGTACATCGATTAGAAGCCAATCGTTATTAGCTACACGTTCTATAAGGTAAGGCGAGGCAGCAACAGATGCTTGAGAGCTGGCTTTGGCAGAATAATGTAAAGTAAAAAACAGAGCGATGCTTGAGACAATTAATATAACCGCAATCGCTGCTTTCATTCGAAACTTACTCTCTATGTATTAAATTAAACTTTAGTATAACGCTTATGCGATTTAGTTTATACCACTGCACAAGTTTTTTAGTTCATTAATTAACCGAAGTGAGAATCGGCTTGTGATATCTGGATTAACAGTAACGAGTGGTGCTTGCAAAAAATCGCGATGAGGAGCCCAGAAGTTAGCCAGTTCCTCAGGTGTGCTTTTACTTGCTGCAATTAAAGCTGTTGGCTGCTTTGTAAGTACTTCTTTTACCGATACTTGGGGGTAATCTACTGGGCTATCTTCAAATGCCGTTTTTGCACCGCATACGTTAAGTAATTTATTTGGCCAAGCATTAGGGCCAATAGTCATAAGTGGTGCCGTCCAAGAGTAATAGAAAACTGACTTACGTGGTGCTACGTCATACTGTTGCTCTAGCGCACTAATATCGGCTTGAAACTGGTGCGCTAACCTTGTGGCAGCTGTTTCTTTTCCCGTAAGTTTACCCAGTTTAATCAGTTCACTTGCGATATCGCTTAAGTTGACAATGCGGCTGCTAAATACCTTAATACCAAGCGTTTTCAGTTTATGTATGTCTTGTGGCTTATTGCCGCCATCCCATGCAAGCACTATTGTAGGTTGTAAAGCCACTATTGCTGCAATATCTGCACCTTGGTAGTCGGCTACGCGGGGCAATGAAGTGGCCTCAGAGGGATAGTCGCTATAATCACTAACGGCGACCAAATGTTGCTCTAGGCCTAGGCTGTAAACCCACTCTGTGAGGTGAGGTGCAAGACTAATAATAGTGAGCTCAGAGCTTGCTTTAACGCTCTGAGCTTCACTACTTTCGGCGTCTGCAAAAGCGCTTGTCATTGCCAAAAAAGCAAAAACAGCGATAAACGACTTCTGCGGGCTCTTCATAACACTTCCTTCGCGAGCAAAACCAACGAAGCCACCGCACAAACCACGGCCATGGCGTAATGCACAGTTTGGCGAGTATGATGCATCGATGAATATTTAACATCGTTTACACCACCTACTCGGGCATGGCGGTATTTTTTGTCTGCGTACATTGCAGGGCCGCCCAGTTTTATATTTAAAGCGCCGCCCAGTAAAGCAAGAAGCAGTGAGGTTTTGTCTTTTTGACGCGCTTTGTGCATTGCAGCAATACCTTTTACCGGATTAGTTACTACCAGCGTGGCAAAAGCGCCGAAGATAGCAGGAGGAAGCACTAATACCGACACTAGCTTTCTGACGGGCAAAGCAAAGTGATGCATACCTTTTTCGCGGTAGTGCCATTGCCATGAGGTAAGTAGTAATAGCCGGTAAACAAGCGCTGCAATTGGGCCAAACACCACAAAATAGAAAATAACACCACAGTATAAATAGAGGAATTTTAGATAAAGCGACTCAATGGCCGCCTTTGCAATTCCAATATCGGTAAGTGCGTGGCATTGCCTTGCGGTTATGGTTTTTACCATTTCACGAGCAAGAGATTTCTTGTTGCGCCCTACACATGCCATTACTTTTTTGTACTGTTGACGTTGATAGCCAAAATCTAATAACGAAACCATGATGACAGCTTCGAAAAAGATGGGGTATTCCGCCATGTACACCAGCACAGCCAAACAAACGACAAGCGGTGAAAGTAAAACAATGGCAGCTAATGCTCCAGATATATAGTGCTGACCCGCGGCATAGTTGTCTGATGGCAGTACTTTCTGACCCATTTGCCTAATGAGGTAGCGCATGAAAGTGAGCGGGTGGGTGCTTTGTGGCCATCGCCATAGTGCATCTACAGCGACAGCTAACCAAAGTACTAACAGCGACGGGAAATAAAGGTCGCTTGCAAATAAGGTCATTTATTTGGCAAGTGTTTTAATCATTGCCATCACAAGCTGCGCTGAGTGTTTTGCGGCTGTTTCTAAATACTCTTTAAAGCTTACCGAAGACGTTTTACCGGCAATGTCTGATAGCGAGCGGATAACTAGAAAGGGTGTACCAAGCATGTGGCAGGTCTGGCCTATTGCGGCACCTTCCATTTCTACTGCTTTCATTTCTGGGAAGTTGGTGCGAAGTTCTGCTACCGCTTCGTCACTACCAATAAATGCATCGCCCGTGCAAATAAGGCCGGTAGTTGATTGCAGCGTATCAATTTCACTGGCAGCAGACGCGGCAGCCTGCATTAAAGCTTCATTACAACGGTAGTCTTCTGGCATACCAGCACACTGGCCCAGCTTATAGCCGAAATGTGTAAGATCGGCATCGTGGTGAATTACATGGCTGGCAATAACCAAATCGCCAATATTAAGGTTCTTATCAAACCCGCCCGCTGAACCGGTATTTACGACAGCATCTGGCGCGTATTGTTCTATCATAACGGTAGTAGCAATAGCTGCTGCAACTTTACCGATACCGCATTTTACAAGCACCACGTCCATATCGTTAAGTGTACCTTCGTAAAAAGTCAGGTGTTTCCACTGCGTTTCTTTTACATCCCAAAGAGAAGCTTTAAGAAGCGCAACTTCTTCATCCATTGCACCTAAAATACCAATTTTTTTCATAGTGTTACCGATATGCGTTGAAAGGGGGTTACGCGCTAGTGAAGCGCACTTACGGTGTAATTGTATAAGGAATATTGGGAAACTGACAGAAAAATGCCTTTGTTACCGCTATTTTGAGAGTAAGAAAAATAGCAAAGCAACAAAGGCTAGGGGAAGAGGTACTACAATTTGTTACGCGGCTGCTGGACGACTTGAGCGAATAGGGCGCGTGGGGCGCTTTGGTGGCTCTGGGTTGTGTGTTGGCAGTTGTGCCATTTTCTGCTGAATACGGCGATAAGGAATAAGCTTGTTTTCAAGGCATTCGCGAATATCTTCAACGCTATAGCCCGACTTCACCTTTATACGGGCATGCGGTAAACCTGCAGCATCTAATGCGCCTGTTACAAACCAGTCTTTCTGCGATTTGTACCCGTCTTTGCCTTGGTTATGTACTAGGTCGATGGCAAGAACAGGGCTCATGTCTGTTTTATCAACCAATACAAAATCAAGCTGTCGGCTTGAAGCTCTGCTTATCGCTTGGCTTGCTGTTTTCTTGTTGGTGGTCTGACGTACCGATACCAAGTCGTTTAAACGCACACGACACACAATGCGAAACTCTCTACCCATCGCTTGCTCAATAAGGTTGAGGAAAGAGTGCTCAACAGGAGTAAAAAGCTGTGGCTTTCTACGAAACGGAAATGCAACGCCGCCATCAGACAGTTTTATGGCGCCTAGTGCAACGACAATAAGTAACATCATCAAAATAATTGCCAATTCCATTGTTATCCTCACAAAAATCAGTAAATAGCCATGTCAGAAAAATGACGCTTAGTTAAACCATTCAACATGTATTACTGATTTTGCAAGGCAGGTGCCAAAAATGATCAAACAAAAAATATTTGTGCTGTGATAAGCCCTGCGAAGGTCTTGGTAAGATTTAGGTGTTTAATTTTTATAGGTTTTATTTTTTTGGAACCACAAGGATATCGACTTGCGATCCGGCGTTATCAGGTGAAATAACAATGCGCGTGTGATTGTTTTCTGACGTTAAAAGGGTACGTTGGTTTACTGGCGCATGCACTTTCAACGCTGCTATGCCGTTTTGGTAAAACGCGATTACTTGATCTGCTTTTTGTTTTGTATGATAAACCATTGCAGCAGGCACTTGTGTTTTAAACTGCTGGCATTGCGTTGCATCACTTGTTATTGAAACGTCGTGAAATGTGGCTGGACAAGATACCGTACTTGGCTGAGATAGGGGCTTTGCTGATGTTTGTGAGGGCGCCTGTGGCTGTGTCTGAGATACAGAAGCTTCCTTATTAAACATGCCCTGTTCAGTATGACTATTAACGCTTAGTGTATCTGCCACCGCCGATGTAGAAACGGCTGCTAAAGCGAATGCGACAATAAGCATAGGCTTTGACAATGATAATACGGTTTTGCGTTTAAACATAACGTGCTCTCGATAGTAACTGCTTCAAATGACCCTTTTTGGCCAAGGACTTCTCGCCTTTTGAAAATACTAGAGCGGAATAACAAACACTTCAACTGTACGTATAACAAAACTGCTTGTTTTATAGTCTGTTTAGGTATGTGCTTTACAGTGAAGGTATTGGTTCTTTTGCGTCATACGTATGAAAACTTATTGCTCAATAACAAAAGCCCTGTGATGTTTTCACAGGGCTTTTGCGTAGGAAACGGCTGTTTAGTCCGTACGACCGCTTTACATTTATTACGCTAATAAAGCGCTTTTTATTTTACTTTTATTGCTTGATTTGCGCCTAATAAGCAGTAGACCGCCGAAAGCAATTGCAAACATACTTAGCATGCCTGGTGCAGATACGCTTGGAGGAGGAGGTAATGTAACCGTGATTTGACCGCCGTTTGAAGGCATAGTCCATTGGGTCAACGCAATATTCGTTGTACCAAATGTTACAGGCCCCGATGGAATTCCAGCAACAGTAACGGTTAGAAAATGAGGGTTACTTAAAACATCCAATACGCCATTAACTGAATCGTATGATGCGTAAGATGTATTAATTAAAGCGCCGTCCAAGCCTGTAACTTGAGTAAGATTATTAATAACGCCTGTAAAGGCATACGCTACACCATTAATGAACAAAGAGCCATCTGGAACGCTTGTTGAGCCATGCCAATGTTGGTTCCAAAACATCACGTCGCCGTTGGGTTGTACTTGCCAACTCAGTGATACAGTGTGTGCACTAGCGGTTGACACCATGCTGATGTTTGCAGCCACCATCAAGAAAAAAGCTAAAATTAGTTTTTTCATTTTATTATTCCTTCAATAATTAATAAGCGGTCAACCTAGCTTAAGCATAATTTAAGCCATTTATTTATTTCATTAAAATCATTTGCTTACATTTCTATTGAACGGTTTTGTATAAAATCCCGACACTCTAGCCTATGGCGTCTAACTTGCTTTTTAAATCACGAACGTCATTGTAATTTAGTTTACTTTCATTTCTTCTTAATAGTCTTTTGGCCTGCTCTAAATTACCGAAATCTGCTAATCTCTCAATGTAATTCTTAATAATTAAGACGTTATTTGGCTGTAACCTCAACGCTTTCTCCGATACAGAGATCGACTTTTCTAAATCATTTTTCTTCCAGTAGAATAAAGCAACAGTATCTAATCCCTCAGCAAAAGAGCCGTGCTCAGTCTCTAGTCTTTTCACATAAGGCTTTGCTGTTTCAATTTTTGACTGAACTAGTAATATGTGTGCAAGATTGTTCAAAGCGATTCTATTATTTTCGTCTAGGGCAAGAACCTGTTGATATAGCCCAATAGCCTTATTAATGTCTTTTACTTCTATTCTTACCGCCAACATCAAAATGGCGGGTATATCATTTTCAAATTGTGATACGTGCTCAGTAAGTAACGAATTGATTTCATCGCTTTTACCCAGCCTTTCCAATACTTGTCCGTATAAAAAAAGATTCCGAAGGTTTGGCGAAGCATCATATGCTCGAGAAGCTAGAGTGGCCGCAAGTTTTACTTGATCATTGAAAAGAGCATTGCTTGCCAGAGCATATAGACCAACGTGAGTGTTTTTTAAGTCTTTTGGTAGTTCATCCAGAATATGTTTGGCTTCAAGGTTACGAGATAGAAGAGTTAAGAAATAAGCTTGATAAACTTTTACGTTGTCATCTTTTACTAATGCAAGATATCTTTCAATGTGTCCTAACGCCTCCAAAAATTCGTTAGTTGCATCAAGGTTATTTATAACACCGTAAAGCGCTGAAGTATTACGAGGATACGTACTAAGCCAATCAAGAAAAAATGCCTTAGACCTTTGGTGAGCGCCAATATTAGCTAAAGAGCGACCATAAAGTGAGGAGACCAGACCATTCTCCCAATTCTTCTCATAGCCTTGCTCATGCACCACTGCGATTACTTCACTATATTTTTTATATTTAAAAAGGGTGGTAATTAGCAATGTTTGAAGTTGCTGATTTTTTTGGGTTGAAGTAATTGCCGTTTGGATAAGGTTTTGCGCATAAGCTCGATGTTCATCGCTCGCGGCTAGATCTGCATAAAGTGTTAACATGGAAGCATTGCTTGGATATTGCTGTAACTTGTTATCTAACAAGACCCTTGCTTTATCAATATTTCCCTCTTTAACCAACACAAAAGCTTTTAATAACGTTAGTTCAGGAGCATCCGAATCTATTTTGCTAGCGCTGTTTAACAGGTTTTTAGCATTAGGAATATCATGTTTTGCGAGCTTGTATTGTGAGCACAATAGTAACCCTACAAACTTACTATTAGCTTTTGATGACATGTTTCGACAAGCACTTTTAAGAGCTTCTGTTTGATTTGATTCTATTTGAAACATTCCCCAAGCAATCCATTGGTTAGCGTTCCAGATATCTTCCTGAAATGAGATTTGTGCTCTATTTATCAATGAAGATGGTAAAGAAGAGGCGTTATCAGCAATTAATTCGTTTGCAACTAAGGAGTGTACTAGGCCTGTAAAGCCTGATGAGATGGCTTTTTGCAAAGATTGCATTTTAAGCAGTTTATATTCTTCACTCTCACTACTGCCTTGTTGTAAAAGCTGATAAGAGCTCGCTGCGTCGCCTTTCAAAAAGTAGATTTGAGCGAGAACTAGTTTAAAGTTATCGTCCGATGGTAATTCACTAGTAACAAATTCTAGAAAGTGTTGTGCATCCTCAAATTTTTCTAATTTGAAAGCAGAAATACCTGCTATCGCATTTTGCTCAATGGTATTTAGTCCTGAAGCAATTGTATTTTTTGCACTTTCATAAGCTGTTGAATAGTTGTGACTATAAAATGCTGTTACAGCTCTCCACCTTGAAATTTCTCTAGAGCGTAGCCATTCGTGTTCTATCGGCTTCAGTACATCATTTGCTTTTTCAAACTGCTTGAGGAATACATAAAGAGAGACGAGCTCAATTCGAATGCTGTAGTTCGAAGGCTCTCTAATTAATCGACTTTCAATTGTCGTAATTAGTAAATCAACATTGTCTAGTTGTCTTGCTACTTTTGCTAATAAGTCCAGAGATTCATCTTCCGTCTCTAAATCAAAATTTTTTTTATCTTCTAAAATCGTTTTCGCGGTGCTCCATTCACTTCTCATCATCAAGTTCAGCGCTTGCGCTAGCTTTTCATAGGGCATGTTCGTGAATCTATTTTCGAATAGATCAAAAGCCTTTCGAAAACCGTCGCGGTCATCGGTCATGTAGAATGCTTTCAGTTTTAGGTATAGCGGAAGGGGGTCTGTATCCGCTATTGAATTGAATTTGAGAGCTATTTGGTCATCATATTTGATAAGTCTATCGTATACTAAAGACTGGAGTCTTATTAAGTCTTGGCCTGAGTAACCGAACTCTGAAGCCCTACTTAATTCTTTTTCAGCACCTTCCCAATCCCTGTTCTTGATGTGTATTTGTGCAAGTAAGAAACGATATTCAGCGCTTGTTGGAGCCAAACGAATTGCGTTCTTGATTTGAATTGAAGCATCTTCAAGTTTTCCTTGTTCATAATTTTGAAGAGCTAACGTGTGGAATTCTTGAGGAGTTTGGTTATCGCATCCAGCTAGCAGAGAAGTAAATGCCAGAAATATGCATAAAACAACACGTCGTTTCACGCTGTATGAATTGGTGGGAGTTTTCAAATCACGGTCCATAATGAATACACGACTCAATCAGTTGAGCTCAAAGAATGTCATTGAACCAGTGTTTGAGAATTGTACTTTATTGTCAACTACTCAATTGAAGTATTTATTGGTCCACAATACTTACTGATAGCATTATTGTGAAGAGGTTAAGGGATACGCCAACTTTTTGATACCCTGTTCAATAGTCTGTTAAAGCTTCGAACAATGAGACGCAGTTTTCCATGGCCTCAACCCCTCTGTCTTACGGCTGCATTTCAGGCTTGGTTATTCAGCTGTTTCTACTTTTCTTATCTTCTCTTTCAAACGGTCAACGTTATTCACAAAATAGTCGTAATATGGATGTGCTTTGTCGGCAACGTCTAATGCTTTTTCAGCGAAACTCAGCGCTTGGGCTAGGTTATTTTGACCTTCATATCCATATACCACACCCGTTATCGCATCGGGGTTTTTGGGGTGGTGAGACATATTGTGTTTGAAAAGTGTCATGGCCAATTCGGGTTGTTGTTGCCAGTTAAAGTAGTAGCCTAATTGACGAAGCACGTTCTCGGGCGGTGTGCCGTCTACTCCCCACTGTTTACCTAGCTGCTCGTAATAGTTATCAATGGTTTGCATATCAGGCGTAACGTTTTCATGTGCAAAGGCTTTGCTCATAAAAAACGATTGGTACGCATGAAAGATGCCCGCGGTTGATGTTAAACCATGTGACACACCGTCGTGTTGGTCAATAACCGTTTGAAGTTTCGGGTTTTCAGAGCTCGCAAAGTCTGCTAGAAGGCTGTCGTAATAAGGGCGCATAGGAAGCCCTTCGTTGCCCATATTCATGTACAGATATGTGGTAGTGTTGGGATTAGAAGAAAGCCATTGCTTGGTTCGTTCAACCATGGCGCCTGTATTCCACCAAACCGCTGGACTGTAAGCAATATGCGCATCAAACAGTGCTGGGCGTTCTTGCATAGCATATAAACTAAACACGCCTGCGGCAGAGGCGCCGGCAATAATTCGCGTCGAATGGGTGCGATAACGCTTTTCAACGTCGGGTATTAATTCGCGTTCAATAAATGATAGGAATTTGTCAGCACCGCCTCCAAGTCCAACCGGACCATTTGGATCTTGATTAACGGTGGGGTACATATCACGAAGTCTGTCAGTATTTTCAATAGCAACAATAATGACCTGTGGTGCAGCATCATTTTCCTGTAGCCTGCCTAGTACAGCTTCCATTAAAGGGATATTTTCAGCGCCGTCTAAACGATAAATAACGGGGTAATGCTGCTTAGTATTCGGGTAGTCTTCTGGTAAAGAAACCGAATACTGTCGCTGTTCGTCGAGTACTTCTGATTGAAGTTGTATTGTGTCGTAGTCCTTTGCTTGCGCGGTGAATACTATAGAAAAATAGCTGGCGAGTGCTAACAACCATTTGAAATTCTTCATATTTATCCCTGTTGTTTTTCTCCCACTCTAGCAACTTTTAAAAGTTATGTATGCCCCTTATTTAGGTATTAATTTTGTATAACGCTGTGCGCTTAGTTTTTATGGGTAGTTGACCCAACACTACCCTAGACATGTTTTCTGCGAAAAGCGGCTTTAAAGCGTGAAGCTAGTAAAAACGATCCCACTTACCTTATTGAACAAGATGACAGTAGCAAAGTTTTAAAATCTCACAGCGAGCTTAAAAAGTCATCTTAGTATAAAGTTCAATATTCTATCTTGAAGATAACTAACTTCGAAATGATGAGGTACTGCCGCTACTTGTGAGAGCAGTACCTAGAACAATTAAATAATTCGCTCTTTTAACAAAGCGCAACTTTCCCTATGTTTAGAGTAGGCTTGGCATTTATCTAAGGTGGCAATTGCATCATCATTTTTCCCTATATTAGATAGAGCAATGCTTTTCTGAATAATGAATTTACTTTCATTACCAAATGTTTTTTCGGCGAGAGTAA
>Ga0213840_1000664_pt1 | contig 40945 bp, 33 predicted proteins | sample SWPATP22_FD_160132 | JGI IMG/M metagenome (GOLD analysis project Ga0213840, IMG submission 160132) | Coastal seawater microbial communities from Marineland, Florida, United States - SWPA TP2 #2 | ecosystem: Environmental > Aquatic > Marine > Coastal | place: USA: Florida | collected 2016-08-14 | reverse complement strand
ATCGTTGCCACGTCTATGTATTGGAAAAAGTGTTGGGTGAAACTAGAAATTCACCTAGCAAAAGGTAAGCACGCCCATGACAAGCGTGACACCATTAAAGACAAAGATTGGCAACGTCAAAAAGAACGAATGATGAAACACAGCGTTTAACGCTGTGTTTTTATTTGGGCTGCCAAAAAAGAAGTGTAATAGGTTTAACCTACGTCTCGTTTCGTCATTTTCTTGCGATGTAGCATATCAAGAATCAGACTCCACAGCGGTGACGGGTTTCTTAAGGTGGTTAGGTTGTTCCCAAGGCGTCTAAGTTGTCTTCGCACCATGGCCATATTCGCAAGGCTTGCAAGCGATTTATCTTTCCAAGAGCAGTGTGGAATTATGCCCGAATACGCCCATTCTTGTTGCCACTTTTTAGCTAAGTCGGGCGTAATAGCAAGGGCGCTGGCTAATCCAACAAGAGCACAGCCCTGCTCAATCACTTCCTCTGCTACCTCGGCCCTTTTTATACCGCCTGTTGTCATAAGCGGAATATCAGTTTTACTCACCAGTGCCTGCGCAAATTCCAAAAAGTACGCTTCTCTGGCCAGTGTGGTGTCGTCACGGGTTTGCCCTTGCATGGCAGGCGCTTCATAACTGCCGCCAGACAACTCTACAACATCAACACCCAAGGCTTCCAAGCGATTTACCACCTCACAGGCATCATCAAAAGAAAAACCATTTTTCTGAAAATCTGCAGAGTTAAGCTTTACCATAACAATAAAGTCTTTAGCGCAAACCGCTCGAACCTGACTGACTATGTTTATCAGCAAGCGGGCGCGATTAATAATAGAACCGCCCCACTCGTCTTGACGCTGATTAGTAAGCGGAGACAAAAACTGCGTAAGCAAGTAACCGTGAGCGGCGTGAATTTCAACGCCATCAAACCCGGCTTTTTCAGCTTGCTTAGCAGTTTGAACGAAACGTTTGCACACATCGTGAATGTCTTGGCAGGTCATTTCTCGTGGTTGAGCAAACAGCTTGGAGTGTTTGCCCATATCAAGCGGTACAGCAGAAGGCGCAATAGCTTTGCCTTTCATCGCTTTAAATACCTGTCGACCAGGGTGATTAATCTGCATTATGGCTAAAGCGCCATTAGACTTAATGATTTTTGCCCACTTTTGAAACGGCGCAATGTCGGTATCTTTTTCTAGTGCAACGCCACCTGGCCCTGTCATGGCGCCTTTATCGACCATAACGTTGCCTGTGATCACCATGCCTAAATTGCCGTGGGCCCAATATCGATAGAGTGAGTACAAAGACTCTCCGGGAATATTTCCCATACTCGACATATTTTCTTCCATAGCAGCTTTAACAAGACGGTTTCGCGCTGTTACGCCACATGGCAAGGTATACGGAGAATACAATATGGAATCTGAAGACATTTACACTACAAGCCTTTTAATTATGCTCACGTACTTTAATGGTTCTTGCTACTAATTGCATCATTACATCAGCACTATTTCCTTAAAAATTCGCTAAAGTAATCAAATAAAAAGCGCTATTTTAGTTTATAAATTGCGTTTCTTGTACAGCCCTTGTGCGCTCGGCACTTGAATTTTACTCAAGCATCCACATATCTATGGTAGTTCAATAATACTCAATGTTTGTGTGTTGCTGTTTAAGCAAAGCTTCAAATGAAAGCCACACAGGTAAGCTTTTGAAAAACTAGATGTTATTTTTGGTTGATTTATAGCCAAACCCTTAAAATTTATAGTAATTTTCAAAAGAATGTATTTCACCATGTAACAATTGTGCTATTATTGAAAATCACACTCGGGGCTGATTAGGATTCGACAGGATCTAGGAAGCCGGAGGTGCATGCAGAGGAGCGGTTTGCCTCTTAAAAAGCCGCATTTAAATAGTCGCAAACGACGAAACATACGCACTAGCCGCTTAATAACCGGCATAGGCCCTTCCACCCTAGTCTTTTCCTGCTAGCGGGGATTCGGAAGGTCATCCAAGTAGGATAGCGAGGGAACCTTGTCTAAGGGTGAACCGCGAAACAGTATTAGGCCAGCTGCAAGGAAATCCTGTTTGTCGGAGTTCCAAGCAGTTAAATAAATGACAAACTAAGCATGTAGTACCAAAGGTAGACATTTTCTGGACGCGGGTTCAAATCCCGCCAGCTCCACCAATTTAATAAATTAAGACGTCCTATGACGTCTTTTTTTATGTCCGCAACAACGTAAAATCAATAACTTAGCGTATTATAACGTTCATTAGCTTCCCCTAGCTTCTTTGAACTTTTGGTATACCATTGGGTACACTACGCAAAATAGATGGAATTGGTGTACCCATTATGGCAATAGTTACTACACGGCTATCTGATAAAGAAATCAGATCTGCAAAGCCAAGCGAAAAAGAATATAACCTGTTTGAAGGTGATGGCCTGCGACTTCGTATTAAGCCAAATGGTTCCGCTAAGAACTGCTGCTCTTTCTAAACTTTGTCGTTTGTTTTTTCTCAAAAGCCTTTTATCATAGAGATGTTTAGTCTCTGTCTTAGTCTAGAAAATTTGGTCGATTCACACTGTATCTAAGGGATTTCAGTTTTTTTAAGTTTTGGGTTTGCTTCAAACTCAATTGGAAATAGATTATAACTGGCTCACAGATTTTATCTACGCTGAGTAAAAAGCCTCCCCCAAAAGTCTATATAATTATATAAAGTCTGGCTCTATAACTTTATTCGGGAAAAGCATAAAAAAATCCGATAAGCACTGCTTATCGGATTTTCAATTACTAAACATATTACCCGATTGATTTACCAATTCCCTTCAAATAGGCTTCCGGTAAACGGGATTTTATTCCACGAGCTACTTGTTGGGTAAATACTGACTCAAGGCTTTACGGAAAGCAATGCTTTGAATAAACTTTTATTCCCAGCACATATATTTAAAAACATAAAAATATTTTCTGCGCAGTGTGGATAAAATTAAAAAATACTAGATCAACAATTTCCCAACTTCTTTTTTTAGGTTTTTGTTACTCTCTATTGCTAATAAACTTTCAACGGTTTTCATTTCACCTATTTCGATTAGGTGCTTGTATGATACATATTTAATCGTTGACACTGGATGGTACTTTATCCATTTCTCAAGCATATTCGCAGCTGTATTGCTATTGTGAGCAACATATACATCGACAAGCATGTCATATAGCTTTAAATGCTTTTCGTAGCGAATTTTATTTCCAAGTGGTGTTGTGTAAGCAGAATCTCTAAACTCATCTGCTGATTTAATGTACTTTTCTATAATTGGAGTTACACTTAGAAAGTCTGTATTTTCTTTTGCTAATAAAATCAGTCTTTCTCTATGTGCCTCACTAAATTCAGCATTATTTGAAGGAATCCACATATCTAACTGACTGACTAACTTATCTTCGTCTATTTGTACATAATTGAAAGGCATTAAGTAGTATTCATGGTATACACCACCAACTAGTTTTTGCTGAGCTGTATATGTAGTTTCTTTATCTCTCTCAACAAACGCAAATTTAGCCCCATTTTTACACACGCTTATTGTCGCTTCTTTAACTGCAGCATCCCTTGAGCCAAATGGGAGTAAAGAAGAACCTTTCCAATATGTATATCCTGTTGACAATTCAGGAATTAGCATTGGGTTCTCGTTAGCCATTTCTCCATAGCTTTGAAAGGTTTTCAGATTGCAATTTGACAATATTTTTTCATCAGCTAGCTTTTGCTCAGTTGATTTACAACCAGATAAAGAAGCAATAGTTATACAACCTGCCAGAATAGCAAAATTCAACTTCATAATTTTTCCTATATTTATTTTTATCCATGCCAAAAAAGGCGGGCAGTACGATTTCAGATTATTAGAAAGAATGCAATAAAAAAACAAAATTATATTAAAAATCAGAGGGAAACGTATAATTTTCAGACTAGCAATCACTATCATCGGATGTAAAAGTATTTTCCACGCTTACAGTAAGCACACAACAATATGTATTTAAATCGCTTATTAAACGTATTCACATATGTTCTTTTTGATTTCGCTAGGATGCGTGGGTCTATGGAGTATTTTTCAGAGCTAGTGTATTTTAGTTTGAAAATTTTGGAGATTTAATACTATTTAGCACCCCGTAAAGGGTGCTAAATTAAACAGATTTCAGAACGCGTTTAAAATAGCGCTTAGTGTTGCTATTATCTTGTCATTTTTCAATGAAGTAGTCAGGCTAGCATTATCTGATGAATCGATTTGAGGCGTCAAAACGCCATTTTGGGTTAAATACTGATTAAATAAATCGGTAATTTTGGCTTTATCCTCTTTAAGCAAGAAAGGATAACATTGATCATCTATAGATGTGCATCCTAGTTTTAATGCTGTAGAGTGGTTGTAGGCAAGCGTAGTGAGTAAGTCAAATACTTTCTTTTCAAGTAACTTTTTTCTTTGAGTAATATACGCTTCATTTACTTGTGATTTATTTAGACTTTTTAAATTAGCACTGAGATTTCTAACTACTTCTAGTTCTGCAAGGTACATTTCAACGGTAGCTTTGTTATAAATTTTCTGATATCCAGATATTAAAGCCGCCTCAAGATCTGCTGTTGAACTTAGTAGGTTCAATCCCATAGGGATAATTGTGGTCACCGCTTGCGCTGGATTAGGATTAATAACTTTAACGAAGCGTCTCAATTGAAACTGAAATTTTTCCAAGTTTTCTTCTGAAATATAGTCCTGGCATACTGGTTTCTTTATTTTCTTGCAATCAGTGATGAGTTTTGTCAATTCCGTCTCATAAATTTGTGATAAGTTAAAAGCTTCGGATTCAAATCTCCCATATACATCTTTGGGGAAAGCTCTAACCATTTCTTCTAGACTATTGAGGGATTTTTGCAACGCACTCTCTATAGCCCTACTCGTAAACTCAGATTCAAGCTCTGAAATAGCTTGAATCGCTTTGATAGCGTTTTCATCAGATGCTTGATTTAAATCTTGTAAAAGCATTTCAAATGTCTGAATGTTATCAAGTGTTTTTTCAACAAAACCTGACTTTATCTGAAAGGTAAGATACGTATTCTTTCTATAATCTTTGTACATCTCACCTGTATTCAGATCTAAAGTACATGGACTGTAATCGTGCGCCGTCTTTTCTCCATTTGTTGCTTCTTTGATTGTTAGTTCATCTTCTTTAGCAGAGCAAACTTCGACTAGGCGGCCCGTTAGATTATCAAACATTAGTTTATCAACGACCTCTGTTTCAAGAGGCCCTTTTTCTGTGGCTTTCCGAATAAATGCATAATTTCCTTCTGCTACGACAGGGCTTTTATAATTATTCGAACTTGAATTTGGAACTAATGTCATTGAATAACGAAACAACACATCATCACTTGAGTTAGACAAAATCGCCGAACCAATTGAGTCTAAAACAGTTAGAACTTCGCTAGCTGGCGGATACAATTTTTGACCAGCTGAAGAAAGAGATTTCAACATTGCCTTTTGTTGATCAGATGGGTCATCTAGCTCAATGATTGTTATCTGAATAACTAAAGGGCCACCTTCATACTTTATTGGCCCGTAAACTGGAAGGTAAGAGAAGTTAAGGTATTGCAGTGCTTTGACACCGTTAGAGTAGAAAATCACACGCCCATTTTTGTCACTAGATGGCCCAAAAGACATAGAGCACCCAGCTTTACCTTGCTCGCAAACGTTAGCAATTATTACGATCTCTGCATTAGAACCTCTATTTCCAAAAAATTCTGAGGTATTTCTCCATTCGAACGCAGCTCCGTTAAATGCTTGCATAAGGTGTACTGAAATCGTGTCGCCAGATTCTATTTGTGGCGCATCTGTGTATTTCCTGAATAAAGTTTCGTAACACTCTCGAGTTACCCCTGCGCGAACTAATTCCGACTTCTTGTAGAGCTCCTCATTACAATTCGCTAAATTCCTCGCATCTAGTCCACTATTCGCAATAGTTCTTACGTAATCTACTTCACCTTCTTCTATTATCTGACATCCTGATAGTAGTGTGAAAAAAGTTAATATTGAAGTTAATAACTTAGTCATCTCTGCCTCTTTCCCTGAGAATTTTGTGAAATATCTTTTCGAAAATCAAAACTGGTCATTTTTTATACTACTAAGAAAGATTGAAGTAAAGTTCGGAATGGATGTACTCGGAAACTTTTCACTCTAAAATCAGAAACAACAAGCGCCTTTATGAAGTAGCAAAGTATTGCTTTCTCGGTTCATCAGGTAGCTACTGTACTAACTCTCTTGTTAGTACAAAGACATTAATATTTTTCGTTTCATTTTTGCGCTCATAGAGACTTTTCAGACCACTCTGTTTTTGTCGCGCGCTTAAACTAATAAATTAGTGTGATGTGAGGTGCTCTAATAATTGTATTTGGTATATGAGTTATGCCGAGTGCTTTATGAATATTGGCAAGATAAAATGCCTTCTATACAGTGGTGGAATGCACCGTTAAAGAAAAAGAAGTCCAGCAGATTCAAGGGGCCCATATATATGGGTTTTTCTTTCATGCCACCACTTGAAATCGCGGAGATATTTGATTTCTTCCTCGCGCTTTCGCGTTGTAAAGCTCGGTATCTGCGGTATTAAATAGTGAATGCCAGGTGTCTTCTACAGAGTTTGAGAAGGTCATGCCAATGCTTATGGTTACCGACACTTCGTCCTTACCGTCTTTTATCGACAGCGTTTCTACTTTTCGCCGTAGCGTATCGGCTAGCTGAAAGGTTAGTAGTTTCGACTCACCAGACACAAATATAGCGAATTCTTCTCCACCTAGCCTTCCAATAATATGACTATCACTAAGTGCTTTATTCAGCTCTGATGCGATGGTATTTAACACACGGTCGCCTGTTGGATGTCCGTATTTATCATTGATGGTTTTAAAATGATCTATATCAATAACCATTAGCGAGCAGTTGTCCCTACCTTGATCAGACAGCAACTCGTTTACCTTTCCAATGAAAGCCCGTCTTCCGTAGACTCCGGTTAATTCATCCACATTAGCTAGTGTCTGCCATTTTTGTTTTTGCTGGTACACCAATATAAAAGGCAACAATACTGAAGTAATAATACAAAGTGCAATGTGGGCTGCAATGCTTACTGCTGCCCAAGTCTGCACTGCAGAGTTAAGCCCAGCCCATTCACTGTAGCCCAGCATAATTGACTGACAAACCATTACCAGTGCGTGCGTAATTAAAATAGCGCGAAAGAACTGGCGAACGCCGGTAAGAGAACCTTGTTTGTGCACGCTAAAGGCAAGAAAACAAAGCCCAAAGACAACAGCGATAGCACCGCTTGCTATTGCCTGATAATAAGGAGTAAAAAACGCAGAAACGGCGATAGCCGCTACGCCAGCGGTACACCAAGCAACCCTTTGGTTTAGCACACGCGGAACATTCGTACTTGGCTTTTTGTCTTCCAAGCGGTAGAAACCTGCCAGTAATAAGCAGCTAGCAAGGAAATAGCAAATCTGTGGTGAACCTGGTAATGCGCCTGCAACGTTTACCACTAAACCTAAGCAGTAAGTAAAACAAGAAAACGCCCACAAGATAAATACTGGCGTTGATATATCGCGCTTTGCAAGCACGAGAAAATAAATACCCACTGCGATGTTTACACCAAGCGATGCAAACACCAATAACATCATAATTGTAGTCACAGGTGATCCGTCACAAAAAAATGAAGCAGCAGTATGTCATACATCGATGACTAATGCGTGAAGATACAAAAAATAAAGGTATGCAAGATAGACATTCAGTGTGTTCACATATACTCCCTGAATAACGAAAAGCGTGATCCTTTACCATTACATGTACAGCGTTAACGCGCTATTTCACAGGCATAACATCCAGCATATAGGTGCAAGCTAGTCCAATGACTAGCGTAATGGCAACGCTGGTAAATGTTCCCAGCAATACATACTCGGTTAATTTTCTATCTTGATGCTTGGTCAGATCGCCAAAACGAAATATCGACTTTGCTGCGATTAAAAAGCCAATGGCTGAAAATTGATTAAGTAGAACAAACGTGAGCATTAACGTGCGTTCAAGGTAGCCAATGCGCTGGCCTGCCAAGGCTAAAGTTTGTTGTGCTTCTAAATTAAGCGATAACGTATCTTTTATATTATGTCGTTTAGCAGGCTTAGACATAACTTCATCAGTCCAGGGAGACAGCAGTTGCTTAATAATAATCGAGCTTGGTTTAAGCACTGCTAAGTACGCTAACAAAACTGCTAATTGGCTACTGTTAAGTGCTTTCAACAATGCCACTGATTCTTCCCACTGCTTAGTAACCGAAAGGAAGGCAATAAATATAACCAGTACATGCGCCAACTGATCAATTAAAAATGAAGTAGTGCTGGGTTTACTGTAAGACTTAATTAAATCGATAATAAAATGCGTGAGTGCAATGGAAACGCTGATGTAAAAAGTGTTAACTACGCTAATTTTATCGCCTAACAATAGGGTTACAACTGCCGCTAACAGTCCGTGCAGCAGAGAATGTATATAAAGGTAAGGTGATACCGCATGTTTTGTATTTCTGCTTTCTACCCACGAAAAAGGCTGAAGATAAAAATCGGCTATCAGATGTACAAGTAATAAACCTATAAGAAGTACCGTATTATCAAATACTATTTCCTGCATGCCCTTCCCTAAACAATGTTAACTACAACTTACATTTCTTGCACCGAGGCGTTTATCTCTTGCTCCATGAAATGCAGATAGTCGGCAATCAGTTTATAGCGACTTGCATTTAAGATACGCGTTACGTTGCTTCGATTTTTTCCCAATAATACAGCCACATTATCATGGTTTTTTTCTTCAGACATTAAATAGGCAAGTACGGTTTCAGATTGTGTTTGTGTAAGCCCGCTTAAGTGGTTGTCTGCAAATTGTGTAAGAAGACTAGTACTGCGCATAAGCGACGGACTAGAGCATGTAAAAGCGATGTGCTGTGACTTTAACTCATCTAAGGCGCGACCAGATAATACAAATGCTTGCCCCGTACCCGTTTTAACTTCTGTATTTCTATAAGATACATCCCCTACTGCAGCACTTACTCGAATATCTACACTAGGCGAATGTGCTTTAAGCGCTAAGCGAAGGCCAACTAAAATATTCATAATAAAGTGGGCGTGGTTTGTGACAAACTGAAATGCATCGCCGCGGAAGATGTCGAAATGGCCATCATATTTAGAGGCGTATTGCACAAACTCTGTCTTAAGTAACTGTATAACGCTACTAAACTCGCTTTCAGACAAACCTTGCGAATTAACGATATCGCCAGTCAATACCGCAGCAAACTGTTTATTGTATGTATTCAAAGCTGTTTTGGTCATTGGCGCTCGCAGTCATCTGCATTAATTTCCCAATTCATATTACAAGAATATACACACTAATCGAAATAACACCAAATTTAATCACAATTAAAAATGTGACTAAATTCAATCACAATTAGACACTTAAGATGAGATGAAATGCTAAGGCAGTTTTTAATGAAACTAAAAATGAGCGCAATTTTTTCCGGCACTTTTTGCTCTATACAACGCCTCGTCTGCGCGCTGCACTAATTGCGTTGGGCTATCTTTGCCATCTGATAAGCAGGCCATTCCTATACTTACGGTAAGCACACTTTGATGTGCTGAATATTCATGAAAAATGCCAAGGCGACGGATGTTTCGTAAAATTCGAGTCGCTATTTTATGTACCTCGTCTTTCGATACGCCAGGAAGAATAACCGCAAACTCTTCACCGCCGTAGCGTGCTGCAAGATCATCTTTACCAATGCAGCTATTTGATAAACTTTTAGCTATTTGTTTTAAAGCGTCGTCCCCAGCTACATGGCCGTAATTGTCGTTGTACAATTTGAAGGCGTCTGCATCGACAAGCAATAATGCCAAAGGTGTAGACTTCGCTCTACTTAGCTCAATTTGCTTTGAAAGCGTTGTATCGAAAACGCGCCGGTTAGGAATTTCCGTTAAGCCGTCGATATTAGCCAAATGCTCCAGACGTTTGTTTGCATCAAGCAAGGCGTCTTGCATGTTGGCAATGGCCTTTCTATTGACTAAATTCTGTAAGGTATTACCCAGTATTTCGCCAATTCTCTCTAAATACTCAACGTCATAAGACTGCCATTTGTATGGACTTCCTATTATATCGCATCCCACGAAGCCATATAGAGTGCCGCCCACCATTATTCGCACGCAAAGTATTGAGCAAATGTGTTCTCTCATAAATTCTTCGCGTTCAGCCGCAGCGCAATCAGGAATTTTACTTACATCATCTACTTTAAACATGCCCTCTTGAATATGGTCCATAAAGTAAGGCATATCGCTTGTGGGCATATTTTGTAGTTCACTTATATAAGGCGTTACACCAGCTGCAACCCACTCATGAGTATTTGTCATAAAAGTACGATCGTTTGAAAACTCAAACATATAACACCGATCGATATTACCGAATTCGCCAAAAGCAGCTAGGGTTTGGTCGATAATAGTCTTAACTTCGCATTCACTGGCATTAATTAACTTAGAAGAGCAATTAGTGAGTAACTGGTGAAAAGACAAATGCTTTCCTACCGACGATAGATTAGAACCACCAGATAGTTCGTCCGCATTATTGCGCACATACAGCACTATCCAGTTACCGTCTTCTAGATTTACAACTTTGCTTTCAACTAAACAGTTAAAGGTAAACAAGTTGGTTTTTAGTCTCACCCATAAACACAGTGCACCACCTGTCTCTCCCAAAACAAAGGGGTTGGCGTCGGCTTCTAAAGGGGCTTTGGAAATAGGGTCGTAAAACGCAATACTGCTATCATCTAACCGTGACGACGCATTGGCACCAAAAAACTGCTGAAAGCCATCGCTGGAATAAATGCGATCCTCTCCACATTTTTTAAACAGTAAATTGACGGGTAATTGCCTCAACACCGAAGGTACGTCTAACGTTTCCAAAACAGCTCCTTTACTATGCGCTCTTCTAAGCGTAGCAGCGTTAATGCTACTGACAAATTTAACTGCACAGCTCATCCCGTACCTTAATTTACTTATTGGCCTTCAGGTTTGTGGTTAAAAGGCTGTTTAAGCAAAGCTAAAACACCGGCATTCTCTTTTTCAGCAGGTATGTCTTTCTGCCCAATATCAAAGGTTGCATCATCGACACGCGACTGAGATGTAAAACTGTTAAAGAGTTTATCCCACCACGTTACGCTAAAACCGTAATTCGTATTCGAGTACTGTTTCGCCTGACTGTGATGAATACGATGCAGACGCTGTGTGACCAAGATAGTGCTTACGCGCTTGTCCCACGCCTCCGGTAATCGAATGTTGGCGTGGTTAAATAAAGAAAACGCATTAAGTGCAACTTCGAAAATAACAATAGCTAACGCCGGTACACCAAAAAGCACTACTACGGCAGCTTTTATACACAGGCTAAGCGCAATTTCTATTGGATGAAACCGAAGCCCTGTGGTGGTATCAACATGGCTGTCAGCGTGATGCATTTTGTGAATGCGCCACAGTACAGGAACGGTATGAAACAATCTGTGTTGCCAATAAATCACTACGTCCTGAATTAAAACACAAAGAATAACAACTAACGTAAACGGTAATGCGCTACCAATACTATTGAATAGGCCTAAGCCTTCGCTCGCCGCCCAGCTTGATACACCCAGAAGTGTTGTTGGAAGGAGTAAACGAGCCACCACGGCGCCAATTACTACCATAGACAAATTACCCACCCAGCGCTGTTTTCGGTTCAACACAGCTTTTCGCGCAGGCTTGTAGGCCTCAAGTAACGCCATAAAAGCGAATACGCTTAAAAAGATTGTTAATCGAAGAGCTGAAGCGTTGTCCATTGTGTTACTTATTACCTCTGGTTTTATGCAAACTCTCAACATGCTTTAGTGTATTGAAGCCACCCACAACACGGGTTGCTATTGTAATGACGCAAGCAGCCGCAAACACGTAAGCAATAACAGGGAAATACGCTGGCCAAATACAAAACGCGAGAAACACTAAAATGGTTTCACTACCTTCTGTAAGCCCCTGCATATAGTAAAAACTTTTGTTGGCAAATTGTGGTCGGTCTATTTGATAGCGCTCAGCTGAAATAGCAAACGCTAGAAAACTACTGCCTGTTCCAATAAATGTGGCCAATAACACCAATGCGGGTGCCCCCCATTCATTAGGGTTTGCGATTCCAAATGCCAATGGAATAGACGCATAGAACAAAAAATCTAGGCAGATATCTAAAAAGCCACCTGCACTGCTGCTGTTTTGTTGAAATCGCGCAAGCTCTCCGTCAATGCCATCAAAAACTCTATTGGCTATAATGCAACCTAGCGCGGCGCTCCACCAATTAAGAATAATAAAGGGAACTGCCGCTACCCCTATTAAAAAACCAAGTACCGTTACTTGATTTGGTGTTACGCCTGCCCTACTCAACACTTTTATAAAAGGTAGCAGTAATGGCTTTATAAATGGAGTTACTTTGGCGTCTAGCATGGCATCAACTCTATTATTTCACCACCTGCGGCGTTGGCGTCTTCAATATCATGCGTCACCAGTACCGCGGGTATATTTCTTTGTTTTATTTGCTCGAACGTCCACGTACGAATTTGCGATCGAAGCGACGCATCCAATTTGCTGAACGGCTCATCAAGCAACACGACATCAGGCTCTGCGGCCAATGTACGAAGCAGTGACACCCTAGCCTGCTGCCCTCCAGATAACGCCTCAATACCTCTGTCACCAAAGCCCTCTAGCGACACTTCCTGCAACATGGTGTCGATAGCCTGTGATTGCGCTTGCTTTGTACTGTGTAACTTTGGCGGCATCGCAAAGGCAATATTTTCCTTTACCGACATATGTTCAAACAACAATGCATCTTGGAACATAATGCCAATATTTCGCTTGTAAGGTTCAAGTGCAATAACGGAGCGCCCGTTAATACTGATATCACCTGTAAACGTAAAGGGCGCAGCTAATTGTCCAGATATAGCGTTAAGCAACGTTGTCTTTCCACACCCGCTTGGGCCCATAATGGTCAATACACTTTGCCCATTTACTTGGGTATTTACCTTGACCAAAGGCTTGCCCTCTTTTTCTACTTGCAGGTGCTGTAAGCTCAGGATTCGTTTTTCCTTCGCACCAGTATCAACGGCCATGATGTACTACCTTTTTTTCTAAGCGTTCTTTTCTACTCATATGACTGCTTATTCGCTTACTTTTACGATTATGTGTTCGCCTACGCTCTCGGTTAAGTGTAATTAACTTGGGTAATGTCCAAGCAATTACAAACCCCAACAAAGGCATCACTGCTTGAATAACCGCATAAACTGCTGTTAGCCGAACACTAGAGCCCGAAACAGAGGCCACTGCCTCTGTTGTAACCGTTGGAATTGCCCCACCAGACGCCAGCATGGTTGGTAAGTATTGACTAAAGCTAATTGCTAATCCGAGCGCCCAGGCCACCAATACAGAATTTAGTAGCGCAGGCAGTTTCACATACCAAAACACCTGAAACGGTGATTTTCCTAAGCTTTGTGCCACCATTACATAGCGATTATCGAAACGCTGATAAGACACCGCAAGCGACAGGTATACGTAAGGCAATACATACACCATATGCGCTATATAGGTGTGAAACCCCAACGAGTGCACTGATAAGAGTTGCTGAAACCATACCAACCCATACAAAAAAGCAACACCTGGTACCAACAGCGGTAAGAACAGTGAAAATGAAAATAACGCAGCCGCTTTTCGCGTTGCTGGCACGAGCACTTCACTTTCAAGCGTTAGTAAAACCAGCACCACTGATGAAACGCTTGTCGCTAGTCCGAGTAATAAAGTGTTAAGCAAAGGCTGGCCAATTGCACTAAATGCGGTTTTCCAGTGCAGCAGCGTTAGCGCTTCTGGAAACAAGCGAGGAAACACCCAATGCTCAGCAAATGAATAAGAAACTACCGTATACACAACGCCTGCAATTAAAAACGCATATATGCCAAACGTACACGTTCCTAACAACGCAACAGTGCGGTTGAAGAAATTACGACGACCTGTTGAAAGCTGTCTGCGCCCCCACCACGAAATCATTCTCTCTACAGTAAAAAAAACCACGATAGCAAGCACGCACACTACACCCTGTAAAATGGATGCTGCAGAGCCAAGTAAACGCATTGAGAGGTCGACATGATTAAACCAATGCAAAATGGCCACAGAAAGCGTGCTTGGATTGTTCAAACCAATAAGTAACGGTATTTCCACATTAGAGGTGGCGAACACCAACACGGCTAGAATAGGTAACTTTATTTGGGTATAAATTGACGGCAGAATAAGTTTGAAGAAGGTGCTAGGCGCACTGTAGCCAAGCGCTGTGCCCGCGCGTTGATAGCCTTCAAGCTTTTGTTTGTTGTTCGGCTGTGCCATAACACTTAGTGCCATAAGAAGAATAAAGGGGACTTCTTTAATCACTAACACTAAAAGTACACTAAGCCCCCATTCATCATAGGGAAACAGTCCTACTGTTGTTGAGGGCATTGCGCTATCTGTGATCGTTCCGATAAACCGTGCAACTAACCCCGACGGGCTTAGCACGAATAGAAGCGCAATAGCGGCCGCCGCGTGAGGCAGCACTAACATAGGGCTTAGTAGCGCCTGTATTTTATTGAGCAGTGAAGATTGGTAACAATGTGCTAGTAGCAAAAATGTGATAAACGACGCCAGTATTGTTGATCCAACACCGCTGAACAGCGAGAGCCAAATCATCTGTCCAATGTGTTGTACATTTAAAAGCTCAACAAAAATGCGAAACGAAAATGAATGTTCACCCAGCGCGGGAAAATACCCCAAAGCAGGAAATACTACGCCAATAACGCCTACGGTTACCGGTACTAAAAGTAATAGTAGCAATGCATATCTTGCGTAAACCGTAATCTGCGAAAACATCAGTAGCGTGCTCCAAATCGGCTATACCATGCATCACGTAATGCATCTGTCCAGCTTGCATGCGGTTCACCAAGCAGCGGCACAGCAACCGACTTATCTAGCGCAGAGGGATGCGATAATGGCTCATCGAACATACGTTTTTGCGCCTCACTTAATCTGCGCATATCAAGTACGGTATCGTCTCCCCACACCGTTAATTTCTGCTTTTCAGCCTGAGCTTGTGGAGACAACATAAAATTCACTACATCCTTGGCAGCCTGCTTATTAGGTGAATTAAAAGTAAGCCCAATAAAATGCACATTCGCCAAACTACCATCTTTCATAGCATAGGTTCGAATGTCGGTAGGTAAGTCAAACCGCTCTACCGCGCTTGGAATTTCGGCAGCCGTGAAGGAAAACGCCATTGATAGCTCACCGCTGCCCATTAACCGCTGCAACTCAGACGCCTGTCTAACCATCATCTTACCCTGTCGCCACATATTTGGATGCAATGCATCTAAAAATGCCCATAAAGACGGTAGCGTTTTAGATAGCGCTTGCTCAGTGACAGGTTGATAAAACAAATCGCGATGCTGCGGGTTAAGTTTTAGAAGCGCATATTTTAGAAAGGAGATACCTAAATAATCGCTGGGCGTGGGGTAAGTAAACCGGCCTGGTGATTGCTGCGTAAATGCTAAAATTTCTTCAAGGTTTGTTGGAGGCGCTAATGCTGCTTGTTGAAAGTGAGTTTGGCGAATGTAAAACACCATTGAGGCTTTTCCCCAAGGGGCTTCCATACCTAAGGTAGGTTCTCCAAAATCGGTTGTCATTGCGGGGTTTTCATGTGGGCTGGTTAACGAAAACGAAGGTAACTCGTCAACCCAATTTGGCGCTAAAAGCCCATGCTTTTTCATTGTGGCGAAGTTTTCACCGTTTATCCAAATAAGATCGACAGAACCTTCACTGCTGTTACCAGCCGCTTTTTCAGCTAGCACTCTTGCTACAGCATCGCTCGTATCGGCAAGCTTCACATGCTGCAGTGCTATATTGTGTTTCTGTGCCAGCTGTTTTGCCAGCCATCGAATATAACCGTTAACCTGAGCGCTTCCGCCCCACGCATGAAAGCGCACGGTGGGCGAAACTGTTGTATCTACGTTTGAAACGTTATTTTGTGACGGCGAAGGCGTAGACAACACTTCTGCATTCACCGTTAAGCAAATAAACGCCCAACTAAACCAGGTTAAAAGGCCGCGTCGCAACACTACCCTCTGCGCCACGTGTGGAATTTTTCGACGTATTCTAGCAGTTTCTCTGGTGCATTCGCGCGCTTCCAGTTTCCTGCTGCGTACTTAGCACCCTCAGCCCACGTTGGATAAGCGTGAATAGTGCCTAAGATTTTGTTTAAGCCTAAGCCGTGCTTCATAGCAATTACAAACTCGGCTAGAAGGTCGCCCGCATGTTCCGACACCACAGTAACGCCTAGAATGGTGTCTTTACCTGGTGGCGTAAGCACTTTAATAAACCCTTTGCGTGCACTCTCTGCTACTGCGCGATCAAGCTCAGCAAAATCATAACGGGTAACTTCAACGTCGATATTTTGTTCTTTAGCCTCGCGCTCGTTTAAACCCACGCGTGCTACTTCAGGGTCGATAAACGTAGTCCATGGAATTACGCGATAGTCCACTTTGAACTTCTTAAACGTGCCAAATAAGGCGTTAACCGCCGCGTACCACGCTTGGTGTGCAGCAACATGAGTAAATTGGTACGGCCCTACTACGTCACCCGCGGCGTAGATGTTTGGCATAAGCGTTTGTAAGTACTCATCGGTTTCAATAGTGCGGTCGAACTGAATACCAAGCTCTTCAAGACCAAATCCGTTTAAACGTGCCTTTCTTCCTACCGCTACAATTACTTCATCGTATGCAATGGCGTGTTCTTTCCCTTCTTTTTCAACAATAAGCACACGGCCTTCTTGTGTTTGTTCAAAACGAAGCGCTTTGTGCGATGTCATCACATTTACACCGCTGTCTCGCAACACAGATTCAGCGTATTCAGCCACATCCGCATCTTCCCTGCCCATTAAGCGCGGGGCTAATTCAACTTGTGTTACGCTGCTGCCTAATCGCGAAAACGCCTGCGCCAACTCACAGCCAATTGGACCGCCGCCAAGCACTATCAGCTTTTTTGGCGCATCTTCAAACGTGGCAAACTTTTCCCACAGTGTATCTGACGTCACATAACCGCTGTCTTCTATGCCAGGTAACTCAGGCACGAACGGGGCAGCACCAGTAGCAACCACAATGTTCTTGGTAGTCAGTGTTTGTACATCGCCCGACTCTGTCTTAATTTCAACAGTCCAAGGGTCAACAATTTTGGCGTACCCTTTTACAACATCCACTCCCAAACTGGTGTAACGCTCTACGCTGTCGTTAGGCGCAATAGCGGCAATTACTTCGTGAACACGAGCCATCACTTTCTTAAAAGACATAGTAGGTTCAACCGCATGTAAACCATAGTTTTCTGCGTTTCGCATTTGGTTTGCAACTTTGGCGGTTTTAATAATTGCCTTGCTTGGTACACAACCATAATTTAAGCAGTCGCCACCCATTTCGCCCGCTTCAACCAAAGTCACCTTTGCTTTTACTGCCGCGGCTATGTAGCTTGTTACCAATCCACCGGCACCGGCACCAATTACCACTAAATTTCTATCGAAACGCTTAGGCTTGTTGTAGCCCTTATACACGCGACGTCTGTTTACTACTGCCACTATGCCTTTAGCAATCCAAGGGAATATACCTAACAGTACAAATGAAAGAATTAGGCTAGGTGAAACAATACCCGATAAGCTGTCGATTTGAGCCAGCTGGGTACCAGCATTTACATAAACAGCGGTACCCGCCAACATGCCCACCTGACTAACCCAGTAGAACGTCCAGGTCCTTAATGCGGTAAGTCCCATCAAAAGGTTAATTAAAAAGAACGGAAATACCGGCACTAGGCGCAGGGTAAATAGGTAAAACGCACCTTGCTTTTCAACGCCTTCATCAATCTTCTTAAGCTTTTCTTTAAACTTATTGCGCACAGTATCGCGCAGAATAAAACGCGATACCAAAAAGGCTAGCGTTGCCCCAATGCTTGAGGCAAACGACACAATAATTAAACCTTGAACAAGTCCAAATAGCGCTCCGGCTGCCAACGTTAAAATGGCAGCCCCAGGCAGTGACAGTGCCGTTACCGCAACATAAATGGCAAAGAACACACCTATGCTAACAAACGGGTTTGCCTCTATTTCACTTTGAAATGTATCCAACGAGCTTTTCATGCCTTCAAGGGTAAGATAGCTGTTTAACCCAAAGTGAAAAAAGCCAAATATGGCGGCGCCAATTACTGCCAGAAGCGCTATTTTTTTGAACATGTTGTTATCTCCTAGCCTTTAAAACGCGTATTGCATGGTTACTTGCGCATGTCTTGGTACATTAGGCATTACCAAAGTTGCACCAAAGAAACCACCTTCGAAAAGCGGCTGCCAGTTGTCTTGGTCAGTAACATTAATGATATCTAAACGTAGGCGCAGGCCTTCATTCACATAGTAATCCGCGTTTAAATCAATTGTGTACTGGTCTCGTATCATTACCGTTTGAAGAAAATCAAGCGGGAACGACTTGGTATAAAGTGCACTTGCGCCCACTTGAACATTGTCAGTTACTTGCCACCCTGCATTAATCGATACAATTTGTGGTGGAATACCTTGTACACGCGAATCAGACGGTGCAAATGCGGTAAAAGACGGCGAGCCAACGCCTGTGCCTTCAATAATATCAGGGCGGCTATTGTCAAAAGCGTCAGCCACTTGAGAGGTACCTTGGAACGCGGCTGAATCATCAAAGCGTGCATCAAGGTAGCTATACGCGCCATTTACCCACACATCGTCGTTTTGATAAAACAGCTGTAGCTCGGCGCCCTGTGTTTTAACACCACTGTTGCTACCGTCGCGGTTTCGTAAGCTACGTGTTTGGTCAAATACCGATGCTTCGGCATACCAATTGCTGCTTGGCGCGTATTTTACGCCAACCTCATACAAGGTATTTTCAGTGGCAAAGTTCAGTGGATTAATTTCATTTCCACCACCTAAAACAGTACCACCGCCCATGCTGTTAGAAGTAGCATCGTTTTCAGCATACGCTGCATACAGATTGATATCAGACGTTAATTTATATACTGCACTAAGCTGGTAGCTGCTTAGTGTATCGCTATAAGTATCTGACGCTGCCTGTACGCCTTCTGGCGCAAGTGGGTCGCGCGCTTCCACATCGTAATAATCAATACGTACACCCGCTATGGTTGAAAATTTATCAGTCCAATTCGAGCGTTGCTGAAGAGCCAACCCTGTTTGCCATGAGGTTGAGTCTGTGGTGTCAGATAAATTAAAGTCACCTGCGCCATCCCCATCAATATCGTATTGCGCTCCTGGTGATACAAATACCCCAGGACGAAGTTCTATTAAACGCGCCTTTTGCGCGTCGGTTAATGGAATAACGCGATTTGAAATAGGGCCCGTTAAATCAATAGGGTTATCAGCTTCAGTAGTAAATTGGCTGTAGCCTAATACGTCGTTATAGCGCAGCGCTAGGCCAACGGTAGTTAGCTGCTTGTCGCTCCACTTGTAATCAAGCTCTGTGCGGTTTTCAAACGTATCGGCACCATCAATAATTTCAACGAAACTATTTTGTGCAATTTCTTCTCGCTCTAGGTATTGATAATAAGTGACGTTTCGAAGCGTAATATTTTCAGCGTATTTATATTCAACATTACTACGCAAAACCGTAGTTTGTGCGCCGTTTATGTCATCAGGATTGGTAAAAACGCGATTTCGAGGAATAACAACTTCCCCAGTAGGAGAAATTATAGCGCCAGCGCCAGGAACAGTGCTCCCGTTTGGCTGCACGCCTTGTCCGGTAATATAAACACCGTTGTCTATCAAATCTTGGGTTGGACGGTTGATACCTGCGTTATCTGGGTAATCTGTGTCGTAGTACTCGGCGCTTATGTCCCAAGTTAGTGCAGTCGACGGTGTATAGCGGTAAGCAATAAACAAGTTTGTGCTGTCACGCTCTGCAAAATCATAAAAACTTCCATGATCTAAGTATTCCGCACTAAATCGAATACCGCTTTTGCCTTCCTCAATTACGGTGCCGTAGTCAACTTGTGCTGAGTATTGGTCCCAACGACCGGCACGTAATGTTACGCGACCGCTACTGTCTGTTGTAGGCGCTACTTTTGTTTGTAGGTTTACAAAACCCCCATTTCGCTGAGTACTACCAAATAATACGGGCGAAGGCCCTTTCACAACATCAATTTGTTCAACACTGTTGAACGATAGCGGTAACCCGAATCCGTTATTACCCGCTTGTCGACGAACACCATCTTGGAATAATTCACCTAACTGCCCGCGAATGCTCGGCAAACTTGGCGTGCCAAAGCCGCTTGAAGCATAGGCATTAGGCGCTGCTTTCACGATATCATGTAGGTCATCAATATTAAGGGCTTGCATGGCTTCGGCCGACAATGACGTTACCGCGCGTGGCGTTTCTGCAGCGCTTAAACCTTCGCCGAATATGCCTTTTAGCGTGTTGTCGCCTGGGTTTAGCGTATCAAGAGATTGCTTATTGCCTGTCACCTCTACCACTTCTATCTCTGAAAGCTGCTGTGCGGCAATTCCTTGACTGACTGCAAGGGCGAGTGTGCTAATAGCTAGGCTAATTACTTTTTTCATTAAAAGATCCGTATTTTTATTTCTTGTTCGACAAGACCGATACGCATACCAAAAAATTTCAGAACATAATTATTTTAAAAATAAAAACTTTTTTGAAATTTTTCTTTTGAACGACCGTTCTATTGGGTTCACATGTATCAACATCGGAGCACACATGCAAAACTCAACTTCAGACATCAACAACCGACTTAGCTGGGCGCTACTTTCACTGCGCGTAACCGTTTTTATCGTAATGTTCGCTTGGACCATGGATAAATTCGTAAACCCTGCACACGGTATGAAGATTTTTGAACACTTCTACGGTATTGGCGGGCTTGCCGAAAGCGCGGTTTATATTATGGGCGCATTCCAACTGGCCTTGGTGCTTGCTTTTGTCGCTGGTATAGCCAAGCGTTACACTTATGGCCTTATTTTCTTACTTCACGGTGGCTCTACTTTATCGTCGTTCCCACAGTACATTGACGCATTTAATAACTTACTGTTCTTTGCAGCATGGCCAATGTGGGGCGCGTGCTTCGCACTTTATCTACTGCGCGACGCAGATACGCGTTTTACGCTCTCTAAATCGTAACCCCATTGAGTAAACGGTTATTTGGCAGCGGCATAAAGCTGCTGCCACTCCTGCTCGGTAACTGGCATTACACTTAACCTTCCACCTTTTTTCACTAGCGGCAGTTCAGTTATTTCCTGCATCTGCTTTATGTCAGAAAGGGCAAGCACTTTTTCAAACTTTTCCACAAACTTTACGTCTACTCTAAACCAGCGAGGTGTAGCTGGGTCAGACTTTGGGTCAAAGTACTTCGACTCTGGATCAAACTGAGTGGTATCGGGGTAACCCGCTTTTACTACTTCAGCAACACCTGCAATACCCACGTTCTTGCAACTTGAGTGATAGATGTACACCAAGTCTCCAAGCGCAATGTCATCGCGTAAAAAGTTACGTGCTTGATAATTTCTGACGCCATCCCAAGGCTCGGTTTGATTTGGCCTTGACGCTAAATCATCAATAGAGAAAGCATCAGGTTCTGTTTTAAATAGCCAATACGCCATCATAAAGCCCTTTTTGGTCAATTACATAAGCAAACACTAATTCTTAAGTATACAAAGCCATTGAATTTAATGACAGTGCTATACCGTCATGTTCTCAACACTGCTATAATCACCCACCAAATCTGAAAAAGTGATCAAGCTTTTTTCAGGTAAATTCTGTTATTTCAAGATGTGATTATTATGCAAGCCACTATCAAGGCCGACCGCGGTCTGTTCTCTTATCCTAAATATTGGCCTCATTGCTTAGGTACAGCGCCATTTTTACCCATGTCGAAAGAAGAGATGGACGCACTAGGTTGGGACAGCTGTGATGTTATTTTGGTAACTGGCGATGCATATGTCGATCATCCTAGCTTCGGTATGGCGGTAATTGGCCGAGTATTGGAAGCACATGGGTTTCGCGTAGGTATTATTTCTCAGCCCGACTGGACCAGCAAAGACGACTTTATGAAGCTTGGTAAGCCTAACCTGTATTTTGGGGTTACTGCCGGCAACATGGACTCTATGATCAACCGATATACATCGGACAAAAAGCTGCGCCACGACGATGCCTATACGGCTGGAAATGTGGGTGGTAAACGTCCGGATCGAGCCGTTACTGTATACTCTCAGCGCTGTCGTGAAGCATTTAAAGGCGTACCGGTTATTGCTGGCGGTATTGAAGCCAGTTTGCGCCGTATTGCGCATTATGATTATTGGAGTGAAAAAGTACGCCGTTCGGTATTGTTCGACTCGAAAGCCGATATGCTATTTTTCGGTAACGCTGAGCGTCCACTCGTTGAAGTAACACACCGACTCGCTGCGGGCGAAAACATAGCTGATATGCGTGATGTTCGCGGCACGGCTATCATCGTGAAAGAAGCACTGCCAGAATGGCAGGGGGTAGATTCAACGTCATTAGATAAACCTGGAAAGATTGACCCTATTCCAAGCCCTTATCAAATGGAGCCAGAGTGCGATTCACAGGATAAAGATAAGAAAAGCAGTGAAGCTCCAGAGGCTTCACCTATTGTTATTCAACCGGCCGAGAAAGATAAAGAAAAGCGTAAACCATGGGAAAAGGTTTACGTTAAATTACCGGCATACGAAACGGTAAAAGACAACAAAATTCTGTACGCGCACACCTCGCGTATTTTGCATCAAGAAACCAACCCTGGGTGTGCTCGTGCGTTAATGCAGCGTCACGGCGATAGACACGTTTGGATTAATCCACCCGCTATGCCACTTGAAACCGAAGAGATGGATGCGGTGTTCGACCTGCCTTATCAACGTGTTCCTCACCCAGTATATGGCGATGCAAAAATTCCGGCATACGACATGATACGTTTTAGTATCAACATAATGCGTGGGTGTTATGGCGGCTGTACATTCTGTTCAATTACCGAGCACGAAGGGCGTATTATTCAAAGCCGTTCTGAAGACTCTATCATTAGAGAGATTGAGCAGATACGCGATACAGTGCCAGGCTTCACAGGTGTAATCTCTGACCTTGGTGGCCCTACAGCAAACATGTATCGCCTTCGCTGTAAAAGCCCGAAAGCCGAAGCCACGTGTCGTCGTCCGTCGTGCGTTTACCCAAGCATCTGTGCACACATGGACACAGACCACAAACCCACTATCGATTTATATCGACGCGCAAGAAACTTACCGGGTATTAAAAAGATCCTTATTGCATCGGGCGTACGTTACGACCTTGCCGTAGAAGACCCTGAATATGTAAAAGAGCTTGCCCTTCACCACGTTGGGGGCTATCTAAAAATAGCACCAGAGCACACAGAAGAAGGCCCGTTATCGAAAATGATGAAGCCGGGTATGGGCAGCTACTATCGCTTTAAGGAGCTTTTTGACAAATATTCGCAAGAGGCCGGTAAAAAGCAGTATCTTATTCCGTACTTTATAGCGTCGCATCCAGGTACAACCGACGAAGACATGCTTAGCCTTGCTATCTGGCTTAAAGAAAACAAATTTAAGCTAGACCAGGTACAAAACTTCTACCCGTCACCCATGGCTACAGCCACGACGATGTACCACACTGAAGTGAATTCACTGCGAAAAGTTACCAAAGATAGCGAGGAAGTACCTTCTGCGAAAGGTGAAATTCACCGCCGACTTCACAAGGCAATGCTTCGCTATCACGATCCTAAGAACTTTGCGCAAATTCGCGAAGCCCTTAAAAAAATGGGACGTGAAGATTTAATTGGCCGTGGGCCTCAGCACCTTGTTCCGCCTGAAACGGCTGATGAAAAGCGTCAGAAGGCACAACGCGGTCGCCGTGGTGAGCGTGCTTTGACAAAGCATACTGGTCTTCCACCAACGTTCCAGCGCCAGTCAAAGGGTTCTAAAAGTAAAAGTGGCGCTAGAAACAGCGGTAACGCAACCGGGCAGAATCGCGGTAGCAAGGCCAGTAATAGCGCTAACAAAGGTGGCGGCAAGCCAAAAGGTCAGCGCTCACAGCGTCAACACGCGTCTAAGGGCTAAATTATTGTAAGTAATCACGGGGCGAACTTAAGTTAGTACGCGCCGCTTTCGTTTGATTGGTGTAGCCTTTGTTTAACAAGTGCAGCTGACTCTAATAAGTGCAGCTAGCGCTTATTAGCGCACTTGTTATGCCCGTTTGGTTATTTCGAAGCAAACACGTTTCACCCTGCTTTAGTAATGTGAATGACAGCGCCTGGTTGTTGTGACGCCCTTCTATTGGCAGTCCTCTATCATCTAAATGGGTTTTACGTTCGATACGTACCGTTGACGAATCTACAAACGCATTGTTTGCAATGGTTACTTTAACACCACCATACCAATCGCTTATCACGCTTTCTATCTGCTGCTTATCTTGCAGTGAAAGTTGTTCAAGCGTAGCTTCGTGCATAGTGTTGTCATTACTGTTACCTTTGTAGGCGCTTTGACTCGCGCTACAGCCTGTAACAAGAAAGCCAGTTACACACGCAAGAAAAAAAGCATTTACCCTACACATTATCTTTCTTCTCGCAATACAGGCTCGTTTATTCGATTGTGCAAAATCAACGACTCCCACTGCTCGTTTGGTGTTTTTATTGCTAAGTCTTCGTTATTTGTTGATTGCACGTCAGATTCTGCATTTCGGGTACCATCAATATCCACATTGCTTGCCAATGAAGACGATTGCGCACCGCTTGCTGCTGGGCAGCTTCCTGTTTCAGAGTATTCCAATGCAGCGGCCAACAATGCTTCGTCAGTAGACCCCAAGTCTGCGCTAAAGTCGTCTTCAACAACACAACCTGGCAACTCGAAATCAAAGTTAGGATTCGCCGTAGGCATAAAGCCATCTGCGTAATCGCCAAAGCCTTTGTTATTCACTCCCTGAAACTGGATAGTAAAATATGTTTCGCCACAATTATCCGTTGGGTAAAAGCCGTAAGGCTTGCCGCATGTGGTGGCACCTATTTGCACTACTTCCACATCTATTCCGCGAAGTGCGTTCATAACAGACTCACTGGCAGAGCACGTATTTTCTGTTGTGAGTACGTAAATTCGAGTTAGCGATAAACTCGGTAAAGGCGTATTAGTTAAACGGTTAGCATCGTAATCAATTTCGTTACTGTAAAACGGCGTGGGCTGCAAACTTCCGCCTGTCACCGGATTCGTGGTTGGGTTTTTATCGTTAAATTGTAGCCTTTCGAAAAACGCGTTATTGGTTTGATTTGGCCCTGCAACCATAAACGACACTTGAGACGCCAAAGCAAGTAAACCTCCGCCGTTGTAACGAAGATCAATAACCAATTCAGTCACGTTTTCATCGACAAACTGATTAAACGCATCTATCAGTCCCGGCTGTGCAGCGCGTATAAATCGATTGAACTGAAAGTACCCTACTCGTCCAGCGTTAGTATTTATCACCCTTACATTATTTACGGGCGATAAAGCGACACTGGCAGAGGCGATATCAACAGACATTGAGCTTCCATCGTTCAGCATAAACTCAAAGCTGTTGGTCTGCCCGTCATCATCGGGAAACAGCGCTTCGTTAATGGCATTAACGCCAGCTTCGGTTGAATCGTTAACAAAGTCGATGCCATTCACCTGCATTAACCTGGCACCTCGAGGCACATTAGCATTTGCTGCCGGCGAGCCTGGTTCGGTGTAGCGAACAATTAACTCACGGGGTGGGGTATTTCTTACAAACTCGAACGAAAAGCCGTAACCTGACGATACGCCAGACTGAGTAAGTTCATTATATTCGTCGGTAGGCTGGGAAAAGTGAAAATTATCTTTATCCGTACCGCTTGGAGTAAGCTCAGTCGTTTTTAACTGATCAAAATATCCAAGAACCGTGAAGTTTTCTGGGTCGTTATCGGGTACTTCGTCGTACCAAAGATAGGTGTCGTTAGTCCACGAACGTAGCCATAGCTTTTCTTCTAACGCGCTACCTTGCGTATCGGGATATGCATTACCTGTGAAAGGGTCGATGCCAGTGCGTGGCGTTTCACATTTTGCAATAAATTCAGACTGTGGTTCAAACACCCCTGCTTCCCATGTTGGGCCACCGCCTGTTGGTGGCGTTGTCGGTGTCGTGGGTGTAGAGCCCTCTCTTTCAACCGTTGAACCACCGCCGCCGCCACCGCACCCCGCTACGAGCGAAGCAAAAACCGCAATTGCTATCATAGAAACTTTATTCGTCATACTCATTATGTAAGTACCTTTCACGTGTATAACTGCAATATACAAAGCAATTATGAAGAATTTAAGTCGCCCAACGAGCAAAATTAACGCTTATTGTTTGCCCAAGAATACTAAAAAACTTACGACCGTTAGGTTTAATTAGACGCAATTAGTTCATTACATTGCGTTAACAAACACCGCAAAACAAGTAACGGGCCTTGCCGACTATATTTTAATAAACCCCACCTTTTCAGCGGTTAAGCTGCTTATATAAAGTCCCTCATCCACCTCTAATGCGCCGGTTATAAATGGATATAAACCAGCTGGATCTTGATAGCTGTTTAACACCTTCCCTTTTTCGTTAATGCGTATTAAATGCCCATAGTTTTTTGCTGATGGGCGCATAAAAGACGGCAATCTTTGCACCATGCTTCTTATAAATGGGTAAGCAGATAGTGCATCTACTGCGTCAGAACGCGGTGAAGCAAGACCAATTAAGTACCCATTATGCGCTGCCACAATGTTGTCAGGAAACCCTGGCAGATTGTTTATCACGGTTGTGACTTTTTCCGCGACTTCAGGGTTTAAATCGTAGCGCAAAACCCGATATTTTCCGGTTTCGTTAACAAGTAAAGCGCTGTTGTCGTGGCTTAGCGTAACACCGTTGGCAAACACAAGGTTATCCATTAATACTTGGGCTTTGCCTGAGTCAGGGTAATAGGCTATTACCTTTCCGTTACCCATATGCTCAAATATTTCGAGCATACTCGCGTTTAGTGTGCCGTTGTATTCTTCGGGCGCGAATTTTGCGGTGGCATCAGTAAAGTAAATGGTACCGTCATCGGCAATGTCTACGTCATCAGCGTACACCACAGCTTGGCCAGCTACGTGCGTTACAAGTGTTTCAATATCGCCAGTAGGCAATATCTTTAACAGTCCTTTTTCAGCATCAGCCACAATTAAGTTATCAGCGTGGTCGTACTCAATACCCAATGGTCGCCCTTGCGTGCTAACCCAACGAGTAAAGCCTTGCTGCCCACGCTTTTTGACCAAAATAAAGCCGGAGTGACTAGAAGTAGCAATATCGCCATTACTGTTAACAGCGAAGTCTTCTGGCCCGTAGTCATTCTCCATATCAATAAGCGTTAACGAAGATAATTGTGTATTGGGAGCAAAACTGCCAGTGAAACCTTTGCTTAGTGGTGCGTCCCACGCTTTCGGCGATATGGCAACAGGCCACAGAAGAAGGTATGCCACTGCGACAGCTATACTTATTAGCGCCACCTTAACGACAGTTTTCATCAATGATACGGTTCTCGTTTATTAGCTAACTTCTGTTTATTGTTACCGTAAAACAGCATAAAACAAAAGTATTCAACTGACGATGTTAAGAAATTGTCTTTTGTAGACTAATGTGATGCAGAACACTATGGCAAAGGACTAAATTACAATTGCTTTAAAAAGCATCCAGCGTAAGGCACGCGAGAGTATTAAGTGAATATTGTAAATAACAGGGCTTTTCAGCTTTGCCTACGTCTTATTCAGAAACCATTACTCAAAAGATACCAGCGTTGTTAAATAGCGAGCTACGTGCAAGTCATGCGGGTGAAACTGGCGCAGTGTGGATATATCGCGGCGCGCTAACAGCAGAATTTTTAAAAGCCCTCTTCAAGCGCAAGAATAACAAAACCGCAGCAGACAAAGGTATTAGTGCTTTCGCCCTGCACCACCTTGAAACAGAAAAGCAGCATTTGCATATTTTCGAAAACGATATGCCGTTCTTTAGAGGAAGTTTTATATTACTTCTATGGATAGCAGCGGGTTTTCTCACTGGCTTTATTCCAAGGCTTATTGGTAAAGATTGGTTTTACTATACTATCTACTGCGTTGAATATTTTGTTGATGAACACTATGAACACCAAATCAGCGCCATTCAGCAACATGGGGGTGCACCCAAAAAGGTGCTTACGTTAATGCGTTCTATGCAAGGCGATGAACAAGATCACAGAGACGAAGCACGTGCAAACATGCAGCATCCACCTTCATTTTTAATGAAGTGTTGGGGTGAAATGATAGGTAAAGGATCGGCAGCAGCCGTATCTATAGCTAAACGAATTTAATATGGGAAAAAAGGCGCGAACGCGCGCGGCAAAACCCTGCGATAAGTGTGATGCAGAAGCAAGCACTCAATACCGCATAAACATTGGTAAGGGCTGGCAAATTGTATGTAAAGCATGTCAATCTGAGGCCAAGCACCACAGTAATTATCTTTACGGTGGTACCTGGAGGCAAAAAAAGCGCAACTGATTTATTCGTTAATCGCTATTCGCTAACGGCTGCACTAGAGAATTTAGTAGCGCTCTTCGCCGAAAGGTCGTTTGACTCACGCGACAACAACACAGCTCCCCGCCTTAGACTCCACACAACATAAACCAGCATAGGCACATTTAATTGAAGCGATGAAATGGTAAAACTCGATGCGCCGTTAACCCCAATATAAGCAATTAGTAACAGTAAAACACTTAATCCAGAAAGCATTAGCCACAATGCCTTTGATAAACGATGTAGGAACACAGTAACAACGGTGTTAAATACCATCAGACTCCAAAAAATTACCACCAACGAACCCGCGTAAAACATGTCTACCACGGCGGTCATTGCCAGCGCGCTTACACTGCCCCACACCACGCTGTACCAAAGCCTTGTGGCAAGTGGCGGGTGTGCTTTTTTAGAAAGCCAAATTTCCATACCAGATACGCAAAGCATGGTAAGCATGACGCCAAGAATAAAGTAAAACCATTTACTGGCTAAACCCGCAAAGTCACCAAAGTGTAATCGGTACATAGACCACGCCAGCTGCTTGCCCCATTCACCATACTCATAGCCTGCTACACCAATAAATTCACCCGATGTATCAAAACGGTAACCCTCTGCGTAAATCATCCGATTTGGTGCTTTCGCATAGATTTCAATAAATTGCTCGGGTTTACCAACTTCGTGCACCGTTAGAAAGATAGGTGACTTCTCAGGCGCTAACGTTGCCAATTGAGCAAATGCTTTACCAATTTCAGGCTTACCACTTTGAGGTTCTAGCACCGGATCTGGCGTGAAAATCTGATTTATCACCGCTTCTCTATCGCCATCGTAATTTAGGGTTGCCACAACAACCAAAATAACGCTGGCTAATCCAAAGTAAGCGCCTGTTACCCCAATAATAAAATGAAATGGTGCAGCCCATAGTCCAAACCTGTTGTGTAAATCTATCTGCGCCTGCTGCCCATTGCCGCCACGTCTTAGTTTGAAAGCGTCTTTCGTTATACGCTTATGTGCCACAATGCCCGTAACAACTAACGTACAGATTATTGCGCCTAATGCACTAACTAAAATCATGCCCCAGCTATGCGGCAGGTTTAAGTAAAGATGTAAATCCACCAGCATTTCAGTAAATGAAACACTTTCCTTTTCAATCAGGTTTCCCTGCTTATCGGCGAAAAAAGCGGAATGATCGTTCTCAACAACAAGTCGCGGAATATCCGATGTAGGAAACACAACATAAAGGTGGTTAGTCTCTTCTGTGTTTTGTGCGAGAAAAGTATTCATCGCCTTTTCAATAGCTAGCGGCGTTACATTTTCCATCTCTTCTATATGAGGCTGCTCCCAGCGCTCAAACTCTAAATGGAAAACGGCAATCGTGCCCGAGAGGCAAACTAAAAAAAGGAGTACGCTTAAGAAAACACCTACCCACGTGTGCGCATTCAACGCATTTTGTTTCGTTTGTTTATTCATATAAATACCTACAAGGGAAACAGCACAAGAATAGGCAAGCACAGGCCAGCAATAACACTATAGGCAGCAAGTATTTTGATTTTTGATGACGTTGCTAAATAGTGATACACAAAAAGCCCCCAAAGAACGGGTAACAAGATAATACCTATCCCCACTTTTCCGGCTGTGCTGAAGGGCGTTAGAGCGCTGATACCCAGAGTTATGAACAGCGCGATGATAAAAAAAGCGAAAAGCACAACAGTATAGGTTGCCCCATTTTGCAACACATTTGCTCTTGAAAAGTCAAGCGCCCTGGGTTCAGGACTATTTTTTGGCTTTGGCAAGACTATCTGATTTGCTAAAACGAATGGCCATACTAAAATTCCCGGCAAGCAAAGCGTGATAAGCACACCAAACTCCCAGCCCTGGGCAAAAGAGAAAACCACACCAGATATTAACCACAGCAACAGCCCAACAACGAATAAGGCCAACGTTCGAGAACGCCAGCTCTGATGGACGGTAGCTACAGCACTAAGTGACAATACACTTGCTATAACCGTAATCATAAATTTCCTTTAAAAGAATACGTCAAAGATATTAGTAACTCGACTTGCTCGATGGTGTATATCTCTGCACGAGTTGAGTTATAGCTTCCAAAAAGCTATTGAATTGAACCTCGGTAACGAGGAATGCGGAGCCCACTTTAAGATACCGATTCAACCCAAGTTGTAAAACCGTACGACTCTCCTATAACCCCAGCCATGCACATTGCTGCTTGAAACAGGTTTAAGGCACTTTTTTGCTTTAAATCGAGCGCGGCTTCAGTCGAAATTGTCCATGCAAGCTCCACAATGGGTGTGTTTTTTTAAGCGCACACCTCAAAAAACGCATACGTTAATAATAACCCTTATCATTTGCATTTACTATAAAATATTTAGGCATAAAAAAAGCCCCAAATTGGGGCTTTTTAAAATGTAAGTAAACGTATTGCTGCGCTATCTGGCGATTAACTCGATTGACGAGGCATTATTAAGCTGCAGCCGATTCGCTTTCAGTGTCAACCACTTCATGGCTTAACAAATATTCAAACGCTGCTAACGATGCTTTGGCACCCTCGCCCATTGAAATAACAATCTGCTTGTAAGGCACAGTTGTAACGTCGCCCGCTGCAAAAATACCCGGCTCTGATGTATGGCATTTGTCGTCGATAACAATTTCGCCATACTGTGTCATTCAACAGTCCCTTTCATAAATTGGCTATTGGGTACCAACCCTATCTGTACGAACACACCAGCTAACGCTTGTGTGTGCACCTCGTTGGTTGCACGGTCTTGGTATTCGATAGCATTTACTTTGCCATTTTCAGCCGTTATCTGTCGCGTTGCAGCATTCTTAATAATGGTAATATTGTCTCGCTTCATCGCTTGGTCGATAAGCACTTGGTCTGCTTTAAGCTCCGGCATAAATTCAAATACTGTCACCGACTTCACAATGCCAGCCAAATCTAGCGCTGCCTCAATACCTGAGTTGCCGCCACCGATCACCGCTACATCTTTCCCTTTGAAGAATGGGCCATCGCAGTGCGGACAGTACGCAACGCCGTTACCAACGTTTTCTCTTTCGCCCGGTACACCTAGCTCTCTCCAACGCGCGCCAGTGGCTACAATAATGCTTCGAGTGCGAATTTGCTCGCCCGACGAAAGCGTGATGGTTTTAACATTTCCTTGTTCAATACTGTCTACACGAACGTGTTCTTTCAACGTTATGTCATAATCGCGCACGTGCTCCATCAAGTTGCCAACAAGCTCAGGCCCCGTGGTTTTGGGAACGGAAATTAGGTTCTCAATACCCATAGTGTCCTTTACTTGTCCGCCAAACGTTTCTGCTACAACGGCAACTTTCAACCCTTTACGCGCACTGTAAATAGCAGACGCCACACCAGCAGGGCCGCCGCCTATCACCGTTACGTCCTGCAACGGCAGCGCGTCACCCTTATTTGCACTTTTTAAATCTGGATTACGTTCAAGTAGCTTGTTAATCAGAACTGATGCATCAACTTTGCCGTTAGCGAACAGTTCACCATTGAGATAAACGCTTGGCACCCCTTGAATGTCACGCTCTGTGATAAGGTTTTGATACAAACCACCGTCAATCATTTCTGTTTTGATATTTGGGTTCAGTAACGCAAATTGATTAAGTGCCTGCACTACTTCTGGGCAGTTGTGACAGCTTAAGCTAATGAATACTTCAAAATTAAGTGGCTCTTCTACCGCTTTCACCATTGCCTTAACGCTATCGTCAAGTTTCAACTCTGTACCTGCGCTGTGAAGCATAGCAAGTATCAATGAATTAAATTCATGACCGCCCGGAATACCTGAAAAACGAATACCTGTATCTTCTCCATCAGCTTCTAACAAAAAGCTAATTGGGCTTCGAAGCTCGCCGTTGGTATCACGTTCTTCTACGTTGAGTTTGTTGCTTACACCTGCGATGTCGGACAGAAACGTAACAAGCTCTTCACGCTTGCTATGCTCACCGGTCTGTACGACAAAGGTAACGCTCTTTTGCATTGTGTCGGTATAACCCTTCAATGCCTGTAAAATTTCTTTAGTTAACACGGTAATTCTGCCTTTTTTCGACACGCCGATCCCCGCCAACCTATTTATAGGTCAACAACATAGCGGAAATTGGAAGTTAAAGATGAAGGAGCGGAGTCCCGCTCCTACCGATTGCTAATGCCTTACTTTAAAAGTGCTACTCTCAAGCAAGGCACAGGACACATCAATTTAGATTTTGCCTACTAGGTCTAAAGAAGGAGCTAGCGTTGCTTCGCCTTCTTTCCATTTAGCTGGGCAAACTTCGCCTGGGTTGTTCGCTACATATTGTGCAGCTTTCACTTTGCGTACTAGGTCGTCTGCGTCGCGGCCGATACCTTCAGAAGTGATTTCCATTGCTTGGATAATACCCTCTGGGTCAACAACGAATGTTGCACGGTCAGCTAGGCCCATGTTTTCACGCATACAGTCGAAGTTACGAGTAATTTCGCCTGTTGGGTCGCCAATCATAGCAAACTTGATTTTGTTGATTGTGTCTGAAGAATCGTGCCACGCTTTGTGAGTGAAGTGTGTATCAGTAGAAACTGAGAATACTTCTACACCGCGAGACTGAAGCTCTTCATACTTATCTGCGATATCACCTAGTTCAGTTGGGCATACAAACGTAAAATCTGCTGGGTAAAATACGAATACCGACCATTTACCTTTGATGTCTTCGCTGCTTACATCCACAAACTCGCCGTCTTTGAATGCAGTTGCTTTAAAAGGTTTAATTGCAGTGTTGATCAATGCCATGTTCATTCTCCATGCTATTTTTAAATTAGGTCCGCACTAGAATGCGTACGAACAAAACCTTACGAAAATTAAAAAGACTTAGTTTCATTGCTTTTGAATAAAATATTCGTTGAGCTCAAAACAATGTCCTTCGAAACTGTTAAAGAGAATAGCGCGTGCATGTAATAAAAACTAATTGGTAAATATGAATCGTTTAATCAGGTTATTGAATTAATAGAAACATATTGATAGTACTTTTGCGAAACGACTTAACGAGGCGGGTCTATAACGTCGTTTACGCTTCCATTTACCCTGTACCACCCTGCAACAGAGTTGCGTTTGTGCGTTGCTGGCAGCACCTCATGTGGAAATTGCTCGCTTAAAAACACCACAAAAGTACCCAGATTAGGAACAACGCGTATTCCCTCGGCGTCATTGTCATTTTTATAAAGCACCAGCTCACCACCGTAATTGCTGTTCCAGTCTTCATTTAAATAAGCCACCAAAGACAGCACGCGATTACTTTTTCCTTTGAAAGCGTCTACATGGCGTTTGTAAAATTTACCGGGTTCATAACAAGCAAAGTGGCTCTCAAACGAAAAAAGACCTAGGTAAAGATGTTTATTGATAAAGTCTTTTAACGCGTTACACCAAGAGAGCCAAAGCTCACCTTCTTGCGATGAACCAGTAATCCAACAAATATTATCGCCGCGAATATCCCGCGCATGTTGAAAGTCGCCGGCCCTTCCAATACCTGCGTTTTTGTATTCGGTGTCATTAATCGCGTCTTGGCAAGCAAGCAGAGCATCCGTTAAAAACGCTGGCAATGCTGATGTTTGAATGGAATACCCTTTTTCTACAAGGTCATCCACTACACCGTTAAAAAGCAATTCATCGAATACATGAAGAGGCTGATAAAGGGCAAGTTGTTCTCGGTTCATTGTGTACAAAAGTAAAGAGCGAAAATAATTGGCGGGTTTTATACTTTGCATCACGCCTAACCACAATGTGATATGGCATTAATTTCGCCGCTTTATTTTTGTCGACGAGAAAAAGATTATTTGTCGATGAATACATCGCACGCTTTTTGCTTATCTATACTTTGATAGGTAACTAAACAATAAGAGAAAAAGTGGATATCTGATGAGCCAAGATCAAACACAAATTGAAGAAACTGAACACCACCTTGATTTACGTAATCTAAGGCTTGACGATTATGACGACGTTAAAAGCTTGATGGATAACGTCTATGCGAACGTTGGAGGCGCATGGCCCTACTCTAATTACAAAGCGCAGGTAACTACCTTCCCCGATGGTCAAATTTGTATAGAAGACAAAGGCAAAGTTGTGGCTTTTGCCATTTCAGTGATAGTGGATTACGACCAATTCGGTGACAAGCATAGTTATGATGAGATAACTGGTGACGCCTACCTTACTACTCACGATCCAAATGGAGACGTACTTTACGGTGTAGAGGTGATTGTTTGCCCTGAATACCGCGGACTTCGTTTGGGAAGACGACTGTATGAAGCGCGTAAAGAGCTTTGCCGTAACCTTAACTTAAAGTCGATAATGGCAGGCGGGCGTATTCCTAATTATCGTCATCATGCGAACGAGCTTTCTCCTTATGAATACATTGAGCGCGTAAAAGCAAAAGATATTTACGACCCCATATTAACATTTCAGCTGTCTAACGGATTTGAGGTAAAGCAGGTAATGTCGGCCTATCTCCCTGAAGATGAAGCGTCTAAGGGATATGCCACGCTGTTGCAATGGCACAACATTTACTACGAGCCAGGCACCCCCTCGCTGTTCGCTAGCAGAAAGTCTAATGCGCGCATTGGGTGTATTCAGTGGCAGATGCGTTACTTCAATAATGTTGAGGAACTACTTCAACAAGTTGAGTACTTTGTTGATGCGTTATCTGATTATTCATGCGACGTAGCACTCTTCCCTGAATTCTTTAATGCGCCATTGATGGGCCTTAGCCCCACCGAATCTTCCATAGATGCTATCTGGCACTTAGCCACCTACACAGATGAAATCTTAACCGCCGTGTCTCATTTAGCAGTAAGTTACAACATTACCATCATCGCAGGGTCGATGCCGATTGTAGAGGACGAGCAGCTTTATAACGTGTGTTACATTTGTAAGCGCGATGGCACTATTGAAAGCCAGTACAAATTACACCCGACGCCGCATGAAAAAGAAGATTGGATAATGAAAGGTGGCAATAGCCTTAAAGTATTTGACACCGACTTTGGCAAAATTGGCGTGCTAATTTGCTATGACGTTGAATTTCCTGAACTTGCAAGAATTCTTTCTGAGCAAGAAATGCAAATTCTATTCGTGCCATTTTGGACAGATACCAAAAATGGCTATTTACGCGTGAGACGCTGTGCACAGGCCCGAGCAATAGAAAATGAGTGTTACGTAGCTATTGCAGGCTCTGTGGGCAATTTACCGAAAGTAGATAACGTTGATATTCAATACGGGCAAACCGCTGTTTTTTCACCAAGCGATTTTGCATTCCCTCACGATGCCATTGTGTCAGAAACCACACCCAATACCGAAATGACCCTAATTGTTGATTTAGACTTAGATAAGTTAACTAAACTGCAAAATGAGGGGTCAGTAAGGAACTACTTAGACAGAAGGCGCGATCTATACCGCGTTGAATGGATTGGTGATGACTAATCGTGGTGATTTGCAATGATGCGTTAGCGTAAGCACAAGTACGATAACTCACTTCATTTGAATATAAAATGCCGCCTTCTGGGGCGGTATTTATTTACAAGGCAAATTGCGCACAGACAACGTGTTTTAAGGCATAGCTTTTGCTGTCATTTAACGCTAACATGGCAATCTGCGTTAAGTTTTAACAGTAATTTCAGCGGGTATTAAGCGCTTCAGCGATTAACCCAGTATCGAAAACAACGATAAAAATCTGATAATCTGAAATTCAAAATTGCGAGAATATCGATTTACTATGGCAAACAATTCAAAAAACGATGAATTTCCAACTATTCGCCTAGACGATGAAGACCGTCGCGACTACCAAAAGAAGCGCCACCCAGCGCCTTCAAGTGCAGGCTCTACAGCTTCATCATTGACTTCATCTAGCAGTACATCATCATCTTCTTCGGGGGGCGGCAATGGTATTTGGATAACCATAGTCGCACTTATTGCACTGATTGCATGCGGCGGCTGCTATTACTTATTCACCCTGCTGCAACAACAACATACTGCCGCTCAAGCAGCGGAAAAGCGTATTGTGCAGCTTGAAAACAAACTTTCTGCTACGGGTGAGGAAATTGGTGAATCTACAGTAGCACTACAAGTGAAAGTCACTGAGCTTAGCAACAAAACAAACGAACTTTGGGAGCAAATGGATAAGCTTTGGGCTTCGGCATGGCGTCGTAACCAAAAAGAAATTGCTGACCTTGGTGATCGCGTTGGCAACGTACAAACCTCGCTAAAACAAGATATTGCAGCGGTTTCTCAAAACGTGACAACGCAAGCATCATCAATGGGTTCATTAAAAAACCAGCTTGCGTCTTTAGCTGATGAACTGTTGGCAGTAAACGTTCAGCTAGAACAAGCGCTTAGCGACAAGCAACGTGCACAAAATGATGTAAAAACGCTTACTGATAAACTTTCTGTACTAGAACAACGAAACGCTACTCTTTCGGGCCGAATTTCGAGCTTAGAAAATGAGATACGTGATATGGCAACTAAGCTTGTTACGAAAAGTGGCGGCGCTGGCGCCGCACCACAAACCGCAACACCTGCAGTTGGCGGATAGCTCTAAGTAAACACTTTCTAATCGCAAAGGGGCAATGTGCCCCTTTTCTTTTTGTCATGGTAAAATAACCAAACCAGAAATGCCAAGGACACACCGCGTAATGAGCGACCAAGCGCTAAAACGTTTAAACAAATATATCAGTGATACAGGCCTTTGCTCTAGAAGAGAAGCCGACAAACTGATAGAGCAAAATCGCGTCACCATTAATGACAAGCAACCCGAACTTGGCACAAAAGTAGGCCCCGATGACACGGTTAAAGTAGATGGTAAGAGAATAGGTGCAGTAGCTGCCGATAAATCTGATCGCATCTACATTGTTTATAACAAACCTATTGGCATTACCTGTACCACTGAAAGGCACGTAAAAGGTAACATTGTTGATGCTATCGGACATAAATCTCGCATTTTTCCTGTAGGCCGTTTAGATAAGCCCTCTGAAGGGCTAATAATTCTTACCAGCGACGGTGACATTGTTAATAAGATTCTGCGTGCAGAAAATGCGCATGACAAAGAGTACGAAGTAACCGTGGATCAGCCTATCAGTGAGCGCTTTGTGAAACGCATGGCTCGCGGTGTTCCTATTCTAGGCACTGTTACCAAGCCTTGTATTGTAAAACCCACCGGCAAAAACAAGTTCACCATTATTTTAACGCAAGGCTTGAATCGGCAGATACGCAGAATGTGTGAGTTTTTGGGCTACGAGGTGACCAAACTCAAGCGCACGCGTATTATGCATTTAGAGCTTAGTAACCTTAAACCTGGTCAATGGCGAAACCTTACTGACAGAGAGCTTTACACCCTAAAAAGTGCGGTAAAAAACTCCAGTAAAACTGCCTAAATACTTAAAACAGAACAAATATTGGATTTGTTCTGTTATAAATTGTTGCATCACATTTCATAGACTACATTTTAAGAATAATAAACAAGATTTGCGTAGTCATATTGAAAACCGGTCACACACATACATTTTCTCTAGACAGCTTCCAGGCTAGCGCTGAAATCGTTGCAAGCTATGATAGCTTCTTTGTAGCGCTTTCTGTGCTAATTGCTATTGGCGCATCGCTTCTTTCTTTTATTTTGTCGGCACGTACTAACCGTTCTGACTTCAAGAACGAACGTTATATCTGGGCAGTTGCTTCAGCGTGTTTTCTGGGTTTCGGGATATGGTCCATGCACTTCGTGGGCATGCTGGCATACCAGTTACCCATCGCAGTAAGCTATAACCCCCTTATTACGTTTTTCTCAATCATCCCCGCTATTTTTGCCAGCTTAATTGTTGTTTCTCATCACCCACGAGGGCCACAAAAGCTGTGGTTGAGAAGCCTTTATATGGGGGGCGGTATTGGCAGTATGCATTATGTTGGTATGCTGGCTATGGAAATGCATGCGATAATGGCTTACGACATCTACCTCTTCTCTCTCTCCATTATTGTCGCTGTAGTGTTAGCAGGTATAGCTTTAAAAGCACACTCATACATTCAAGGTAAACAGGTAAGCGTAGCGCAGCAACTTATACCCGCTACTATCATGGGCTGTGCCATTTCTGGCATGCACTATACAGGCATGCTATCCATGCACGTGTTTGCAGTATCCTCTACCGAATTTTCTTATGACCAATCACACAAAGGTCTCGCATACATAGTAATATTTATGGTGGCATTTTTTGCTTTTATCTTTGTTTTACTTATCGAATTACGAGCTAGAACCCTATCGTCAAACAGATTTACCGCAGTATTAAATACAGTGCAAGAAGGGGTAATGAGTTTTGATAACGATGGAAAACTTGAGTTTATAAACCCTGCAGCTTTGACCATGTTCGGTTACGAAAAAAAGGAGTTACAGTATCGTCGTGTAAATGATTTGGTGAATCACGCTAACGGCGATAATGCAGTGTTACTTAATGAAGTGATTAAGGCGGCAAACGGAGGTGAATTGCGAAACCGCCCACACCGCATTGAAGGCGTAAGAAAAGATGGCTCTACTTTCCCACTTTCTTTTTTAGTTAACAGATTACCTGGTGACCACGAAGCCTTTGTATGTACTGTAAAAGACTTATCTGACGTGAAAAACCAAGAGGTGTTTGCGCAAACTGTATTCGACACCCTGCCTGACATGCTGTTTGTAAAAGATGCCGAAACACTGGCCTTTACCCATGCGAATGATATGGGAGCTGAGTTGATTGGAGTGGCTAAACATGAGCTTGTAGGGTTAACTGATTTTGACATTTTCGAGTCAGAAGACGCTAAACACATTATTGCCTCGGATACGGCGTTACTTGAAGGTGGTAATCGTGAAAGCTGTGAAGAGTCGAAAATTGTAATTAACGGTGAAGAACGCTGCTTTCAAACTAAAAAAGTGGTTATCAGTGGTGCCAACAATAAGCCACAATTTATATTGTCATTGTCTGAAGATGTTACCGAACTTAGGAAAACACAGGATAAACTGGAAGCGCTTAACAAACGAATGTCGATGGCTGCTGATGCCGCACATATAGGCGTATGGGAGTGGGACCTCGAAACTAACGAACTGATTTGGGATGACTGGATGCACAAGATATACAGCATTCCAAAAGATGATTTCAATGACCATTACTCAGTTTGGGCAAATACCGTTCATTTAGATGATTTTGATGATGTTAAAACACAAATAGATCATGCAATTAATACAAACTCTGAGTTTCACGCTCAGTTTAGGGTACAAGTTTCGCGAGATAACATTCGCTACGTGCGTGCAGATGGGCGCATACAAGGCAGCAAAATGTTTGGCATTAACATAGATATTACCGAACAGGTGATGGCTGAAGAGCGAATAAAAGAACTTGCTTCGCAAGATTCTCTCACAGGCCTTGCAAATCGCCGCGCGTTAACTACTTATCTTGAGCAGGAGTTTGCCCGTATCGAGCGCACCAACATGCGCTGTGTTTGCTTGTACTTCGATTTAAATACTTTTAAGCCTATTAATGATACGTATGGCCACAACGTAGGTGATGAGGTGTTAATTGAAATAGCCGAACGCATGAAACGCCTTTGCCGAGAATCCGATTTAGCCGCTCGGGTTGGTGGAGACGAATTTATTATTATTCTTACCGATATTGATGAAACGTTTGATTTAGATGGATTTATTGACCGCACTCACCTTGCTGTAAGCAAGCCTATTACTACGTCTATCGGTACTGTGGCTGTTGGTACTAGCATTGGCTTTGCGTCATACCCTAACGAAGCAACTAATTTAGATGACCTCATTCGACTTGCCGACGAGCGAATGTTTCAACAAAAGAGTCTTAAAGACGTTTCTAATCGATAAAAAGTGGACATAAAAAAAGCGCCCATTGGGCGCTTTTCTTGAAACCTAGTCTTAGCGACGTAGACCTAGACGCTTGATTAGGTCAAGGTAACGCTGAGCGTTCTTGCCTTTAAGGTAGTCTAGAAGCTTACGACGTTGGCTAACCATGCGTAGAAGACCACGACGTGAGTGGTGATCTTTCTTATGATCAGCAAAGTGACCTTGAAGCTTGTTGATGTTGTGAGTAAGCAAAGCAACTTGAACTTCTGGTGAACCAGTATCGCCTTCTTTTACGCCGTACTCAGCAATGATGTTTGCGGTTTCTGCTTTAGTTAGTGACATATCATTCTCCTA
>Ga0213840_1000662_pt1 | contig 41066 bp, 31 predicted proteins | sample SWPATP22_FD_160132 | JGI IMG/M metagenome (GOLD analysis project Ga0213840, IMG submission 160132) | Coastal seawater microbial communities from Marineland, Florida, United States - SWPA TP2 #2 | ecosystem: Environmental > Aquatic > Marine > Coastal | place: USA: Florida | collected 2016-08-14 | reverse complement strand
TCTAATGATTGACGAGAAAACGTATTGGCTAAATTATCTAAGGTTAACGAAACGCCGGTAGTTCCCTTACACTGCCAGCGCGTAGGGTAGGGTGACGTAGCCTTTTGCTTGCTTTCATCGGGTGACGCAAAAATAAGGCGTGACTTTTTCTTAGCCAGCGATGTCGTAGTAGGGCCAATGTATTTCTCAAACAGTCCCAGCACAGACTTTGTAATGGTTTTCACTTTTCCTGTAGCAATGACTTTTGTGTTTGGCGTTATATATCGCTGAATATCTATAAGCTGCTGTTCAAGCAGGGCCAGTGCACGAGGAACTTTTATTACAACAACGCTTGGCGCATTTTTTGGGGTAAACGTTAAACTGTCTACACTGCTTAATGGTGTAATAGGCGCGGTTTTGCTTTCATCATCCCCACTTAACAAATTATTCGATGCAAGGTTCTCCTGCAATGAACGAAGCGCAATGTAAGAGTCTGAAACCCATAGCGGAGCTAGATGTGAAAACCAGCAACCAAGCGCACCAAATTCATCATTAAACAACATCATTGGCGAGTCGTTATTAACCATTACTTCGTTTTCGCTAAGCAGTGCTTCTATATGCTCAATGACCAGTTCATCTGCACTATCCCATGCCTGCAGGCTGACATGCTGGTGTTTTTCTGGGTAGCGAACAAGCGTAAAGTGACGGTCGGCCAATATAAATTCTGTATTCATTAACGTGTACGTAATCTGCTGGTGGAATTCAATTCGTTGGTGAATGCGTGCTAGGTACCCGCATCCATAAGTTCATTAGAATAGCATTTTAACGCTTCAAACGCAGCGCGTAGGGGGAAGTGGTTTAACTAAAAATGTGTTTGTATGCCACATTGTGAAGATTGGTTAAAATGTAAACGTTTACTTTGTAATTAAAATGTGAAAATATTGTTAAGTCAGCTTGTCGGACCACTAACAATACATCGCTTTAATAAAAACTAAAAACAAAGAAGAACGAGTAAAACCATGAAAAAACAACTAACCCTACTATGGGCTGTGCTCGCCATAGCCTTTTCTATGTCGGCCAATGCAGAAATTACCTTTCCAAACTCCGTGTATAGCAGCTTAGATTACGGCTTATACTGGTTTGATTATAACGATGCTAAAAAAGCCAATAAGGGTGAGCCCAACCCTTACTACAGCAGCAATAAAAAAACCGTTATTTACATTCACGGGTGGCAAAACGGCTCGGTTACTAGCCGTAATCGCGAAACGCTAAACAGAAATCGCTCTGGCGGCCCTAATCAAGATTTAGCATGGTATTGGTTAGATCGCGGCTACAACGTAGGTATTTTGTATTGGAACCAGTTTGCTGATGAAAGCGAAGTGAAAGACGCTGAAGCAAAAATTCACTCGGCTAACGGTCCAAGAAACATGCGTTGGAAGTCAAGTAACGGTAGCTACAGCAGCGGCCCAAATAAATCCGTTACTGACTTGCTTTACACTGCCCTTGTTGACGGCATGCCAGGCTTTTCTGGTTCGGAGCTTCGTGTAACAGGGCACTCGTTAGGTAATCAGTTGGCCCTTACCATTTCAAACAAGTTAAACACTGCTGTGAACCAGGGCAGTTTGTCAGGTGCGTATCGCCCAGATCGTATTGCACTGCTTGACCCGTTTTATTCAATTGGCGAGAAATCGTACTTGAACAACCAGTGGACTGGTGAGCGTAGTAAAGACATTGTGGACACTTTGAAGGCTAAAGGTATAGCCATTGAGGCGTATAGAAGTTCGCCGGTGACCAGCACGTTTTTAGCGGGCGATAACAACGCGAGCCTTATGAATAGCATTGCCTTTTCGGAATTAAAACCATGGAATTTCCAGTTTTGGCAAATTGCTGAGAAACACGGCGCAGCCGTAACACACTATTTCTGGTCACGTGCATTCAGCCCATTAACCCTTGATAGAAGTTCAACACAGGTTCCAAGTGCGTCCTCAAGTGCTAGCGTTATTAAAACATGGATGAACAAAAACAAGGGCGTTATTCAAGACAGCGGGGCATGGAGCGCAACGCCAGCGGATGACGATTTCAAAGAAAAATCACGTCTGTAACCTAACTTCTCTTTCAAAGGCGTGAGTAAAAACTCACGCTTTGTTCGTTGTTTTACCCCTTATCCTTTTCTACCCGCCTCTAAAATACGACATCCAACACCGCACTAAGCTTCTACTATCTTTGCGGTGTGCAGCGCATGAACATATTGCATAAGTTTTGCGTACAATAGGGTTAAGTGTAAGAGTCAAAACAAAAGGTGCGTTAACTTACGATGCAATTTTCTTTATTTGACGAGGAAAATGGTCGGCGTGAAAGAGCGTGCGTGCAGCTGCCGCTATCAGAAGCCGATGTTAGGTACTATCCCAATGCGCTTTTATCAAGCGACGCTAACCGCTGTTTTGAAGCACTCAAAGCCGAGCTGCCGTGGCGCCAGGATGCTATTCGTTTGTTTGGAAAATCGGTAAATATTCCGCGCCTGCAAAGCTGGCATGGCGACCCGCACTGCACCTATACCTATTCAAATTTAACCATGGCACCTAATCCTTGGTCGAAAACGCTTAGCGAGTTACGCGAAACTTGTGAGCAAATTACCGGCACTGAATTTAATAGTGTACTGGCTAACTGGTATCGAGATGGTCAAGACAGCATGAGTCTTCATGCCGACGATGAGCCCGAACTAGGTATTAATCCAACAATTGCTTCATTAACCCTTGGCGAAGCACGACCTTTTGTTTTGCGACATAAGGAAACCAAAGCGCGCTTTACGCAAGTGCTTGAACACGGCAGTGTGCTTATTATGGCCGGCAGCACGCAAAGTCATTATGTGCACGGTATAGCCAAGACGGCCAAGCCTATCGGTGGTAGAATAAATCTAACATTTAGACATCTAATTTCGCCAGCAGGGTAGTGAATATGCAAGTTAAAGCGTTTCTTGAATCAGCCATCACTCAGGCACTCGCGCCGCAGTATTTAGAGGTTGTTGATGAGAGTTTTATGCACAATGTGCCAGATGGTGCGCAAAGCCATTTCAAAGTTACGGTGGTAAGCGACGCGTTTGACGGTAAGCGCCTTATTGCAAGACACCGCGAAATCAATGCACTTGCTAGTGACGCATTACAAGGCCCAGTTCACGCGCTTGCGCTTCATACCTATACGCCTTCAGAGTGGGAAGCGCGAGGCGGTGAAGCAATCAGTTCACCTAAGTGCTTAGGCGGCAGCAAATGAGCGGCAGTATTTAAGCCCAAAAAGTCAGCCTAGTAATAAAGCCCCGTGATTAAACAGCAGATAATGACTAAAAGTGAGGAAAGCTATAAGGCCTGTGTTTCGCGTTTAATGCAGGCCGACAGTTTACGGATGGGTTGCCTTGAAGCTGTCCGCGCACTTGAGCTCCCTGAAGGTTATATTGGCGCAGGTTTTCTGCGAAATGCAATATGGGACTATTTGCACAATAAACCTTCGCCAACCCCTCTTAACGATATTGACGTTATCTATTTTTCTAAAACAACGCCTAAACAAGAAGATAAAGCTCTGCAAGCACGGTTAAGTAATGCGATGCCCAATGTAAATTGGCAAGTCAAAAACCAAGCGCATATGCATACCAAGCACAATCATGAACCTTACAGCAGCTGCGAACATGCTATTTCATACTGGGTTGAGCGGGAAACCTGTGTAGCGGTGCGATTAACAGATAATGACCAAATAGACGTGCTTGCCCCGTTTGGGCTAAACGCAAGTTTCGCAAAAACCATAAGCTTAAGCCCTTTGTTTAAACGGCCAGAGGTTATGCACAAACGTGTTGAAGAAAAGGGCTGGCTTGCATTATGGCCTAAGCTACAGCTTGTTACCTAGCCGCAGATGCTATCTCAACCACTTTCGACGCTATATTCACAATGGTTGTATTTTCGCTCATCGCCTGTTTTTGCAGTCGTCGGTAGGCATCGTTTTCACTTACGTTAAACTTTTCCATTATCACGAGCTTTGCTCGGCTAACGGTTTTCTGTTCTACAATAGCGCGCTTCGCTTCATCAAGTTCTCGTTCCATATCTTCGATATGCTGGGCTTGTGAGCGCAACAAGTCGTAAAACGAGCGGTGAGCAGACAGTGTAGAGCGCTGTGAAGTTATTGATTTCTTTGGTGCAGAATTTGGTTCTCCTTCAACCAGTCCTGGCATAGTAGGGTCGAAAAGCAGCGTAAGCGGGGAGCCTTCACTTGTTTCTTCATTGGCAGCAATACCTTCGCCGCTATAATTGTTGTTACTGTGCTCATCATTAAAGTTTTCAATAAGTTGTTGGTGGTTGGCAAGTTCCCGCTTAGCGTTTTGCACTTGCTGATTAGCTTGGCTAGAAAGTGCCTCGGTTAACAGTGTTTCTATGCTTTGCATAGCATCGATTCGCCTGGTGGCAACGTCAAACCATACTTCTGAAATTTCACTAGCAATAGGGCTACCATCACTAAGTTGCGCAATCATATTGCGAAGCTGCAGCACATCACTCGCCGCTTTACTCTGCTGTAGTGTGACAAGCGCAGCTTTTTGTGTTTTGTCGGCAAACTCGTTGAAAATATCGAAGTGGTGCTCTTGCGCTTGCTGCAGTGCCTGAAGCTTTGTGCACAGACGCACATCAAAATGGGTTTCTACAAAGCCAATGGCCCCCCAAGCGCGTTCTTGCCCTGCATATTCTTTAGCTTGCATAAAGTTAAATAAAGCGACTAGAACCCGTGTAATGGTTGGGTCGCTGGCAATGGCCGCTGCTTCAAAGATAACGGTTAACAAGCTTGCCACTAAACGGCTATACGCACGGGTAGACTCAAGTGGTGAAATGGCTTGTTCAACGACGTGCTCGCGTAAATGAGGCAGATGGTCAGTGGCCTGCAGCGCCAAGGTTATACTGCTTAACAATCTTGGATTGAGCGAAGAAAAAGCATTGTTTAAATACAGTGACTTTAGCTGGCTTTTAAGCGTTGATTCAGCTTGCTCGCTGTTAGTAACATATTGGCTTCGTTCTTTTGCGTAGCGTTGTCCGCTAGAAGCGAGATAGATGTTACTGGCACCACGCTCTTTTTGAATTTCGTGAATAAGCTCGTGCACCGCAATAACAATACGACAATTGCTAGAAAGCTGTTCAAGCACGTTAATTTCTGCGTGTTTCGCTGCTAATAAGAATCGCTTTGTTGCATCGCTACAAAGGGCAGACTGAGAAGGGCTGTGTTTAAGCATGGTAATCACCAACAAAGGCGTACGTAAAAATAAGAGGTACGCGGTTTTTGCAACACAGTAGGCAATGCAACACTTATGCCTGTAACAACGTGGGAGTGAGAACCATCACAGTGTGATATTGCACCTTCGGTATAAACATCTTTAAACACACACGTAGCCAGCGTAGTCAGTGGCTTAAGGACGATATTCAAAACGCTTTAAAACGCCATAGCGATAAAAATGCTTGGTGTTAGGGGTAGGAGAAAGTGTTGAGCTGCATTTAATATGCACCCAAATAGTGCGTTCTAAATGCAGCATGACTAGATGGCAGAGTAGGTAAGTTGCCCAGTGCTATTGGTTGCGAACCACCTTTAAAAACCACCCTACAAACAGTGAAATTAAAAATCCAAAGAACGCAACTAGCGTAGTAATGGTAAGCATTTGTCCAGAAAAGTCTGCGGTTTCACCCGTTTGATCGCTTACTAACATGCCAGATGCTTGGAAAATAAAAAGAGCTGCAACACACAAAAGTAGAATAACTGCCGTAGACATTATTGTGGCTTTCCAATACGTCTTAGGCGCAATCCAATGAATAGCGCCGGCAACAAGTACACACAAAATGGTTAAAATGTAAGGGACCACAAAAACTCCTAAAAAACGCTCTTTAGCCGTGGATAAACCAAAGCTCTATAATTTTAATGCGCTAACCTTGCCACGCTCACCTCCATTTGTCAGCACAACACGCCAAATAAACCAATAAATGTGATAACAATCTATTAAAAGATTTTAAGTGGTAATGGTGATAGAATCGCCAACAAATTTTTGAAGCTCAACAGGTGCGTCTGTATTACAGAACGCGTCGCGTTGGGCTTTTGCGTTTCACTTTTAAGTTACTGAGAGAACATGTTCGATTTAATTACCAGTAAAGACAGCAATGTAAAAAACGATGTGTTGTCGGGGATCACGGTGGCGTTAGCACTGGTGCCTGAAGCCGTTGCATTTGCATTCGTAGCCGGTGTCGAGCCAATGATTGGTTTGTATGCGGCATTCATGATGGGGCTTATTACGTCTGCCATTGGCGGTCGTCCCGGTATGATCTCTGGCGCAACCGGTGCCATGGCCGTGGTAATGGTGGCGCTTGTCGCTCAGCACGGTGTGCAGTATCTATTTGCCGCGGTTATTCTTGCCGGATTGTTGCAAATTCTCTGCGGTATATTCAGGCTTGGTAAGTTTATTAGGCTGGTGCCTTACCCAGTAATGCTGGGTTTTGTTAACGGTCTTGCCATTGTTATTTTCTTGGCTCAGCTAGGCCAGTTTAAAGTTATTAATGCCGCGGGTGAACTTCAGTGGATGGAAGGTACGTTACTGTACTGGATGCTAGGCTTAGTGGCGTTAACTATGGCTATTATTTACTTGCTTCCAAAGCTGACTACCGCAGTGCCTGCGTCGCTAGTAGCTATTGTATCGGTAACGGCGCTTGTACATGGCTTAGATTTAGAAGCACGTACCGTAATTGATTTCGTACGTGACCTTCTTCCACAAGACCAGCGCGACAGTGCTACATTGGCTGGAGAGTTACCAAGCTTTGCTATTCCTATGGTGCCGTTCACCTGGGAAACCTTCATGATAATTCTTCCTACTTCAATCATTCTGTGTCTGGTAGGTCTTATTGAATCACTACTTACTTTGTCACTTATTGATGAGATGACAGATACACGTGGCCGCGGCAACAAGGAATGCGTGGGTCAAGGCGTGGCAAATACAGTTAACGGTTTCTTTGGCGGTATGGGTGGTTGTGCCATGATTGGTCAAAGCATGATTAACATTAACTCTGGTGGCCGTGGTCGATTGTCAGGAATTACCGCCGCAGTGGTATTGCTTGGGTTTATTTTGTTTGCTGCCCCACTAATTGAAATGATCCCGCTTGCGGCATTGGTTGGTGTAATGTTCGTGGTTGTTATTGCAACGTTTGAGTGGGCTTCATTCAGAATTATTCGTGGCGTGAATAAAGAAGATGCCTTTGTGCTTTTCTTGGTTACTGGCGTTACCGTTATTGCCGACCTTGCTATTGCGGTTGTGGTAGGTGTCATTGTGTCTGCTCTGGTATTTGCTTGGAAGCATGCAAGACACATTGAAGCTAAGTCGCATATTGATAACGATGGCTGGAAAGTCTACGAACTAGACGGTCCGCTATTCTTTGGCTCGGTTTCGCATTTTAAAGACTTGTTTGATATTGCTAACGACCCAGAAGATGTTGTTATTGATTTCAAAGAATCACGTATTTGGGATTCATCAGGTATCGATGCACTAGATACGCTAGCAGACAAATACGAGCAGCAAGGTAAGAAACTGCATATTCGCCACATAAGCGATGAGTGCCGCTGTTTACTGCGCAAAGCCGACAAGTTTGTTGAAATCAACGTGGTTGAAGACCCACGTTACCGCGTAGCTACTGATAAGTTGGCATAAGCGCTAACTAAATTTCCTATGGCTAGTTATGCTGGCCTGCACCAAACGAATTCAATAATGCGTTTGTTTGGTGCAAATAAAACAGCGAACTTGCGCTTTAGACCTTTAAATGTTTGATATATAGATGTTTATTTAAGTGGCATCGATATTGGATATTAATTAGTGCAAGAGAAATTATGTGTTAACGATGTTGTGTTTGTTGTTTCTGCAATAGCAACCTTCATCGACCATTCTGTGTAAAGGCTAGCTCTGTAAAAACAGGTTATCCGAATAAAGTGTTAGTTAAACGTCTTGTCAGCGTTTAGCGAAATAGGCAACGAAGCCCGCACCAACGAGAGTTGGCGCGGGCTTTTTTTTGTCCCGAAAAAAGGGGAAAAGTATGACTTCATTAGACGCAAAGCAACGCATTGTGGTGGTGGGTAACGGCATGGTTGGCCATCATTTTGTTGAACAGCTTTATAAGAGTAACGCCAACGCAGACATTACTGTGCTGTGCGGCGAATCACGTTTAGCTTACGACCGCGTCTATTTATCGTCGTATTTTAGCGGTGCAACACCAGATGATTTGGCGCTTACTACCGTTAGTGAATATGCAAGCTGGGGCGTAAATGTCATAACGAACGCTATGGTTACGGATATTCACCGTGAAGAAAAAAAGGTGAGTACCTCTGACAATCAGCACTTTTCATACGACAAACTCATTCTCGCCACTGGGTCTTATCCGTTTGTTCCGCCAATTCCTGGCAACGACCAAGAGCACTGCTTGGTATACCGCACTATCGATGATTTATTGGCTATTGAAGCATCGGCAAGTGTGAGCAAAGTGGGTGTAGTTGTAGGTGGAGGCCTTCTTGGCTTAGAAGCTGCCAACGCGCTTAAAGAAGCTGGCCTTGATACCCATGTGGTCGAATTCGCCCCTCAGCTTATGGCTGTGCAGCTTGATGCACAAGGTGGCGGTGTACTTAAAGACAAAATAGAAGGTTTAGGGGTAACCGTACATACCCAAAAAGCCACACAAGTTATAGAGGCAGGAGATACGTGCAGATACAAAATGGTGTTTGCAGACGGTAGTGCCCTTGAGACGGATATGATTTTGTTTTCTGCCGGTATTCGCCCATCAGATCAGTTAGGCAAAAAATCGGCGTTAACGCTAGGCGAGCGCGGCGGTATTGCCATAGACAACAACTGCGTTACGTCTGACCCAGACATTTATGCCATTGGCGAATGTGCCCTTTGGGATAACAAAATTTTTGGTCTAGTAGCACCTGGCTACAGTATGGCCAGAACCGCGGTGAGTCATTTAACGGGCGGCGATACTACCTTCAACGGCGCTGACATGAGCACTAAGCTAAAACTAATGGGCGTTGAAGTAGGTTCAATTGGCGATGCCCATGAACGCACAGAGGGTGCTTTAAGTTATACCTACTTAAACCAGCCGGAAGGCGTGTATAAAAAGCTGGTAGTAGATAGCGAAAAAACCAAAGTACTTGGTGCAGTATTAGTCGGCGATACCAGCGACTACGACACATTGTTGCAATATGCATTAAACGATATCGCGCTACCAGAATCGCCAGAAAGCTTAATTTTACCAACGTCGGATAGCGCACCTGCGTTAGGTGCAGACGCCCTGCCAGATAGCGCGTCAATATGCTCATGTTTGAACGTAACTAAAGGCGATATTGTGTCGGCCATTGATTCAGGCTGTTGTAGCGTGGGCGATGTAAAAGGCGCAACTAAAGCGAGTACGGGTTGTGGCGGCTGTGCGGCACTGCTTAAAAATGTAGTAGACAGTGAGCTCGAAAAGCGCGGCGTAGAAGTATCGAAAGCCATATGCGAACACTTTAACTACACGCGTCAAGAGCTGTTTCATATTGTGAAAGTAAACGGCATTCGCACCTTTGACGAATTACTCGAAACCCACGGTGAAGGTTTGGGCTGCGATGTCTGTAAGCCGGCTGTAGGGTCAATTTTAGCGTCGGTTTACAACGACTACATTCTTGATAAATCTCATGTTCAGTTACAAGACACCAATGACACCTATTTAGGCAACATGCAAAAAGACGGCACTTATTCTGTCGTGCCCCGTGTGGCGGGTGGCGAAATAACACCTGAAAAATTGATATTGCTGGGTGAAGTGGCCAAAGAATATAACCTGTATACCAAGATTACCGGCGGCCAGCGTATCGACTTATTTGGTGCGCGAGTAGAGCAGCTACCAGATATTTGGCAAAAGCTCGTAGACGGTGGTTTTGAAACAGGCCATGCCTATGCTAAAGCGCTTCGCACTGTGAAGTCGTGTGTGGGCAGTACTTGGTGCAGATATGGCGTACAGGACTCGGTTGGCACCGCTATTGATTTAGAAAACCGCTATAAAGGTTTACGCGGCCCTCATAAAATTAAGTTTGCCGTATCGGGCTGTACTCGCGAGTGTGCCGAAGCACAAAGCAAAGATATTGGCGTTATTGCTACCGAGCAAGGCTGGAACTTATATGTTTGCGGTAACGGAGGTATGAAGCCACGACATGGTGACCTGTTTGCCACCGATTTAGATACGCCTACCCTCATTAAATACATCGATCGGGTGCTGATGTTTTACGTGAAAACAGCAGACCGATTGCAGCGTACGTCAGTATGGATGGATAACTTAGAGGGCGGATTAAGCTACTTACAAGATGTAGTAATAAACGACGCACTAGGCATTAATGATGAGCTTGAAGCACAAATGAATGCTGTTGTTGATACCTATCAGTGTGAGTGGAAAACCACCCTCGAAAACCCCGAATCTAGGAAGCGTTTCCGCCAGTTTGTTAACAGCGCCGCAAGCGACAGCAATATTCAGTTTGTGTCTGAGCGTGGTCAAGTTCGCCCAGCTACCGATGCTGAAAAAGCAGCAGGCAAAGAAAACTTTATTCCGGTTGCCGTGGTGTAAAAGGCCCGAAAAACGCAAGAGCACACAAGAGCACACAAGAGCGAGTAGATAGCGAAACAACATTAGATGGAAGCGGTACATAAAACCCGCTTACAAGGAGCCTTTCGATGACAGCAATACAACATTTAAGCGCAGACAATGACGCTGCGGTCAACGCCTCACCTCAAGTACAAAGCGACGGCTGGAGCTACGTTTGTGAGGTTAGCGACTTGGTGGTAAACAGTGGCGTTTGTGCACTGATAGATGAAAAACAAGTAGCTATTTTCAACGTTAAAATGAACGGCACTTCATCACTTTTTGCCGTCAGTAACTTCGACCCCATCGGCAAAGCTAACGTTATGTATCGTGGTTTAGTGGGCTCTATTGGTGGTGTGCCGGTAGTGGCTTCACCGCTTTATAAAGAGCACTACAGCTTGGAAACTGGTGAGTGTACAGAACATCCTGATATTCACCTAACGTCGTTTGCGATAAAGCAAGACGGTGAGCGCATTTATATTCGAAGTGTGTAACGCGCTTTTTGGGAGTTGGTAATGAATATGGCTACACCTCAATCTAGTATTGTTTCTGAGCAAATAAAGCAAACCACTTGCCCGTATTGTGGTGTGGGTTGTGGTGTAGATATTAGTTGCAACGTAAGTGAACGTACCTTAACCCTGGACAACGTTAAAGGTACGCCTGAGCATCCGGCCAATTTTGGACGTTTGTGTGTTAAAGGAACTAACCTGCTAGAAACAAACGACTTGAAAGGGCGTTTGCTTCATCCAACCATAGCAGGCAAGCAGGTAGATTGGGACACGGCTACCAGCATGATTGCATCAAAAATCACAGACACCATATCGCAGTATGGTCCGGATGCCGTTGCTTTTTATGTCTCAGGCCAGTTGCTTACAGAAGACTATTATATTGCCAATAAACTGATGAAAGGGTTTATTGGCAGCGCCAATATAGATACTAATTCAAGGCTGTGCATGTCATCTGCCGTGGCGGCGTACAAAAGAGCCTTTGGCGAAGACGTGGTGCCATGTGACTACAGCGATTTAGAAAATACCGACGTTCTGGTTATTACCGGCAGTAACGCTGCGTGGGCACATCCTGTATTATTTCAGCGTATTCAGCGCGCCAAGCTGAAAAACCCTGGTATGAAAGTGGTTGTGGTAGACCCGCGTAAAACCGAAACCTGTACAATTGCTGATTTGCACCTGCCCATAAAGCCGGGCAGCGATGTAGCCTTGTTCAATGGCGTGTTACATCATGCGCATCAAGACGGATGCGTAAACCATGCAGAAGTAAGTCAATTTGCCCAAGGGTTAGATGCAACCCTTGAAAGTGTAGAAGCCTATACGCTAACAGAAGTGGCAAAACGTTGTGATATTGGTAGCGGTTTACTTACCGCGTTCTATTCTCTTTTTTGCAATGCAAAGCGAGTGGTTACCTTCTATTCCATGGGCATCAATCAGTCGTCATCAGGCGTAGATAAGGCGCAATCCATCATCAATTGTCATCTGGCTCTCGACCTAATTGGTAAGCCCGGCTGTGGCCCGTTCTCTATTACTGGGCAACCCAATGCCATGGGAGGCCGGGAAGTAGGCGGGCTAGCCAATATGCTTGCAGCGCACTGCGATTTAGAAAATCCAGACCATGTAAATGCCGTTCAAGCCTATTGGAATGCACCCGCAATGCCAACGAAGACAGGGCTTAAAGCGGTAGACTTGTTCGATGCTATCGCCAAGGGCACCGTGAAGTTTGTTTGGATCATGGGAACAAATCCAGTGGTGAGCATGCCAAACAGAACACAGGTTGAGCAGGCATTGTCGCAGTGTGAGATGGTGGTGGTGTCTGACATTGTCGAGCAAAACGATACGCTTAAATTCGCTCATGTTGCTTTACCTGCAACAGGGTGGTCTGAAAAAGATGGGACGGTAACAAACTCAGAGCGCAGAATATCACGCCAGCGCGGATTGCTGTTACCACCTGGTAGTGCAAAGCACGACTGGCAGATTATGTGTGCAGTGGCAAAGAAAATGGGGTTTGACAAGGCGTTTGATTTTTCCCACCCGTCGCAAATATTTAACGAATATGTAGGTCTAACGAGCTACAAAAACCATCAAGCGCGACTTTTAGACTTGTCACCATTACAAAACCTTAGCGTGGCACAATACAATTCACTACAGCCAGTGCAATGGCCAATGCGCAAAGGTCAAACAGGCGAACCAGATGTAGTAAGCCTTCGCCCTTTTGCGAACAGAAAATTTTCTACGCCTAATCAAAAAGCCAAGCTCATTCCTGTTTCATATACCGCACCTTTGCAACAAACAAACCACGCATTTCCTTTTGTGTTAAACAGCGGCCGCGCCCGTGACCAGTGGCACACGATGACCCGCACGGGCAAGGCAGCAAAGCTTCTAGCGAACATGCCAACAGCGCAAATACATGTGCACCCCAAAGATGCAGAAGCACTTTGTTTAAATGATGGCTCACTTGCACAGATAAGCAGTGAAGTGCTGATAAAAGCTAATACCAATACGCAGAAAAACGCGGTTATTTACCCAGTTAAATTCGATGAAGCGCAGCGACCAGGTGAAGTATTTATTCCTATCCATTGGTCGGCACAATGGGGTTCACATAGCACGTTAGGTGCACTTTATGTCAGCGCTGTAGACCCCATTTCAGGTCAGCCTGAATTAAAACATGCTGCGGTTTGTATTGAGCTCGCCGAATACAGTTCGCACGGGGCAATTTTCTTCAATGAAGCGGTTTGTGAACACAGTGTGTTGTCTACGTTTGATTACTGGTCGAGAACAATACTAGCTGCTCAAAATGATGTGGTGGCAGAGCGTATTGAAAACACCCAATGCACACAACTTCGCATTGCATCAAATGAGAATATAAAAACACTTTTTTCTAGCGTTATTGCACTGCTTCCCAAAAGTGCTGTGGTATATCAAACCCATCAACGCGACTTCTCTGTTTCTCTGGCTTTTATTGAAGACAAGCTGTGTTACGCGGCGTTTGTAGGTTCTGAACCGCTTCCACATAAAGCAAAATGGTCGATGCCTGCTCAGTGGTTGTCAGCGCTGTTGGGCCAATCCATCGAAGAAACTACTCGTCAAAAGCTTATGCGATGTGAAATAGATGAAGCATTTGCACAAGGTGACGTAGTGTGTAGCTGCTTTAACGTTAGAGAAAAGCCAATTCAGAAAGCCATATCTGAGGGCTGCAATACTGTGGAACAGTTAGGCAAAAAACTAAAATGCGGCACGAATTGCGGTTCTTGCAAACCAGCGCTTGCGAATCTTATTGAGACCGTGGTTATTCAAAATGCCTAAAGGCAAACTTAACGAAGCGCGGATAAAAAAGTAGAGAAGAAACCATGTCATTAATTACTCGAATATCACAGCCGTTTTCTCAGCTTTTTCTGACTAAACCTTTTTCGTTTTTAGGCCAATTTAATTTACATCAGTTCAGCTTAACTCATAGTGCTGAGCGGAGCTCACAGGAAGCCCCGAAAGAGGAAACGAGAGAAAGTAGGAAAACCAACATCATTCAATTTACTGCTTCAAGGAAAAGCAAACTACATAAAACGTCAGGCGCTGGGCAGGTATTTATTGTAGGTGCTGGGCCAGGTGATGCTGAACTACTTACACTTAAAGCGTTGCGCCTTTTACAAGAGGCCGACGTGGTGTTGTTTGACGCGTTAGTCAGTGCAGAAGTATTGGCGTTAATTCCCAATCACGTTGCGCGTGAATATGTAGGCAAACGAAACAAAAAGCACAGCTACAGCCAAGACTATATTTGCCAGCGAGTGGTTGAGTTAGCGCAGCAGGGGAAAACTGTAGTGCGCTTAAAAGGTGGAGACCCTGCGTTGTTTGCGCGTACTTGTGAAGAAACAGACGCGTTGCACGCAGCCGAAATACCCTTTGCTATCGTTCCTGGTGTGACGGCCGCTTCAGGGATGTCTGCTTACACGGGGATTCCACTTACCGATAGGCGCTGTGCGCAGTCGGTGTGCTTCATGACTGCACATTTTAAAAACGCCAATGACTGGCCTGAAATGCACACAATGGCACAAGCCGTACAAAAGCAAACGGTAGTAGTATATATGGGGTTAAGCCGTTTGGACGGTTTGTGTAAAGGGCTATTAAAGAATGGTGTTTCCGGCACTTGGCCTGTCGCCGTTGTTGAAAATGCCACAACTAAATCGCAGCGCGTTATTGTGGGCACTGTCGACACCATTTTCGACCAAGCGAATCGGGCAAAATTAACTGGCCCAACGTTACTTATTTTTGGAAAAGTGGTAGAGTCGAGACAACTCGTCAATACGCTGCTACTGCACTCATATCAACATGCAACAACCGTTTAGCGAATACATTAAAATTATTGGGAAAGGCCAAAAAGGTGGTCGAAGCCTAACTCGTGAAGAAGCTTACTATGCCATGAAAATGGTGTTAGCAAATGAAGTGACTGGCGATCAGCGAGGCGCCTTTTTAATGTTGCTTCGTACCCGTGAAGAAACGCCTGAAGAGGTTATTGGCTTTGTTGACGCTTGTCGCGAGCTTATTGTTCCAGATGTAAAGCGGTTAAAGCCTTCACTAGATGTGGGCTGCTACGCTGGAAAGCGACGACAGCTGCCTTGGTATTTGTTGTCTGTAGCACTGCTTGTAAAGCAAGGTGAAAATGTATTACTCCATGGTGCCCACGAGCCTGGCTCAGGGCGTTTATATGCAAGCGTTGCATTGCCCACGTTAGGTTTGCCTGAAGTAAGCAGCGTAGCAGAGGCTGAATTGCAGCTTTCCCAACTTGGGGTAACCTACCTCGACCTATCACATTTACTCCCTGCACTCGATACCATTATCAAGCTAAGAGAAGTATTTGGCTTACGCTCATGTGCAAACACCCTTGCTCGCTTACTCAATCCTACCGAGGCCAAATATGCGGTACAAGGGGTTTATCATATGCACCTTGATCACAAGCATTGCAAGGTAAATGAGAATTATCCCTCTATAAATGCGTTATGTTTTCGCGGTGATGGGGGCGACCCCGAGGTGAACGGCGAACGTGAAACCGAGCTATTCATTACGCGCAATGGCGAAACCAAACGTATTGATTTACCTGTGGTGGCAGACAAATGGGCGCTTAAAGATAAGCGCATGGATGTTCAAGTCATGGTGGATGTGTGGCAGGGCAAACAGAGGCATGTCTATGGTGAGCAATCAGTCGTCGCCACCTTAGCAAGCTACCTTGTGCTTCTCAAAAATGCAGAGGCGGGTGATGCACTTGCCGAGGCTCAACATCTATGGAAGCATCGTAAAGGCGAATTTTTGCCTTTTCATCAATAATATACGTTGGTCTTTTTTGTTAGACATAAGTTTATAACAAGTCCCAGCAACTTGACTTATTCGGGTATATAATTGTTAATGACGTTAACAATTTGCGTTTTTGTGGTGCTATGGGAAATAAACTTCTGTTTGTGTTGGTGATGTTAATGTCGTGGGCGTGCAACGCCAGCGATGAGCATCCCCCTGTCACGCTTATTTTCGCAGCTGATATGCCTAATATCAGCGACGAGCGCACTGGTCGATACGCTGAACTAAAAACCTTGGTCGATGAATATCGCAACACCAGCGATAGTGTGTTTTTTGTGTTCGGTGGCGGCTCAATTGGACCTAGCGCGCTATCTTCTTTTGATAGAGGCTCGCACATTATCGACCTGTTAAACTCCTTAGAGCCTGACGTGATGGGTGTTACAAAACGCGAGTTTAGCTTTTACGAAGATGAGCTTTCGTTACGTTCTTATGAAGCTGCATTCCCAATAGTTACCAGTAATGTGAAAGACAGTAGAGTAGGGCAGGCACCGGAAGGCCTGCTGTCATCGGCGTTAATTAGAAAAGAAAATGTTTCCTTAGGCGTCATCTCTATCTTGCACGAGCGTGTTATAAGCGAGTATCAGCTATTTGATGTAGTGGTGGAGCCTCCACAAAAAGCGGTACTTGAAGCATCACAAGTCCTTAAAGAGCGTGGGGCGGATATTGTGTTACTTAATTATTCTTACCCCTTTCCCTTCGTAAGCAACTTTCTTGAAAAAGGTATCGTTGATATCGCTTTTATTTCTGACAGCCGTCTAAACGACAGGCCGTACGACGACAGTATCGATCATCCTAATATTTTGAAACTAGCTACGCCTGCAACCGCTATTGTGGCGACTATTAATAAAAAATCGCAATGGGCTGTAAGTAGCGTTGACTATACCGCACTTGCAGACATACAGCCTCATCCGATGGTTGAAAAACAGTTGCTCGGTTACGAGTCTCGGTTAAAGCGACTTTTAAATATTCAAATTGGTGAATGGCAAACCGCTTTTTCTACAGAACGTAAGCTTGTGAGAAGCGGCGAGAACCCGTTTGTAAACTTCGTAGCAGACACCATACGAGAACATGCTGATGCCGATATAGGCTTAGTCAATGGTGGGAGCATACGGGGCAACGCCTCATATGGAGCGTCCCAACCTATTACGCGGCAAGACATTGTAACCGAATTACCATTTAGGGCACATGTTGTTACCCTTATTCTAACTGGCGAACAAATAGTTCAGGCCTTGGAAGAGGGGCTGTCACAATATGAGAATAGTCGGGGAGGATTCCCACATGTGTCAGGTATGGCCTATACCTTTGACAGTAATGCCAAGCCGTTTGGACGAATACAGCAAGTCACCGTGAACGGTAAACCGTTAGTAAACGAGAAGTATTACACGCTAGCTACCAGTGATTTTATTGCTAATGGTGGCGATGGCTATGAGTCGTTAAGTAGTGCACGCCGAAAAGACAATGCTTCTGCAAGGCCGCCTCAGATATCTGACCTTGTAGTGCAGGCTATTGTTGATAAATTTGAAGTTAAGTTAACGCTTGAAGAGCGCATTCGAAATCTCGCCGAGGGTGGTGATTGATATGCGCTACAACAAGGCGACGTTACAGATATTCATTATTGCCCAAGGCAGTATCATAGGCCTAATTTTGCTTATTTTGATGCTGTCTTTTGCTAGGCTCAATGATGTGCGTTCAGTGTTATCGACAGTGACAAGTAACGCGGTTCCAGCGCTTACTCAAGCTACTGCACTCACTCGGGAAGTGCAGCATCTCATTTCACTTACTGCCAGGCTAACCTCGTCTGAAAATCAGTCTGTTCGCCGCATTGTTAAAATCCAGGTAGATGAAACATTAAGTCGCCTTCAATCGCCTTCGTTAATTAATCAAGATAGCGAGCGTTATCTAAGTACTCAGCTTAACGTACTAGCGCAGGAAATTGATGAATTAAACGGCTTAGTTCGCAGGCGAATATCGGTAGAGCAAGAGGCTCATGCAGAACGAGAAGCGCTGTTTTTGTTTTTAAATAGATTGGTTGATAAGTCGTCTTCTGATTATTTATCCGAAGAAAGTGCTGATGTTCTGGTATCGTTGATTCTTCAAATTGCACAAATAAATCAGCAATTTCAGCTACATGAATTGCGCTTACTTGAAACACAAATTGAAAATGCCATAGAAGCGCTTGCCGAGCTTTCCAGCGGAGCGCGCCACAATGAGCTTGTTAGTTCATTATCATCCTCGGTCCTTGGTGATGAGGGCATGGTAGACAAACAAGCTAATATTCTACGCATACGCGGTCGCTCTCGTGGACGAGGTAGCTTTGTTGAACATCTTGCAGAAGAAGTGGCAACTAACATTGAGTTCAAGGCCGCCAATATAACTCAAGAAACCTCAGCTAAAGGTCAAAAGGCCATTGCCGGTGTCTCAAAACAAATAACACAATCGCTGGTGTTATCGGGCGTGGTAATGCTGATTTGCTGCATTATTATTGTATACATTTATAAGCGCATCATATTGCGACTTATCGATTTGACGAAGTTAGTAGAAAAAGGAAGTACAGAGGTAGAAAACTTCCAGGGCAGCGATGAAATAGCGCGGTTGGCAAAAAGCTTTGCTTCTTACTTTGAGCGTGTACGGTCGCAGGAAGATGAGCTTATTCGACTGAGTTTAAGCGATGCATTAACCAAAATTCCTAACCGTCGTGCCTTCGAAATTGAAATTGAAAAGTCGATGGCACTGGCTAAGCGTCACAGCTGGCCGCTAACTTTAATACTGCTCGACGTGGACAGTTTTAAAGGCTACAACGACTACTACGGCCATACCCAAGGTGATGAATGTTTGAAAGCCGTTGCCGCAGGATTAAACAGTGCTATTACGCGCACAACTGATTTCTGCGCGCGCTACGGCGGAGAAGAGTTTGTTGTTATTTTGCCTTGTACCGACGAGTCTGGTGCGCGCATCAAGGCTGAAGATATTCGCGCTTCCATTGAATCATTGCAATTAGAGCATAAAAAAAGCGCAATTTCGGATTACGTGACCATGAGTCTAGGGGTAGCTACGTTTAACTATAGCGGTACAAAAGAGTGGTCGTTAAACACAATGCTCAATGAAGCTGATGCTGCCTTATATGAAGCTAAGGCATCGGGACGAAACTGTTGTAAATTTGCATCTCATATCTAAGTTTAGTGCTTGTGTGGCACTTCAACGTAGTAAACCTTATCTGTTATTTTTCAAATGTTTTTTGAAAACATCGTAAAAAAATCAAAATGCTCTGCTATTTTTAATCAATCGCCGAAAAAATAACGGCCCCTTTTACGCGGTATAACTAAAATAGTTACAGGTGTTTTGGTGGTATCCAGAGATTAACTCATCCTACGTGTGAACCTGCAGAGTTAGGGTGGAGATAGGAGCAGTGGATGTTTTTCAAGAATAAACAGCTATTAGAAGAAAACGCACGCCTAAAAAAGGAACTTGAGGCATATAAAACCGTGCAGGAAGAGCTTCGAGAGGAAATGCTATTTGTTGAGCTTTCTCACGATGGACGAATTCAGGGAGGCAATGCGCTGTGCCTCGAGGCAACAGGCTATCAACTCGGTGATATCAGTGGTAAAACCTTAGAGAGTTTAATTCCTCAAAAGTCGCTTAAGAAGCAAGATGCACAAAACATGCTTAAAGCCGTAAAAAACCACCGGCATTGGCATGGAGCAATAAATTTCTTAAATGCTAAGGGCGAAGAAATGTGGGTGCGTGGCATTGTGCAACCTGTTGACGATGCAAATGGGAATATTTCCCATATCGCTTTTTATATGGCAGAGCAAACGCGTAACATTACGTTGAGCAATGAACTTATGGATATGATAAGTGCGCTGCACCGATCATCTGCTGTGATAGAGTTTAAACTTGATGGCACCATCATTACCGCAAACGATAATTTTCTTGCGGGTATGGGTTATTCACTAGACCAGATAGTTGGTAAACATCATCGTATTTTTTGTACCGAGAAAGAAGCAGCTTCAGCTGAATACAAACAATTTTGGCAAGACCTTGCGGCTGGCAAGCTAGCGTCTGGTCGATTCCAGCGCGTTGATAGTCAGGGTAATTCAGTGTGGTTAGAAGCGTCTTACAACCCAATTCGCGACGAAGATGGAACGGTATACAAGGTTGCCAAGTTCGCCACGGTTATCACAGAGCAAATGGAACGAGAGTTTGCTATTTCAGAAGCTGCTAATGTGGCGTTCAACATTTCCGAAAATACCGGTGAACAGGCTAAAAAGGGAAGCGAGATCCTAGACTCCACAGAGCGCACCATGAATGAGCTTGTTCAGCGTATGGGGGAAGCAAGCTCAGGTATTAAGGACCTTGATGAACAGTCGCAGAAAGTGGCAGATTTGGTAAAAAGCATTAGTGGCATAGCCGACCAAACCAACTTGTTAGCGCTTAACGCTGCTATCGAAGCTGCTAGAGCAGGTGATCAAGGACGTGGATTTGCGGTTGTTGCCGATGAAGTTCGCCAGTTAGCATCTAACACCAGCAGTGCAACGGAAGAAATAGTAAACGTGGTAAATGAAAACCGAAAGTTAACTGAAAACGCAGTGCAGTTAATAGAAGCAGGTCAAGAGAAAGCTAGAGAAGCACTCGATTATTCGACTGAATCTGGTAAAGCGATGAGCGAAATTCAAAAAGGTGCCAATGAAGTTGTCAACGCTATTGGTCAGTTCACTAAACGTTTATAGTTAACATTTAGCCCATCAGATAACGCATTTATTAACATTGCTAGAGCGCACCAAGGTAGAACATCATATTCTGTTTTGGTGCGTTTGTTTGTTCTTGTCTATTGTGTGATATTGCTTCGTGTGATCTTTCTCTTTGTATATCAATGTTTTAAATATTTGGCACGAAGGCTGCTAAATTCTTCTTGTACATTGTGCTTTGCGTTGTTTATGAATCGAGTTATTAAAAAAATTTCTCAAAAATCATTCAGCATATTATTCAAATAGTTGTCCAGCAAAGCATTGAGAAAAAGTACCGCATGCAGAGTAAAGCATAAGATGGAGCGCTTGGCTTTTTAAGGAATAATAATGCCTCATAATTATTACTCGCATGAATAAGAATAATAAAAGTAAGTTTTAGATTTAACAAAATCGCTTAAAAGACGAGGTGCGTAAGCTGAGATGGCGTTAGCTTACCAATTTAAAAATTGAAGGGTTTGTAAGTACTCCGAGCTTACAAACACGGCAATGAAGCCCACCAAGCGCGACAGCTAGCTGTCGAGTGCTGGTGGGCTTTTTTTTGGCTACGAGGAACACGTATGACAGGGTTAAAAACAACATCAATACTCAAACGTCTTCGCATAGCGAGCGTGGGAGTATGTACCGCACTAGCAGTCTCACTTGCTAGTGTATCTTCAGTTGCATTATCAAAAGAGCAACAAGTGGGCTGGCCAGAAAAAGAAGAGCTTAAATTTGGCTTCATTAAATTAACTGACATGGCGCCACTAGCCATTGCTTACGAGAAAGGCTTTTTTGAAGACGAAGGGCTTTATGTAACGTTAGAGGCACAAGCAAACTGGAAAGTTTTGTTAGACCGCGTAATTGATGGTCAGCTGGACGGCGCACACATGCTAGCAGGTCAGCCATTAGGCGCAACCATAGGCTTTGGCACCGAGTCGCATGTGGTTACTGCGTTCAGCATGGACCTAAACGGTAACGGTATAACGGTTTCAAATGAAATATGGGACAAAATGAAAGCCCATATTCCTACGGAGAACGGCAAGCCTGTTCACCCGATTAAAGCAGACTACTTAAAGCCTGTTGTTGAAGAATATCAAAACGCCGGTAAGCCTTTTAACATGGGTATGGTATTTCCAGTATCAACGCATAATTATGAGCTTCGCTATTGGCTAGCTGCTGGCGGCATCCACCCGGGCTATTACGCACCACATAAAGGCGATACTGCTGGTCAAATAGATGCACAAGCTTTGTTATCGGTTACTCCACCACCACAAATGCCTGCCACCATGGAAGCTGGCACTATTTACGGTTATTGCGTAGGCGAGCCATGGAACCAGCAAGCGGTATTTAAGGGCATTGGTGTGCCTGTAATTACCGACTACGAAATTTGGAAGAACAATCCTGAAAAAGTGTTTGGCGTAAGCCAAGGTTGGGCTGAAAAATACCCCAATACGCATATTCGTGTAGTGAAAGCACTTATTCGTGCAGCAATGTGGCTTGATGAAAACAACAATGCTAACCGACCTGAAGCTGTGAAAATATTGTCTAAAAGCACCTATGTAGGTGCCGATGAAAACGTATTAGCAAACAGTATGACAGGCACCTTTGAGTACGAGAAAGGCGATAAACGCGAAGTGCCAGACTTCAACGTATTCTTCCGCTACAACGCTACCTATCCCTATTATAGCGATGCCATTTGGTATTTGACGCAAATGCGTCGTTGGGGGCAAATTTCAGAAGCTAAGTCGGATGACTGGTACAAAGAAACTGCGAAAAAAGTGTATAAGCCAGAGATTTATGCAAAAGCGGCGCTTGCACTTATTGCAGAAGGAAAAGCAAACCCAGCTGACTTCCCTGAATTCACCACAGAAACTGGCTTTAAACCACCACAGAGCGAGTTTATTGACGGTGTAACGTACGACGGCAGCAAGCCCAATGAATATCTTCAACAGTTTGATATTGGTCTTAAAGGCGAAACCGTACTTTAACTAACGAGAATACACTTTTAACTAAGAGGTGCCTTACCACTGTGTACGGCACGCTCTTAGGGCTTAAAAGTGTAAGGAGCAGATGATGAGCAAAATGACTACAATACTTCGTATTCCCAGCGCAACGCCGAGCTCAAATCCAGTGTTGAGTCGAATCGTTCAATCTACACCAGCGTTGTTGTTGCCGATTATTGGTCTATTGCTTTTTTTAGCAATATGGAATGGTGTTGCTAAAAGTATCGATACGTCGCTAGGGCAGTTTCCAGGGCCTGCACAAGTATTGGAGCAGGCGGGGGCGCTTGTAGACGAGCATGCTGCACAACGAGAAAAAGCTGATGCGTTTTACGAGCGACAAGAAACGCGCAATGCGGCTCGTGTTGCGCAAGACCCTTCCTACGTACCAAAAATTAGAGAATTCACCGGCGCGCCAACATTCTTTGATCAAATTTGGACAAGTTTGTATACCGTTATGGTGGGCTTTTTTATTGCCTCAGTGGTTGCTGTTCCTGTGGGCATTTTATGTGGCCTAAGTAAGTCTGCGTACACCGCAATTAACCCGCTTATTCAGTTGTTTAAACCGGTGTCGCCGCTTGCGTGGCTGCCATTAGTGACCATGGTGGTAAGTGCATTGTACGTGAGTGATGAACCTGCTTTTTCTAAGTCTTTTGTTACTTCAGCTTTTACGGTGTCACTGTGCTGTTTATGGCCAACGCTTATCAATACTGCGGTTGGTGTGTCTAATATCGACAAAGACTTACTTAACGTAAGCAAGGTACTGCGACTTACGCCCTTTGCACATTTAACAAAAATTGTACTGCCTTCGTCTATTCCAATGATTTTCACAGGTCTTCGCTTATCGTTGGGAATAGGCTGGATGGTGCTTATCGCGGCAGAGATGCTGGCGCAAAACCCGGGGCTTGGAAAGTTTGTGTGGGATGAGTTTCAAAACGGCAGTTCTGAATCACTGGCTCGTATTATGGTAGCAGTGCTAACTATTGGTGCAATTGGCTTTGTTCTAGACCGTTTAATGCTGTCTATTCAGCGCGCTGTAAGCTGGGATAAATCGAGCGTTCTACGATAACTACCGGCGTCACATTGGAGAATATTATGACCACAAAACATTTAGAGCTTGAGCAAGTAGGCATAGACTTCCCAACGCCTAAAGGTCCATTTACCGCACTGCAAGACGTTAACCTTAAAATGTCAAAAGGTGAGTTTGTATCGCTTATTGGTCACTCGGGCTGCGGTAAGTCTACGGTGCTAAACATTATCGCTGGACTTCACCAGGCTACCACTGGCGGCGTTATCCTAGATGGCGCTGAAGTGCGCACGCCTGGTCCAGAACGAGCGGTAGTTTTTCAAAACCACTCTTTGCTACCGTGGCTAAGCGTTTATAAGAATGTTGAATTGGCAGTAAAATCTACCATGCGAGGTAAAAGCAAAGCAGAAATGCGCGATTGGATCTTGCATAACCTTGAGCTTGTTCACATGACTCATGCGCTAGATAAACTACCTAGCGAGATCTCGGGTGGTATGAAGCAGCGCGTAGGAATTGCACGTGCACTGGCGATGGAGCCTAAAGTACTGTTGATGGATGAGCCATTTGGTGCCCTTGACGCCTTAACCCGCGCTCACTTGCAAGACTCGCTTATGGAAATTCATGCCGACTTGGGTAACACGGTCATTATGATTACCCATGATGTGGATGAGGCAGTGCTGCTGTCAGATCGCATTGTAATGATGAACAATGGCCCAGCCGCCACCATTGGTGAAATACTCGATATCGATTTACCACGACCGCGTGACCGCTTGGCATTGGCAGATAATCCTCAGTACAACCACTATCGTCACGAAGTGCTTACGTTCTTATACGAGAAGCAAAAGAAAGTAGAAACCGTATCTTCACACGTTAAATCTGAAAGCAAAAAACACAAAACCGAGGCGTCATCTGAAAAAAAAGATTCAAATAATTCAGATGCAGCCTAGCGCTATCGGCATCTGAAAACGTGCGGCTCTTCGCCGCACGCATATAAAAAAGCATTTAAACATCATCGTTTTCTGCACGTTTTTGTGCGGAAGGGGATCACTGATTCTAAAAACAACACCGATAGGGAATACACATGAACACGTTTCACAAAATGAGCCTTAAATTTCTAGCGGCTTCAGTTTTGGCTTCACTTACTGGTACCGCATTTGCCGATAGTATTCATGATGCACTAAGCAATTCTACTGCTTATGCAGATTTCAATTTACGCATGGAAACTGCCGACCAAGACAATGCGCTGCAAGATGCGAGCGCACTAACGCTTCGTACTTGGATTGGCTTTTCAACCGGCAGCGTAAATGGCTTTTCATTTACCGCTGAAGTAGAAGACAGCCGTATTGTAATGGGGCAAGATGAATTCAGTGTTGGGCCTGCTGGCTTTAATCCGGGTGAATACTCAGTTATTGCAGACCCCGAAACTACAGAGCTTGACCAAGCCTACATTCAATACAAAAGCGATAACTTTACTGGGCGTTTAGGCCGTCAGGTCATTACCCTTGAAGATCACCGATTTGTGGGGCATGTGGCTTGGCGTCAAGATAAGCAAACCTTCGATGCGGTAAGTGCAAAATATGCGTTCAGTAAAGATGTAGAAGTATTCTATAGCTACTTATACAAGCGTAACCGCATATTTGCAGAAGCCGCCGATTTAGATTCGAAAGACCACATTGTGCACGCTACTTATAAATCACCTATAGGTAAATTTGCGGCTTATGCGTATTTACTTGAAGTAGATAACGATACACCCAATGCGCTTGATACCTACGGTGTAAGCTTTGACGGCAAAATGAAAGGCGACAGTATTAACTGGGCGTATGGTGCAGAATTTGCCACCCAGTCAAGCGAGTCGGGTAGCGGTGAAACAGCCACCGATTTTGATGCATCTTATTTTAATGCATATGTTGGCGCTACTATTTCGGGCATAACAGCAAAAGTAGACTATGAAGTGTTGGGTTCAGATGATGGGCTGTATGGTTTTGCAACGCCACTTGCCACGCTGCATAAATTTAATGGTTGGACCGACCAATTTTTAAATACACCAGCACAAGGTCTACAAGACCTTAAGTTCTCATTGTCAGGCAAGTTAGCTGGTGGTAAATGGATAGTGGCATACCACGACTTTAGTGCAGATGAGAGCACGCCGGGAGTAGACGATTTAGGCAGCGAGATAAACCTACAGTACACCAAGAAGTTTGATGGTAAGTATCGCTTTGGTATTAAGTACGGTACGTACGATGCTGATGATTTTAAAGTAGATACAAACCGCTTTTGGATGTGGGTTGGTACGCGTTTCTAAACCCATTTATAATGGTACTTTGCAACTTTAAACTGATGCGCTTGAAGTCTTTTCAAGCGCACTGTTTTAATACTTCGTTATCCACTCACAAAACACTTACAAAGCATTATTTCAGCAACCAGCCTTTATCAACGGCGCTATCAAGTTCAGTCATTAGATATTGCCAAAGCTGCGGCGCACAGGTTTTCAGGTGGTGATTTCGCTTTTCAATTTTCTCTCGAGCAATGCCGTGTTTTCTCCAGCTTCCGCCTTCATTGTTCATGTTTTGAAAAACGGGCAATACTCGGTCCATCGCTTTAGCGAATTCAGCATCATCTGTCTTAGCATCTTCAAATTCAAGCCATAGTGACAACATGTCGTTATTTAGCGGCGCAGGTAATAAACCGAATATACGTTTTGCAGCAGCCAACTCTTTCTCTGCCTGTGCATCGTGGTCTTGCTGTTCGTTAAAGGCGAACATATCGCCGGCATCAATTTCCACGATATCGTGAATTAGGATCATTTGGATAACGCGCTGCGTGTTGATAGGTTTAGCGGCATACTGACAAAGCATGGTTGCCATAAGCGCTACGTGCCAGCTGTGTTCGGCCGAGTTTTCTTTACGGTTGCCGTCAGCGGGTAACGTAATTTGTCTTTTCACCGCTTTTAACTTATCAAGTTCACAAATAAAAGCCGCAAAGTTTTTCACTGGCACCACGGTGTTTTGTTCCAAAGACATACCTCTAATATAATTTGTTGAAAAGATAGAAACGAAAAAGGGCGCAAAGCGCCCATTTTCTGAAATAGCCTGCCTCGCCAACGCGGAGGCAATAAAAACTACTTTTGCTCAGATAGCCATACAATTAAGTCAGCAATATCGTCAAACGTCATATCAGCAGTAAACGTAGGCTGATATTTACCATTGATAATAAAGCTTGGTACACCTGTTAAGTATTCACGGTAATCATCAATTTGTTGCTGGTTTTTACGCAGCATGCTGTTTACGCCAAAGCTCTTAGCCATTTTATCAAACTCGGCACCATCTACACCGTTTACAACAAAGATGTTGCGTAAGTCTTTAAGACCCGTGATAGGAGCACGCTGTTTGTGAATGTAGTTAAAGATAGCACCGTTCATCGCTTCTTCTTGCTTCATAGCGCGCGCGATAAGCATGGCCTTTGTTGCATCGTCTTGTACGTCTGGGCCAGTAAAGCGCATAAAGTTCACGTGTACTTTGTTAAACTTAGTGCCTTCGCTCTTCTTCGCTTTAATTTGCGCAACAATAGGTTCAAACTGGAAACAGTGTGGGCACCAAAATGAGAAGTACTCAGTAATAACCGGCTTATCAGTGGCTTCTCTGTCGAGTACTTTATAGTGCGTACCTTCTTTCCATTTAGACCCTGCTTCTTGTGCACAGGCCGTTAATGGCAAAAGCATTGCCATGACAAACATTACTGCAAACTTTTTCATTAAATAGTTTCCTATAAATATAATTCAATAAACACGTTGAGATTATCACAGGCATTTAAGGTTAACTAGAACCTGTAGGTTATCAAGCGTTAATACGCGTAGTGGTGGCGACAAAATGCAAGTTTTGCGCTAATCGTATGGCTTTATGTTAATGATGAAAACCTGAATGTTGAATGAACGACTAAAGGGAAAAGAAAATGCCGCTATTAGGCGGCATGTTAAGTGCGATGATAACGGTTTTATCAGTTTTAATTACATGCTGTAAGTTACCGACAATAATGCACGTCTTTCTTGCCCTGCAAAGCCAACAATATCTTCGTAATCGTTATCGAATACGTTGTTAACTTTAAGCGCAAGCTGCCATTTTTCATCAATTTGATAACCAAGGTTCACCGTAGCTAACGTGTATGCTGAAAGCGCAATCGTTTCAGGTGACGCTGGGAACGGTGGGAAGAACGTATCGAAACGCGTGCCGGTATACGCTAGCTTCGCGTATAGGCTAAAGCGTTCTGTGCCTAAGTTCGACGTGTAAGTTAATGCACCTTGATGACGGGCGCGTCTTAACTCGGTGGTCGCTATGCCCGCATTATCTTGCTCAGCATCTAAATAGCTATAGCTTGCACCTAGGTTTCCGTAATCGGTCGACCATGTAAGCTCTACGTCAACACCTTCACGAGCACTGTCGCCAGAAACATTATCAGCACTAAAAGTACCAAGGTCAGGAATGAAAACAAAGCCGTTTATTTCATCTTCAAGGTCTGTGTGATAATAGCTGACTTGACCGCTAATGTTGGCCCAGTTGGCTTTAACTCCTACTTCCCATTCTTCGCTGGTTTCTGGTTGAAGATTAGGGTTGCCAATAAAGCTTGCTGGAAAGAAACCAAAGCGTTCGGTAAAGGTGGGTGTTTTTACTGCACGACCTAGACTTGCAAACGCCGCATAGTGTTTATCAAATTGCCATGTTAAACCGCCACGGTAGCTTATTGCATTGTCGAACTCGCTGTTGTTATCGTGACGAATGCTCAACGTAGCAAACACGTTATCGCCAAGCTCACCATTTGCTTCGGCAAATACGCTATAGGTGTTGTCGTGTTGCTTCTGATTGGGGTCGCCAAAACCAATTGGACCTCGCTGTGCAAACAAGCGCTGTAAATATTCTACGCCCCCTGCCACTTGCCAGTTGTCGAAATTGTAGAAGCTTGTCCAGTTAAGCTCTAATCGCTCGCCTGTTGTGCCGCCTGCATTAAGGCCAGATGTGGTGTTGTCGTTTTCATCTTTACGATATTGAAGGCTTAGTGCACTGCGATAAGCAGTGGCATCTGGTGCAAATTCCCAGCGCAACTTGGCGCTTAGTTGGGTGCCATCGGTTACGTTATCTGAATCAACTGGTAAGCCTGTGGTCACAAAATCAGTACCATCGTATTGGTTTTCATAGTTCACAGTGCGAAGGTTGCCAATAAACGTATGCTCATCGTTGAGCGCGTAGTTAGCGTTAACACCCGCCGTTACATTCTGGTAGCCATCGTCTTCACTTCCCATGCGAGAAACATTATCGCCATCGGTATTGAAGTAATTCGCGTAAGCGGTAACGCCTAACTTGTCGATTTGCGACGTTGCATTAACACTGCCTGTATAAGTGCCTTGGTTACCCGCGCCCGCGCTGAACGTTACGCCCGATGTTGCATTATCAAATTGACCGGCCCTAGTAGTAATGCTTAACACACCACCAATGGCGCCGCTTCCCCAGCGCGCGCTTTGCGGGCCGCGTAATAGCTCTATTCGCACAACGTTAGCGCTATTTAAATGTGCAAGGTCAACTAAACTGCCTTGACCTACATCGTTGGCAACAACGCCGTCAATTAGTACGAGTAAATGATTGGTTTCGCTGCCGCGAACGCGAACCTCGGTAAGTCCGCCCGGGCTGCCCGATTGTGAAAGACTCACGCCCGGTAAACCGCGAATAAGGTCGATAAGCTGAATAGCACCCGACGCTTTAATATCTGATTCGGTTAGCACCGATACTGAGCCTGGAAGCTTAGTAAGTTGAATAGGTAAACGAGAGCCAGTAACGGTAAGCGTTTCTATTTCTGGGTCTGTGGTTTGAGAAAATGAAGGTGTGCTAAGGCACGACAAAACCGCTGTAGCAACAGCAGCGCGAGTTAGTTGTGTACGCATGATTTTTTAGTGTTTTATCAAATGTGCTCCACCCGAGCACATGTTATTGTGGACGCTCAATACGGTTATGAGTGAAATAATTGTATGAGCCATGAGGCACAGGCCGGTATCCGGGCTTACTCGCTGAAAATGTACTTCAGATCTTTTACCTTCCCATCGACAAAAGCAGGTATTGCTTAAAAGACAGTGGTGTATGAAAAGAGCATGTTGAACAACAACATGGAGCTTACCGTTGCGGGGGCAGCACCAGTTTTTCACTGGTTTCCCGTTTAACGCCAATGACTGTAGAACAAAGGTAGTTATTGGCGCACCTACGCGTGGCGAGAGTATATAGAATATACGGTTTGATTAAAACCCAAGCTTAAGTGGTGGTTCGTTTAACGCGGCTAACTGTTCCTTTAGGGCTAATATCTGGCCTTCCCAGTACTTATCTTCGGCAAACCACGGGAATGCTCTAGGGAAAGCAGGGTCTTCCCAACGTCTTGATAGCCACGCCATATAATGCACCATACGCATAGCGCGAAGCGGCTCAATCAATGAAAGCTGGCTGTTATCGAAAGTGTGAAATTCTTCATAGGCTTCAACTAGGGTGTCGAGCTGCAGCAGCTGTTGTTGCCTGTCGCCGCTTAACATCATCCATAGATCTTGAATGGCTGGCCCCATACGACAGTCGTCTAAATCAACAAAAGTAGGACCGTCGCGCCACAGTATATTACCTGGGTGGCAGTCGCCATGTAAGCTAATAAGCGAACTTGCGCTGTAAGCGTTGCGCGTAGTCTCAATAACAGGGTTAAGAATAGCGAAAAACGCGGTTTTTAAGTGCTCTGGCAACAGCGAGCTATTCTCAAGTACCTGTTTGGGTTCTTCTAAATAACTGTGAATATCAATGGTAGGGCGTTCTTTAAATGGCGTTGCTTGCGCCACTTGATGAATGCGGCCGATGAATCTGCCCATCCATTCAAGCTGATCTAAATTATCGTTTTCAAACTGTCGACCGCCCACCGATGGAAATAGCGTAAAACGATAATCGGTACCCTCGACTTTGTGGTGATGCAGGGTACTACCATTTAATGCAATAGGTGCTGCGAGCGGTATTTCGCTTTCAACTAACGCTTTTGCGAACGCATGTTCTTCAAGTATTTGGGCATCAGTCCATCGCCCAGGTCGGTAAAATTTAGCAACGTAGCGCTTCCCGTCTTCAGCTAAAAACTGATATACGCGGTTTTCGTAGCTGTTAAGCGCAAGTAGACCGCTTTGTAAAAAAATGCCCTGAGATTCCAGGGCATCAAGTATGGTGTCGGGGCTAAGCCCTGAGAAAGAAAAATCTGTCATCGATAAAGAAATTTAGTTGGCTCATCAACGGTAACTGCCTCGCCATCAATGGTGGTGGTTACGCTGATGAAGATATCCGTTACCGTATCTTCCAGATTATAGGCATCGGTTGCAACTGATATCGGCGTGCTGTAAACCTCGCCACCTTTAACAGTAACCTGCTGTTCCCCGATGTAGGTGTAGTCAGGTAAACCTTTTACAGCAATAGTATAAGTGTGCTCTTGCTGGGTTTTGTTTAGAACCTTAATGGTGTACACATTTTCAATTAAGCCTTCATTGGTCTCGCGATACAGTGAGTTTCTGTCGCGAATGATGTCAACCTCGGTGGGGCTGCGGGTGTAAATATTGGCGAATAACAGGCCTAACATAATAACTAACACCACGAAGTAACCTATTAGCTTGGGGCGAATAATATGCGTTTTGCCGCCTGCAAGTTCCTCTTCAGAAGTGAAGCTAATAAGGCCTTTGGGGTATCCCATTTTATCCATTACACCGTTACAGGCATCAACACATGCGCCGCAGTTGATGCACTCGTATTGCAGGCCATTTCGAATGTCGATACCGGTAGGGCAAACTTGAACACATAAGTTACAGTCTATACAGTCACCAATGCCCTTTTCTTGTACTTGTTCATGGCTTAACTTTCTTGGGCGAGGGCCTCGCTGCTCTCCGCGATTCGCGTTATACGACACGGTAAAGGTATCTTTATCGAACATTGCCGATTGGAATCGCGCATAAGGACAAATGTGTGTGCACATTATCTCGCGCATGTAGCCTGCGTTTCCGTAGGTACATACAGCGAAAAAGATAACTGAGAACCCAGCCCAAAAGCTGGTATTAACGGTGAAGAAATCAATGAATAGACGGTCGATGGGTGTGAAGTAGCCTACGAATGTGAGTGCAGTGAGCAGGGCAACAGCAATCCATGCGCTGTGTTTGGCTGTTTTGCGAAGAAACTTGTCGGTATCCATAGCGCGGTTATCTAGTGCTATGCGCTTGTTACGAGGACCTTCAATTTTCTCTTCAAACCAAGTGTAAATGTATACCCACGTAGTTTGCGGACACATGAACCCGCACCACACGCGTCCTGCAAACGTGGTGACAAAAAATAAAGCAAACGCAGATACAATAAATATGTACGCAAGTAGCGTAAGGTCTTGTGGCCATAGCGTTAACGAAAATATGGTGAAGCGCTGCTCGCCAATATCAAGCAACACTGCCTGCTGATTGTTGTACTGGAACCAAGGAATAATAGCGAATAGGCCTAAAAAGAATAGGCCGAAAAAACGGCGGAAAGATTCCAGTGGACCTTTTACGGCGCGCACATAAATGCGGCTGCGAGAATCGTAACGTTTCCCTTCAATAGCCCCTTTGGGCTTATGCACTTTTACCGGAGTGACATTTTTTACCGGTATTTGGTCATTCATAGTTACACCTTCGCTAACAACATCTACTGCTACGTTGAGTATAACAGCATGTGCTACATCATCTTTAATGTAGATCAATAGTGGCGTGAATGATCCATTTTTTTTATGTTTCAGTCAATACTGAAAGTTCAGAAAGTTTGGGTCTGTGATTTTATGAAAGTTTAGTTCTAAGTTCAATTAAGGCCATCTAACCACTGACCTTAATCGAGCTTTAAGTAAAACCGTCGCTATTGAATAAGGTTTACTTGCTGTACAGCGGTGTCTGTTTGAAGACCGAAATGACCTAAAACATAAGTATATGACGCATCTTCACCGTCTATTCTGCTGCTATGAACGCCGTTAACTGTACATACGCCAGTTGCGCACACAATTTGATCAATATTGCTTTTAATGGAATACACGTTTCGACCAATGGGCACGTTGGCAATGCTGTCTAAAAATGGGCTTGAAATAGAAAGGCCGTCTCGTCCGCACGTGCTTGACCATACATTAAACGGGTACACGCCACATGTGCGCAGGCCTTTTGTTGCGCCTGCGATGCCTACGAAGCTATCCACAAAACCTGATGCTGCTAATTTATCTATTTGTTGAATAGATAAGGTAACACCCATCGAGTGCGCGATAACATCAATACGCCCTGTGCACGATGCGTTTACTGCATCAATAATGGCATTCCTCACCGGAGTTTCCTCTGAACCGCTGTGGTTATTGCATGCAGCACATGTCTTTGAGCCCCAGTTCGGCAAGAACAAGTCGCTTGACGAGTAGCCTCGTCGGTATAATTCACTAACCGTATTATTCCAACTTGATGGTGATGCAGTATTGCCGTGCACTAATACGACAGCGTCTTTACACGCGTTAGCGTAAGTAGCCACAACCGACGAAATTAATAACAGCCCTATCATTTTTATAATTTTCATTTTCTTCAACCTTTGCTTGTTAACAATTTTTTAACAAGGCTAAGGTAGAAGGCCTGTAACATTATTTCGATAGTACTTTCGTACAGCAAATGAACAATTTATAGTAAAGGAAAGCCAGCACTCAAATATTGAGTGAATGCAAATGATGATAGTAGTAAGGCGCACGTTGTTTATAGCAACGCGGTAATGCTGATGGTGTGATTTAAACATATATGCAGGCATATATACTGGCGTATAGATAGCGCTATTTATGACCTATAAATGTATGTATATACTCACTAACGTTTAATGGAACTGAACGAAATACAGTGCTTATTGTCAACCAAATATCTATGTTGAATAAGTGCTGTTAAACGTTGTATACAACTGTAGAAGTAGGCTGAGAAGTCATGTTACGTTTTTTTGTTATTGCTGCTGAAATTGTTCTTTTGGTACTGGTACTACGCTCGCCTTTTGCACAATATTTATTTGAAGATGTGCAAAACTCTATTTCTGATTGGCTTGCAGAAATGGCTACTATGCCCGAACGCAACGAGTTAGAAGCGTTTAGAGAAAATGTAGTAATGCAAATTGGCCCGCTTAAACCCTACCAACAAACTTATTTACAGGAAATAACCGTAGATAAAGCAAGTCTTCGTCGTTTCAGTGGCGTGTATTGTGACGGCGACGATATAAACCCAAATTTTACGGGAACTAAAAGGGCACAGTTGTGCCTAATCATAAAGCAGTCGTCGGTTTTGCAATCGCCTAATTAGTTATTGCTAGCTAGCAATGGGGCGTTGTAACCGACAGATGAACAAGTGTTGTTTACCTGTAGCGGTTATGTAGGAGTTTCAACGTGAATAAAGTCATTCTATGTTCCTTGTTAGGAAGTGCGGTGGCGCTACCGCTGCTTTTCGCTAGTTCGCCAGTGTATGCGGCCGAAGTGAAAGTAACATGGGAAAATGCAGAGAAGTATACCGATGTACGTCCTGCCAATGAATCGAGAAAGCGATTTCGCGAACGCACGCTAGCGGCATTGGAAGAGCACATTGTTGAACTTGCATCGAAGTTACCTGAGTCACAAAAATTGACGATGACAGTAACGAATGTTGATTTGGCAGGTCAGGTTTGGCCTAGTCAATTTGTGGGGTTTGGCGTAGGTGCGGCCAACGATGTACGCGTTATTCAACGTGTAGATATTCCCCGAATGACGTTTAGCTACACCTTGTCAGATGAGCAAGGCGCTGTGATCTCAAGTGCTGAAGAAGTGCAGCTGAAAGACATGAATTTTATGGAGTCGAATATTCGCCAAAATCGCGGAGACACGCTGAGCTACGAAAAAATCATGTTAGAAGACTGGTTTAACGATACGTTTACGACAAACGTGGCTGCAAACGAAGAGTAGCGAACTGGCCTCTTACCGGCTATCGTGCCTGCGCTAATATAAGCCCGATATAAATGTATAAATGCTAAGGAAAAGGCCGCCAATTCTTGACGAATTAGGCGGCCTTTTTGTATCTACGATGTGACGACAGCTCTGCTTATTTGGCAGGACTATCTACTTACGTTTACAAGTAATCGAACTCACTGCCAGCAATGGCAAGTGTGCTGTCAGGACCCGCAAGGTACGCTGCTTTGTGTGCATCGCGACGAGGAAGTAGACGTTCAATGTAGAAATCACGTGTCTTTTTCTTCGACGCAGCAAGTACAGCATTGTCGCCGCGTGCTGCCGTGTCGGCCATGCTGTACCACAATACGCCAATTAGCGAGTATGCAGTGTAGTTCAGGAAATCACAGGCAGCTGATGCTGCTGTTGTTGGATCCATGCCCAAGCAGTCCGATGCCGATGCACGCCAGTCGTCTAGAATGCCTTGAGCAAGCGCTTTGTCTTCTGCATTTTGAATGTCAGCAACTAATGCACTAAATGCATTGTACGTTGCTTCCATCATTTGACCGCCATCGCGCGTTAGTTTACGGCCAATCAGGTCAAGTGCTTGAATACCGTTAGTGCCTTCATAAAGCATAGCAATACGCACATCACGCATTAATTGCTCCATGCCCCATTCGCGAATGAAGCCGTGACCGCCAAATACCTGAACACCAATGCTAGTGGTCTCTAGGCCCATATCGGTCATAAATGCCTTACAAATTGGCGTTAAGAACTGCAGAACTTTGTCGGCATTTTCTTTTTCTTCACCGTCGCTCAGCTTTTCCACGTCCATAAACTTCGCGTAAAGCAGCGATAGCGCACGACAGCCTTCAATTAACGACTTCTGCGTTAATAGCATACGTGCAACATCTGGTTGGAATACAATAGGGTCAGCTTTGCCTTCAGGGTTTTGAATACCTTGAGGCGCACGTGACTGAACACGCTCGCGTGCATAAGTAAGCGCACCCTGATAAGACGCTTCAGCAGCACCTAGACCTTGCATACCTACTTGGAAACGCGCGTCGTTCATCATAGTAAACATGCACGCTAAACCTTGGTTTTCTTCACCTACTAACCAGCCAGTAGCATCATCGAAATTCATTACACAGGTTGGGCTCGCTTTAATCCCCATTTTGTGCTCAATGCTACCCACAGATAAGCTGTTTGCTTCGCCTGGTGCGTTGTTAGCGTCTGGTAGGAATTTAGGAACAAGGAACAAGCTAATACCTTTTACACCTTTCGGTGCATCAGGAAGACGCGCCAGTACAAGGTGAATAACGTTCTCACTCCAGTCATGATCGCCGGCGGTGATAAAGATTTTGTTACCTGTAATTTTATAGCTGCCGTCGCCTTGCGGCTCAGCTTTAGTATTAAGCAAGCTAAGGTCGGTACCCGCGTGTGGCTCTGTCAGGTTCATAGTACCAGTCCACTCGCCGCTAATTAGCTTAGCAAGGTAGATATCTTTCAGCTCTTTGCTGGCGTGCTTAGTCACCGCTAGCGTTGCACTTTCGGTTAGCATAGTGGTTAAACGCCAGCTTAAATTCGCCGCGTTTAGCATTTCATGAACCGGAACTGCCATGGTATACGGTAGGTCCTGGCCATCGTACTCTGCAGTACCTAGCATCGCATTCCAGCCGTTGGCCACATACTCTTGGTATGCTTCAGCGAAGCCTTTAGGGGTCGTCACTTTGCCCTTTTCTAGCTTACAGCCTTCTTCGTCGCCTTCACGGTTAAGAGGAGCAACAACATCAAGTGCGAACTTCGCGCCTTGGGAAATAATTTCATTGGCCAAATCACTGTCGAAATCGCTAATACCTAGCTTTTCGTAGTGCGCATCAAGTCCAAGCCAGTCTTTCAGAAGGAACTGAAAATCAGCTGTTGGGGCATGGTACAGAGGCATGGATGACTCCTTTTTCAAACAAGTGTTTTAATTTTGCCTATTATAGTCATAAAAAGCATAGTCAGAGTAGCCCGTTAAAGGAAAGTTAATAATAAATTTGCTTTATATTGGGTTGATCAAACATCGCATATGGGCCACCAGACAAAGTAAACCATCACATATCGCACTTGCTTTTCTGCTGTGCCTTGGCATGCTTAACGACTGGTAATTAAATTAAATCAACAAGTAGTGTGTGATATGACAGAGCAGCGTCCCGTATGTGTGGTGACTGGTGGCAGCCTTGGTATTGGCTTAGCCGTTTGCGAGGTGTTTTCGAGTAATGGCTATAAGGTCGTTAACCTTGATATTCGCGACTTTGATACTGCGCCTTCAAATGGTGAGTGGCTCCACTGCGACGTAAGCGTTGTGGCTAATGTGATAAGCGCAATAGAGCAAGTAGTCGCAAAGTACGGTCGAATAGATGCCTTGGTATGTAATGCTGGTATGCATATTTCGGCAACAATTGAAGACACTGATGAAGCAGTGCTGGATAAAGTATTTAACCTTAATGTTAAAGGTGCATACGGTGCTATTAAAGCCACGTTACCGACAATGAAGAAGCAAGGTGTTGGCGCAATTGTGGTAATGGGGTCAGATCAATCTTTTGTGGGTAAGCGAAATTCTTTTGCCTACGGCCTAACAAAATCAGCGCTGGCGTCGGTGGCAAAAACTACGGCGTTGGATTATGCCCCTTTTAATATTCGTGTGAATGCGGTGTGCCCCGGCACAATTGAAACACCGTTGTTTCACAACGCTATAGATAAGTATGTTGCCCGTTCTGGTGCAAATAAAGAGGACGTAGTAAAAGAAGAAGCATCTACACAGCCGATAGGTAGGCTTGGTCAGCCTGAGGATGTTGCTGATTTAACGTACTTCTTATGCAGCGAAAAAGCGTCGTTTATTACCGGTAGCCTTCACGCTGTCGATGGCGGATATACCGCGCAATGACGGTACGCGATTGTGGTACGTTGTCATCTACACACTGGGTCGACCCACACATTCATTTGTTTGCGTTAGACAATGGAAAGTACCACTGGCTTAAGCCGAATAACCCACCTTTTTGGCCAGATAAACCAGATATCGCAAAACAGTATGAAGAAGCTGGTTTAATAAGGGCCTCTCAAGGGGCTTTACGTGGCTTTGTGCATATTGAAGCAGGCTTTGACAATGAAAGGCCATGGCGAGAAGTTGAGTTTCTTCATCGGCATTGTGCAACGCCTTTTAGCAGTGTGGCATGCATCGATTTATGTGCAAATACTGCTCGTCAGCATATCGATAAGCTTGTTAGGTATAACAAGGTAGTGGGCGCAAGGCATATTCTTGATGACAGCGCGGCCTCTATTTTACAATCGCCGAAAGCACGGCACAGTTTAAAACATTTAGCCGATAATGCTTTGTCGTTCGATGCGCAGTTTGATGTATCAGACCTAAAATCGGTAAGCGCGTTATTACGGGTTATTGAGATGAATCCTTCGTTAAACGTGATTGTGAATCACGCCGCTATTGCGCCGTTTGATACTGCAAGCAAGACCTTTCAAAACTGGCGACAGCATGTCTCTGCGCTGTCAGAAACTGGGCAGGTGGCATTTAAGTTTTCTGGCTTAGAGATGCAAGACAGAACATGGTGTTGGCAGCGCGCTAATTCGATTTTTAGTACTTTAATTGACCTTACACTCGGTCGCAATGTCATGTTTGCAAGTAATTACCCACTATCGCTATGGCGGTTTTCATACAGTGAATTGTGGGATGGGTTTAAGCGAATGTCGTTGCGGTACGATACGCCGCTACAAAACGCGTGGCTAAGCGATAATGCTTGTAAATGGTACCGTCTTAACGACGATTTCGCACTTCAATCAAAAAAGGGTTAACAGAAAAAGTTAACCCTTTTTTATGTTGAGCGCTTTGTTAAAGCATATTCTTTACTGCTATTACTTCAACGATGTTACCGTCATGTTGGGCGAGCGATATACCACTTCATCGTTAAGGTCTATGCCAATCCCCGGTGTGTCTGGCGCTTCAATAAAGCCGTTTACAGGCTGTGGGTCCTGAAGGCACAGCTCACGGTTCCAATCCTTAATGGCATAAGTGTGGTGTTCGTGAATAAGGAAGTTTGGAATGGCGGTTTCAAGGTGTAAGCTAGCGGCGGTAGCTACCGGCCCTCCGCATACGTGAGCTTGAATTCGAACGTCATAAATATCAGCGTAATCACATACTTTCTTTGCTTCAGTAAAACCGCCACATAAACCTACGTCGGGCTGAAGCACATCAAGCGACTGATCTTCTAGATAAGGACGTACATCCCAGCGGTGATACAAACGCTCGCCGCCCGCAATGGGCACATTCACATTCTTTGCGACTTTGTCGTGTAGCTTTGAATTTAAGTAATTCACAGGCTCTTCGTAATATAAGCAGCCAATTTCTTCTACAATGTCGCCTAGCTGAATAGCGGTGGATGCGCCAAGTAGGCTGTGACACTCAAAAATAATGTCGCCATCTTCTCCCATGGTATCGCGAATGGCTTGAAGGCGTGCTTTGAACAGTTTTAACTCTGGTTTTGTGAATAGCTTGGTTCTATCGAAATGCGTGTTGCCATCTTTGTCATAGACAATAGGGTCGACTTTAACGGCGTCGTAGCCGTCTTTTAATGCTTTTTCTGTGGCGCGCGCATAATCGGCTGGGTCGTTAAGTTTTGTAACCTCTTTGTCCCAGTCAAACTGCAGCTGACTGGCATAGCTACGCAATTTTCCATTAGTTTTGCCACCCAATAGCTCGTAAACGGGTAAGCCCAATGCCTTACCTTTTATGTCCCATAGTGCGGTATCGATTGCACTCATTGCTGCATAAATAACGGGGCCGCCACCTAATCCCCAAAAACCCTCTCGCAGCATACGCGACCACAACAGTTCAGTGTGAAACGGGTTAAAGCCAATCAGCATTGCTTCGGCAATCTCTTTAATCATGTGCGCTGCGGCGCTGTGGCCCCAATCATACGCCAGGCCAGCTTCGCCCACACCCGTTAACCCTTCGTCGGTATAAACACGCACAAATACGGGGTTCCACTGAGGACGTTTAGGGCATTCAATATCAAAAATTTCTACTTTTGTGACTTTCATTGTGATGATGTTATTCCGTTACAGTAAGGGTTACTCGCAAAAGCGAGGGTCAAGTTTGTAGGCTTTTCGCAACATTGCTGGCCACGCTTTCTGCCCACCAGTTTCGCCGCTGTGCACCACTTTAGCTTGTTCGTATATACCGTCGATAATAGGTTGAGGGATCTCAATGACCTCCTCATTTGACTGCATTAGCGCTAGCTGAATTTCACAGGCGCGTTGCAGATCATAAAAGCGCATAAAGGCATCGCCTACGGTTGGCCCCAGAGTAAGGCCACCATGGTTTGGCAGTAACATATGATTTGTGTCGCCCAAATCACTTTGAAGGCGCTGTTTTTCGCCATCATCAACGGCTAGGCCTTCGTAGTTGTGGTAGGACAGCGATGGAAGCGAAAACAGAGAATATTGACTCCACGGTTTAAGCCCACCTTTGACCGACGCAACCGAAATAGTCGCTAGCGTGTGCAAGTGAATAACACATTGTGCGTCGTGACGAACTTCGTGAATAGCGCTATGTATAGTAAACCCAGCCGGATTTATGCCGTAAGGTGTGTCATCCAGAATGTTACCTGCTAAGTCCACTTTTACTAAGTTAGAGGCAGTAACTTCATCGAAAGTAAGACCAAAGGCATTAACAAGATAGTGTTCTGTGCCGGGCACTTTTGCAGAAATATGGGTATAGATAAGATCGCCCCATCGCATATCTGCCACAAGGCGATAGCAGGCAGCGAGGTCTACTCGGGTTTGCCACTCTTCATCAGAGACTTTGCCTTTAAGGCTTAAGGTGGGCAGTGAAAACAAGCCAGTTCTCCTAATCGATTGATGCGCACAATTTACCAATACACTTTTAAATGAACAACGCTTTGTCAGCAATAGATTGTTATTAGCTAGAGCGTGTAGCTATTACTGCACACTATAGGCGGTGTAGGCATCGCGCAGCGTAACTAAGTCGTTGGCGAAGCGAAGGTCGTCATGAGTAAGTAAAAAAGGATCCACTTTCTCGAGTGCTTTAACCTCAACTGCCGCCCATCCTGGCGCATCGAATACATCTGGCAGTAAGTCTAGGCCAGCATCAATATGACATCCAAACAATAGCAACCCGTTGCTGCTTTGCCCTAAATATTGCTGTACCTCTACATTAAAACCGGTTTCCTCCCAGGTTTCTCTGTGTGCAGTACAGGCCGCTGATACACCGTCGACTCGTCCTCCACCGGGAAAATCTAACTTGCCAGATAAACGGTGGCGAATGAGCAGTATGTTGCCATTTGTTTTAA
>Ga0213840_1000650_pt1 | contig 41724 bp, 24 predicted proteins | sample SWPATP22_FD_160132 | JGI IMG/M metagenome (GOLD analysis project Ga0213840, IMG submission 160132) | Coastal seawater microbial communities from Marineland, Florida, United States - SWPA TP2 #2 | ecosystem: Environmental > Aquatic > Marine > Coastal | place: USA: Florida | collected 2016-08-14 | reverse complement strand
CCTTTCAACGGGGCGAAATATTAATGACAGCATTGCAAAGTGTCAACATAAAAACTTCATAAATTCAAAAAAGAAGCTTATTCGATGTTTTTATGTTCGATCTGAGCAAAATGTAGCTGAAAAGCGCAGCGTTTTTTGTTTTTTAGAAGACTAGCTATGTCGAAAAGATGACTTTTTTGCATTCTTTTTGAGCAGTAGTACCAAATTGAAAATATAAAAAACCATTCTTTGTTCAGATATTCTCTATTAAAGTGAGGAAATCATCACTTATGCAATAATTTCTTGTGATTGAGAAAATCAAACCTAAGAGTTTTTATTAGGCCATCCTTAGGTGTTATTTTTTTCTTGTATTTTCTTACTACAGATGGCGAATATTTCATCTTTTTTTATGAAGCACATCGACATCATTGTTTGTCGAGGATGACTAAATTTATTTTTAGGTATACATATCAGTTAGTTACTGAATAGTGTGTTGTCGTGTTTTATGTTTCATGCTGGCTTTCCATTAAGGGGAGAGCATTTTTTACACATTCTTTTCTAGAAGCTTACAAAAGGGTCAAAACGGGATACTTCACTATTATTCGTTTTATCAGTTTCAAGCTAGTCTTCAAAGCCTTTATATTTGCGGCTTCTAGAGAGTTATCCACGGTTTCTGTGGATAACTCTGTTTATTAAACTTTAAGAACAGCTATAGTACTAGGATTTTAGGGCGCTCCAGCAATTTCAAGTGTTTAATTAAGTTTTTTTAATTCATTTTAAATCAATGTGTTAGTGTTTTTATCTGAAGCGATGCTGAATTGATAAGTAAATTTATTCGTGACGATGAAATGATGCTATTTATTGTGTAAAAAAACAGCGAATAGTGCCATTTAATTGTAATAAAGCTATTAAATTTGTTTTTATATTGTTTTTTATAAGGGTTAGTGGTTATTTTTATGTCAAAGCGTCAAAAGTTATAGTTTTGTACATCGATTTTGATTCTGCGAATAAAGCATAGCTTGCAAGTGAAGGATGCTTTAAACTTATAGGCTCATATAAAGAGGCCAAGAATTCTTATGAGCGTGAAACCGCAGAGCAAAACTAAACCTGATCTTTTAAACTCCCCAATTCTGCCGACCTTAAAAAAAATGACCATTCCTATGATTTTCGGAATGATCACTCTTATGATGTTTAATTTAGTCGATACCTTCTTCATCAGTTTGTTAGGCACTGAGCCATTAGCCGCAGTAAGTTTTACTTTTCCAGTTACCTTTACTGTAATTAGTTTAGCAATCGGCTTAGGGATAGGTACCTCCGCAGTTATTGCTAAAGCACTCGGAAGTGATAATTTAGATGAAGCTCGTTTTGATGCCAGTATGTCATTATTGGTGTCGGTTGTAATGGTGTTTTGCCTTTCTGCCTTAGGTTATTTGTATATTGAGCCTATCTTTAAATTATTAGGCGCAGGTGAGCAAGTCTTGCCACTTATTCATGACTACATGAGCGTGTGGTTCATCGGCAGTGTATTTTTAATTACCCCTATGGTTGGCAATTCAGTGCTTAGAGCCAGCGGCGACACCAAAACGCCAAGTATTGTTATGGGTGGAGCGGGGCTGATAAATGCTATTTTAGATCCGGTACTAATTTTTGGTTTTGGGCCAATTCCAGCCTTAGGTATACAAGGGGCTGCTATTGCGAGTGTTATTGCTTGGGCGGTTGCAGTAATTATTATTTTATATATTCTGGCAATTAAGAACGGTTTGTTGAGCCTGCATGCTGGTCAGCAAACAGCAGTTAGTTCAGTTCGTAAAATTCTTAAAATAGGTTTACCGGCGGCAGGCGCAAATATGTTGACGCCAATAGCGATGGCGGTCATGACGGCATTAGTAGCTAAGCATGGCCCTGAGGCGGTTGCAGCGTTTGGTGTAGGCAGTCGCATTGAATCTATCGCAAGCCTTGTGGTGCTTGCTTTATCAATGACCTTACCACCATTTGTAAGTCAAAACTTTGGGGCAGGTAAGTTTGAACGTGTTAAAGAAGCTTACTCAAAAACCTTGAAATTCGTGATGATTTGGCAGTTCGCTATTTATATTTTACTGCTGTTAACCTCTGGCTTTATCGCGGATGTATTTGGTAAAGAGCAAGCGGTAATGGATGTGATTAAGTTATTCATTTATATCTTACCACTGAGTTATGGCCTGCAGGGGGTGATTATTTTATCTAACTCTTCATTTAATGCCTTGCATAAACCAATGAATGCCCTGATTTTAAGTGTGGTACGTCTGTTTGTTTTTTATGTACCTTTTGCTTATATAGGCAGCGAAATTGCAGGTTTAACTGGTTTATTTATTGGTGCCGCGATTGGTAACTTATTTACTGCAATGGTTGCCTATAAATGGTTTATCAAAGAAGTTGATGGGTTAAGTGCATCATATATGAAGGAGTGTCATTCATGAGCGACCATTTCCAACTAGTTTCTAAGTTTCAGCCAAGTGGTGACCAACCAACGGCCATTGCACAGTTAAAAGATGGCCTAGAGGCTGGGCTTGCACATCAAACATTATTAGGGGCTACAGGAACCGGTAAAACCTTCACCATGGCCAATATCATTAATGATTTGAATCGGCCAACCATTATTATGGCACACAACAAAACACTCGCTGCACAGCTTTACGGTGAAATGAAAGAGTTTTTCCCTCATAATGCGGTTGAGTATTTTGTATCTTATTATGATTATTACCAGCCAGAAGCCTACGTTGTTGCCAGCGATACCTTTATTGAAAAAGACGCGTCTATTAATGAGCACATTGAACAAATGCGTTTAAGTGCCACCAAAGCGCTGCTTGAACGACGTGATACCATTATTGTGGCTTCGGTGTCTGCTATTTATGGTTTGGGCGACCCTGACTCATACATGAAGATGATGCTTTTACTAAAAGTAGGTGAAACCGTCGATCAGCGCGATATGCTGCGTCGTCTTGCTGAATTGCAATATACACGCAATGATATTGAATTTAGCCGCGGTACTTATCGCGTACGTGGCGAAGTGGTCGATATATTTCCTGCTGAATCGGATACTTACGCTGTGCGTGTGGAGATGTTTGACGATGAAATTGAGCGCTTAAGTATTTTTGACCCGCTTACAGGAGCAGTTGAAAAGCATATTGTACGTGCGACTATTTATCCAAAAACCCACTATGTAACACCCCGTGAAAAAATTCTTGATGCCATTGATAAAATTAAAGATGAGCTTAAAGACCGCCGAGCTCAGTTACTCAGTGCCAACAAACTTGTGGAAGAGCAACGTATTGCTCAGCGCACCCAGTACGATATTGAAATGATGACCGAGCTTGGTTATTGCTCTGGCATCGAAAACTATTCGCGATACTTATCTGGCAGAACACCGGGCGATCCACCACCGACATTATTAGATTACTTACCTGATGATGCATTGATGATTATTGATGAATCACACGTTACTGTGTCGCAAATTGGTGCTATGTATAAAGGCGATAGAAGCCGTAAAGAAAATCTTGTTGAGTATGGCTTTCGCTTGCCATCAGCGTTAGATAACCGCCCATTACGCTTTGAAGAATTTGAAGCCATTGCGCCGCAAACTATTTATGTGTCGGCAACCCCTGGTGACTTTGAGCTTGAGCGCTCATCAGGGGAGGTTGCAGAGCAGGTTATTCGTCCAACCGGGCTTATTGATCCAGAAATTGAGGTACGCCCTGTGGGCAGCCAGGTTGATGACTTACTCTCAGAAATCTATAAACGAGTAGAAGTGAATGAGCGGGTGCTTGTAACCACGTTAACTAAGCGTATGGCAGAAGATTTAACCGACTATCTCAATGACCATGACGTAAAAGTACGCTATTTGCACTCAGACATCGACACTGTTGAACGGGTTGAAATTATTCGTGATTTACGTGCTGGCGTATTTGATGTGTTAGTAGGCATTAACTTATTGCGAGAAGGTCTCGACATGCCAGAAGTTTCACTGGTGGCGATACTTGATGCCGATAAAGAAGGTTTCTTACGTTCCACTCGTTCACTTATTCAAACCATAGGGCGTGCTGCGCGTCACTTAAATGGTAAAGCAATTCTGTATGGCGACCGCATCACTAATTCAATGCGACAAGCCATTGATGAAACAGACCGCCGCCGTGAAAAACAACAAGCTTATAACCTTGAACATGGTATTGAGCCACAAGCACTGGTTAAAAGTATTACCGACATTATGGACGTGGGCGAAGAAGCAAGCCCGAAAGACAACCTTAAGTTAGTGCGTAAAGAGTCTAAACAAGTGCTCAGCGCGAAAGATATTGCCAGCCAAATCAAAGCTCTTGAAGCGAAAATGCATGCTTATGCTAGCGATCTTGAGTTTGAAAAAGCGGCGTCTGTGCGTGATGAAATTCACGAATTACAACAACAGTTAATTAACTAAAGATGATGACAAACGATTTTTCTGCCATTTTAAATGCTTTAGCAGAGGCGTCACTTGCTGCTAATGAATTATGTCGTGTATTCCATGGCCGTGGTCACTCAGTCGCTGAGCTGAGCCACATAAACTTAGACTTTTATCCGCCAGCACTCTTTTTAGTTTCATATCAAGAGATAGATGAACAAGTACTTGCGCAATTAACTGATACCCTGTGGCAATGGGCACAACAGAATGCGCCAGCGCTTGTCAGTGCATTGGTTTACCAACAACGTAGCGGCATTAACACCCGCAACGCGCTTATGTATGGTGAATTACCCCAAGAGCACCATGTCAGTGAAAATGGTATTAAGTTTAAAGTCGATTTATTGAGTCGCCAAAATACTGGGATTTTCCCTGATATGCGCCGTGGCCGGGAGTTTGTTCAAGCTAATAGTAAAAATGCAAAAGTGCTCAACTTATTTTCATACACGTGTGGCTTCTCTGTTGCAGCAATGCAGGGGGGGGCAGACCAAGTTATTAATATGGACATGAATAAAGGGGTGCTGCGAACAGGTAAACAAAATCATCAGCTAAATGGTTTTGATCAAGGTGTTAGTTATTTTCCGCACGATATTCTAAAATCATTCGGTAAGCTTAAAAAATCAGCACCGTATGAATTGATCATCGTAGACCCGCCGAGTTTTCAAAAAGGCAGTTTTATATTGACCAAGGATTATCAAAAAATCCTACGTCGTTTACCTGAGCTGCTAAATGAAAACACCCAGTTGTTACTGTGTGCAAATAGCCCTGAGCTATCTGAGCAGGCGTTTAAAGATCTCATTAGCGATCATACCCAAGGGGCAATTAGTTTTGTTGAGCGACTAGCTCCTACTGATGGCTTTATTGAGGTTGACAGTGATCGCAGCTTAAAAGCGTTAGTCTATAAAACAGCAAACTAATGGCACTGAGTAAACGACTTTCAGCCATTGTTGATGTAGTTGATTCTGGGTATGACGAAATCTGGGATTGTTGCTGCGATCACGGTTTGTTAGGGATTGAGCTATTACAGCAAAATAAAGCCCAGCTTATACATTTCGTTGATATTGTGCCTGAGCTGATGCAGGTACTAAGTGATAAACTCGAACGTTTTGCCACAAGTGAGCAACGCGGCCGTTGGCAGGTACATTGCCAAGATGTGGCAATGATTTCACCAGATCCTAAAAAGCGTCACCTTGTTATTATTGCGGGGGTGGGAGGTGAGTTGTTAGTGCGATTTTTAGCGCGGATTGTTAGTCAACAGCCAAATACGCATATCGACTTTATTGTGTGCCCTGTACATCACAGTTATCAAGTTCGCAGCTATTTGCAGACACTGCCATTGGGGCTCGTATCTGAGCAGTTGGTGTGTGAAAACAAACGATTTTATGAAGTTATTGCCATGAGTGCGTCTGCTTCGCAGTCGATCACTCGAGTTGGCCAGCAAATGTGGCAGCTAACAAGTAAAGAGCACCAAGCTTATCTGAAGCAATTATGTGCTCATTACCAACGTATGTTAAATCAAGACGCTGATTATTATCAGCCAGTGCTTGAACAATACAGTGCATTATTAACTTAATAAGAGCTAACTTAATTAGAGTTTATTAATTTCTTGTTTTACGCTGTAGCTTGAATCAGTAACAATGGCTTCGAGCGTTTGCACACGCTCTTTTAGCTCTACAAGCTCTTTTGTTACTGCAGCGACATGTTCGTTCGCTTCTTTGCTGTCTTTTAATGTTCGAGATTTAAACTCTAAATGTTTTTTATACATATCATAAATCACACCTGAACCCACAGAAATCAAGACAATCAATACCACCATGGTTGTCCCTGACATAGCACTCTCCTTATTATTTAAAAATTATGTATAGATTATAGCCTGATTTTTTAATTGCAAAGGTGATTCTGTTACAAGGTGTTTCGTTTTAAAAATGGTTTGATACGAATAAAGCCGGTGACCAGCATGGTACCCGCGATAACACACAATGCGCCAACCAAGGTATTAGGTCCAATTTGCTCATCTAAAATTAAATTGCCCCAAACAATGCCAAATAATGGAATTAAAAAGGTAACAGTCAACGCAGAGGTTGGGCCAATGTCATCAATCAAACGGAAAAACAGGATATATGCCACCGCAGTACATAGCACACCGAGTGCCACCACACCAAGCATCACCTCATTACTTGGAATTTCTCTGGCAGGAATAACAAAAATAAGTGGTAGAACCATAATACTTGCCGCCCACATACTGCCATGGGCATTATCAAAAGCAGATAACTTAGGTGCATGTTTTGTGTAATGAGATGCAATGGCATAGCTGAGCGAGGCACACAATGCAGCTACAATTGCTGTGATTGCTTGCGTGTCGATAATCAGGCTATTTTGCCCTACTAAAATGGCTACGCCCGTTAAACCTAATAGCAAGCCAAGTAACATACTTTTGGTGGGTTTCGTTTTACTCCATACAATACCAACGATGGCACCCCAAATAGGGGTCGTTGAATTTAATATGGATAAGGTTGAGGCATTAATTGTTTGCGCTGCATAGGCAAACAATAAAAAGGGAAGGGCGGAATTAAGTGCGCCAATAATGAAAAAATGCTTTTTGTGGGTCGTGAAAGCGAGTTGCTTTCGTAAGTACATCGCAAAAATAAACAGTGTAATTGCAGCAAAGCCAACTCTTAACTCAATTAATACTGCAGGGCCTAAGCTATTCGCTGCCATGCGCATAAATAAGAAGGAAGCGCCCCAAATAGCAGCAAGGATGAATAAGCGTAATAAACTTGGCAATGACATGGTTTTTACATTCTTGAATTATAAAACCTGAGCATAACAAATTTCTGCTCTAATACTCGCCATTTTCGGACTATTAATCGGTTGATTCAGGTAGTTTCTTTTCGAAATCAGACTTAACGATTTCTAAAGCTGCTAATACATCTTCGGCGGGGACATCGTTTTGCTCTAATAGCATAATAAGGTCAACAGCAATTTTAATATAGTTAGGCGCACCTTCTAACTCACTGCTCATTTTTGCAATTCCTTTTTCTTAGCGACTTGGCTGATCGCTACATCAATAGCTGTTTGCACTTGTTGCTCCATTCTAATACGTTCTTTTTGCGGTAAATAAAATTCCATATCGACATCGTAGCGAATGTAACGAGCAGGCAGTTGATTTAATACTGTGCAGCATAAATCTGCCATAACATCATCACTATAGGTCGCTTCTAAGTTACGTTTTGAGATGTCTTCGACAACCAATTTTTCATAGTAATTATGAATGTCGTCATGCAATTTCATACAAAGTTAGCCTTATTTAAAAGTCACTTTCAGTGTATACCAAGCTTTAAAATAAATCGACAGCTGCCCTATAAAGCTGGCTATGAACTTCAACCAAACGGCTTACATTTCGTTGGTAGCCACCGCCCATGGCTGAAAACACTGGGATTTTTGCTTCCTTGGCTTGGTTTAATACAAAATGGTCACGCTGATACACGCCGTCTAAACTCACTTGAAAGTGTCCTAATTCGTCATCTGTTGCGATGTCTGCGCCGGCGTTATACAAAATGATATCTGGCTGGTGGAGTCTAATTGTTAAGGCTAAAGCTTGTTTGACTGTCTCTAGGTATTCAGTATCTGTAGTGCCATGCTCTAACGCAAAATCGTAGTTTGATTGCTGTTTAATACGCGGGAAGTTTTGCTGACAATGAATTGAGCAGCTAATGATTTGAGGATGTGCTTGTGTAACTTCGGCTGTGCCATCCCCTTGGTGGACGTCACAGTCAAAAATTAATACGGTGTCGGCTTGCTCTGAATCAATTAAGTGTGCTGCGGCTATTGCCAAGTCATTGAAAATACAAAAACCACTACCATAGCTCGTAAAAGCATGATGATAACCACCACTTAGATTAAAAGCAGCACCCTGTTGCAAAGCAAACTCAGCGCCTTGAATACTTGCGCCAACAGAGTAAAGTGTTCGCTCAACCAACTCAGTGGACCAAGGAAAGCCCATTTTTTTAATTGCTTTGCTATCAAGGCTACCAGTTAAAAAAGCGTCGACATACTCGGGGTTATGGCACAGAGCAAGCTGCGCTCTAGTGGCTTGTTGTGGGGTAATAAAATGCTGCTCATCAATAAAGTTGCTAACAAGCTGTTTTAACATGCGGTATTTATCAATGGGAAAGCGGTGACGCTCGGGTAAAGTTAACGCTGAATAACTTGGATGATAGTAAAACATTATCTCAGCTGTTGCTTTTCGACTTGCTGAATTTTGTCTTCAGTGGCTGAAATAGCCTTTCGACAACGGCCAAGTCTTGCATGTAAAGCTAATATTTCTTTATTAATTTCGGTTGCTTGCTGTGCATTTGCAGCGTCGAGCTTAAGCTTTCGCTCTTCGATCATCAAAACTAAGCGGCGTTCAAACTCATGGGTTTGTTTTAGTTCGTCATACAGCTCATGGGATGACTGCATGATTTTTTTTACTGCTTGCTTATAAACTTGTGGCTTAGCTTTCGGCTTAAAGCTGTATTTATTTTCTTTAGCCCATACTGGGGTTGATTTGATTACATTGAATACCGCTTCGACTTGAATGGCAATACGCTCAAGCGCATATTGATAAGCATGGCGATGCTCAGCTGGCGGCAGGCTGTTAAGCTCATCTTCGATTTCGGTTACATAGTCAGCCAGCATCATACTTTTCGTACTAAACACGGCTTTATCAAACAAACTTGGCTGGGCTTGCATATAGCGATTTTTAGCAAATAAATTACCCTTATCAAATTGTGTGGCTAATTGTTTGAGCCTTTCAATTTGTGAACGTAGTTTATCAAAAGCAGTCGATTGCATTTATAAATAAGCCTCATAGATTAACTTTAATGCTAACACTATAACCACAGTGTTAAACACTGGGCGGATCATTTTACTACCAAACTTTATTGCAGAATGTGCTCCTAACCATGCTCCAAGCATCAAGAAAAAACCCATTGTGATACCAAGTAGAAAGTTTACATGGCCAAGTGCAACGAAAGTGATCAATGAAATAAAGTTTGAAACAAAATTCATTGAGCGGGCAAGACCACAGTTAAGCAATAAGCTCATTTTATATAAAAGGCTATTTGATGCGGTCCAAAATGTGCCAGTGCCGGGGCCTGCTAAACCATCAAAAAAACCAAGTCCAAGCCCTTGCAGCCACTGTTTAACTTTAGTTTTACTATCAAGCTCTGGTAACTCGTTATGCTCAGTTCTACTTAAACTGCCAAATAAGCTGTAACAAGCGACTAAAATAATCACCACCGGTAGTAATTTATTTAAAAATTCAATACTTAAGTAATCTACCACTAAAGTACCTACGAGCGCCCCAATGGCTGTTGCTAAAATGGACGCAGCCCAAAACCGTGGGTTGAACAACTTTTTACGAAAATACGTTACGCTGGCTGTCAATGAACCAAAACTTGCTGCAAGTTTATTGGTACCTAATGTGAGGTGAGGCGGCAAACCTGCGGTTAATAGTGCAGGTACCGTTAACATGCCACCGCCGCCTGCAATTGCGTCAATAAAGCCGGCTGCTAGTGCAACTGCACATAATAGTGCCCAGGTTGTTGGGTCTAAAGCTAATTCAAACATTAATAATCAATTTGTCTTTTAAAAGGTGGCAAGGTATCGAGCATGGCTTTGCCATATCGCTTGGTCACTAGTCGGCGATCAAGGATAGTAATGCGACCCTGATCATTTTCTTTGCGCAGCAGTCTACCACAGCTTTGTACTAATTTCTTTGCCGCATCAGGTACGGTTATCGAAAGAAACGGGTTGCCACCTTTACTTTGCACAAACTCGGCCTGCGCTTCTTCTATTGGTGAGGTAGGCACCGCAAATGGAATTTTTGTAATTACTAGGTTTTCTAAGTATTTACCTGGTAAATCAAGACCCTCAGATAAACTTTGAGTGCCAAATAAATAGCTAGCACGGCCTAAATCCACATTGGCTTTATGCTTTTTAAGCAGGGCTTCACGAGACATTTCTCCTTGCACTAAGACCTCAATTCCTTTGTTACGTAATGCTTTAACAACATGATCCATCTGCCAATAAGAGGCAAATAACACTAAATTTGCTTTTTTATCATCAAGGAATTTGGGCAATTGCTCAGCTAAGTGATCACTAAACGCTTTATCGGTTGGCTCAATATGACTTGCAGGAATATGCAGCGTCGCTTGTTTAGGGTAATCAAATGGAGAAGGGACTTTTATGTATTTTACGCCTTCTTCTTTGGCAAGACCGCATTCATAAGCAAAGTGATCAAATGAACCCAATGCAGTTAAGGTGGCTGAACAAAGCACGGCACCTGCACATTGATTCCATAATTTATCTTTAAGATAATAGCCAACTTCAATAGGGCAATCACTAAGTAAATGGTCGTGATGGTTCTTATATTCTAAGCGTTTGATCCAGCGCGCATGGGGAATTCCTTCGCCTTTTGTGGCGTAACTAAACCAAAGCTTGTTTAATAACTCTAGACGATTAATGTACTGGCCACTTTCAGCCAGGATTGGATCGGCCACATAAGGTTTTATATCGCCATCACTTACGTCTTGCACTAAGGTATCGTGCATCTTGTTGAGTGCTCTTAGGGCATCAAGGGTGGCATCGCTAATATCTTTTGCTTTGGCATGTAAAGATGCTGGGATTTCACCATGTTCAAAACGATAGGTGTCATCACTGTTATAATTAAAGTCTGCGTTATCAAGAATATCACGCACTACTTTTAAGTTTTTACCGGCATCATTGATACTGTCACTGAGCTTAAAATTTTGCCCAATCGCTTTTTGACCTACGAGCACATTGGCCATTTTGCCGGCAAATTTAACCAGCTTGTCGAGCCAGTCTATGGTGCCTTTAATGGTTGCTGCGGCAGAAGAGAAGTCGCGGGTGATGTGCGCTAAATGGTGTGCTTCATCGATAACATAAATCGTATCGTCAGGTTCAGGTAGAATCTTACCGCCACCCAAATCAAGATCAGCCAGTAATAGAGAATGGTTGATCACTAGCACATCCATTTGCATCAGACGCTGACGTGCCATATGAAAAGGGCAGAGCTGATGAGCGTGCATTTGTCGTTGGCATGAATGCTTATCACAAGCAATTAAATTCCACACTTTATCAGGAATTGTATCAGCCCAGCTATCGCGGTCGCCTTGCCATTGCTTTTTTGAATAAGCATCATAAAGTTGCTTTAAGCATTTGGTTTCCATATCTGAAAGGGGCGATGATAGGGTCGGCATAAACTCCATTTGCGTTTGACTGTCGCCATTGACGGCGGCACTCAGTTTTTGTGCACAGATATAACGCTGTCGACCTTTCACTAAATCAAACTTGATGTCGAGGCCAGAGTGCTCTTTAAAAAAAGGCAGCTCCTTACTAATTAACTGCTCTTGTAGAGCAACGGTTGCCGTCGAAATCACTAATTTCTTTTTCTTGGCCATCGCTAAAGGCAATGCCCCTAGACAATACGCTAGCGACTTACCGGTCCCGGTGCCTGCTTCAATAACACAAATTCGTTGGCTCTTGTGATATTCGCCAGCTAGAGTTTTTGCTATTTCGGCAACTAAATAGTTTTGACTGCTTCGAGGGCGATAATCGGTGAGGTTATCAGCAACATGCTTATGAATTTGCCGAATTGTTTTTTTTAAAGAGTCAGAAAGCATGCCCAGAAAACCTAAAGTATGTATATAATTACAGTAATGAATTTTAGAGATTTAACTGGGCAACTACAAGCGACTTGTTACTTTAATTAGTTAATCAACTTAGCTTTGCTTAACTGATATGCCTAAATTATATTAAAAAGGTTTAATTACATGCAGTTAGCCTCCGGCTTTATTCTCTCCACGCAATGCTACGATAGTGCTAAGGGTATTTCGATTGTGGTGTGGATTTTATCTAAGCAAGGGCCAGTTAAATTAATAAGCACGCCACAAAAAGCAGTGTTCTTTATTAATAAATCACAAATAGACGCTGCGAATAGAGTGTTTTCAGAGCATGGTATTTTTTGTGAAATGAAACCTGTGGCACTGAAGAGCTTTATGCAGGAACAAGTTGTTTCTTGTTATTTTTCTTCTTTAAAGCACTATTACAATGCTGCGAAACGACTCAAAGCACAGCATATAAAAGTATATGAAGATGATATTCGTCCTATAGATAGATTTTTAATGGAACGTTTCATTAAAGGGGCAGTTTGGGCTCAAGGAAGACAAATAAAAAGCCACCCATATCCTGTTTTAACGGATACTAAGTTCAAAAAAAATAGCGACTTTACACCGCACTTTTCAAGTTTGTCACTCGATATAGAATGTAATGGTGAAGGAGTGCTATTTTCAATAGGTCTAGTTGGGGCAAATATAGATACCGTATTGATGATAGGCCAGCCACAAGATACCAGTGAACTTGAATTTAATCTTCATTGGTGTGTGGATGAAATTGATTTACTCAATCAGCTTTGTATACATATTGAAACTGTCGACCCTGATGTGATTATTGGCTGGAATGTGATTGAGTTTGACTTCAGCGTGTTACATGCCCGTGCTGAAGCACTCGGTGTCGAATTGCCGCTTGGCCGCAATAAAGAAAAAATGCAGCTACGGCAAGGTAATTTTACCCGTATTACAATACCAGGACGCGTAGTTGTTGATGGTATTGATACCTTAAAAAACGCTACTTATCATTACGATAGTTTTAGTCTTGCCAATGTAGCGAGTATTGAGCTTGGCGAAGAGAAGCTAATAAATACAGATAATCGTCTTGAAGAAATTATTCGCCAGTTTAATGAAGACAAACTGTCTCTTGCTAACTACAACAGGCAAGATTGTATTTTAGTGATGAGGCTCTTTGAGAAACTTAAGTTACTTGATTTTGCAGTTGTAAGAAGCCAGCTTACAGGGCTTGAATTAGAACGAATGGGCGGCTCAGTTGCAGCCTTCACTAACCTTTATCTGCCGTTACTGCATAGAAGTGGCTATGTAGCCCCTAATTTAGGCGATCATGGCTTAAGTTTTGATAGCCCTGGTGGTTATGTCATGTCATCGCAGCCTGGCCTATATAAGAATATTTTGGTGCTTGATTACAAAAGTCTCTATCCGTCAATAATGCGAACATTTTGCATAGACCCTCTCGGTCTTATTGAAGGTTTAAAAAGTCCAGATAATGCAATCGAAGGATTTAATCAGGCGCACTTTTCACGCACTGCGCATCATTTACCTGAGCTTATTCGTGAGCTGTCAGTGACCAGACAAATAGCAAAAGACAAAAAACAACCTATGCTCTCTCAAGCAATCAAAATCATCATGAATAGTTTATATGGTGTACTTGGCTCGAAAGGTTGTCGCTTTTATGACCCGCGATTGTCGAGTTCAATTACTTTGCGCGGCCATGAAATTATGCAAACAACCAAGCAATGGATTGAAGAGTGGGGTTATGAAGTCATTTATGGTGATACAGATTCGACTTTTGTTAAGCTTGATGATGATCTAAATTCACTAAACTGTAATGAAATTGGTACGGTACTGGCAAGAAAAATTAACAAACGCTGGCAGCGTGTATTACAGCAAGATTATAGAATAGACAGTTTCTTAGAGATCGAGTACGAAACCCATTATAGCCCATTTTTTATGCCCACAATTAGAGGAAAAACAACAGGGTCTAAAAAGCGCTATGTAGGAAAAGTCGAAAAAGATGGCACCTCAAAATTAGTCTTCAAAGGTATGGAAACCGTTAGGAGTGATTGGACAGAGCTTGCCCACAAGTTTCAAATAGAATTATTTGAGATTTTATTCTCCGAAAATTACAGTCAAGAATTAATAATACAAGCCTTTGATAGGTACGTTAAAAAACTCTATGCGGGAGAGTTTGACTCATTACTCGTGTATCGCAAACGATTAGGCCGGCACCTAGCTGATTATCAAAAAAACATCCCTCCTCATGCAAAAGCAGCTAAGCAGTATTTAGCTGAAAACCCACATTTTGCATTTCAGCGTGGTCAAATAATTGAATATGTTTATACAACTCAGGGTGTCGAGTACTACATGGGTAAACATAATTATGACTATTTAGTTTATGTCAATAAGCAGTTATTACCAATTGTGAGGGTAATTGTTAATGATTTAGTTTGTAACAATCCCTTTCAGCCCAATGGTCAGATAATTCTCATTTGATATTCTTTTTGTATCTCCTTCCTTAACCTCATGTTTATGTTGTAGTTGTTTCAGTTTAACAAATTCTTTTTTGTTAATTTTTGGGTTTTTGTTGTATTTTTTGTTGTGTTTTTATTAATAAAACTCTGGAAATTTATTTTGATTTGTTTATTATTTGTTGGCCGCAGTACAGTTGTGGTAACAAATAATAAACAAGCTTATGCTAAAAAAAGCCACACTATGTGGCCCAGGGAGAATCAAATGTTAAATAATAAAGTTTCTAAGGCTGTTCGCTTAGCGATTGCTTTTAGTGCTGCATCGACAGCTGCATTTTCTGCATCATCTGTTGCTGCTGATGAAAATGAGGTTGAAAAGGTTGAGCGAATTGAAGTTACTGGCTCACGTATCAAAAGAACAGACCTTGAGGGCGCTAGCCCAGTTGAAGTGATTACAACAGCTCAATTTGAAGAGCAGGGGCGTATCTCAGTTGCGGATGCTCTACGCAGTGTAACTTCTAACAGCTTCGGCTCATTTGTTCCAAGCTCAGGCTCTTCAGCTCAGTCGCAATCAACAGTTAGTCTATTAGGTGCTGGTAGTGATCGTACTCTTGTACTTGTTGATGGTAAACGTGTTGCCGGTTCACCTTCTCTAGGTGGTTCAGCAGCTAACTTGAGCTCGATTCCAATGGCTGCAGTTGAACGCATCGAAATTCTAAAAGATGGTGCTTCTGCTATTTATGGTTCAGACGCAATTGCGGGTGTTATCAACATCATTCTTAAAAAAGACTTTGAAGGTGCATCTTTTGATGTTCAATTCGGTCGTCCATCAAATGAAGGTGCCGATACTAAACAAATGTCAGTTTCGTTTGGTGTAAGCTCTGAAAAGGGTAACATTACATTTGTCTATGACCATCAAGAGCAAGGCGCAATATTCGATAAAGATCGTGAGTATACAGCTGCTTCTTGGGAAGATACTAATGGTGATGGCCTAGTTTCAATTTATGATGAAACAGTTGGTGTAAGTTATTATGGCGCAACTATTTTAGGCCCTGACGGCTTTGTTGCTTCAGCGAAATGTGATGAGTTAGCAAGTTCTGTACCTGGTTTTGTTGGGGTATTAGACCAAGGCTCACTTCTTGGTGGTGTTGGTGGCGGTGAGGTGTGTGGCTATGCATACGCTAATGTGTCAGCTAACATGGCCTCGACTAACAAAGACTCAATTATGGTTAGCTCAAACTATAATATAACGGACGATATTGAGTTATATGCGCGTGCTATGCTTAGCCGAAATGACTCATTTGGTCGTTACGCTCCGCCTGCAGCTAAATGGAATAATATGGCTGCTGGAAATGAGCACAATCCATATGATGAAGAAGTAACTGGCTACTTCCGCTGGTACGGTATCGGTAATCGCGATGGTCTTGTTACAGATTACCAGCAAGACTATATGATTGGTTTAAAAGGTATCGCAGGTGACTCAATAGATTGGGAATTCGCATATCATAAAGCTAAATTAGACTACCGTTCAGTAGGTCGTTACTACTTGAGCTATTCAGGTTTAGCTTACAATGAGAAATATGGCATTGATTTAGGTTCTGAAGAAGGTATTAATAATCTTCGTTCAACAACTTATACAGAAAACCAAAACGAAATGGATCATTACTTCTTTGGTGTTGGTTTTGCTTTAGGTGAATTAGCAGGCGGTGAGATCCAGCACTACTTTGGTGGTGAGTATTTCGATCAACAGTTTGATTCGCAGTATGATGCACAATCTGAAGCTGGTCTTATAGGTGGTTCAGCAGGTAACTCAGCAATGGGTGAGCGTGACACAACAGCTTTCTTCTATGAAATTTCAATGCCATTCACTGATAATTTAATCGTTAGCGCAGCTTTGCGTCGCGATGACTACAGCGATTTTGGTTCAGTAACTAATCCAAGCGTTAAGTTAGAGTATCGCCCAACAGATGACATCTTATTACGTGCTTCATATTCAGAAGGTTTCCGCGCTCCATCTCTTGATGAATTGCTAGCAGCAACTTCGTTTAGTGCAACAAGTGCTACAGATTATGTAGCTTGTGAAGCTCAAGGAATTTCTGCCTCAGAATGTAAATCTCGTCAGTTTGATAACTTAATTCAAAGTAATGACGAGTTAGGTCCTGAAGAATCAGAATATATCAATGCGGGTATTGTTTATTCAGGTATTGAGAACTTTGCAGTAAAGCTAGATTACTTCTCTTTAGAGGTTGAAAACGTAATCTCATCTATTACTGTACAGTCTTTAATTAATGCTGAAGTTGGGGGTCAACTTGATGACCTGATGGCTAAATACCCAGGTGTTAAGTTAGAGCGTGACGAAAATGGTGCTGTTTTAGGTGACGTGATTACACGTTCTGAAAATGGCGCATATATGTCTAGAAAAGGTTTAGACTTAAATTTAGAGTATAAACTTGAAACAGGTTTTGGTGACTTTACCTTCGGAAATACAACAACTTACTTGCTTGAATCTGCTGGGGATGTTTACTTTTCAGGACCTTCTCAAGACTTCATAGGTATGCCAGGTACACCTGATTGGCGCTCGCAGTTTAACATTAATTATTCGATGGATAACTTATCTGTTGCATGGACAACTGACCTGATTTCATCGGTATATGAAGATCAGTATCTTGACCTAGGTGACGGTAACCCTGAAAACTTCCGTTACAAAGGTGAGAATCACGATCCAACATATGTAACACATAATATCAATATTAAGTATTACACAGAATCATTTGGCACATTTACTTTAGGCGCACGTAATTTGTTCGACAAAGGTGTTGTTAAAGATGATGACGGGTTTTGGAATGACGATACTTTATATTATGCAGGTCATATTGGTCGTGAAGTATTTGCTGGTTATAGCATAAGCTTCTAATACTAATCACTTTAAATTTTAAGCCCCGTTAGGGGCTTTTTAAGTACCCTGAGGCCTTTATTAGTAAGTTTATAAAATGACCATATATAAAAAATTACAGCTAAAGTTGGGTGAATAATGAGTAGTCATTGGTCCGAGTATTGGAGCGGAGGTCACTTAACGTCTTTCGGGAGTGGGTTTAAAAAGAATTATGAAGGTGAGTTAAAGGAATTTTGGGAGGCTACAGCTAAAAAATTTGGAGAAAACTCAACTGTTCTTGATGTCGGTACTGGAAATGGCGCTTTGATAGAACTGATTCAAAATAATAATCAGTTTAATTGTTATGGAATAGACAAAGCTGAGATGCACAAAGGTGTCACCCAAAGCATTAATGGTACCTTTTTAGCTAAGACTTCGGTCGAGTGCTTACCATTCAATGATAATGTATTTTCCAATGTAATAGCGCAATTTTCATTAGAGTATAGTCAAGTTAGTCAAAGTATTGATGAAATCTATCGTGTACTTTCAAGTGGTGGATCTTTCACATTTGTTTGTCATCATCCAGAGTCTATAATTGTTAAACCAAACAAAAAAATTTTAAAGGCCGCAAACTTCATTAAAAGTGATATTGAAAATCACTTGATAAGGCTCGTCAAATCGGTTCGTTCTTCTAATCTTTTACTATCAAAGCAAATTGTTGAAGAGATTGAAGCTAAGGTAATCACTCATTTTAAGTATGAGCAAGAAGCGTTGAAAGGTACAAACCTTCCAGCTTTTATAGAATTCTTACTTCAAAATATACACGGGAATTTAGACTTTGAAGAAGCTTATCGTTTATTTATGGAAGAACTTGATTTGTTAATTAAAAGACTTTCTGAGTTAGTTGCAGCTGCTAAAAACACAAAAAATATTTTAGAACAATTAAAAGCTTTAAGTATTGAAGTGGAGGGTGGTCAGCTTCTTGGTTATGAAAGTTGCAACATTCTCGCTACTTATATTCATGGAAGTAAATGTAATTCATGATAATCCTTAAAGACAAAATAAACAGCGTGTTTAGAAAATCAATGTTACTTTTCTAGTTCAGTGTATTCTTTTTTTGTATAATTATTTTATTCTAAAAAGTGAAATTAATAATTTGGGTTGGTTGTGTTTTTTGCATCTTTTTTTTCAGTTTCATTGGTTTTTAAGTGGTTATTGTGCTGCTTTTTGCAATTGTCAAAAACATTAAAGTTACAAGTTTTTTGGATTGTTTTTTAAATGTGAACTTTATAAAATTTCTTTATAAACAAAGGTTAAAAAAAAGTTGACCAAAAGTTCTGCCTGCTATTAGTATTTGTTACCTCTAAAGGGTTATTTGTGGCCCATTAGAGTTAAAAATAAATTAATAAAGTCATAACATGAATATGACCAGGGAGAATCAAATGTTAAATAATCAAGTTTCGAAAGCAGTTCGCTTAGCGATTGCTTTTGGTGCAGCTTCAGCCGCTTCATTTTCAGCAAGCACGATTGCTGCTGAAGAAGGCGCTGAAAAAGTAGAACGTATTCAAGTAACTGGCTCACGTATTAAAAGAACCGATTTAGAAAGTGCGAGCCCTGTTTTAGTAATTGGCCGTGAAGATCTTGCAGCAACCGGTGAATTAAGCATTGGTGATATTCTTCAACAAATTCCTGCAGCTGGTGCTGCGTTAAACACAGCGTTCAATAACGGTGGTAATGGTGCTACCAATATGGACCTTAGAAATTTAGGTGCACAACGTTTATTAGTATTAGTTAACGGCAAGCGCTGGGTTTCTTCTTTAGGCTCAACTGTTGACTTAAACTCAATCCCTGCTGCCTCAATAGAGCGTGTTGAGGTAGTTAAAGATGGTGCTTCAGCTATTTACGGCTCAGATGCAATTGCTGGTGTTGTAAATATCATCACGCGCCGTGATTTCGATGGTGTTGAGCTATCTCTTTATGGCGGTGAAAATATGAAGTACAACGATGGTCGTCAGTACTCTGCTGATTTGACTGTTGGTACTACTTCTGAACGTGGTGGTTTAATGCTAAATCTAAGCCACGTAACTCAACAAGAAATCTGGGCAGGTGACCGTGACATTTCTTCTATGGGTAACAGCTCTACTACAGAAAAAGGCCGCCTTCGCCTGAACTCTAACTCTATTAGCTCTGATCTTCGTAATCAATTAATTGCACAAGGTTACACTGAGAACAATGCTGGTGAATCAAATGCAGGTTTTGATCTAGTACCTAATGGTGCCGGTTCATCTGTTGGTCTTGATTCATTCCGTGATCGTGACGGTGATGTATACAACTACGCTCCAGAAAACTATTTAGTTACACCGCAAGAGCGTAATAGTTTCTACGTTCAAGCTTTCTATGACATCAGCGACGATGTTCGCTTTGTTTCAGATTTCATGATGACTAATCGTGAATCATCTCAATTACTTGCGGCAATGCCTTTGACTATAGGTGCATCTTTTGGTGCAGCTGCCAGCCGTGTTGATATTCATGAAAACAACATTTATAACCCATTTGGTGAAACACTTTATGGTGATGCTGCGCGCTCTGGTGTAGAAGGTTATGTCCCGTTTGCTGGTCAACGTCGTTTTGTTGAAGCTGGTAACCGTATTTATCGTCAAAATGATACTACATACCGTGCAATGGTCGGTCTTGAAGGTGGTATCGGCGACACTTCTTGGGTTTGGGATGCATCTTACATCTATGGTAAGAATAGCCAAGATGTATATACTACAGGTCTATTAAACCTGACTCGTATCAACCAAGCTTTAGGCGATAACTGTAATGCTGCGACTTCTTGTGTGCCTCTAAATCTATTTGGCGGAGCAGGTTCACTAACTCAAGAAATGATCGATTATGTTACTTTTGATAGTGTTTCTCGTGAAGGTCTTGAACTGAAAGATTACACATTAAACTTTGCAGGCGATGCTTTTGAGCTTCCAGCTGGTGTTGTTGGTATGGCTGTTGGTTTTGAGCGCCGTGAAGAATCTGGCTATGACACTCCAGATCCATTAACACAAAGCGGTGAAACTTCAGGTAACCAACGTGATGCAACTTCTGGTGGCTTCCGTCTTGATGAAGCATATGTGGAGCTTTCAATTCCTGTAATCGATGGCTTATCAATTTCTCCTGCAATTCGTTTCTCAGACCATAGTGCATACGGTAGCAACTCAACAGCTAAAGTTGGTGTTGAATATCGTCCTATCGATGATCTATTGTTACGCGGTACATGGGCTGAAGGTTATCGTGCTCCATCTATCTCTGATTTATACGCTGGTAACTCGGATTCATATCCTACACTTACTGACCCGTGTAACTCAGTAGATGGGTCTACTCCTGATTTACCTGGCTGTGCTGGTGTACCAAATGGTTACGCCCAAGCTAATACTCAAATCCGTATCACGAATGTTTCTTCACCGGATCTAAAACCGGAAGAATCAGAGTCTAAAACATTCGGTTTTGTTTATAACCCAAGCGCAATTGAAGGTTTAGAGTTTACTGTTGATTATTATGACATCGAAGTAACTAACTCTATCGGTCGATATGGTGCTTCACGTATTCTTAATGAATGTGCTACAGGTGATAATGAAGCATCTTGTGACTACATCGACCGTGATGCTAATGGTAACGTAACTGACTTACGTAACTTCCTGCAAAACTCTGGTACTTACAATGTTGAAGGTATCGATTTCTATACTGCGTATAAATTCGAAACTGAATATGGTAGTTTCCGTACTTCATTAGACGTTTCTTACGTAATGACAAATGAGTTTGATGGTGAAGACCAAGTTGGTATCCAATATGGTGATGCTGGTTACCCAGAGTATAAAGGTACTTTCGCACTTGATTGGGCACTAGGTGACTTTGATGCTCATTGGCAAACTCGCTATGTAGATCGTATGCAAAACTACTATGACGTTTTAGGCTACACACCTTTCTACCCAGGTATGGCGGCAGAAATCGGTTCATACACAGTACACGATGTTTCAGTAGGTTACTCGATGGATGCGTATAATACTAAGTTTACTCTAGGTATTGAAAACTTATTTGCAAAAGAGCCATCTCCTGAGTACCTAAATAATGACTTAGCTATCTCAACTAACAACTTCTCTGTAACAGAGTATGACGTTAACATGGATCGCTTTGTTTATTTACGTGCAACATTCAAGTTCTAATTTAGTAACTTAAATGATTTAAAAGCCGCTCTTAGAGTGGCTTTTTTTTACTTTTTAAATACCAGTATGATGAATTTTTAAATGGTTGTTTCATTTGCTCACCACATAAATCTTATGAGGTTTTTTCCTTCCTATCCATGTGGTTGCTTTCTTGACTGTTGCTCTCTTGATTTTAGGAGTATGTAAGTTTTTATAACTCGAAAGTCACTTGAAATAATCATACTGACAAAAGCTCATTTATCAGTAGATTTAAAAAACCACATTGCTGTTAACCCCTTTTCTTTTTGTTTACAATTTACGGTTTTTTGCAACCACTTTTAAGTTTGTAATTGCCTTTTCTGGGTTTAAACAATTTGGTAATTATTTTTTAATTTTTTTAATGCGATAAAGTCTTTTTTGTTAATTCTTCACATGAATAGTAAATCTAAAAATTTTATTTTATATCTATAAAAAAACCATTTTCACCTGCTTTTTATGCTTTTAATTTTATTTGTTAATGAGTGGTTTTAAATTATGTAAACTTATTATCTCTAATTGTGGGATGTTGTTTGTTTAAAAAATTTACATTGAAAATAATGAGTTAAAAAGCTGTTGACCAAAAACTCTCCATACTATTAGTATTTAATTCCCTTAAAGGGTACTAGTACCTTTTATGGGTTTAAATAAATTAATAGAGTCATAACATGGATATGACCAGGGAGATTCAAATGTTAAATAATAAAGTTTCAAAAGCAGTGCGTTTAGCAATTGCTTTTGGCGCAGCATCAACGTCAGCATTTTCAGTTTCTGCAGTGGCTGCAGATGAAGGTGCAGAAAAAGTAGAGCGTATCGAAGTAACGGGGTCACGTATTCGCTCTACTGACCTTGAAACAGCACAACCAATCCAAACAATAAGTCGTGAAGATATTGCTAATCAAGGTTTCACATCTGTTATTGATTTGATTGAAAATATGTCTGCAGCTGGTTCACCGCCAATCAGTCGTTCTGAGCCATTAGTGTCTGGTGAGAATGTGGGTGGTAACTACGTCAACCTTCGTAACTTAGGCGCCAGCCGTACTTTAGTTTTAATCAATGGTAAGCGTTTGGGTATTACTACCTCTGGTTATCAAGATATCTCGGCTATTCCAATGGGAATGGTTGAACGTATTGATGTGTTAAAAGATGGCGCGTCTGCAATGTACGGTTCAGATGCAATGGCTGGTGTTGTTAATATTATCACTCGTAAAAACTATGAAGGTCTTGAGTTCACAGTATACGGCGGTGGCTATGACGATGGTGATGGTGAGAAGAAAAACATTAGTATGGTCACTGGCTTTTCGGGAGAAAAGGGTTCAATTACTTTAGGTGCTGAGTGGCGTGATGAAAGTGATGTATGGGCGAGAGACCGTTCTTTCTCAGAAGTATCATATCCAGGTTATGATATTCCAAATAACCGTACTTTAGTGGGTCAATATGGTCGTTTTTATTATAATGATCAATGGTGGGTTGCTAAGCGCCCAGGCAATGCTTCATCTTTTGACGATTTTGAACCGCAAACTTATGAAAATGGTTCAAGTAATTCAATTGACCAAATGCATTTAGAAACGCCTTTAAGTGCACGCTCTCTTTATATCAGCTCTAACTACGATATTACTGATAGTGTTAGTTTTACAAGTGATATCGGATATAGTGAACGTGAAGCGTTACGTCAGGTAGCAGGTTATCCATATCAATCAGCGTCAGATGGCTTTGTGTTAAGTGGTGATAGCTATTTTAACCCAGTTGGCGAAGATGTTTCATTTACTCGTCGTGGTTGGGAAGTTCCACGTACAACTGAAAGTAATCAAGATACTTTACGTTTTACTGCCGCATTAGAAGGCTCTTTCGAGTTAGCTAATCGTTATTTTGACTGGGATGTTGGTGGTGTTTACAGCAAGAGCACAACTGTTCAAGTAGACAACGGTAACTTCTATAAGCCTGCTATTGAAGCCGCTACTGGCCCTTCATTTTTAAACGCATCGGGAGAAGTTCAGTGTGGTACTGAAGATGATCCAATTTCATCAGCTGAGTGTGTTGCGTGGAATCCTTTAGCAGGCTTCGGTGCAGGGCCTGTTGAAAACTCGCTAGCAGATCCTGATGTACAAGACTTCTTGTATCCTACACTGCATTATCGTGGTGAAACTCAAACAACAATGTACTTTGCTAACATAAGTGGTTTACTTGCAGAGTTACCTGCAGGTTCATTAACTTTCGCTGTTGGTACTGAGTATCGTAAAGAGTCGGGTGAGTATAATCCTGATGCACTAGCGCAACTCGGTCAAAGTACTACTCTTGCATCTGGTGCAACGGGTGGCGGTTACGATGTTACTGAAGGTTACGCAGAGTTAAATGTTCCTATTTTATCTGATGTTGTTGGTGCTAAGTCTCTAAACGTTAGTCTTGCGACTCGTTACTCAGATTACAGTACTTTTGGTGATACAACGAACAGTAAAGTAGGCATTGAGTGGCGTCCAACTGATGATTTATTGGTTCGCGGTACTTGGGCTGAAGGCTTCCGAGCTCCAACAATTAGTAACTTGTATGGTGGTGGTTCTCAAACTTTTACAACAGGCTTTATCGATCCATGTGATTCAGTTTATGGTACAGCAGCTGGCTCTGCGCGCTGTTTACAAGATGTACCAGCTGATTACCGTCAGTTACAACAAGGCTTTGTGCCGACGACTGGCCCTGCAGCTCAAACACCAGTGCCATTCAATAGTGGTTCAAATCCACTGTTACAACCAGAAGAGTCTGTCAGTAAAACCGTTGGTTTTGTTTACAACCCAAGTTATGTTGAAAACCTTGATATCATCCTTGATTGGTGGAGTATTAAAATCACTGACACGGTAGTTTCTGACTCACCAAATGAGATCTTAAAAGATTGTTATATTGGCGGTGATGAATCACGATGTGCAATGTTTTCACGTGATCCGAACAACTCAATTGTTAACGATTTAACATATGGTACGCGCAATGCTGGTTTTACTGAAACATCAGGTATTGATCTATCATTAGCATATGCATTTGAAACTGGTTTTGGTGACTTCCGTGCAACTCTAGATAGCACATACTTACTAAAATATGATTCAAAATCGACAAATGATCCAACAACTAAAGTTGAATCAGATGTAGGTCATGGAGATACATTTAGAACACGTGCTAACTTTGGCTTGAATTGGACGTATGGAGATTTCAGTGCAAACTGGGCGATGCGTTATTTCTCTTCAATGCGTGAGGACTGTTATTTTGAAGACCGTTGTAGTGATCCAAACTTCCAACGTGATTGGACTAATGGTGTAGTTGTGCCTAAAAATAAAGTAGGCTCTACTACATTTAACGACCTACAGTTCACTTATAATACGCCATGGGAATCTAAGCTTTCTATTGGTGCTAACAATGTATTTGATAAACGTGGTCCTATTATGTACTCAGGTCCAAGTTCTACTTATTCATATTACGGTGGCTTTGATATTGGTCGTCAATTGTACTTCCGATACTCACAAAGCTTTTAATGTGTAAATAAAAATAAAAACCCACTGACTAAAGTGGGTTTTTTTAGTTTAATTAACTGCTCTTGATTATTTCTTACTTCATACCCATTGGCTTTTGCAATAGTTTTGAGGTGGAAAATATGCGCATGCTATTTTTAAATAAATAACGCAATTTTTATGCGAATGGCGACTGTACGTCTGTATCGAATCATCTATTTGTTAATTTTTATAGTAGCTAGATTTAAACAAAAATTGAGTATTTAAATTTCACTGCTAGAATGTAGCTAGTTATTTACTTTTGCTTGGTTTAGTTCTGAAACGACGATTTCTCTTTTACCTTTATGCTATTACGCTTTTATTCTCTTGTATTGCTTCTGCGACGCAACTCAAAGCGGGTATCGTAAGTTATAATTTTTTTCCTTATCACACCCAAGACGCAAATGGTCAATATACTGGTGTAATTGTTGGTTACAGTAACGAAATAGCGCGTTTAGCTGGTGCCGATTTAGAGTACCGAGTTTACGACAGTCTTGACGAGCTTCTGGACGGACTTAAAGCTGGTGAAATAGACTTTGCGGTTGGATTGAATAAAACCACGCAACGTAAAAAACATTATTTATTTTCAACACCCTTTATGGAAGGTCCTCGAGGAATAGTTGTAAATCAATCTATTGCGAATAGTGCCTTAAAGAACTTTGCTAGTTTACGATGGGTGTGTATCACTGGAAGTTCGCATTGCGAATATTTAGCTGAAAATGGGGCGCTTTATATAAATCGCTTTATAAAACCAGATGATGCGTTTAAAAAAGTAGCCGATGGCTCATTTGATGCTTTTTTAGGTGATTATTCAGTTTTGTCTCATCAGTTAAAAAATCGTGGTAAAGACGGTCTTAAAGTTGTAAGTCCTATCTGGCTTTCTAGTGAAACATTTCATGTCATGTTCAACCAACAGAAGACGGCTTTACGTAATCAAGTTAATTCTTTTTTAGCATCTATCTCTCCAACCACGAAACAATTATGGGAAAGTTCGGCAAGTGAAGAATATTTGGCCGCAAAAGCCTATAGTCAATTCAAGCGTGAATTCAATAAAGTAAGTGTGAAAGGCAACAATAATTATTTACTTACTTTCTCGTTTATTGATGGTTTGTTTCCTATTAATGACACAAATCAAATTGGCGAAGCTACAGGCTATTTAAATGATACCCTTGAGTTACTATCTGAACGAAGTGGGTTCCAGTTTAAATATATCCCTGCTGCAAATTCCAAAGAATTAGAAAGATTATTTTTAGCGAATAAGATCGATCTCATTCCGACGATGACACCAACAAGAATTAATGAAGGTGTTTTGATTGCTTTACCGCCGCACGTAAGCGTAGAAATGGTTTTAATTTCTAAACGTTCGAGTAAAACTCAGCGTATTGGTTATATAGATCTGTTTGCAGATCCAAAAAAGAAGCTGCCAAGTGCTGAGAATTTAGAAACGGTGTCATTTAGCTCAATTGTGACACTTTTTTATGCTTTGAGGAACGACACGATTGATAGTGTTATCTTACCGCAAAGCATTGCGGCATATCAATTGAATCAGTTTTACATAGGCGAATTTTATATCAACCCTAAATACCGATATAATCAGCCGATCTATTTCCTTGTGAATAAAAACTTTACTGAATTAGTCAGTTTACTTGAAAGCCTTTTCAAAACACTAACGAGCAATGACTTCAATCATATTGTCAATCGTCATGGTATTTTTAATATCGAGCGTGGATATGACAAAACCACCGTTAATACGACTGCAATTTTAACCTTAATTCTTATCTGTATTTCGATTATTTATTTTGTTAGCTGGCGGATTACCATAAACCGTGAGATTTCAAAACGAAAAGAGGCTGAGCAAGTTGCGTTAAGTAAATTGAACTTCACTCAAAAGCTCATCGACGATTTACCTACAATGGTAGTGATACAAGATTCTGAGCAAAAAAGGATAATGTGGAACAAAGCCTATAAGGATAATTTTGCTCATTTATGGGACGAAAAAAAACGGTATTTACGTGACGAGTTAGCACAAGTTAGCCAGTTATTGACGCAGAATAAGCAAAGCTTGCACTCTGGAAAAGTTTTTAATCGTCAAATGAACTTTACCAATAAAGTAGGAAAGAAGCTTGAGCTTCTCTACACTAAAAAGCCATATCTTGGAGTTGATGGTCAGTTGGCAGGGATTATGACCGTCATCACTGATTTGACTGAACATCATAACCTTCAAAGGGAAAACCAAGCGGTTCAACAATTATTACAAACGATTACTGATACTATCCCTGGCGGGGTATTTCAGTATGAATATTATGATAATGGTGAAGGGTGTTATACCTATATTAGCAAAGGGGCGCAAAGTTTATTGGGAGTAACATCAAGACAACTCAATAGCCGCGGTATGACCGGATGTATTTCCCCTTGTATTGTTGATGAAGACCGGGTGCAAATAGCTAAAGCCTTTAAGCAAGCAAGTAAGCGCAAAGGCATGATTGATATTGAGTTTAGAATTAATAATCTTGGCCAAAAAGTTTGGTGTCGTTATATTGCCAATGCACAAACAAAAGGCAATGACATACAACAAGGGGTTAGGTGGAATGGTATCTTATTAGATATTAGCTTACTCAAACATCATCAAGTTGAATTAAATAAGGCCAACCAACAGGCGCTTCAAGCTGATTTAGTTAAAAGTCGTTTTATTGCGACGATGAGTCATGAATTAAGGACGCCTTTATCTGGGGTAAATGGTTTTATTGAGCTTTTAAAATCATCACAAGTAGACAGTGAGCAATCTACTTTAATCGAACACATTGAGGTTTCAGTAACTAAACTACAAGGTTTAGTTGATGATATTCTATATTTTGCAGACACTAGTACGGGTAACATCGAAGTAGTGGTTGAGAATGTTGATTTGGAAACTCATTTGTGTCGCATTCTACGAGCACATGAACATCAGGCTAAACAGAAGGGACTTCATTTCAACTTAAATTGGCTGACTGCTGCTTACACATCGACATCGGTTGATATTAATCATTTAATGCATGTTTTATCACACCTACTAAGTAATGCAGTTAAATTCACAAGTCAGGGCTCAATAACTTGTGAGGTAAAGTTTGAGAAACAGTTGTTAAATATCACAATTACAGATACCGGTAAGGGGATGACAACTGAAGAGCTTGCTCAAATCTATAAACCATTTGAGCAAGCCGATAACTCTTTTCAACGCCAATTTGGCGGAACAGGCTTAGGCTTAGCGCTAGTAAAACAGCTGGTTGACGCGATGCAAGGCAGTATCACTTTGTCTAGCACATACGGCAAGGGGACGCATGTTTATTTATCTATCCCATTGCAACATACTAAAAAGCCTCAATTAAGCACCTCATCTGGGTATTGGATTGTTTGTAGTAAAAGTGAAGAGCTGGTCCGGCTGCTTGGAACCATGGCAGTCAAACATACCATACTTGATTGGCCCTTGGAGTTATCTGAACTTAGTCAGACTGAAAATTTAATTATTGATGAGCAATACATGGTTGAGTTACTAGGAGAGCAGTGGCGTGCTAAAAAAGCAGGCATTGCTGCTAAGTATACTATTGTGCCATCAAGCCGAAATACTCAACAAGTAAATGATTGTAATTGTCATTTACTACCTATCGAACCACTTTATCCCGATTCATTACGAGAGCTACTTAATAATATTCATACCACCTTAGATATAATTAGCCCAGATAAAGCGCATTTATATGGCCAGATTTTAATTGCTGAAGATAATAAAACTAATCAATTATTACTTGAAAAACAATGTCAAAAATTAGGTATAAAAGCTGTAATGGTCGAGGATGGATTAGCTGCTTTAAGGGCGCTTGAAGAAGGGGACTTTGATCTACTCTTAACAGATTGCCATATGCCTCACTTAGATGGTTTTAAGTTAGCCGAACAGATCAGGACGATAGAAAAATTCCAGAACTTGCCAATTATCGGTTTTACTGCAGATGACTCTAAAACCTGCTTAAATAAAGCTCTCAGCTCAGGCATGAACAGTGTTTTGTTTAAGCCGTATAAACTTAATGAATTGTATAATCGGCTTGCAGAATTTATTGATCTTAATAAAGACGATGAAAACATTATTACAGATAGTAAGAATGTAAGTTTGCAAGGGATCAAAGATATACAGCATTGGCTTAATGTTTTTGGTAACGAAAGTGATGCAAAAATGTTGGCAGAGGTATTTATAAATAGTTTGCAGGATGATTTGAGTACGTTAGAAGGTCACCTCAATAGTGATGAGTTGGATAAAGTGTCTGCTGCTATTCATAAACTGAAAGGAGCGCTTGTCATGCTTCAATATCCACCTATCTCAAAACTAATTGTAGATACGGAAAAGACGTTTATTGATAATCATGATACTGCCATTGTTATTGATTTAATTACTGAGTTAAAAGACGTCATTGTTCAGATCAGAGCATGGGTATAATAAAAAGTTAGGATAAAGAATTAGAGTCGAATAGATTATTTTATGAATAGGGCATATACTAACTCATGTTTATACATTTTACTTAACTTTAATATTAAAGAGAGCTCTCAATGAAAGAAATCCGATCTTTTGTAAAATCTGCGTCATTATCTGAATTAGAAAAAGCAAAACAGCTAATCGACACAGCTATCGAGAAATATACTCAACAGCAAGAAGCTAAAAAAGAGGTACTCGATTTACTAAAAGAAAAAGGACTTACATTAGAAGATCTACAGGATGTAGTAACAACAGACAAACGCACTAAGGTAAAACCGAAGTACCGCATCGAATTTAATGGCGAAATTGTAGAATGGACAGGCCGTGGTAAACGACCTAAAGCATTCCAAGGTGTCGATTTAACAAAACACCTTGCTTAATTTTTTGCTTTAAAGAATACCAGGGGAAGCGTATGCTTCCCTTTTTTATGTCGATTATAGTCCGATAACATGAAGTACGTACTCAGACCCTACCAACAAGAGGCCGTAGAGCGCACGGTTGCTCACTTTCGACAAACAGATGACGCAGCACTAATTGTGTTACCAACAGGGGCTGGAAAAAGCCTGGTTATTGCTGAACTTGCGCGTATTGCCAAACAAAAAATAATGGTGCTTGCGCATGTTAAAGAATTGGTAGAACAAAACGCCGAGAAGTATATTAGCTTTGGCTTTAAGGCAAGTATTTTTTCTGCGGGATTAAAACAAAAGTCATTAACGGAGCAAGTGACCTTTGCGAGTGTGCAATCATTGGCACGTAATACCGATAAGCTTACCGATGCTTACTCTTTGTTGATCATTGATGAATGTCATCGTGTCAGTGGTGATGAACAAAGTCAGTACGGGCAGGTGATAACGAGTCTAAAAAAACAAAACCCCAATCTTAAAGTACTTGGTTTAACTGCAACACCATTTCGTATGGGAATGGGCTGGGTTTATCATCATCACTATCATGGTTTTGTTAGAGGTGATAAAGACGCACCATTTAAAAAGTGTATTTTTGAGTTACCTCTACGCTATATGATCAAGAACGGCTATTTAACGCCGCCTCATGAAGTCGATGCAGCTATTAGCCATTATGACTTTTCATCACTGCCGAGTGATTCATTTGGTCGTTACAGCATTGAGAATATGAATGCGTTATTAAAAGACAGCACGCGCGCGACAAAAGCCATTATCAAGCAAGTAATAGAGTACAGTGAACAGCGTCATGGTGTGATGATCTTCGCTGCAACCGTGATGCATGCCAAAGAAATTACTGGCTACTTACCTGAGGATAGTACGGCACTTATCACCGGTGATACTGATAATAACGAGCGTGATCGAATTATTAATCAATTTAAAGCCAAAAAAATAAAGTATTTGGTTAATGTATCCGTACTCACGACGGGCTTTGATGCCCCTCACGTTGATTATATTGCGATTTTACGGCCCACCGAATCTGTCAGTTTATATCAACAAATAGTGGGTCGAGGCCTTCGTTTAAGCGAAGGAAAAAAAGACTGCTTAGTTATTGATTATGCTGGTAATGGCTTTGATTTGTTCTACCCAGAGGTAGGGAGTAAAAAAGCGCAAAGTGATAATGAGCCAGTTCAAGTGCTATGCCCTGGCTGTGGATTTGCGAATATTTTTTGGGGTAAAACTGATGGCGAAGGCAAGGTGATTGAGCATTTTGGTAGGCGCTGCCAAGGCTTGCTGGACGATGGTGAAGAGCAAATACAGTGTGATTATCGTTTTCGTTTTAAAGAATGTGAGCAGTGTGGTGAGCAAAATGACATTGCAGCAAGGCAGTGTCAGTCTTGTGGTGCTATTATGGCAGACCCTGATGATAAACTGCGGGAAGCGCTTAATTTAAAAGATGCTTTGGTATTAAGGTGTAGTGGTTTGTCGGCACAGTTGCTCGCAAAAGGTTTACTTAAAATTAGCTACTATGATGAAGATGGAGCTAGTTGTGATGAGGTTTTTAACTTAGCAAATGACACTGGGCGATTTATTTTTAATAAGCAGTTTGGAAAACGAGCAGCACCCGGTTTTACCCCAATAGATTGGCAAAGCGCGGAGCAGGTTGTTAATTTACAACAACAACTACTTGCACCCGATTTTGTGATTGCGCGTAAAAATAAAAAATACGGTTGGAAAGTGGCAGAAAAGCTTTTTGATTATCAGGGCAGTTTTCGTAAGGCGAATCAACTAAGTTGATCCCCTTACGAGATGTAGGAGTGGCTTATTCTTCTTCGGCCATTAAACCCCAGCCATCGCCATATCCATTATGGCCATTAGCGATGCTTTCTAAGTATTGTTCTGTTTGGCTAAGTAAGGTGTGTTCTGGCACCATCTTCACACGGGTAATGACTTCCCACACCCCTGTATCTGGGCACTTGGTTAGTTCTGTTGAAGGGGCAAGCTCATCACTTGTTATCGCTTTAGCAAATTTCTCTGCTTCAGGCTTTTGTTCAAAAAGAATATAGAAATCGATAGTTTGCATACTGGTTAAATCAACACCAGCGTCAGCAATTTCAGCTAATAATTGACCGTTTTCGTCATCAGGGAAGTGCATTTAGTCGCTCGTTCATTATAAATCTAGGTATTATCCGCTATTGTAGCGAAAATAATTGTTTAACGCGTACTAATTTTAACATTTCAATTATGTCAGTGGCTATGGCACTGTGCTAGTATCTTTTTGTACTCATTTTAGATTATGACTCTTCCAAAAAAGTAAGGATATTTTTTGTATACTCGGCATTTCTTTTTTGTCTTTGTGTTTTTCTGCTTTTCATACAGCCAGCACGCGATTAGTGCCTCAACTGTTATTAAAGATTACAAAATTCAGGGGATCAGTGGTGAGCTCGAAAAAAACGTTGAGCTTTATATTAAGCAACTAATTGATGAAAAAACCTCAAAGGCATTAAAGCGTCATGCTAAAAGCCAAGTAGAAATGAGTTTAAAAGCGCTTGGTTATTATAAGCCGACTATCAAAATTAGTTTTGATAACGCACAACAGCTATTAATTGTCGATGTTGAGCGTGGTCCTGTTACTCGAATCGCAGATATCAATGTAACCATTACAGGTGCCGGTAAAGATGACGCCGAATTTATGTCTGCCGTCAACAGCATCAAAATCAAACAAGGTGACTTTTTAAATCACGGCAAATATGAGGCCGCGAGAAAGCGCATCGAAAGCCAACTATTAGACTTAGGTTATTTTGATGCAAAATGGCATGAGCATAAATTGGCGGTATCGCTAAAAAATAATAGCGCAAAGATTATTTTTAATGTCGATACTGGGCCTCGTTATCAGTTTGGTGATATCACTATTGGTACTGAGACCCCGGCTGAAAAATACATTCGCTCGCTGGCTGAATTTAAACAAGGTCAGCCATATAAAGCGACTGACATTTCTGATTACAACTTAGCACTGTCGAGCACCCCTTATTTTGCCAGTGTCCGTGTGTATGCAGACATTGCAAAACGTAAAAACAACCAAGTGCCTGTTAATGTTGATGTATTACATAAACCAGCCAATAGCTATGAAGTGGGTGGCGGTTTTAATACTGATTTTGGCCCAAAAGTTCGCTTTAAATGGACTAAGCCATGGATAACGGAAGACGGTCATTATCTTGAAAGCAACTTAAATGTGTCAGAGAGGCAGCAAGATATTTCGCTAGGTTATACCGTCCCAGTAGACGACCCTAATGATGATCTTTGGCGTTTTTCGTTAGGTTATAAACTCGAAGATGGTGTAACAAATGACCTTTACAGTAAAATTTTAACTGGCCAATTACAGCGCCAGTGGCTAACCGAAGATGATTGGGTTCGAACCGCATTTATCCGCCGTGATTATGAAACCTACCGAATTGGAGAAGAAGAACAAAGTGCAAAAATGTTGATGCCGGGTATCAGCTACGCCAAAAAAGACACTGAGGGCGGAACGACTCCTTACGAGGGGTACCAATGGCTGCTGTCAGCTGAATTTGGGTTAGAGGACATGATGTCTTCAACTAATATCCTACGTTTACAACTGCAAAACGCATGGTTGAATACCTTCGCCGATCGTCATTTACTGTACTTAAGAGCTAATTTAGGTGCCATGCTGGTTGAAGATATTAATGACGTACCGTTATCGCTTCGTTTCTATGCGGGGGGGGATCAAAGTGTCCGTGGTTTTGCTTATGAATCTATTTCACCTGAAGATGAACAAGGTCGTTTAATTGGTGGTAAATACTTAATAAGCGGTACAATTGAGTATAACTATCAATTTGCCGAGCATTGGCGAGCAGCTTTATTTGTCGATAGTGGTACCGCAACAAATGATTTTAGCGACCGCGTCGAAGTCGGTGCTGGCTTTGGTTTTCGGTATTTAACACCGGTTGGTCCTGTACGTATCGACCATGCTTGGGGTTTAACAAAAGAAAGTAAAAGTACCCGATTAAGTATTACCATAGGGCCTGAAATCTAATGAAGATGTTAAAAAAGATAACCAAGGTTCTATTAATTACGCTGGCAAGTTTGCTAGTTATTGTGTTTTGTTTGTTATTCACCGCGCCTGGTAATCACTTTATTGCATTCACGGCGAATAAGTTAGTTGATGGCTTATCAATCAAGTTGCCATCTGGTCGTTTTTTATATAACGATGCGTTTGATGTTCACTTTGAAAATCAAAGCATCAAGTTTGATGCAAAGCAGCTAAAAATTGATTTATTTTGGTGGCGTTGTGATGGGGTTTGTCTTGATAATTTAAGCGCCCAATCGATTGATTTAAATATTAAAAATCAGGCTGCATCAACTGAGCAGAGCACTGAAACAGAACCTAATGTTGAGCAAGTCACACAAATTAGTTTACCTATGAAGGTCGTTGTTAAGCGTGTTTCAATTAATCGCTTTAATCTAGCGCACCCAAGTGCCGATGTAACAGTCAACAAACTAAACTTAAGTGCTCGCGGCGAAGCAACGGATTTAACAGTGGATACACTGACTATTGCTGATGTTGCTGTAATGCTGCACGAAACAAAAGAGCAGCCTAAATCAGCCCCATTAACTGAGTTGCCAGCATTGCCCGCAATTGATATTAGGGTCCCGATTGATGTTGAGCTAAAGCAATTTCAAATAAGTAAAGTTGCCATTACCCCTTATGGCGCAGAACAGGCTCAGCTTATTGAAAATATTGAATTAGTTGCCTCAGCCAAAGAGAGCGATATTAATCTTAAAAAGCTTGCTGCAAGCTATCAGCAATGGCAATTGCATACTAATTTAACGGCTGAGCTTTCTGGTGAAAACACTATTGATGGGGCCGTGTCTGTAAAAAGCACTGAACATCAAGCTAATCTGTCGCTTTCAGGCCCGCTTGCGGATTTAAAGTTAAGTTTAGTAACGCAAGGAACATACCCTGCACAGTTAAAAGGGGCTGTGAATCTAAAACAAACAAATTACCCATTTGATTTAACAGGCCAGATAGCAAAGTGGCAAATTGCCACAGACACACAGCAGCTGCAATTATCGGACTTTGATTTAAAAGCCAAAGGCCATGCCGATGCTTATGCTGTCGATTTGAGTTTAGTTACGCAACTAGACGCATTACCTGCGATGACTGTGAAATCAAAATTACAGGGTAGTTTAACAAATGCAAAACTTGAGCAATTAAGCCTCAATGCTAATGACAGTAAAGCAGATATTAACGCATCTGTTGATTGGTCGAATGGGGTAAAAAGCGAATTTAAAGGGGCTTTAAGCCACTTAAAAGCCCAATATTTAACGGATGCTCTTAGTAGTGATTTATCTGGTGAATTCAATGGTTCATTTAACTTACAGGCAGGTGAGTGGCAGCTTGCGTTAGATAACACGCAATTAAATGGCTCTGTGAATCAAATTCCAGTGACTTTGTTGTCGGATTTTGAGCTTGATAGTAGCTTGCATGCAAGTTTTAAAAAACTTGAAATAAAAAGCGGTAAAAATGAAATTGCGCTATCGGGACAGGTGGATAAAGTATGGCGTGTCGACGGTAAATTGCGTTTAGATGCAAGTGATCAAGATGTTTTGCCTATGCAAGGCAAGGGCTTTGCTGATCTGAGTTTGCGTGGAGAGCGTCTTGAGCCTACTGTTGATTTAAGTTTAGTCCTGAATACCTTGAGTTATCAAGATATTCAGGTTGACGGTTTAACATTAAAAGGGCAATTTGATTACGCCGCAAACTGGCAAACGGATGTATCACTGGTGCTTGATTCCGCATCGATCGCAGAGCACAAAATTAATCAAATTGAGTTAGATGCCAGTGGCGATAAAACAGATCACCATTTAACTTTTTTACTCGATGCAGATCAAGGCAAGGCATCATTCGATGTTGACGGTAAATTTAATAAAGAAACTTGGCAAGGTGCGCTGAGCCAAATTCTTATTACTGATAATCAGGTGCGTTTTGGCACTAATAAGCCAGTTAATATTCAAGTGAATACCAAAACCTTTGACTTTAATGTAGGCGCGCATTGCTGGCAAAGCGATAACTCAAAACTATGCTTTGAGACCTTGCAGCAAACTAAACAATTAGGTCAGTTAAATGCACAGCTTGCTGCGTTATCTATTGCTGAATTTAAACACTTCTTACCCGATAACTTGAAAGTAACTGGCGATGCAAACGGGGAGTTTGTTGCTAATTGGAATAATGGCGCATTAAAAACCATCCGTGCCAATATCAAAACTCAGCAGCTAGAAGCATCTTTAATTGATGGGGCAAATGTTTATAAATTACCAGTCGAGGTTTTAGAGGTCTCGGCAATGAGTGACGCGCAAGTTGGTAAACTTAATGCTACCCTTGACTCCTCAGTGTTAGGTAAAGTGACGTCCGAGCTCAACATTGATGATATTCAAAATCAGCAGAACTTAGCGGGCGACTTGGTTATTGAGAAAATTGAGTTAACAAACTTACGGCCTTTTATTTCGTCACTTGAGCAATTAACAGGCGACATTAAAGGCCGATTAGCTATTGCAGGCACCTTGAAAGAACCATTACTCAAAGGTGACTTTGATGTCGAAAAAATTAATCTTGAAGGGGCAACCTTGCCTGTATCGCTGCAAAACTCTTATGTGAACATTGCCTTTAATAATCAAAGTGCAACGCTCAAGGGGGAGCTCAAAGATGCTGAAGGAGGCGCGCTCGATTTGTCAGGTGGGATTGATTGGCAGCAAGAACTACCAGACGTTGATGTGAAGTTAAATGGTAAAGAGTTTTTTGTTCGTGCTCAGCAAGATGTTACCTTTAAAGTGTCTCCAGATTTAACTATGTCGTTGAAAGATAATGCGTTTAATCTTGATGGCCAAGTCGTCGTGCCATGGGGGCGTATCGCCATTGAAGAGCTGCCAGAAGGTGCTGTGCAAGTAAGCGATGATGAAGTCATTGTTGATATTGAGCAGCAACAGTCAGAAAAAGTCCCTTTTGATTATGCTATTAACTTAAAGGTGTTGGTTGAAAATGATGTGCGCGTTGACTCGTTTGGCTTACAGTCGAAAGTTGAAGGCGACATCAACATCAGCATGGACCAAGTTACACCGATGATAGCAACGGGTGAATTGAACCTTGTTCAAGGCACCTACCGCGCTTTTGGTCAAGATTTGATAATCCGAACTGGACAAGTTGGTTTTAGCGGCTCAATTGAGAAGCCTTACCTAAATATTAAGGCAATTCGTAACCCTGATAACACCTCGAATGGCGTGATTGCAGGTATTACCTTAACAGGTAATGTTGAACAACCTTCGTTAAAAGTATTCTCAGAGCCTGCGATGGATCAAGCACAAGCATTGGCTTATTTATTAAATGGGCAACCTCTTGATGAAGGAGATAGCTCGACCGATGCGATGCTCACTCAATTATTGCTTGCCCAAGGTGTTAACCGTAGTGAAGGAATGGTTTCTAAGATTGGCGAAAGCTTTGGTTTGTCAGATGTCAGCTTAAGTTCAAGTGGTAGTGGCGATGACACCAAAGTTGAAATATCAGGCTATGTTACTCCGGGTATTCAAGTGAAATACAGTGTCGGTATTTTTGATTCATTAAGTGAAGTGGCGGTTCGCTATCAACTGCTGTCGCAACTGTATATTGAGGTGACCAGTGGCTTGAATCAAAATGTTGATATTCTTTACAAGTTTGATTGGGACTAATACCTACGCTTGTGATTAAACATCGCTTTTACTTGCTTATTTAGGTTTAAGTTAATAGGCTGAATTGTCAATTACTTAAAAGATAATAATAATGAAATTAAGTCTATTAACCTTATGCCTTGGTGCCTTCTTAGCTGCACCAATTGATGTTGATGCAAAAGAAACTAGTCAAAAACGTTCTGCTGGCGAAATCATTATGACCGCAAGTAGTAGTGAGTGGCGAGAAGTCAGTGCCGAAAACGTCATTAAATTAACCTTACCTACGGGTGCGGCTTATATCGAACTAAACGATGAATTAGCGCCCATTCACGCAAATAAAATGCGACAGCTTGCCAAAGAAGGGTTTTATCAAGGCCTAAGTGTGTATCGATTTGTTGAAGGGTTTGTCGCGCAGGGCGGGGATGCTAGCGAAAGTAAACCCGTTAAAAATGCCAAAAAAGGGTTACCTGCTGAGTTTTATCTACGCACAAAGACGCCTTTAGCGATTACAGAGCTTAAAGGGCCTGATGGCTATGCCACTAAAACGGGCTTTTTAAATGGCTTTGCTGTGGCACAAAACCAAAGCCAAACAGAAACATGGCAAGTACATTGCCCAGGCATTTTTGCCATGGCCCGCGATAATGATATCAATTCGGGTGGTACCGAATTTTATGTAACCATTGGCAATAGCCAGCGCTATTTAGACCGTAATATCACCGTGTTTGGTCGTGTTTTAGAAGGCATGGAACACTTTAATTTATTGCAGCGTACAGCCACTGAAGGTCAGGCATTTAACCCCATCACCGATATGCAAGTATTAGCAGATATTAAAGACACTGATAACAGTGAATTTCGGGTGATGAAAACAGACTCAAATGCATTTAAAGCCCTCATTGAAGCACGTAAAAACCGAGTAGAAGCGTGGTTTGTTGAAAGCCCCAATTTTATCGATGTGTGTGCAATGCCAATTCCAACCGAACGGATTAAATAAAGCCATGACCACCTGATAGATTATTTGATACAATATCAGTCTATTGGTTAAGAAATATAAGGGTATCGGGTGGTTAACCTAGGTCCGCTGTTTGGCGAATTAAAAACGTGTTTACGCAAAGATCAATTCATCTTCAAAAAACGCCTTCATGGCATCAAAAAAATCAACGATGAAACTAAGCAAGCGAGCATAGCGCAAAAAATAGCTGAAGATATTAGCCGTTCGCAGCAGTTGCGCGAGCAACGTTTGACTGCCTTACCTAAAGTGACCTACCCAGAGCAACTTCCTGTTAGCCAAAAGAAAGATGATATTAAACAGGCGATTGCCAATAACCAAGTGGTGATCATTGCCGGTGAAACAGGTTCTGGTAAAACGACGCAGATCCCAAAAATGTGTTTAGAGCTTGGCCGCGGTGTTGATGGATACATTGGCCACACGCAGCCTCGTCGACTCGCGGCTCGAAGTGTCGCGAATCGTATTGCAGAAGAAATGCAATGCGAGCTAGGTCAACAAGTGGGCTTTAAAATTCGCTTTAGTGACCAAGTTTCTGACAATAGCTACATTAAATTGATGACAGACGGTATTCTGTTGGCTGAAATTCAACAAGACAGATACCTAAACCAGTACGATACCATCATCATCGATGAAGCCCACGAACGTAGTCTGAATATCGATTTCATCTTAGGCTATTTAAAAAATTTACTGCCAAAACGTCCTGACTTAAAAGTTATTATTACCTCAGCAACAATTGACCCTGAGCGCTTTTCTAAACATTTTGACGATGCACCCATCATTGAAGTATCAGGTCGTACTTTCCCCGTAGAGGTTCGTTACAGACCAACTACTGAAATCAATAAAGATGAGATGGAAGCGGATGGTGACCAATTACAGGGTATTTTTGATGCCGTTGACGAGCTGTGTGATGAAGGTCCCGGCGATATTCTGATTTTTATGAATGGTGAACGAGAAATTCGCGATACCGCCGATGCGTTATCAAAGCGAAACCTCAAAGGCACCGATGTTTTACCGCTATATTCGCGTCTATCAAACGCTGAACAGAACCGAATTTTTGCGCCGCATAGCCGCCGTCATATTATTTTAGCTACCAACGTGGCTGAAACATCACTAACGGTGCCGGGTATTCGCTATGTTATCGACCCAGGTACCGCGCGTATCAGCCGTTATAGCTATCGTACCAAGGTACAACGATTACCGATTGAGCCAATTTCACAAGCCAGTGCCAATCAGCGAAAAGGCCGCTGTGGTCGTATTGAAGCGGGTATCTGTATTCGTTTATATAGCGAAGAAGACTTTAATTCGCGTCCAGAGTTTACTGATCCTGAAATTTTACGCACCAACTTAGCCTCTGTTATTTTGCAAATGCTTGGTTTAGGGCTTGGCGACATGCAACAGTTCCCGTTCGTGCAAGCGCCAGATAGCCGAAATATCAACGATGGTTTAACGCTACTTGAAGAACTCGAAGCCATTAAGCCAGCTAAACGTCATAAAAAGACTGAGCTTACTAAATCAGGCAGAAGTTTAAGCCGTTTACCGGTTGATCCACGTTTAGCGAAAATGGTGCTGACTGCCGATGGCTTAGGTGCACTGCGTGAAGTGATCATTATTGTTGCGGCATTGTCGATTCAAGATCCAAGAGAGCGACCACAAGAAAAACGCGGTGCAGCGGATGAAAAGCACGGCCGTTTTGACGATCCAGATTCAGATTTTATCGCCTTTTTAAATTTATGGAATTACCTTGAAGAGCAGCAATCTGAATTGAGCAATAGCCAATTTAGAAAGTTATGCCAAAAAGACTTTTTAGCCTATATGCGGATCCGCGAATGGCAAGATATTGTTTATCAGCTATCAACGGTGTGTAATGAAATGGGCATGAAGGCCACTACCAATGTTGCTGATAGCGAACGAATCCATCAATCTTTATTGAGCGGTATGCTAAGCCATATTGGTTTTAAAGATGAAAAACAAATTTATAAAGGCGCACGCAACAGCCAGTTTCATATTTTTCCAGGCTCAGGATTATTTAAAAAGAGCCCAAAATGGATTATGTCGGCTGAGCTTGTTGAAACCAGCAAACTTTATGCGCGGATCAACGCACGCATAGACCTAAAATGGGTTGAAGGCTTTGCACAGCATTTAGTAAAGCGCAGCTACAGCGAACCGCATTGGGAGAAAAAGCCGGGTGCAGTTATCGCGTTTGAACAGCAAACCCTGTATGGCCTATTAATTGTTAATAAGCGCCGCTGTGTTTATAGCAATATTGATCCAAAAGTAAGTCGCGAGTTGTTTATTCGCTCGGCGTTGGTAGAGCAAGAACTGGGTCAAAATGAAGGGTTTTTACACTATAACCAAGAGTTAATTGAAGATATTCAGGTTCTTGAAAATAAATCTCGCCGCCGTGATATCTTGGTTGATGAACAAACCTTATTTGAATTCTACGACAAGAAAATTCCGCAAGATGTAAATAATCGTGCCGCGTTTAATAAGTGGTGGAAGGGACAAAAACAAAAAGATAAACGCTTTTTGCACATGTCTCGAGAAGAATTAATGCAGCATGATGCCGATCATGTCACTGAGTTTGATTACCCAGATACTTGGCAGCAAGAGAACTTGTTGTTACCACTGTCTTATCACTTTGATCCAGGGCAAGCCGTTGATGGTGTTGCGGTACAAATTCCGGTAGCACTGTTAAACCAAGTGCAAGAAACTGGCTTTGATTGGCATATTCCTGCATTTAGACATGAATTAATTTGTGCGCTTATCAAGTCGCTACCAAAAACGATCCGTCGCAACTTTGTGCCTGCGCCAAACTACGCCGATGCGGTACTTGCTGCAATCGAGCCGATGCAAGGCAACTTAATTG
>Ga0213840_1000646_pt1 | contig 41946 bp, 38 predicted proteins | sample SWPATP22_FD_160132 | JGI IMG/M metagenome (GOLD analysis project Ga0213840, IMG submission 160132) | Coastal seawater microbial communities from Marineland, Florida, United States - SWPA TP2 #2 | ecosystem: Environmental > Aquatic > Marine > Coastal | place: USA: Florida | collected 2016-08-14 | reverse complement strand
TGACAACAGGCTGCGCTCGGCACCCAGCTGCAGCCGGTAGCCCTGGGGTGGCAAGGTCGGGTCCGCGACGAAGTCCAGGGCGGGGAGGACCTCGGAACGGACGCAGCCCGCCTGCTCCAGGACTGCGGCCGGCGGCGGGTGCACGTCCACCCCAGCCCATGCTGCTGCTGCCCAGATGCAAGCGAGCCTCACCGCGTGCCGCTGGGGGCCGGTGCGGTGAGCTCGGTCATCCAGGTGGCGAAGGGACGCAGCCAGCGCGTGACCCCGTAGATGGCCGGGTACACCACACGGGCGCTCTTGTGGTCGACCGCGCGGAGCACCTTCTTCGCGAGGCCTTCGGGAGTGCCCCGGGGCAGAAAGCGCACGGCGGCGGCATTGCCGTAGGCCTCGACCGCCGCAGCCTCCATGTCGGTGGCCACCGGGCCCGGGTAGACCGTGAGCACATTCACGTTGGTTCCGGACAGCTCGGCGCGCAGGCTCTCCGATGCGGCGGCCAGAGCGCCCTTGGCGGCGTTGTAGTGCATCATCCCGGGGGTGGGCACGATGGCCGCCAGGCTGGCGATGTTGACGATGGTGCCGTGGTCGTGGGTGAGCATGTCGTCGAGCACCATTCGCTGCAGGCGCAGAGGAGCCAGCAGGTCGACCGTGAACAGCCGCTCCGCGCGCGCATCACTGACCCCCCGGCTGGGCTCGACATACTGCACGCCGGCGTTGTTGATGAGCAGGTGGACCGGACCCAGTGCCTCCCGGGCCTCGTCGAGCAGAGCGGCGCATTGGTCGAGGTCGCTCAGGTCGGTGGCGCGCACGAAGGTGCGGGACTGGCTTCCGACCTGGCCTTCGATGGCCGACGCCAGGGCCTGCAGTCGGTCCACGCGCCGGGCGGCCAGGGTGAGGTGGTAGCCCCGGGCGCCGAGGGCTTCGGCGATGGCGGCCCCGATGCCGCTGGACGCGCCTGTGACGAGGGCATGCATGGTGGGCTCCGGTGCGTGCGAGCAGAGGTTGGCCGCGTCTGCTAATCCGGGTCGGGAGTCGCTGTCCGCCCCTCCGTCGCCGTACCGCACATGGTGACGGACTCGACAGCCACAGGAGCAGTCATGCCTGAGGGCGCCGTCCGTCCACCTGCGACCATCTGCGTCACCGGCGCCAACGGCTATGTCGGCAGCCACGTCGTCCACGCGCTGCTGTCCGAGGGCTACACCGTGCGGGCCACCGTCCGCGATCCGTCCTCCGCCGACAAGACGGCCCACCTCGAGGCCATCGCCGACGCACTCGATGCCCGTGACCGCCTGTCCTTCGCCCGGGGCGACCTCATGGAGGCCGGCAGCTTCGACGAAGCGGTGGCGGGTTGCGAAGGCGTCGTCCACACGGCCGCATCGGTCATCTTCAACCACCCCGACCCCCAGAAGGGCATCGTCGACCCGAGCGTCCTCGGCACGCGCAACGTCTTCGACAGCATCCGAAAGGCCGGCACGGTGCGGCGGGTGGTCCACACGAGCTCGATGGCGGCGGTCTATGGCTGGGACAAGCCGGTCGACCACATCTTCACCGAGGCCGACTGGAACACCGCCAGCACCCTCGTCAACGACCCCTACGGTCTCGCGAAGGTCGAGGCCGAGAAGGCCGCCAGAGCCTACGTCGACGCCCTCCCCGCCGACGACGCCTTCGAGCTGGTCCACCTCAACCCGGGCATGGTCTTCGGTCCCCCCCTCATCAAGGTGCACGCCAAGGCCAGCCCCCGCCTGCTCCGCGACGTCATCAGCCGAGGTCAGCCGGGCGTTCCCCGCTTGATGCTCAACGTCGTCGATGTGCGCGAGGTCGCGGAGGCCCACGCCAAGGCCCTGTCTCATGAGGCCCCCCCGAAGCGCTGCCTGCTCGTGGCCGAGAACGCCTGGATGACCGACCTCGCCGCCGAGCTGCAGTCCCAGTTTCCCGACATCCGGATGGGGGCGCGACCCATCCCCAAGATCGGCGTGCTGTTGGCCGCTTTGGTGGACAAGACCCTCAACGTGCGCCAGCTGTGGCACCTCGTGGGACGTCCCCTGCCCATCGACAACGCGCTGAGTCGCACGGCCTACCAGATGTCCTACCGGCCGGTCGCCCAGACCCTTCGGGACACCGCCACGCCGATGATCGAGCAGGGATGGGCCCGGGTGAAGCGCCGCTGAGGCGGAGGGCCGAGATCACCGGGAGGCCTCCGCGCCGCATCTGGTAGCGTGCGACGCCTTTTTCGGAGAGTGCCCTCGATGTCTGCGACCGCGACCCCTGACGCCGTCGGGAAACAGCCCCAGTTCGCCGGGCACCCGTCCGGCCTGTTCATGCTCTTCTTCGCCGAGATGTGGGAGCGATTCTCCTACTACGGCATGCGGGCCCTGCTGGTCCTCTACATCATCAAGGGCTTCCTCTCGAAGTCCGACGGCGATGCCTACGCCATCTACGGCGCCTACGCCGGCCTGGTCTACGCCACTCCCTTCATCGGCGGCATGCTGGCCGACCGCCTGCTGGGTGCCCGCAAGGCCGTCATCCTGGGCGGCGTGCTCATGGCGGCCGGTCACCTGCTCATGACGTGGGAGGCGGAGATTCCCTTCTTCGCCGCCCTGTCGCTGCTCATCGTGGGCAACGGCTTCTTCAAGCCCAACATCAGCGCCATCGTAGGCTCGCTGTACCCCGAGGGCTCCGGCAAGCGCGACGCCGGCTTCACGCTGTTCTACATCGGCATCAACATGGGCGCGGCCATGGCGCCGCTGCTGTGTGGCTACGTCGGCGAGACCTGGGGCTGGCACTACGGCTTCGGTCTCGCCACCATCGGGATGCTCGTGGGCCTCGCGGTCTTCGTGATTCCCGCCGGCATCACCCGCCTCATCATCCTGGCCACCGCCTTCGGCACCGGCGGGCTGATGATCTACCTGAACCTCAACGAGGTCATCTACGCCCTCGCCCCCAACGCCGGCGTGGCCATCGCTCTGATGGTGGCCGGCGTGGTGGCCTTCCTGGCCATGGCGGAGGGTGGACTTCCCGAGTGGGCCGGTCAGCCGCCGGACCTTGACAAGCTGAAGAAGCCGGTGGCCGGCATTCCCGCCGAATACCTCGTCTACATCCTCTCCTTCGCCATCGTGCCGGTCATCGCGGGCCTGATGCTTGCCGACGGCGCCATGGGCGTGCTCTTCTCCGTGGTGGGCATCGAGGTGAGCCTCATCGGCGTCATCATGCTGCTGCTCGGCGGTGTGGGCGGCGGGATGCTCATCATGGAGGTCACACGGTCCACCAAGGTGGAGGCCGACCGCCTCATCGTCGTCATGGTGCTGATGTTCTTCAGCATGCTGTTCTGGGCCTTCTTCGAGCAGGCCGGCAGCTCCATCAACCTCTTCACCGACCGCAATGTCGACCGCGTCTTCGAGACCGAGATGGTCACCGAGGCGCAGGTGGGCAGCACCGTCACCGTGGATGTCACCCAGTCCCTCAACGGGCGGACCATGGGCGACAAGGTCATCACGATGACCGACATCGACGCCTGGCGGGCCGAGGAGACGAAGACGGTCGACTGGCCCGTCTCCGAAGACGACGTGGGCATGGGCATCAAGGGCTCCGAGGTGGCCACGAGCCAGTTCCAGGCCGCCAACCCGGTCTTCATCATGCTGTTCGGCCTCGTGTTCAGTGGACTCTGGGGCTGGCTCGGCCAGCGCAACGCAGAGCCCTCCACGCCGGTGAAATTCGGACTCGGCATCGCCCAGCTGGCGGCCGGCTTCGGGGTGCTGTGGTTCGGTGCCCAGTCGGCCAACGCCTTCGGCATCGTGGGACAGAGCTGGCTGCTGCTGGCCTACTTGCTCATCACCACCGGCGAGCTGTGTCTCAGTCCCGTCGGACTGTCGATGGTGACGAAGCTCTCGCCAAAACGCATCGTGAGCATGGTGATGGGGGCCTGGTTCCTGGCCACGGCCTTCTCCAACTACCTGTCGGCCATCATCGCCAAGTTCACCGGTGTCGGACACGGTGGCGGCGCCTCGGATGTGCTGCCCCCGCCCACCGAGACCGTGGTGGTCTACGGCGAGGTCTTCGGCATCATCGCGGTCACCGCGGCGGTCTCTGCGGCGCTCATGTTCCTGCTCTCGCCGGTGCTGTCCCGCATGATGCACATGGACGAAAAGGAGCTGGCCGGCGGCGGTCACTGACCTTCGCAGGCCCGAACGGACAACGGCGGCGTTCCCAGTCGAGGGGACGCCGCCGTCGCGCTCTGGCTCACTCCCGGGGCCGGGAGCGGAGTCCTACTTCTCCCAGTCGGGCTTGGTGGCGCCCAGGATGGCGTAGCCGCCGCCGATGGCCACACCGCCGAGGATGGTGGTGAGCTGGCCGGAGCTCTCCAAGGAGTCGGAGGACTCACCGGTGGAGGAGATGAGCGCGGCCGTGCCCCACAAGGTGCCGCCGATGACCGCCGCGGTGAAGCCGGTGCCCACGAGACCACGGCCCAGGTTGCCAGCCAGCTTCGGACGCGGCTTGGCGGTCATGTTGTGGGTGGTGCCCGCGCGGAGGTCGACCTTGGTGGGGGCGGCCTCCCAGTCCTCGCCGTAGGCCACCAGGTCGTAGACGCCGGGCTTGAACTTGTGGTCGCAGGGCGCGATGCACAGGTCTTCGTAGCTGCTGTGGGTCATGGCGATGTTGCCGTACTGCGTGGAGGCCGACGAGCTCATCGAGTGAGAGATGGCGATGGTGACCCCATCGCCTTGTGCCTTGAAGCTCACGGTGGCCTTGCTGGGGTCGGCTGCGGCGATTCCGCCGATCACGCCGCCGAGGGCGTTTTCGCCGCTGAGCAGCTCCCGGGCGACCTCTGCGGGGACACCGAAGCCGAGTCCCTCGTACTCCTTGCCGGCCACCTTCCAGCTCACGATGGCCACCACCGTGCCGTCGGCGCCGAGCAGGGGACCGCCGCTGTTGCCGGGATTGATGCTGGCATCGGTCTGCAGGTAGGTGCGCTCCTCGATGGTGGGGTAGCCGCTCGTGACGCCCTTGCTCACGCTGAAGGCGAGGGCCTCGTCGGCGGGAGAGCCGATGGCGAAGACGTCGGCACCGGTGACCAGGCGGTCGTCGGAGACCGGCAGGCAGGCGTGGCCCTTGCCCTGCACATCGATGAGCGCGAGGTCGGTCTCGCTGTGGGTCCATTCGACGGTGGCTTCGAGCTCGAGGCCTCCCGTGGTGCGCACGGTGACCGTCTCGGCGCCGTCGACCACATGGGCTGCGGTGAGGGCCTTGCCGTCGGGCGACACCACCACGGCCGAGCCGAAGCCCTTGCTCGTGGACACCGCGAGCACGGCCTTCTTGGCGGTGTCCACGTCACCGGGGAGGGCGAGGTCGCCGGCCTTGCAGGCATCGAAGTCGACGATGGGGACGGTGGACAGCGCGCCCAGCACCTGTGCGGCGTCTTCCTCCGCCTGGGCTGGGGCCACCAAGAGGCTGAGGGACAGGGGAAGGACAAGCGATGCCATGGGGACCTCCGCGGGCCCAGGGCGTTAACCCGTGGACGCCCTGGTCTGCCGTCCTTCCTTCCGAAGTGCGCGTGCCGGGCACATCTCGGAGTCCGTCTGTCCCCGCCCGTCTTCATCGTGGGCGTGCCCCGCTCGGGCACCACGCTGTTGAGGCGGCACCTCAACGCCCACCCCGACCTGCACCTCACCTTCGAGGCCTCCTGGTTCGGCGTGCGGGCCAGCCAGCCGCGGGGATGGTCCCCCGCGCAGAGGCTTGCCGGCTGGGAGCGCAGCCTGTCCTTCGCGTGGCAGCGGCTGTCCCTGGAGGAGGTTGCCCGCACCTCGTTGGACGGCATTGATTGTGCCGACGAGCACGCTGCTTTCGCGAAGCTGATGCGCTGCAGCGCCGCGCGGATGGGCAAGCCGCGGTGGGGGGACAAGTCGCCGGCCCACGTCACCCACGTCGGCAACCTGCTGGCCGCCTTTCCCGATGCCCGCATCGTCCACATCGTGCGCGACCCGGTGCGGGTGGTGCAGTCCCTCATGGCCGTGCCCTGGGGCAACCCGAGCATCCTCGGAAACACCCTGACCGCGCGCGCTCTGCTCAATCGCATCGAGCCGTTCCGAGACCGCATCCACGAGGTCCGCCTCGAGGACCTCCTCGCCGACCCCCGCACCGAGCTGAACCGCATCCTCGACTACTGCGACCTGCCCTGGTCGGATCGGGTGCTCGATCCCGATGCCCACACCGTGGAGGACACCCCGCCGCTGCCTTGGCTGCGCACCCGTCGAAAGGACCGCGCCCAGGCCCGTCCCCGTCCCAAGCTGCCGGCTGTGGAGGCCCACCGGGTGTCCCGCGTGACCAAGCACATCCGGCGGCGCTACGGCTACCCGGCGCTTCCGCACGTCTCCCGCTCTTTTGGTGCCCATGTGGTCCGCGCCTTGGACGACATCCGTGAGGGTGTCGGCGTGATGCGCTTTCTGCTGGGCCTCCGGCGGCTCCTTCGCACCGCTCCCGGACCTTCGGCGGTGGAGCTGTTCGACGCGGTCAACGGCTTTCATCCCGATGCCGCCCTGGCCTGCACGTCCGAGGAACGCCAACAGCTGGTGGACTGGCTCAGCACGTCGGTCGAAACGGGGTAGTCGAGGGCATCCCGGAGGTTCCATGCCCAGCGACGTCGTGCTGGAGACCGCACCCATCGGCTTTCAGTGGCCCACCATCGACCCCTTTCTGTTCTGCGTCCACCACAAGGATGCCTACCCGAAGGGCGACGCCCGGATGGCCCCCGACCCGTCCTACCTCGCCGGTCGCCAGCTCGGCAGCGACTTCAAGCTGAAGGACGGCTTTCGGATGTACCATGGGCGCGTCATTCCCGGCTTCCCCAGCCATCCCCACCGCGGCTTCGAGACGCTCACGCTGGCCCGCAGTGGCTACATCGACCACTCCGACTCGCTGGGCGCCAAGGCCCGCTTCGGACACGGCGATGCCCAGTGGATGACCGCCGGCCGCGGCATCATGCACAGCGAGATGTTCCCGCTGGTCAACACCGAGCGGGACAATCCGGCGGAGCTCTTCCAGATCTGGATCAACCTGCCGGCCGAAGACAAGATGGTGCCCGCCCACTTCAAGATGCTGTGGGGGGAGGGCATCCCGGTCCACACCTTCACCGACGGAAAGGGGGCCACCACCACGGTCACCACGGTCGCCGGCACCCTCGACGGCCGGTCCCCCCCATCGCCGCCGCCCCACTCGTGGGCGAGCCGACCCGAGGCGGGCATCGCCGTGTGGACCATTCGCCTCGACCGCGGGGCGAGCTGGACCCTCCCGGCCGGACCCGCCGATGCCCAGCGCCTGCTCTATGTCTTCGAGGGCGATGCGGTGCAGGTTGGCGGCACCTCGGTGTCGGCCCCCCGGGTGGCTCGGGTGCAACCGGGACAGGCGGTGGAGCTCGTCAACGGCAAGGCGGAGGCCGAGATTCTGATGCTCCAGGGGCGTCCGATCGGTGAGCCCGTCGCTCGGCGCGGACCCTTCGTGATGAACACCAAGCAGGAGATCGCCCAGGCCTTCGAGGACTACCGACGCACCCGCTTCGGCGGCTGGCCCTGGCCCCACGACGCGCCGGTCCACCCCCGCGCCGAAGGCCGCTTTGCCGTACACGCCGACGGCACACTCGACCGGCCCGACCCCGACGCTGCTGCCGACGTGCCCGGCTGATGACCGCCCCCCCCACCGTCGCCCGTGATGTCTCCGACCTCGCCTTTCGTGCCCTGTTCAGCTCCATCTTCGTGGGCCTGGGGGGCGAGCATGTGGTCGACGACACCCTCATCCAGCACCTCATGCCAAGCTGGGTGCCCATGCCCGACCTCGTGAGCCTCGCGTCTGGCGTGGTGCTGCTGTTCGGCGGTGCGTTGGTGCTGTTGGGCACGCGGCTTCGGCTGGCGGCGGTCGTGTTGGGCGCCTTTCTCGTGTTGGTGACGGCGCTCGTACACCTTCCCGCCGTGGTGGGGCTGGTGGAGGCACCCGCAGGCACCACCGACTGGGCGTGGACCATCCTTCAGCGCAGCAACCTTGTGAAGAACCTCTGCCTGCTGGGCGTGTGTGTCCAGCTCTGGTGGCACCAGCCCGGACGCTTCAGTTGGGAGGGGTGGCCTCGCGGGCAGGCGGCCTCGGCATGAAGGGCAAGGCACGCAGGGCCTTGAGGTAGCGCGGAGTGCGCACGTCGAGGCCGTCGGGGGGCGCCTCGGTGGCCTGCAAGGTGGCGACCACGAGCTGGATGGCCTCCTCGGTGCGTCCGCCGGCGTGCAGGGCCTTGGCGAGGAGCTCCGTGGCCCGCAGCTTGTTGTCCCCGTGGCCGAAGCGGACTGCAGCTTCGGCCTCGACAATTGCCGTTTCGACGTCATTCTGGCGAAGCGCCAGGGCGGCTCGGTCCTCGTGGAAGGTCATGTCTTCGGGCCAGTGGGCGGTGGCTTCATCGAGCACGGCGATGGCCCGCTCCACCTCTCCAGCTTCCTCCCACAGGCGTGACAGAAAGCCGAGATGGCCGCGGTCGTGGTCGATGTCGCCGCTCAGCGCCGCGGTGAGGCTCAGGGCCCCGAGCAGGTAGTGGTGCTGGGCGTCGGCAGGAGACAGCTTTGCAAGCATCCAGAACAGGTCGGCGGCCTCTGCGGGAGCGGCGTCTGCCAGGGCATCCATGGCGGCCTGCCGCTGCACCTCGGCCAGCCCGGGGTCGGACTCCGCAAAGGACAGGGCCGGCCAGCCCCAGGTGGTCACGGGCACCTCCGCGTCGGCGAGCACGCGGGCCAGCGCGGGGGTGGGCAACAAGCCGTAGGTGGCGATCTGGGCGTCGAGCAGCGGCGTGTCGCTCTCGGAGGCACGGGCGAAGAAGGGCGCGGCCTCGCTGCCCCGCTGTCCATCCACGAAGCGGCGGGCCCAGGCTGCGGCCTCCTCGGGCGTGATGGAGGCGGGGTCGGGGGCCGCAGACAACGGGGCGACGGTAGACAGGCTGTCGAGCCAGTCGTGGACCGCTGACTCGCCCGGATACCCCACCAGGCGGGCCACCTCATTGCCAGCCGCGTCGACGGCCACCATCGTGGGGTAGCCGCCCACGGCGTAGCGGTCCTTCACGGGCCAGCTCGCGTGGTCGTCGACATCGACCTCGTAGAGGACCTTGTCATCGAACAGCTGCGCATCCTCGGGGTCGTGGAGCACCTCGGCGGCCAGCAGGTTGCAGGGTGGACACCACACGGCACCGAAGTCGATGACCACCAGCCCGTCACCAGCTTCGGCCAGGGCGGCGTCGAGGCTGTCCGGAGCGGCGGCGTGTTCATCGGCCAGGACGGCATATTCCAGGGGCAGGTCGCGTCCCTTGGGCGTGTCGAGCACCACCTGGAAGCTGTGCTGCACCAGCTCGCAGCGGGTGCCGGCGTCGTCGCACACACTCACGTCGACCGTGCCCGACACCGCCAGCGGACGCACCGGCGGCAGAGGCACCGTCATGCCACCGGCGGCGGCCAGGCCCTCGGTGTCCACCGACCAGGGCAGGGCCCCGACCATCAGCTCCGCCCGCAGGGGCGCGTCGTGGGCCAGGTGGTGGCCCTCCGGGGGGGCGAGGTGGATGCGCGCGGTGCGGGGTCGCCAGCTCATGGTGGCGGTGGGCGCGGCGTCCTGCGCAAAGGCGACAGCGGCGAAGGTGAGCAGCAGCACGGGGCCTTCCGGGTTGAGACCCCGCTGTAGCCCGGCGTCCGCTCCCCCACCGCCCGTTCAGAAGCTCCAGCCGATGCCGGCGTTGCCGAAGACCGTCGGACCCGTGTAGCTGGTGGCCAGCGGGATCGGCAGCGCGGCTCCTTCGGCCGACATGACGGTGACCGCCGAGGCCGAGGCCATCGCCCAGCCCGCCCCGACGCGGGCCTGGAAGGTGAGTCCCTTCTTGCCCACGCGCTTGAGCCCGAGGTGGGGGCCGATGGTGGTCGACGCCAGGTTGACGGCTGACGCCGACGAGGCGCCGGTGGTCTCGTCCTCCAGCCACACGACATCGGCGGTGGCCGTCTGCTTGCGTGCCGTGACCCCGAGCTGCACGCCGCGGGCGAAGCGTCCGCCCACGTAGACCGACATGGCGCCCTCGAACTCGGTGAGCTGCAGGTCGGGCAGCTCGGTGCCGGTGAGGGCGGTGGCGGTGCGAAGCGCCAGCGGGTTGTAGGTGCCGGTGCCGGCGGCCACATCCACGCCGAGGTGGGGGGTGAGTCGCAGCTCGTAGCGCCCATGGAAGGCCGGCCAGGTGGCGCGGAAGGGGTCGATGGTGATGGAGTGCCGGGCGGTGACCTTGGCACGCTCGGCCTTGCGGTGGCGGCGCCCGGAGACGTGTACGGTCTCGGCTGGGGCGTCGGGGGCTGCGAGGGCGACTGAGCCGGCGAAGGTGGCGAGGGCGAGCAGCGTCACGGGGACCTCCATCCACTTGGATGCATCCAACGTACCGGGCCCAGACCCCCTCCAGGGGCAGATGAAATGGCTCGAAATGTCTATGATTACGTCATTTTCGTGGACAGAGCGTCAGACGTGGCCCACCCCTCTGTCCGCCGTCGACCTCAGCTCCGGCCCCGCACCATATCGCGCAAGCGGCGGGCCACTCTGCGCAATCGACTGGGGCGCTCTGGCGGTGGGGACGGGGGCCGGGCGGCTTGGGGGGCCGCTGCAGGCGTCGGATCGAGCTTCCTTCTCGCAGCAGGCAGCAGCAGGGTCGACTCCCCTTCAGCGTGGGCCTCGAGCTTGTCGAGCAGGTCGAGCAGTGGGGTCTCCAGGTCTCCAGCGTCGCGTGCGGCCTCTCGGAGGGCGTCGGCGATCGTGCGCACCTCGTCGAGCTCGCGCTCCATCTCGGCCAGCAGCTCCTGCCAGCGACCGGGCTCTGGCGGGGCGGCACCGTCGGTGTCGAGCTGGCGTAGTGCGGGGAACAGCTCTCGCTCCTCCTCGCCGAAGTGGAGGCGGAGGCCGCGGGTGAAGTGGTCCCAGGGTGCGAGCAGGCGGGCGCTGTGGGTGGGATCACGCACCTGGGGCTCCAGGCGGTCCACTTCTGCGAGAAGGTCGGCGTGAACGGACTCGGCGAAGTCGCACATCTCGGTGAGGGTGCGTGGAACTGGGGGATTTGACACGGCTTGTCCTCCGCGGGCTGGCGCTCTCCGCGGACCGGTGCAAAAGCCGGACCGGACTCAGCCTCGCGCGGCCTTCTTGTCGCGGCGCACCTTCTCGCGGGCGACGAGCTGGCTGCGGTAGCGCTCGGGCATCAGGCGCTTGAGCAGCCAGTAGCGCCAGGTGGTGGGGTGGGTGAGCACCATGAAGGTGTCTTGCTCGACGGCTTTCACGATGGCCTGAGCGACGTCGGTGGCCGTCACTCCCGAGCCGTCCATCCAGCCCTGGATGCGCTGCACCATCGCGGGCGAGGCATCCTCGAGGGAGTCGGTGAGGTTGGTGCGGAAGAAGGCCGGGCAGCACACACTCACACCCACTCCGTCGAGCGCCAGCTCCACGCGCAGAGACTCCGAGAAGGCCACCACGCCCGCCTTGGCGGTGTTGTAGGCGATCATGCCCGGCGCCATCGCCAGGCCGGCAAAGCTCGCGATGTTCACCACATGCCCGCGGCTCTGCTGCACCATGGCCGGCACGAAGGAGCGACAGCCGCGCACGACGCCCATGAGGTTGATGCCGAGCTGGCGCTCCCACTGTCGCTCGGTGGTGGACAGCAGCGGACCGACATCGGCCACACCAGCGTTGTTTACGAGCAGGTCGACGGTGCCCGCCGCCTGTCTTGCCGCCCGCCAGTCCTCCTCTGCGGTGACGTCGAGGCGCAGAGTGTGGGCGGTGGCCCCCTTGGCGGTCACCTCGGCAGCGACGGCCTGCAGGGCGTCCGAGTCGCGGTCGGTGAGCCAGAGAGTGCGGCCCGGAACAGCGAGCTGCAGGGCGATCTCGCGGCCGAGTCCGCTGGCGGCGCCGGTGATGAGGGCGGTGGAGGTGGCGAGCTTCATGGCGGCATCCAGGCGCTGGAACGGTCAGCGCCTCAACCGGACGCGAACGCACGTCCCCTTGCCTCGTTCACTCTCGATGTCGAGGGTGCCCTTGCATCGGGTGACCGCCGCGCTGACGACCGCGAGCCCGAGTCCACTGCCGCCCGTGCGCTGGCTGTAGAAGGGCTCCAGCGCGCGCCGGCGCACCTCCTCGCTCATGCCCTTGCCTTCGTCCTCCACGCTGAGCACCACCTCCTCCGGGCTGTCGGTGAGGCGGATGTGGACCCGGCCACCCGGGTAGCTGGCCTGTCGGGCGTTGAGCACCAGGTTGAGGACCACTTCGTCGAGGGCCTGTCGGCTGCCTTCCTTCCACACCGGCGCTCGGGGGACGTCGAGGCAGAGCACATGGTCTTCGCCCACCAGGCGCCGCAGCAGCACCTCTCGGCTGCGCAGCTCCGCCGCCAGGTCGAGCTCCTCGAGGCCGCCTTGGCCCATGGCCGACAAGGTGCGGAGGCGCTCCTGCAGCCGGGCGGTCACCGCCAGGGCCTGTCGAATGGCCTGCACGGTGAGGTGGTCGCGCATGCCGTGTTCGTGCTCGAGCTCGTCGGCAGCGAAGGAGATGACCTGCAGCAGGTTGTTCTGGTCGTGAACCACCCCCCGGGCGACCAGCTGCATCGCGTCGACGGCCACCACACTTCGCTGGCGGGCCTCCTCCGTCAGGCGCTCCCGGGCGTCGACCACGGAGGCCACCACCACCTGGGGCAGCCCTTCGGCATCGCGCACGAGGGAGATGGCCACGAGCGCGGGCACTTCGCTGCCGTCTGCGTGGATGAACCGCTTGGCCACCTGAAAGCCCGTGCGCTCCCCTCGCATCATCTCGTTGCCGAGCTTCAGCTCCCGCGGGCGGTCTTCGGCGACGGAGATGTTGCCGATGAGCTCGCCCTCCAGCTCGGTGGGACCACGGCCCAGCAGCTCGGCGAAGGCCCGGTTCACCACCTGCATCCGGCCGCTCAGATCCGAGATGACGAGGCCGGCATGGGCCCCGTGGAAGGCGGCCTGGTAGGGGGTCTCGCGGGGACCTGGGCGGGACGCAGGCTGCTGGTTCCGCCAGGCCTGCCACACGAGGTCGCGCAGGCTGTTCCGAAGGGGACGCACCTGGGTGGAGCCCTGCGGACACAGCCGGGCATCCAGCGAAAGCTCGCCGGCTTCGAGCGCCTGCACGATATCTTCGGCGCTCATGGGGGCGAGCCAGCGGCCGTGCTGCTCCACGCGGAAGTGCGCGGGCGGCTCCGTTGGGGGGGATGGTCGAGTCACCGGGCTTGGCATCCTGAGGGAACCTACGGAGCTTTCCACAAGTTCCCCATGATCTGCGTCAGTTTGCCGTGAAGCACACATGGAGGTGGTCGTCGTGGCCCCGCGCGGGGGTGGCCGACTTCACCGCAGGGTCGTTGAAGAGGACCTTGTCCACGTCGTCGCGGGCCAGCAGGTGGTCGATGAAGGCGCCTGTGAGCACCCGGCTGTAGCCGGCGGATTGCTGAAAGGACGGGCGGTCATCGGGCCGGTTCCACCACGCCTCGTAGCGCGAGCCGTCGGCGCGAAACAGGCGAACGTCGACGCAGCGGCCGGCGAAGTGGTCCTTGTGGCCGAGGGGGTCGGGCCGCAGGTCGGAGGTGTAGCTGATGTCGCCGAGCTGCACGGGACAGGTGGTCTCGGTCCCCGCGGGGAGCGCCAGGCAGGCGGTCCGCCAGGTGGCGAGGGCGTCCAGCAAGGCGAGGATGGCGTCGGGAGCGCCCCAGATGTCGGTGCGCAGTGGATCGGCACCCACGAAGTAGAGGTAGGCTCCCGCGGCCCCCGTCCCCACGACCGCCTTTTCCTTTCTTTCGTCGGTGTCGAGCTTCTCGCGCGCCCAGGTCGCCTGCAGCGCGGCGGCGTCCACCCACTCCACCCAGGGCAGGGACAGTCGGCCCGTGTGGGTCCAGTGGATGGTCTCGACCCCGAGCGGCCCGAACCTCTGGATGGCGTGCGCCTGCACCCGCCAGACCGCGGTGAGCGTGTCCGCCGACAGGGGACGCAGCGGCCCGAGTCCTTCGATGGGCAGGCTGTCCTCGCCAAAGACCACCCGCGAGGCACCACAGTCTCCGGTGTCCTCGATGGCGGACAACACCTGACCGACAGGTGGGCTGCGATGGGGGTCGTGGAGGCCCTGCAGGTCGGCGCGGGTCATCCAAAGGGCGTCGCCAGGCGGCTGGAGGACGGCTTCGGAGATGCAGATGGTGGCCCCGGGTGCGGGGGGCTGGGCGTGGAAGCCGTAGATGGGGTTTGACGCGAGCAGGCGCACACCCACGCCCGACGGACAGGCCACCTCGGGCCGCACCTGCACGAGGGCATCGCGGGGCATCTCGGAGGACTCGCCGAGCACCACGGTGTGGGCGTGGGGGTCTTCGGGGACCACCCGCCGGAGCGGACAAGCACCGGGGTCGGCTGCGGCGCCGGCAGACAGCGTGATGAGGAGCCACGGCAGCATCCACCCACCTCCTGGACAGGCGCCCTACTACTCTTGCCGCTCGGCAGCGGTCCACCAGCCGGCCACTCTGGACCACAGCTCGGCGGGGTGGCTGGCATGGGGGAAGTGGCCGCCCGGCACCTGCGCGCTGGCGGCCCATGGGACCGCATCGTGGAGGTCGGCGTCGGTCCAGACCACCTGTGGGTCGTCGATGCCATGCAGCCACAGGGTGGGCACCTGCAGGGGGCGGCCATGGTGGCCATCGAAGACCGCCCGGAGGCGTGTCCGAAGCACCCCGGGCTTCAGCGGGGACGCATCCAGAACGTCGACAATGGCCTCGGGCACGCCATCTGCGCGCAGAGCACGTCGGCCGTGCCAGCGGTAGAGGCGGCCGAGCAGCGGGTCGGGCAGGCGACAGATCCAGCGCGCCCGCCGGGCCATGGCAGGCTGCAAGAAGCGCGGATGGGGCAGGGTGCCGATGCAGGCGAGGCTGGCCACCCGCTCCGCTGCGAGGTGACGGGCGACGAGACCACCGTAGCTGCCCGTGATCAGGTGGAAGCGCCCCGGCAGGTCTGACAGTCTGGCTGCAGCGAGGGCGGGCGGCCCCGGAGGCAGGTCAAGCGCCACAGCCTGTCTCTGGTCGGCCCGCACCTGCGCCGAGAAGTCGCGGAACAGACCGGCGTGCCCCCGAATGCCGGGCAGGCAGACGACCGGGAGCCGACCGCCTCGCCCACTCATCGCCGGGAGGGGGCCTTGTTGCCAGAACGACGACGACGGGGCTGGTTTCGATGTCCCCCGCCCCCCTTGGAGCCTTGGCGGTTGCGACCCCGGTGGCGGTTGTCGCGCCGGCCCTGCTGCTTCTTGGCAGGTGTGGCCGTCGAGGTCATGGCCTCGTGGGAGTGGAAGGGCTGGTCGAGGATGGGCATCAACGGCACGCCCGTGAGCTTTTCGATGCCCCGGAGGTTGGCGGAGTCGTCTTCCTGGTGGAAGGCGATGGCCACGCCGCGGCGCCCGGCCCGACCGGTGCGACCGATGCGGTGGACATAGCTCTCGGGCTCGTTGGGCAGGTCGAAGTTGATGACGTGGGTGACGCCGTCGACATCGAGGCCTCGGGCGGCCACGTCGGTGGCGACCAGCACGGGCAGCTCACCGCGGTGGAAGGCGCCGAGGGCCCGCTCCCGGGCGCCCTGGGACTTGTTGCCGTGGATGGCCGCGGCCTCGTGACCGCGCTTCTGGAGGTGCTGGACCACGCGGTTGGCGCCGTGCTTGGTGCGCGTGAACACGATGGTCTGGCCGATGTCCCAGCGGGGGTCGTCGAGCACGCTCACCAGGAGGTCGCGCTTCTTCGCCTTCATCACGTACATGATGTGCTGGTCGACCAGCTCCACGGTGGACGAGGGTGGGGTCACCGACACCTGCACCGGCTCGTGGAGGAAGTCGTCGGCGAGCTTCACGATGGCCTTGGGCATCGTGGCGCTGAACAGGAGGTTCTGGCGGTGCAGAGGCAGCTTCGCGAGCACCTTGCGGATGTCGTGGATGAAGCCCATGTCGAGCATGCGGTCGGCTTCGTCGAGGATGAAGTGCTCCACTTCGGACAGGTCGATGAAGCCCTGGGCACACAGGTCGAGCAGGCGACCCGGAGTGGCCACGAGGATGTCGACGCCGGCCTTGAGCGCAGCGACCTGGGGACGCTGGCTCACTCCGCCGAAGATGACGGTGGCACGCAGCGACAGGTGCTCGCCGTACTTGACGAAGCTGTCGCGCACCTGGGCCGCCAGCTCGCGGGTGGGGGTGAGCACCAGCGCGCGGATGGGACGCGGCGGGGCCTCGTCTTCGGTGGCGCGGGCGATGTGGTGGAGCACGGGCAGCGCGAAGGCGGCGGTCTTGCCGGTTCCGGTCTGCGCGCAGCCCAGCAGGTCGTGGCCCAGCAGCAGGGGCGGGATGGCAGCCACCTGGATGGGCGTCGGGGTGTCGTATCCGGCGTCCTCGATGGCGAGATGCAGCTCGGGCAGCAGGTCGAGGGAGTCGAAGGAGGGCGTGTCGGAGCCCTTGGACTTGGAAGGGGACAAGGTGGTGTCCGGTGCGGAGATGTGTCGGAGAAGCGCGCAGAGGGGGAAGGGCGGCGGCCCGGGACCCATCGTGGAGTGGCGCAGGGCCAGTCCTTCGTGACGATGGGTGGGGCGAGGTCACTCGTCTGCCGCAGGCGCGCGGATGTCGCGGGGCCGATACCGCGGGCCTGGTCTTGTGTCCAGTCGACGGGCCTCGCGGGCGTCCTCAGCGGATGTAGACCTCGGCGAAGGTCTGCTTGCAGCTCGAGTCGTAGCAGAAGCCGCTGTCGTCGGCGTAGTAGCCGTCGTCATTGCAGGGCCAGGTGCCGGCGGTGCAGGTCTCGGGCGTGATGTTGCCGACGTCGAGCAGGGACAGGTCGTGGGTACGCCAGCTCGCCTGGCCGTTGGGCGCGTTGCCGAGGCCGGCCACCCAGCAGCAGCTGGCGTTCATGAGGCCAATCATCACGGACTCATTGCAGCCCGGGAAGCACGAGCAGTTGCTGTCGAGCGGTCGCACGGTGAGCGAGAAGGTGGCGGCCTCCGTGGCGGTGAGACCGTCGGAGTAGTCGGGGGTGTGCCCGAGGAAGCTGGTGGAGCACACCGAGCTGTTGTATTCGCCCGCGATCCAGGAGCTGACGTCGGTGAGGCCGAGGATGCCGTACCAGGCGACGTCGTAGTCGGCGGTGACCACCATGAAGTCGTCGCCGTCGAGGTCGGTCCAGGCGTCGGACTTGAAGTCGGCGGTCTGGGAGGCCGAGATGCTTCCCCAGGTGGTGGTGCTGGTGAAGTCGGTGTAGCTGTCCCAATTTCGGCTGCCGTCGTTGACCACGGAGCCGGCGAGGGTCCAGCCACCACCATCGGTGGTCATGTCGCACCACACGTCGAACACCGAACCCGAGGTGCCTTCCACGTAGTAGGTGCCGTCGCCGCTGGAGCTGCCCGCCAGGAGGATGTCCTCGCAGGAGGTGCCCGCGCAGGTGGAACCGCTGCCGATGACACCATTGTCGACATCGCCGTCGCAGTCATCGTCTTCGTCGTTGCAAAGCTCCGTCGCGCCCGGGTAGGCCGCCGACGAGCTGTCGTCGCAGTCTGTGTTGTCGGTGACGGTGCCGGTGGGCGGGTTGCAGGCGAGGGTGGACGCGCTCGGGTCGCCGTAGCCATCGCCGTCGTCGTCGTCGTAGAAGGTGGACGCGGTGCTGGTGTCGAGGGAGCTGTCGTCGTCGTCGACATCACCGTCGCAGTCGTCGTCGATGCCGTTGCAGACCTCGGTGGCGGCGGGATGGACCGCGGCGCTGGTGTCATCGCAGTCGGTGCTGTCGGACACCTTTCCGGTCGGGGCATCGCAGGCCAGGCTGGATGCGGTGGCATCGCCGTAGCCATCGCCGTCGTCGTCGTCGTAGAAGGTGGAGGCGGTGCTGGTGTCGAGGGAGCTGTCGTCGTCGTCGACATCGCCGTCGCAGTCGTCGTCGATGCTGTTGCAGACCTCGGTGGCGGCGGGATGGACCGCAGCGTTGGTGTCGTCGCAGTCGGTGCTGTCGGACACCGTGCCGGTCGGGGCATCGCAGGCCAGGCTGGACGCTGAGGCATCGCCGTAGCCATCGGCATCATCGTCGTCGTAGAAGGTGGAGGCGGTGCTGGTGTCGAGGGAGCTGTCGTCGTCGTCGACATCGCCGTCGCAGTCGTCGTCGATGCTGTTGCAGACCTCGGTGGCGGCGGGATTCACCGACGCCTCGGTGTCGTCGCAGTCTGTGTTGTCGGCGACGGTGTTGGAGTGCTGCACGCAGGTGAGGAACACGCTGCCGGGGTCGCCAAAGCCATCGCCGTCGGTGTCGGCGTACCAGCTGTCTGCGGTGGAGGTGTCGAGAGAGCTGTCGCTGTCGTCGATGTCGGCGTCGCAGTCGTCGTCGATGCCGTTGCAGACCTCGGTGGCATCCGGGTTCACGAGAGGGTTCGCGTCGTCGCAGTCGAAGGCCGTGTCGGCGTAGCCCTCGGGGAGGCTGCAGGCCTCGGTTGTGGCGGTGACGCTGCCGTGGCCGTCGCTGTCGAGGTCCACGAAGAAGGTGGTGGTGACGCCCTCGTCGACCAGCTCGTCGCAGTCGTCGTCGACCTCGTTGCAGACCTCCTCGGCGCCAGGAAACACGCTGGCGTCGGTGTCATCGCAGTCGCTGCCGTCGACCGTCCAGCCGGGGCCGGGGTCGCAGTCGTCGGTCTCCGAGGCGGGGTCGCCGAAGCCGTCGTCGTCGGCGTCGCTGTACCAGATGGAGGTGACGTCCTCGTCGATGTCCACATCGCAGTCGTCGTCGACCCCATTGCACCGCTCGGGGGCGCCGGGGAAGATGCTGTCGTCGGCGTCGTCGCAGTCGTTGGCATTGGACACATGGTCGGAGGGGGCTGCGCAGGCCTCGGTGGCGGCTGCAGGGTCGCCGAAGCCATCGCCATCCCGGTCGGCCCACCAGGTGTCCATCACCCCCTCATCGACCTGCCCGTCGCAGTTGTCGTCGACGCCATTGCAGATCTCCTCCGCGGCCGGATGCACGCTGGCGTCGGCATCGTTGCAGTCCTCGTCGCCGAAGTGGCCGTCGCCGTCATCGTCGGTGGCGTCGGTGAGCCCGTCGTCATCGAGAATACCGTCGGTGCCGTCTTTGTCTGGCGTACGGCAACCCGCGGCGAGGGTCGCGCAGAGCAGGGTGGCAAAGAGGCGAGGGGACATCACAAGAACGCTCCGTGCAGGGGGGCCGCCCGCCCAGTCTACGGGTTGGACACCGCGTCCGGAGCATTTGTTGAGCGCGGCGTCCGGAGTTCCCAGTTGCACAAACCGCCGGCATTCCACTCGCCAGACGCTTCTCGTCGGCGACAAGCCAGCCGGCTCGTCGACAGGACCGTTGGTGCAACAAAAACGTCCTGACGCCGCGCTCAACAATGTGGGTGGCTCATGGGGTTGTGCAACGAAGGGGTCCTGACGCCGCGCTCAACTTTGGGGGGAACGGGCTACGTCGGGGGCCTTTCAGGAGCAGTCATGTCTGAGTTCGGTTTTCACAGCACCGCTGAAGAGGTCACCGCGGGCCGCGACCTCACGGGTTCCACCTGGCTCGTCACGGGCGTGAACTCGGGGCTCGGCCGCGAGTCGGCGCGGGTGCTGGCCCTCCGCGGCGCCCGCATCGTGGGTCTTGCGCGCTCGCTCGACAAAGCGTCTCGTGCCATCGAGGAGCTCGGCATCGACGGCATTCCCGTCGCCTGTGAGCTGTCTGACCTCGCTTCCGTTCGGGCGGCCGTGGCGACGCTCGAGGGGGTGCAGTTCGATGGCCTCATGGCCAATGCCGGCATCATGGCGTTGCAGGAGCTGCACCAGACCAACGGCATCGAGCAGCAGCTCTACACCAACCACATCGGCCACTTCGTGTTGATCACGGGTCTGCTCGACCAGCTCAAGGCCGGCGGACGCGTCGTGATCCTGTCGTCGGAGGCCCACCGCATGGCGAGCGAGGGCCTGGAGCTCGACAACACCTCCGGCGCCGACAACTACCAGGCCTGGCGGATGTACGGCCGGTCCAAGCTGGCCAACATCCTCTTCGCCCGCTCTCTTGCCCGTCGGTTCGCCGAAGACGGCAGCGGCCGCACCGCCAACGCTCTGCATCCGGGCGTCATCCGCACCAACCTCGCGCGGCACCTCCCCGACGCCGAGGGTCTGTTCAAGCGCATCCAGAACAACATGAAGACGGTGCCCCAGGGCGCAGCCACCCAGTGCTTCGTCGCCACGCACCCGTCGCTTGTCGAGGTGTCGGGCGCCTACTTCTCCGACTGTGCGCAACTTGCGCCCATCGAACCGGCCCTCGACGACGCGCTGGCCGACGCCCTGTGGGCCTGGACCGAGTCGGTCATCTGAGCGGCGGCGTCAGTCGGCGGTCTCCTGGGCGAGCTGCACCACCTCTCGGAGCAGCCGGGCCAGGGACCGCACGCTGTCGGGCTTGGTGAGCAGGCCCCGTGCCCCCAGGGCGGCGGCGCGGTCGATGTCGCTGCGGGCATCGGAGCCGGTGAGGAACCACACGGGAACGGCGGCCTTGCCAGTGTTCTCGACCATTCTCTCGTAGGCGGCGAAGCCGTCCATCCCGGGCATGTTGATGTCGAGCAGGATGGCCACGGGTCGGGCGTTGTCCCCCGTTCGCATCGACGCGACCCAGTCGAGCATCGCGGCCCCACTGTCGAGGCACACCAGAGGCGTGTCGAGCCGCGCCATGCGGTGGGCGCGCCTGGCGAAGAAGAGGTCGTCGTCGCTGTCGTCGACGATGAGCAAGGGGGACTCTGCCGTCACATCCGTCCCCTCGACAGCGTGAAGCGGACGTGCACGCGGCCGTCGCCGGACTCCATCCAGATGCGTCCGTTGTGCAGCTCCACGACGCGCTTGCAGATGGGCAGGCCGAGCCCGGGGCCGTGGTTGGCGCCCACCGGTCGGGTGCGGCGGAAGGGCTGGAAGACCTCCTCGCGCACGTCTACCGGGATCTCGGGACCGTTGTTGCTGACCCCCAGCACCACCTCATCGCCCTCCTGCACCGCCGTGAAGTGCAGGTCGAGGCGGACCGCGCCGTGCCGCAGGGCGTTGGTGACGAGATTGGCGTAGAGCGCGTGGACCAGCTCCGGGTAGACGGGCAGCGTAGGCAGCGGATCTCGGCGCACCCCCACGCCCATCTCGCTCATCCGCACGGGAAGGGCGTCCACCACGGTGTCGACGATGGTGTCCAGCGAGGTGAATTGCCGATCGGTGGGGGGCACCATGCCGGTGAGGCGCCGGATGCCGTCCACCAGGGCATGCATGCGGCCGGCCTGCTGGTCGATGGCCTCCAGCAGATACCGCCCGTCGACGTCGAGGCTGTCCCCCACCTCCTCCGACAGCATCTCCACATACTGACGGATTCGTCGGGTAGGCGCCCGCAGGTCGTGGGCCGCCATCCGCGCGAAGTTCGCCTGGGCCTCCTTGGCCTCCATCACGTCGGTGATGTCCACCACAGAGCCCATGAAGCGGGTCATCTGGCCGTCCTCTCCCCGCTCGAAGACCGAGTCGTAGGACCGGCACCAGACCCATCCGCCCCCCTTGTGGAGGAAGCGGTACTCGATGGCCTTCACCTCGCCATCCGCCGAGCGTCCCACGTCCACCATGTGCGTGAAGAAGGCCTCCTTGTCGTCGGGATGGAAGAGGGAGAGGGACCGGTCTCCGGCGAGTGCGTTCACCTCGTCGAGGGAGTAGCCGAGCAGGGCGGTGTACTGCGGATTGACGTAGACGGTGTGACCGAGGGTGAGGTCGTAGACGTAGACCCCGCAGGCCGTCAGGTCGCCCAGCTTGCGAAAGAAGCCGTCGGGATCCCCGAGCGCGCTGACTTCGGCCACTCCTGGCTGCGGGTAGTCGGGCGCTGACCGCACCACCTGCAGGCGGGCCTCGGCTTGGGATAGCCGCTCCCGCACCGACTGCAGCTCGGCCTCGAGGGCGGCAATGCGCGCGTGGGCGTCGATGTCGGCGGAGGCGTGGGGGGCGGAGGCGGGCACCGGCTACTCTTCGTCCGGGGTCGGTCAGGGCGGACGGCCGAGTATAGGTCGAGCGGCGCAGATGTCACCGATTGTCGCGCCCCACCACCCCATCACCGACGGTGGGCGACGACCTCCACGGGCTCGCTCGGACGCATCGTGATGCTCGGCACCAGCTTCATGGCGGCCCCGGGAGCGGGTGACAGGGTGTGCCTGCGGAGAAGTTCGGCCAGCACGATGCGGGCCTCCGCGAGCGCCAGGTGGACGCCGATGCAGATGCGCGGTCCGCCGCCGAAGGGAAAGTAGGCGAAGCGAGGGAGCGCGTCTCGAAGCTCGGGCGTCCACCGCTCCGGCTTCCAGACCTCGGGCTCGGCGAAGAAGCGCTCGTCGTGGTGCAGAATGAAGGGCGGGATGATGAGGGTGGTGCCCGCGGGGATGGTGTGCTCGCCGAGCTGCACGTCCTCGATGGGCTCCCGGGGGAAGACCGGTGCGGGGGGAAACAACCGCATCGCTTCGTCGAGGATGGCCGAGAGCCGGGGGAGGGGCGTGTCCACCGTGATGGGCCCTTCGATGGCGTCCAGCTCCTGGTGCGCCCAGGCCTGGCTGTCGGGGTGCTGCGCCAGCATGAAGCAGGCGGTGGTGAGCGCCACCGCTGTGGTCTCGTGGCCAGCGAGCAGCAGTGTGCGCACCTCGTCCTGGAGCTGGGCCTCGTCGAGGGGCGTCCCCTCGCTGTCGGCGGCTGTGAGCATCCGGCCCAGCAGGTCGGTCCCATGCTCGCCCGAGGCGCGGCGTTCGCCGAGAATGCGCGACACCACGCCATCCAGGTCGGCACGGGCCCGCTTGAACCGCAGGTTTCCTGGCGTGGGCACCCACAGCGGGATGCTCACCACCAGCTCGCTGAGGCCAGCGAAGTGTTCGGCGATGTCGTGAAAAGCGGTGCGAACGGTGGCGAGGTCGTCGCCGGATGCACCGGTCCCGAACAGCACCCGCAGCACCACCTCGAGGGTGAGACCCATCATGTCGACGTGGAGGTCCCGCACCTCGCCGTCCTTCCAGTCCTCCAGGCGTTCCACCGCGAGAGGGCCGATGGCCTCGGACATCTCCCGCACGGCCTTCTTCGTGAAGGCGGGGGCCATGCGCCTTCGTTGCTGCTTCCAGGCGTCGCCCTCGGCCAGCAGGATGCCCTCGCCGAAGACAATCTCCACGCGGGACATGAAGGCACCCTTGCGAAAGCGCTTGGACTCCCGCACCAGCACCTGCTCGACCAGCTCTGGCTCCAGCACATAGACGAGCTTCATGCCCGGAAAGGGGACCGCAGCGACGGGACGGAAGCGGCCCACCTGCTTTGCGTAGGCAAAGGGGTCCTTCGAGAACTCCAGGGCCATGCCGAGGATGGGGATGCCCTTTGGACCGGGGACGGAAGCGAGCGACATGAGACCTCCCGCCGACTCCTATTGCGACGGGACGCCCACCGTGCCGCCGTGCACTATGCGGCAATTTCCCGGGCGGCGAAGTAGTCGCGGGCGAGGTGCGCATCGTCGATGTCGTCGGGGTGGAAGCCCGGTCGCAGGTAGACGACGGCCGCCCGCCGGAAGTCGCTCAGCACGTCGCGCCCCTCCGTCTGAACCTTCTTGCGGAGACCGCGCTGGTCGGCCCAGCTCATGCCGCCGTCTTGCTCGATGAGGTGCTTCATCCCGCGGCGCCACCACACCATCAGCAGCGAAAAGGCCATCACCATCGCCACCACCCGACGCAGCCAGCCGCCGCCCACCGCCTCGTAGACGTCGAAGGCGACCGACTTGTGCTCCACTTCTTCTGCGGCATGCCACAGCATCAGGTCGCGCATGGTGGGGTGGGCGCGGTCGATGAGGGGGTCGGCGAACGAGGTGGCGCCGAGGGTGGCGGTGAGGTGCTCCAACGCGCAGGTGACCGCCAGGTTGGTGAGGGGGTCGGCGCGCTTCTCCAGGCGCTTGAGCCAGCGGTTCTCGTAGGCGTCGAGAAAGCTCTCGTACTCGATCCCATCGCGCTCCAGCAGCGAGAACGCGCGGTTGTGCTCGCGGCCGTGCATCGCCTCTTGGCCCATGAAGCCGCGCACGCGGGCGAGCAGCTCAGGGTCTTTGATCTGGGGCACGAAGGCCCGCACGCTGCGCATGAAGAATCGCTCTCCTGCCGGGAAGAGCATGTGCAGGGCGTCCGCGTTGCGGGTGAGCATCCGGTCGCCGTCCCACCAGTGGGCGGGGATGTCGGCATCGTCGAAGGGGAAGTCCATCCGTCGAATGGTGGGGACACCGGGTTGAGCCGTCACTCTTGCCTCCGCTTGGACCGGTTCTCCGCGGGGTGCCGCATGCACGCCATTGAACTCGGTTCAACAACAGGGTAGCCACCTGTTGAACCCCGGTCAATAGGTTTATCGAACTCTGTTCAATAGATGGAGCGTCGAGGGTCGGGCGGGGATGGATTAGGGGAGTCGTCCCCCGGCAGAGGACCCCCATGGCCCGCACCTCGCGCCAGCGCCTGCAGCTCGATGAACGTCGCGCCCAGCTCCTCGAGGTGGGGCTCGACCTGTTCACCGAGCAGCCCTACGAGGCGGTCGGAATCGACGACATTGCCGCAGCAGCGGGTGTTTCCAAGGGGTTGCTCTACCACTACTTCGGGGGCAAGCGGGCCTTCTACGTGGCCTGTGTACGGCTGTCCGCCGAGCGGATGGTGGAGTCGGTGCGCCCAGACCCCGACCTGCCTCCCGGCGTCAAGGCCCTCACCGCGCTCACCAGCTACCTCGACTTCGTGGAGGCCCGGTCCACCGTGTTCCGGCAGATCCTGCTGGGGGGAGGCGGAAGCATCGACGCCGAGGTGGCCCGAATCATCGCCGACACCCGCTTGCGGCTCGCTGGCCAGGTGCTCGAGGGGACCGGAATCGACGCCGAGCGTCCGATCTTTCGCTTCGCTGCCCGCTCGTATGTGGGGACGTGCGAGGCCGCTTCACTGGCCTGGCTGGAGGACCCCGACCGCATCGACCGCCGCGTGGTGATGCGCAGCCTGCTCGGTGCCTTGCATGCGCTCATGAGCGCGGCAGCCGAGCTCGACCCCGAGGCCGGCATCGAGCTGCCCGACCCTGAGACGGTGACGGCTGGACTGGCCCTGATGGACCTGTAGACCGGCTCAGTCGTCGTCCTCCTCGTCGTCTTCCTCGTCGTCTTCCTCGTCGTCGTCGATGTCTTCGGTGCGGCTGTCTCCCGCTGCTGCCGGACCGACCGCCCGCTCGGTGTCGTCGAGCTGAAGGTCGCCGTCCTCGTCGTAGAACACGGCGCTGGCGCCCTCCACCTGCAGCACCAGGGCGTCGTGGGTGGCGTCACCTGGCACGATGTCCACCACCTCGCCGGCGGCGATGCCAAGGCCAGCGGCGGTGAGCCAGCCGGGCTGCGCGAGCTCCAGCACCATGTTCGCGTTTTCGCTCACGCCGAAGGCTGCGGCGGCCCGAAGGTCGACGAGGGAGGCGTCGAGCTGGAGGCTTGCGGCGCCTCCGCCAGACGAGGCGGTGACATCGAGCGCCACGGGGCCGGCCAGCGACACCGCGACCTTGCACCACTGGCCGGCAGGGGCGTCCATCCGCTCGACCGCGAGGAGGTCGACCACGGCATCGACGGCCACGACGGTGGCAGCGCCTTGTCCACACGGGGACCAGGCCACATCCGCCACAGCTGCGCTCGCCCGCGCCAATGAGACATCTGTGCCGGGTGCCGCGGTGAGGCTGGCGTCGCCGGGGTTGCCCACCGAGGTGCCCTCTGCGGGTGGGGTGCGGCAGGCAGCGGTGGCGACGGCGAGTGAGAGGATGGCGGGGGACTTCACCTTCATTCGGTCTCCGCTACGGCGATGGCCGCGGACAGGGGAAACAGCTGCACGTTCATCTGCACAACGCGTTGTGGAGGAGATTCATGACGCGGAGAGTCTTCGTCGCCCTTGCTTGAAGTCATCGACTCTGCGAGGTCGAGGAAGCGCTCCTGGAACTCGGCGACCGCCCGCTTGAGCTCTCCGATCCGTTCCGCGGGCACCCTTACCGTGACGGCGCCGAGGTGCCGCTCTCGGGCCTTGAATCCCTCGATGGCGTCGAGGGAGCGGGCCAGCATGCCCCGGTGGTAGTTGTGGACCGCGAGGCCGATGACCTCATGGGGCGTGACGAGGTCGGCGTCGGACACCGTGACCGCGCCGTCGTCTGCGACCCGCACCATGCCGAGCTGATCGAGCACCGACAGCGCCCGGGTCGCCTGGGCAACGGTGATGCGGGGACGGATCCTTCTCGCGATCCAGACCGGGTCGGGCTGGAAGCCGGGCACCGAGGCCAGCTCCCGGACCGCGGGGATGAACCAACGGGACAGGTAGGCGAAGCCGTCCCCCTCGATGGGACGCGCGCTGCGGAATCGCTGGGTGGCGGCGATGCGCTCGAAGATGGCGGTGCGCTCCTTGGCGGTGTTGGAGCTGTCGAGCTGCACGAGCAGGGTGAAGAAGCGGGTCTCTTCGGGCTCCAGCTTCATGGCCCGTGCAAACGCCCGGGTGGTGGCCGGTGTGAGGTTTCGCTCGCCCTTGGTGACCAGCAGCAGCAGGCTGGGCGACTTCTGCTTGGCCAGCCGCGCGAACATCCGGTGGGAGAAGCGCGGATTGGAGGACTTCTTCCACTGGAACCAGTCGCCGAGGAAGGCCCTGTGGTCGAGGTATTCGAAGATGTCGGGACGGGTGGTGGACATGAGCTTCCCGGGTTCACAACGTATACTCTGGATACACTATGCCTTTCACAAGATAGCGTCTTTCACGGCATTTCAGCGTATCCGGATCCGAATACGATTGGATGAGAAATCCAGTGATTGGATACGGAAGTTCTCCGCGGTTTGCGTGATGTTGGATGTGCGACCTGCGACGAACGCAGGCGCAGCGGCGAGGGCCGCATCCCCACGGAGGTAGGAATGGAAGACAGCAAGCTCATCATGGCCGGCGTGCTCAGCGTGCTCTTCGGTGTCGCCTGCGGGTCGACCGAAAACGGTCTCATCGGCCAGGCGGGTCCCAGCGCGGCCGGCGAGCGCATGGCGGTGTCCAGCGAGCTCGGCGCCGACGACACCGGCTTCGAAGACGAGGAGGACGAGGACTCCACCTACGAGGACGAAGAGGAGGAGGGTGAGGACGAAGACGAAGACGAAGACGAAGACGAAGACGAAGACGAGGACGAAGACGAAGACGAAGACGAAGACGAAGACGAAGACGAGGACGAAGACGAAGACGAGGACGAGGACGAGGACGAAGACGAAGAGTCCTGAGTCCCTCGCCGGGGGGGACCCCAGGCTACGGTCTTCCACTAGGTGCTGGAGGTTCTATGCGCTGTCTGTCACTTGCGCTCCTCTCCGCGGCTGCTGTCGGCTGCGGGGGGAAGTTCCACTTCGACCCGCCGGCCGAGCCGGCCCACAACATCATCGAGTCCGACTGGGTCGATGGTGTCGGCCAGGTCGACGCGGCGCACGCCTCGGGCATGTCCACGCCCTACCTGTGTACGGAGCCGGGCACCGGCCGAAAGGTCGCCTGCCCCACCGAGGACGCCGGTCCCAACTTCGCGAGCTGCGATGCGGCCGGCTGCCACGGCGGCTTCACCTACGAGGAGGGCCCCGAAGACCCCGACCGTCACCTCGATGGTGGCGATGGTCCATCCTGCTGGACCTGCCACGACCAGGAGTGGTCGTCGCGGAAGACGCCATGAGACATCTCCTCCTCATGGTGCTTCCACTGGCCCTCCTGGGCTGTCCGCCCGCCCCGCCGGCCATCGACACCGGCTGGGGCGTGGCAGACCCCGTGTGGGCAGACGTCGAGCCCATCGTGGCCGACGCCTGCGTGCGCTGCCATCACCCCGACACCCGCCTGGCGGGCGGCGTCGACTACAGCTCCGCCCGCGCGGTGCACAGCGGCCGGATCGGTCTGGTGTGCACCGCTGTGGGCGAGCCCGTCATCGAGGCTTTCGCAGACTCGCTGTCTCCGCTCTACGACGCGAGCCTGCCCGCCTGCCACGGCTTCGAGCCCCTGTCCATGCCGCCGGGGGCCCAGCCGCGTCTGTCTGTCGATGACCAGGTCACCTTGGCCCGCTGGGTCGCCCTCGGAGCCCCGGAGAACTGAGCCATGCCCCGTCTCCTCGCCCTCATCCTGCTCTGCACCCTGTCCTGGCTGCTTCCGGGCACCGCGGAAGCGACTCCCATGTACGCCCAGCGCAGCGGCCGAACCTGTGCCAATTGCCATGTGTCCCCCACCCTCGAAGATGAAGGGGGCTGGGAGAACCCCGAGCTGAGCAAGCGCAAGTGCACCATGCAGTGCGTCGCCTGCCATGTGAACCCCACCGGCGGTGGCCTGAGAAACGCCAGCGGCCGCTACTTCGGTCAGTCCACTCTCTCCATCTTCCACACCCAGGAGCGCAGCTACTCCGACCATGGCCGCGAGCTGGTCGACGGCGACACGCGCTGGAGGGTCCGCCAATTCCTGGGCGAGGACCCCGTGGGCGCCGATGAGAACGGCCGCACCATCCCGTCGAACTGGGAGGACGTGCAGGCCGGCATGGGCGACGGCCAGACCGGCAACCTCGCGGCCCACGGAAAGCCCAACGGCCACCCCCACTACATGGGCTTCTGGGACGGCCGCTACGACGACCTCAACGCCGACCCCGTCGTGCAGGTGGGCGGCGACTTCCGCGCGGCCTGGTGGTCGGGCACCTCCACCGCCTTCCCGATGCAGATCGATCTGCACGGCGCGGTCCACCCCATCGAGCACTTCACGGCCATGGGCACGGTGGCCGCCCGCGGACGCTCCACGGGTCCCATCGACGGCATCACCACGCCAGAAGGCCCGGTCTTCGCCCGAAACGCCTTCCTCATGGCCCACGAGCTGCCGGGAATGAGCTGGGCCAAGGCAGGCATCTTCCAGCCGGCCTTCGGGACCTACGGAGACGACCACACCGCCTTTGTGCGCAGTTGGTTCGAGCAGGATGTGTCCACCAGCGACGACACGGTGCTCGGCGTCGAGCTCGGCACCGCCCCCAACTACCCCTTCGCCATGGTTTCGGTCTTCCGCAACGACACCAGCTTTTTGCACGGCGGCGACTTCGACCCGGGCTGGGGCATGGCGGCACAGGCCGGCTGGCGCGACCTCGGCTGGAGCGTGCAGGGCCACGCCATGACGAAGCAACGGCAGCAGCAGGGCCGCGGCGACATCGGCGCCATCGCCCTCGCAGGCGGACTCAACCCCGCCTACTACTGGGAGAAGGTGCCGCTCACCCTGCTCGGCGAGGTGGCCCTCGGGCGGCGTGAAGACGAGCTGAACGACCCCCAGGCCTTTGCCGCCGCGATGCTCGAGGTCTCCTGGATCCTGCGCAACGGCGTGCTGTTCCGAGGCCGCTATGACACCGGCTGGCAGGACTTCGCCCGCAAGGAAGACCGCCAGGACCGCTGGAGTGCCGGCCTCGAGGTGAGCCCGCTCCCCGGCGTCACGGTCACCGCCCTGGGCCGCGTGCTGGTCACCCCGATGGGCAACGCCCCCGACGTGTTCGTCCAGACCCACTTCTGGTTCTGAAGCCGGGCTCAGCGTTTTCGGAAGACCGCGACGTCTCGGAGGATGGACTCGCTCATGCGGTGGGGCACCGACACGGGCAGACGCTCCAGGCCGGCGCCCTCGAAGATGTCCACCAGCACGTCGGTCTTGGGAAGCAGTGCGTTGAAGGCCAGCACCATCACGCCGCCACCGAGCAGGTGGTCTGCCCACACCGGAGCGCACGCCTTCAGCACGCCGGTGGGGTCGCGCCAGCCATCCTTGCCCCGGTGTTGGATGCCGTAGGGCAGGTCGGTGACGAGCATGGGGAACTGCTCTCGCCGCAGCGTGTCGCGTGTCCTTCGGGCGTCGCCGGTGATGAGCCGCAGGGAGGTCCCCCCGATGCTGTAGCGGATGAAGCGGCCGGAGCCGTCGCGGGACTTGCCACCGAGCTGCCCGGTGGTCTCCTTGTGCTTGATGCGAAGCAGCTTGCAGTGCTTCTTCACATGGCGCTGGAGGTCGGCGAGGGCCGCAGGGTCGCGCTCCAGACCACACGACGCCATCCCCATGCGAGCCGCCCACAACAGAGTGGTGCCGCGCCCCGCCATGGGGTCGAGAACCTTGCTCGGCACCTCGGGGCCCACCCCGCAGGTGGCCCGGGCCACGTTGAGGGCCAGCTGGGTGAGCAGCTCGTTGGTCTTGCCGCGGTACTTGGCGCCGTGCACGAACTCGCGGGGGAGAGCGTAGGCAGGGTCGGCATCGAGAACGGTGAGCTGGTCGCCGTTCACAGCGAAGACTCCCTGCACGGTGGACAGCCGGGCCAGTACGGGCAGGGCGGTCTCGGGCAGGTCGACGCGCAGGAAGGTGAGGGTGGCCCGGTGGACCACCTCGACCTCGGCATCGGGGAAGAACAGCGCCAGCTCGGTGCAGGCGACGTCGTTCACCGACGCGTAGAAGGCGCCGTGGGCGAGGGGCGTGACCAGCAGATCGAGCAGCATCCAGGCTCCAGACAGGCGCGCCGTCTATGTCGCCGGCCGGTCTGGCGGGGAGCTCACTGGCCGAGGTTCTCGGGCCGCGGCTTGGGACGGGGCACCCGCTTGCCCCGCTGGAACAGCGTGATGTACTTCATTCCGCGGGTGATCTGGTCCTTCGTCATGAAGGAGTCGCGGCCCTTCGACTCGTTGGCATCGAGCTGCCGCGCAGCAGCGGCCCCCCAGTCGTCGAAGCCGTTCTTCTGGTTCTTCCGGGTGCGCTCGTGGATGATGCGCTCCTTGGTGACCATCTTGCCGCCCACCCGCTGCTGGTAGGTGCTCGACCCGAAGTAGGCGTCGTCGTACTTCTTCGGGTTGTAGGTGGCGCGCACCTCACCGTAGGGGTCGTCGACCACAAAGCCGCCCGACTGCACTTCCTGGATGCTCACGATGTGGCTCGCGCCCTTGTCGCGCGTGCCCTTGTGGTGGAACGACAACGCGGCGGCCCCACCGGCTTCGAGGGTGGTCTGCACAGAGTCGTGGATCTTCTTCCACGAGGCCCCGCCCCAGATCTTGTCGCCCTCAGCGGGAAGCCCGGTGTTCGACACCTCGGCGAGGATCTTGTCGGGCTCGCTGACGATGCCGTAGCGAGACAGGCCGGACTCATGGGCGAGCATGTCGAGGAGGTCTTCAAGCTGGGCATTTCCGAGCATCTGGCCGGCAATCTCGTCGCGCTTTTCCTTGGAGGTGGCGCTGGCTCCGCGCACCCGTCGGTAGCTCTTGTCCTTCATCTTCGAGTCGATGTAGCGGCGCGAGGCCTTCTTCCACTCGGCCTCCCGGTCCCAGCCCTCTTCATCGTCCACCTTGGACAGATCACTGCGCAGCTCCGCGGCCCGCTCGGCGGTGAGCTTGCGGGCCTTGAGCGCGGCGGTGATCCAGCGCTTCTTGATCCGCTCGTCGAGGGCCTCCACCACGTCTTCTCGGCCCATGCCGAGCCGCTCCATGATCATGGCGAGGGTGGTGGTGTTGCAGGTGGCCTCGGGGGCCACGAGGTTGTCGGACTGGGTGCGGTACTGGGGGACGCCGAGGCGTGCGTTCCAGTCGGTGCCATTGTGGGCCGAGGCTTCGGGGCCACCGCTGGCATCGGTGATGGGGCCCGACTCCAACATCGTGATGATGGGCCGCACCTCGCCGATGAGCTCTGGCGGCAGCGGCACGTTCAGGGCCGGCCCGGGTGCGGTCGAAGGGACGGCGGGCAGCTTCAGAGTGTCGACCGAAGCGCCGTCGAGCAGGCTGTTCCAGGAGGACTCGAGGGTGCCGAGCACGGCCTCGGCGCGTGTGGCCCGCTCAGCGCCCTGCAGTCCTTGCAGCGCGGTGAGCTGCTCGGCCACCCAGGTCTGCATCAGGGAGATGGCGCGGGCGCGCTGAGTGCGGTCGTTGAGAACGTCCTGCATGGCGGCGTTTCCGGCACCGGCTTGGGCGGACTCGCGCGCGTCGGGGGACTGCTGTTCGCCTTGCTGCTGGGTGGCGCTGCGCCGGCTGTGATCGGCCATCTGGACTCCCGGGGGACATCCGGAGTGAACCCCGCCCGGATGCCCGACGCGATGACCCCCTGCTTTCATGGCCCTACTTGCGGATGATGACCAGCAGCGCACCGGGGAAGGTCTCGGAGGAGACCACGTCGTCGATGATGGTGACGTTGGCCAGGGGCACGACCGAGGCGTCGACTGGCAGCCGCCACGACGACCCTGCCGTGAGCCGCACGCGGAGCAGGTCGGTGTTGCGGGTCTCGGCGATGACGTCGGCTGCCACCCCCGGGCCGAGCACCCGGCGCTCCGTGGTGCACCAGCGGCGGGGACGGTGGACCACGATGCCGGGCACCGCGCGACCATCCATCAGCTCGGGACGGCTCATCCGCAGGGTGACCCCGTCGAGGCCAGCGCGGGCTTCGCCTGGGGCGGGCGGGAGCAGCAAGGTGCGGGCCAGCGTGAGTGCGAGGGACTCCAGCATCCACCACCGGCCGTGCTCGGCCAGCGCAGTGACGATTTCGGTGACCTGGAAGAAGTCGATGGTGAGCGCGAAGTCGTCTGCGCGCCCCGCCGGCTCCAGGTCGAGGTGCAGGTCGAGGGACAGGTCGAGGCGAGTGCGCCGACGTCCCTCGGGGTCGAGGGCGTGGATCACCGCCTGCACCTGCAGGTCGCGCAGTGTGATGAGGTCGCTCTGCATGGCCGTCAGCCTTCGACCTGCACCCAGCCGGCCGGCAGCGAAAGGTCGGTGTCGCCGGAGGTGTGGAGCAGGTCGACCACAGCGCGGTGGTGTTGGTCGAGCAGTGCGGCGAGGATGAGCCGGCGCAGGGCGTTGCCGGCCGCGGTGTCGGACTCGTTGAGCTGGTGGACGGCGTCGGCGGGCAGGGCCAGCACCCGTGCGCCGCTGCGACCGGCGGACAGTGCGGCCGTGCGGCGCTTCGACAGCAGCAACGCCATGTGGCCGAGAATCGCCGGCGAACGGGCTTCGGCAATCACCCGCGACTCGTTGCGGAAGTCGCGGCGGCGCACCTCCAGGGTGCCCTCCAGCAGCAGGTAGAGGGCGTCGGCCGGCTCGTTTTGCGCACACAGCACCGCGGCCGGCTCCATCAGGATCTCCCGGTCGCCAGTGACCAGCACCTGGGCGAGCGGAAGCAGCAGCTCCTTGGGGAGTCGGTAGCGGACGAGCAGCTCCGCCACGCCCTTGGGCGTCATGGGGGCGGTCATCGGTCACCTCCGAACAGCGCCCGGAGCCAGGTGAGTGGGGTGGACGGCTCCGACGCCTCGTCGAGGTCCGGGGGGGGCTCGGTGAAGGTGTGGCTGGCGACCAGAGCGCGGTGGCGGGCGTTGTCGAGGGCGTGCAGCCGACGCGTGGAGATGCGCATCATGTGCCTCTGAAGGGCCCCCATGGCGGGGTTGGCAGCGAGGCTGGCGTCGCCCACCGTGCCGCGGTCGATCTGCAGCACCAGGGTGTCCTGGGTGGCGCGAATCGTGGACACCCGCGTGGTGGCGGTGCCCCACACGCTTTCTTCCCCCACCATCTCGCCGGGCCAGACCTCGCCGATGGAGTGGGCGGAGCTGCCGGCCTCCAGGCCAAGTCGCCCCCGCACCACCAGCCAGGCGTGGTCGGCCTTCGTGCCCGCCTCGGCGAGCACCTCACCGCGCGTCAGCGTGCGCGAGGTGGTCGCCTCGAGCAGGTTGTGCAGGGCGGGACCCGGCACACCCGCGAACGGACGCAGCTTCAACAGCTCCGGGATGAGTGGAATCAGCTCGGACACATGGGCTCCCGTGGAGGGGAGCCGGAGCCTATCGCATCCCGTCGAGAATCAGCGCATGCTCTCCGGTGAAGGTGTAGTTCGGGATTCCGCCGTAGTAGACGTAGGCGTAGTCGTAGACGCTGGCGGCCTCGTAGCGCAGCATCCAGTCCGCCACGGTGGCGCCGCCGACCGCATACCAGTCGTCTTCGTAGAGGCTGATGAACACGGTGTAGTCGCCCACATTCCCGGCGTCGGGGACGAGCCCGACCGTGGTGGTGTAGGTGATCGGGCCGATGCCACAGCCGTCCCTGGCGGTGATGTGCTCCACTTCGAGTACCAGCGTGCAGTCGGGGCACAGCTCCCGGTCGATGGCCACGCCCTCGGAGTCCATCTCGATGGTGCAGCCCATGGTGTGGACGTCGAGCCAGTGCCTCCCCTCGCTGCCGATCACGTTGACGAACAGGCCCGTGCCAGGGGTGTCGCCTTCGGTGACCGGCTTGCCGCCGGGGCAGTCGTCGGGCGCGACGTCGGCGCCACAGGGATTGTAGAGCGCGCCATCGAGCCCGTCGGACTGTCCCTCGACGTCCTCGCATCCGCCGAGCACCACGAAGAGGATGGGGAGGAGGGTGCGGGGAGGGGACATGGCTGCTCCAGCGTCCGCGCGGGTGGCCCTGCCGCGAAGGCGTGCCCGGACGCTACCTCCTTCGGACCCCTGTTGCCGGGCTTCAGCGGAAGTGGGGCTCCGCCATGGCATGCACCTGCAGCAGATAGGCCCCGCCGTCGACCCCCTCGGCCTCCACCCGAAGCGCGATGGTGGGACTGCCCGCGGCGTCGATGTCGAGCAGCTCGGGGTCTTCACTGGCATCCAGCACGCTGTCCGAGGCGCTGGCCAGAGGACCATCCGCCCCTTCGACGGTGAGCCGCGGGTCGAGGGGACTGCCCACGCTCGCCGCCTGGATGAAGACCTGGACCCACGGTCGGTCGGGGTCGACGGCAATGCTGTAGACGTCGTCGATCTCGTGGTCTTCCAGCCGGCCCTGGATGGTGCAGATGCGCGCGGCCTCGGTGACGTGAACCGAGGGCAGCAGCCGGCCGGAGCTGTCGGTGGGGAGGTCGCTGTCGCGGTCGATGGCGTCGGTGTACCAGCCGGCCAGCACGCCGGTGTAGGCGGTGCCGGTGCCCGTCGGACCGTCCGCATGGTCGAGCTCCAGCCACATCTCGCCGGCTTGTGCGGCCACCAGCAGACCGACGTCTGGAAACAACGGCAGGCCCCCACGCGCCAGCTGCCACATGGGGTCTGTGGTGGGACGGTCGGCCTGTCCCAGCAGGAGCAGGTCGTCGGAGCCGTCTGGCTGCAGCTGCACGGTCCAGCGCGCGGTGGTGGCGGAGCCGGGCCAGGGACTCCACGACCACAGCTCCCACGCGGCAGGGCTGCCGTCGGCGTGTTCTCCGCGCACCGTCCACGGCAGCAGGTCGATGTCGTCGGTGTGGTCGGCCCGGCCGGAGAACAGCGGGTAGCCGGCGATGTAGGGGTCGCCGAAGAAGGCGTAGGTATCGTCTTCTTCGAGCCATTCCCCCATCTGGGCGGGTGTGTCGTTGTGGGGCTCGCGCTCGAAGGGGGGCGCCTGCTCGAGGCGCAGGCTGTAGGCATGCTCGGGCGAGCCGATGGTGGGGTCGCGGGTGGAGTCGGGTCGGTCGGGGTGGGCCGCCATCACGCCGATGTGGTGTACCCCCGCTTCGGTGGCCTCGTAGGCGAGGGCTGCGTTGTCGCCACCGATGCCGAGGGGCATGCCGCGGGCCAGGTGGGTGCGTCCGTCGGGAGTTCGGACCTCCAGCAGCGGCGACAGGGGACTCGGAGGGGTGCGCAGCTCACTGAGAACGGCGATCCAGAGGGTGTCTCCAGCATCGAGCTCTACGGCGAACCAGTCGACGTCTCCGGCGGGGTCGATGACGTCGGAGACCTGGAGGGCGGGGGAGGGGGACGGCAGTGCGCGGGCGTCTGCCGGAGTGTCGCCGGGGTCGTTCGACGGGAGGGCGGTGTCGTCGGGCGGGTCGGTGTCCGGCGGGTCGGAGTCGGTATCGGTGGCCGGAAGACCGGTATCGGTGTCGGCGATGGGCAGAGCGCTGTCGGTGGGCTTGTGCGGTGACGGTGGCCTGCACGCGGCCATCGCCACCACAAACGGGCACAGGGAGAGGGCGCGCCGACGGTCCATGTCGGCAGGGTAGTCGAGTCCGGCCGCATGTGAGGGGCGCTGTGCGCACCGAGCGGTGAGGGGCGCTGTGCGCGCCGAACCCCCGAAGGCTGCTGTGCAGCCGGAGGGGCCCATGACCGGATACCCACGCTTCCGTCACGGGGCCCCGCGGAGGAAGCCATGTTGCATCCCGACCTGCACCTGCCACCTGGCGCGCCGGTCTATGTGGGTCCCGAGCACGCGCACCGGGTGTCGGTCCAGATGCTCCAGTACGACGCCCACACCGTGGTGGAGACGCCCTTGCCGCCGAGCGGGGTGGCGGCCCCCTCGCGCGATGGCCGGGTGACGTGGATCCATGTGGATGGCCTGCACGACGTCGAGCTGGTGAGTCACATCGGCCTGGTCTTCGGCCTGCACCACCTCGCGGTCGAGGACATCGTGACGGTGGACACCCGGGCGAAGGCGGAGTCCTACGAGGGCGCGGTGGTGGTGAACGTGAAGCGCCTGCGGGTGGACACGCCCGGGATCGGCGAGGTGGACGACCACCACATCACTCTGGTGCTGGGGCACAACTGGGTGCTGTCGTTCGTGGAGGTGCCGGGACCGGTGTTCGCGTCGGTGCGCAAGCGGCTGCGGGAGGGCCTGGGACGCATCCGTGGGCAAGGGTCGGACTACCTCCTACATGCCCTGCTCGACGCCGTTGTCGACGAATGGCGCGGAGAGGTGGAGCGCCTGGACGATGCGGTGGACGGCCTGGAGGACCGACCCCTGGACCGCTTCGACGACGACCTGCCGGGCCGCGTACACGGGCTCAAACGACAGCTGCGCTCCTTCCGGCGAGCGGCGCTTCCACTGCGGGATGCCGTGGCCCAGCTGTCGATGACCGATGGCCCCATCGGTGCGGAGACCTCGCCCTACCTGCGCGACCTGCGCGACCACATCGTGGAGGTGGTGGAGGCGCTCGATGCTCAGCGGGACCGTGTGCAGGCGGCCCTCGACCTTCGGCTCGCCCTCGCCAGCCACCGCATGAACGACACGATGCGGTGGCTGACCGTGGTGACCACCATCTTCATCCCGCTGAGCTTTCTCACGGGCCTCTACGGCATGAATTTCGACGCCATGCCCGAGCTGCACGTCGTCTGGGGCTATCCGGCCCTGTTGGCGGTGATGGGGGCCGTGGCCGGCGGACAGCTCGTCTACTTCCATCGGCGGGGCTGGCTCTGGCGCTGACGGGCCGGTGCGAGGCGACAAGGTCGGGGTTAGTTCCCCTGGGTCCGGGCCCGTCGCTCGGAGCGCCCCACCCCCGAGGAGCGACCCATGTCCCAGTCCACCCCCACGCCTGCCGAGCAGATGGCCCGTCTCGACGACATCCTGGCACTCAAGGCAGGTCCGCGCATGGGCCCCCTCACCGAGTTCGGGCGGCAGATGGCCGCGCAGGGAGCCGTGGGGGGTATCCTCCGCGACCGCGTGGTGGCTGCCCTGCTGGAGCTCCTCGAAGGCTACGCCGGCAACGGCCGTCAGCGGATGGAGATGGGCGAGGTGCTCGGCCTGCTGGGCGACCGGCGGCTGCGCACCCCCGACAGCCCCGACTACTGGGTGGTGGTGGAGCTTCCCGACGGTCGGTCGCTGGAGGTCGGTCGCTTCCCGGTCACCACGGCGGAGTGGCGCAAGTGGCTGGCGGGCGGTGGCTACGAGGATGCCGCGGCCTGGTCGGATGAGGGCCGGGCTTGGCTGGAGTCGGGCGCGGCACGCTGGGATGTGTTGGCCTCGAACCCCGAGTCGGCCCACCTCGTCGTGGCGAACCAGCCGGTTGCAGGCCCCACCTGGTGGGAGGCCCAGGCCTACGCCAGCGCGATGGGCGGCCGCCTGCTCACTGCCAACGAACACCGTGCGGTGGTGCGGGGTCTCGAGAAGCGCCCCTACCCCTGGGGGGCCCCCTTCGGCGACGGAAACGCCAACACCAAGGAAGAGGCGCTGGGTCGGCCCTGTGCCGTGGGTGTGTTCGCGGCCGACTGCACCCCGGAAGGCGTGAGCGACCTCGCCGGAAACATGGGGTGCTGGCTGTCGGATGCCGCGGAGGATGGGCGTCGGATGCTGCACCCCGGCTCCTGGGCCCGGCCCTCGATGGCGTCGTGGGCGAAGGCGCTGGAGATGGCGGAACCCGACACCCGGTCGGCCGACCTCAGCTTCCGGCTGGCGCGCGACCTGAGCTGACACACCGCCGGTTGGCGGAATCTCGGCCCGGATCACTGGCGATCCGGGCCTTTTTGTGCGTGGGGGCTTGTGGGGTCAGAGCGACGATCCGCTCCAGCTTGTGTGAGCCGGGTGCGGCGCCCGCCACTCGAGAGAGTCTGACTATGAAGCCCATCGTGACTGCCCTTACGCTTCTGAACACCCCTGTCGACATCAACCGTGAGGCGGGCCGCCAGGCTCCCGTGGCTGTCGACTATGAGGTCCACCTCCGCGCGCTCAACACCAGCGCCTTCTTCGGCTCCGGCGGTGACTTCGCCTTCGACCTCGTGCCGGTCCAGACGCCCCACGCCGAGCAGTTCACCGTCTCCAAGGCCTTCGCCAGCCCCGATGCGCCGGTCACCGATGACTCTGGCTGGATGATGCTGCGCGACAACCAGGGCAACTCAGTCGTGGTCTTCGTGGACAGCGACACCACACTGGAGTCGCTCGTGGAGGGCCTGGCCGATTACAGCCAGCTCCAGATCGCGGTCGGGGTCGCGACCGACACTCAGGGTGCGCGCATGGTCGTCGCCTTCGACACGCCCTCCCTGCGTGCCTTCGAGGATGGGGCGTCGAGCTACCTGCCGGCACCGTCGCTGTCGACGCGCGGCACCGCCATCTTCCCCGATGGTTCTGCCGCTGCCTTTCCAGCCAGGGAGTTCGACAGCGTACAGGGCTACATCTGGCCGGTGGACACCACCGCGGTGTATTCGTCGGACGAGACCGGCCCGCTCTACATGCTCTCCACCTACAGCAACGACTTCCTGAACGCACCGGTGGACGGCGGTGAAGAAGCCTGGAACGCCTTCTTCGACCTCTCCGCCCCCATCCTGGAGGACGGTCGCTGGGCGCTCGAGCCCGCCTATGGCGATGAGGACCTTCGGGAGGCGATGGAGTACGACACGCTGCGGTCCTGGCGTCAGCGCACCACCACCTGGCTCGTGGAGGACGCCGACGGCCGCTGGATGGCGACCGAAGGCCCCATCACCTCGGCCATTGGCGAGTTCGAGATCGAGATGATGGACTACGGCCTCGTGCCGCCGCCCACCATCGCCATGGACTGATTGCGGGCACACCACGCAAGAAGCCCCCGGCCGGGTTCGGTCGGGGGCTCTGTCGTGTGGGTGGGGCGCGCTGCGCGGTGCGTTGCCTACGCACCGAGCATCTAGCTCGCCGTCGGAGCGTCGGCGTCGGCGGCTTCTTCGGCGGCCACCGCAGCGACCTCTTCGGTGGCGGCTTCCTCGCCCTCGGCGTCCGCACCAGGACCGGCTTCGGCGGGTGCGGCATCTGCGGCGGGTGCGGCATCTGCGGCGGGTGCTGCTTCGGCGGCGGGTGCGGCTTCGGCGGCGGGTGCGGCTTCGGCGGCGGGTGCCTCCTCGGCGGCGGGCGCCTCCTCGGGGGCCTCATCCCCTTCTTCGTCGCCCTTGCGGCGCCGGATGATGGTGCCCTCGCGGGTGCCGGCCTGGGCCTGGGGGACAGCGTCGGCGGAGGGCTCGGTGGGAGCGGCCTCGATGACGGCGTGTCCGGCCATGATGTGGGCCTGGAGGCTCGCCATTGCAGCGTCGTAGCGCGCGGCTTGCGGGGCGAAGACCGGGCAGCGCTCACGGGCCGTCTTGTAGGCGGCGTGTGCGGGCAGCAGCTGGCCTTTGGCGAGGTAGAGCTCGCCGAGAACGGCGTGTGCGGAGTGGTTTGCGGCGTTGGCCTTGATCACGCGGGCCAGCATGCGCTCGGCTTCGTCGTGGGCGCCCTGGCGGACGAGCAGGCGTGCCCGCTGCACGGTGACGGCGGGATCCTCGCGGCGACGGCGGCCCTTTCCATGGCGACGGGCGGCCTGCTTGAGCAGCCACTGGGCCTGCTCGAGGTCGCCGCCGCGGTCGAGGATGACCGCAGCGAGGAGCACCAGCACGCGCCGGTTCTCCTTGTCGAAGGTCATGGCCTCGCGGAGCAGGTTCTCGGCCTCTTCGAGGTGGGCATCGGCCTGTTCGGCGTCGACCATGGACCGCTGATGGAGCAGACCGGCGGCGCGCGCCATGTGGTTGGGGTTGTTGGGCGCGAGGCGGCGGGCTTCGTTGATGCAGGCCTCGGCGTCTTCCCACCGATTGGTGCCGAGGTCGACGTAGATCTCGCCCAGCATGCCGTAGGTGTCGGGCATCATGGGCTCGATGTCGCTGGCCTTCTTGAGCACATCCACGGCGTCGAGCGGACGGTTCATGCCGAGCAGGAAGCCGGCCAGACGGCGGTGCAGTCGGGCGTCGGAAGCGAAGACCTCGATGCCCTTTTCGAGCACCTGGGTGGCCTTGCCGCGGGCGTTGCGGGACTGGTGCCAGGTGGCCAGGGTGTGGAACACCTCGGGGGTGGCACAGGTGTCGGCGGCGAGGTCGAATGCGGCCTGGATGGCCTCCGGCTTGGCGCCCTCTGCGATCAGCAGCTCAGCGTCGGCGAGGAGCAGCTCGGTGTTGCCCTTCGAGCTCTTCTTCAGCTCGTTGATGCGCATCCGGGCGATGTCGAGGCGCGGGCTCCGACGGCGCATCATGCCGCGGACCTCGTCGATCTGGGCATCGGTGTCGGAGTAGGGCAGGCGAAGCACCGAGCGGCCTCGGCGACCGGCCACGAGGAGGCGGTTGCCCTCCTGGGCGGCGGCGAAGGACTCGACCATCTTGCCGTCGCGCTTGAGGTCGCGTGCCGTGGACTGCAGGAAGTGACCCACTGCCTCCATGCGGCCGAAGTCCTCGATCTCGCGGAGGGTGAGGTGCGCGGCGACCAGCGCGTGGACGTAGAATCGGCGCCCTTCGTCGTGGGGCGTCTGCTCCAACCAGCCATGCGCGAGGAGGTCGATGCGCGTGTTGCGGTTGATGCCCAGCTCGGTGAGCACGTCGGTCGTGACGGGCTCCCGGGAGAGCGCGACGGCAGCCAGCGCAGCCCGGAGGTCGGGCTCGATCTTCTCCATGCGGCGCTTGAGGTGGCGCTCGAGCGGCTTGGTGTCGGAGATGTCGGCGGCCTTGAGGAACCGCTGACGTTCGAGAACCTTGTCGACATCGCCTTCACGGGCCACGCTCATGGCGAAGCTGCGGGAGGCGAGGGGGTGGCCCAGGGTACGCTCGAAGATCGGGCCGAAGCGGTCGCGCGGGAACTCGGGGATGTTGTGGGCGCCGAAGAGCTCGTGGAGCTCCTTGCCCTTGAGGCCCGCCACCGCAAGCTGCCGAAGCGCGACGCCTTGTCCTTCTCGGTAGAAGCACAGGGGAAGGTCGGAGATGGCCACGATGCGCAGCTTCGGGGTGCTCTGGAAGACCGCCCGCAGCAGGGTCTCCAGGCGACCGTTGCGGTAGAAGCTGCCGTCGCGGCGGTCCTGGAGGTCGTGGAGCCGGTGCAGCACGAGCACCTTGCCCGCCATGGCGTCACCGGCCAGCACGTCGACCGCAAGCTCGGCGAAGGCGGTGGGCGTCACGGGCTCGGTGCCCGTGAGGGCGGCGTGGAGGCGTTCGTCGCCAGCGACCTTGGCGGCCATCGCCAGGCGGCCGGCGAGCGTGTCGAAGCCGGTGCCCCTTGCGAAGGTGAGGTCGGGGAGGCGCTCGAGCTCGGAGGTGGACAGGGCGTGCTCGACCAGCCACCGCCGGCCGACGCCGGGAGCACCGTGAACGACGATGGGACCACCATCTTCGTTGAGCATCCCGGTGAGCGTGGCGAGCTCCTCCTCACGGCCCACGAAGACCGGAGGG
>Ga0213840_1000613_pt1 | contig 44213 bp, 35 predicted proteins | sample SWPATP22_FD_160132 | JGI IMG/M metagenome (GOLD analysis project Ga0213840, IMG submission 160132) | Coastal seawater microbial communities from Marineland, Florida, United States - SWPA TP2 #2 | ecosystem: Environmental > Aquatic > Marine > Coastal | place: USA: Florida | collected 2016-08-14 | reverse complement strand
GTAGCCGATCGCTTGGGTAATAGAGATGGTAAATCACCTGTGCCTTGTATGTCAAAAGTGTAGGGGTTTTCGTCAGCATCGTTATTGGCAATGCTCACAGTTGCAGAACTGGCACCTAAAGCATCGGGATCAAAACTGATCACAAAAGCGCTGGAGTCTCCAATTGATATTGAGCTTGATGGTTGAGTAGTTACTGAGAAATGAGCAGCTCCGGCACCGCTCAAGCTCACAATAGGACTTCCCGTTAAGCTCAAATCACCTGAGTCGGTATTCAGTACATAAAATGTTTTGCTAATTGAAGCCGTTCCAGTTGTATCGATAGAACCAAAGTCAGTGTTGTTTGTGGTTGAGAAGGTGGTGCTCCCACTGGCTATTTCAGTGCCATTGCCACGAATGGATATTTCAGGGGGTAAATTCTGGAGCTCATAAACACGGACGTGACCAACAAATGAATCTAGCCCATTACTATATATTGCTCCAATAAACGCACGGCTGCCATCAGTATTCATGGAAACAGAAAAGCCGGATTGGTCATTATTGGCCTCGCCAAGAATAGTCTTTGCTACCTGGGTCCATTTATCGCTGGTATTATCGTATTGAAAAATACGTGCCTGCCCAGGAGTTGTAAAAGTCTTAAGAGTATTGGGCGACCCGATGACTACACGGCTACCATCAGCACTCATGGCAACAGAATGGCCACAAGAGTAACCAGTAGTATCACCTTCAATAGCGCTTCCTAATTGAGCCCATTGGTCTTTACTGATGTCATACCCGAAAACTCGTACGTGCCCTGACCGTTGACCACGACGAGCATTCCCTGGCGAACCTATTGCCACACGATGACCATCAGAGCTTATGGAAACCGAATATCCAGAGGAATTTCCTCCTCCTGCGCCGTCTATGTCACCGCCCATTTGACTCCAACCATTAGAAATAGCGCTATACTCAAAAATGCGAACACTTCCTGAACCTGAGCCGTTCTCTATGGCACCAATTGCCACTCGATTGCCATCAGCATTCATAGAAACTGACCAGCCATTATGATCACCACCAGCTTCGCTGTCTATGTCTCCTCCAAGTTGGTCCCATTTACTCGTCGAACCGTTGTATTCATATATACGAGCATGACCATTTCGAAAACCTGTTCCAAGACTGCCTTTATTATAGGGCGCTCCTATTGCCAAACGCGTACCATCGGAGTTCAAGGAGACAGAATGTCCAAAGTGGTCGTTGGCCGCTTCGCCATCTATATCAGAGCCCAATTGATCCCATTTTTTCGTTGAGTTGTTATAGTCAAAAACACGTACTTGACCTGCATAATTACCATTGTCCCAACTTCTATGCTCACCAATTGCCACTCGGTTGCCATCAGAGCTGAGCGAAACCGAATGACCATTTTCATTAGGTGATTTTTCACCATCTATATCACCACCAAGTTGTACCCATTTACCTGTAGTACTGTTGTATTCATAAATGCGAGTATGGCCCGCAATATTACCGTTGCCTTTATTATATGGAGCTCCTATTGCCACGCGATTACCATCTGAACTGGTGGAAACCGACCATCCAAACAGATCATTCCTTGCTTCCCCATCTATATCACTCCCTAACTGTGCGGCTAGGTCTGAAGGAATTAGGGCACCAGTACCCTGAATGCTAAAATTGTACGGGTTTTCATCACCATCATTATTGGCAATGCTTATGGCAGCGCTTCTTGTTCCTTGGGCACCAGGGCTAAACTTTATAATGAAGGTGTCTTTTCCATTGGCGGCTACCGTATTGTTGGGTTGTTTTACCACCGTAAAGTCGACTGCGTTGGTGCCGCTAATACTTACTATAGGTGTTCCTGAAAAGCTCAAAACACCACTACCCGTATTCTCAATTACAAAGGTTTTGTGCATTACGCCGCCTGTGATGTTTACGCTGCCAAAATCAGTGTTGTCATCGGTATTTGGTGTGGTGTCGTCATCGGCAATTGAAGTGTTGTTGCCTTTAACGTCAATTTCTGCCTGACCGTAGACCTGGCCAAAGCTCAGAATGGATAGCATAACTATCACAATGGGTTTTATCTTAAGAAAAGAAACATACCTGTTTCGTCTATTGAACAAGTAATGAAATAACTCTGCGCTCATAACATATCTCAATTTAGAATTCAATACAATTTGAAAATCACACCTCTGCGAAAGATGGAAGCGGTACATGAAAGTGAATTGTCTTGGTGGTGACTTTATCCTAAGTAGTCAGCTGTTATTAAACTAGGAATGCCATCACTGGCCTTGCGGCCATTTGCCTTTATAGTGGTTATAGGAAAGATGTTAGCTGACGGCATACTACTCACCGTAGCTAATTGAAAGCATTGATGTGCTTCAGAATTGATAAAATTATCCATGACTAAACTCGACCTCAGTGAAGGTCAAATGTAGTCGGCTAGACAGGCCTTTTATATAGATAGCATCAATCATAGGGGGGGATTGTAGTAAACTACAGGTTTTTGTTCTGAATGAATGTCTAGATGATCTAGTCTGATTCATGTTGTTGATTTTCTGGTTGTTCCAGTACTGTGGGCAATAGTTTTATACTCAACAAAAGGTAATGTCCCATTTGGATTGAAAAACAGGCTACCTGAGACTTCGCTTCAGGTGACCTGTTTTTCGAATGGGAAGATTATCCAATGGTAATTTCAGGATTTCCTCCAGTCCAGATCAAGGGCTCTTGAGAGTCGCCACCGTATTTGTAAGGAGCATTGTTGTTCAACTGAACGTTGAAAGCCGTAGGGCCTCCCCAGTTAATTCCAACAATATTTAATCGGTACTTGCCCGCGGGTAAGGCCACGCTTTGCGGTCCTTCTAGAGGTTCATTTACACCGTTTAAGTTAATGGGGGTAGTGGTGGAGCCTTCTACAATGTTGATGGTTACATCAACCGGGTGCTCGTTTCCACTTTTGATGTTAGCAATTATGAAGCTCTCGCTCCAGGCTGAAGCTACCACGAGAAGCTCGTTGTCACATGCGGTAATGTTGAGTGTATTGTTGCTCATTTGTTTAGTATTTAAAGTTGGATGCCTACTCTGTTAAAGGAGCGGCTAAACCAATTGTCAATCCTATTTTTTGGGAATTTCCAGGTTGGGATACACGTTTTGCTCGATCCATACCGTACCTGTTACGGTATCACCGTTATAAGTTCCTGATTCCATAGTGCCAATGCCTTCGTAAATGGAGTCGTTGGGAGCCTTGAAAATTTGATTCTGTACAGCGGTTTTTACCCTAAATATGCCATTGATACCATGTTCTGCACTTTTTACCTGTACATCAAAGGTTTGGTAGTAGGTATAGTCATCTATTTCGAAAGGATCGGAAGGGGTCACATTGGTATTGATGAAAATACTGGTTCCGTCTGCCAACAAAACCGTGGCCTTACCATCTACAGCCACTCCGTTTTGAAATGGGGCTTGGGTAACAACAGTACTTGAAATGGATACACCGTTGTTCAGTTGTAAGTCTTGTAACATCCATTTGGTGCTTTTTGGGAACGCTCCGAATTCGTGATCCATCCAGGTAGTACCTGATACAGTGTGGGACGTATCATTAAGAGTGATGGTTCCACTTGCTGCTAAATGAGTCAATGAATAATAGAAGTTGTATGCTTGGAGTGGGTTAGTTTGGTGCGGATATACAAGATGGTATCCTGTTCCCCATTCCAATAGTGGATTGCCATGTTGATTTAATGAGAGGTCAAATGCAATTTTGGTTCCATCAGCTGCGGTAAAACTGGCCTTTACATTCATATTAGTAGGGTCAGTTTGTGGTGCAGTCATGTGTACTGTACTTGTTGAGCCGCCTTCAGATGATTCAAGCTTTACAAACCATGGTTGAGTAGGATTGGACTCAGCGTATCCTGATGGACAAGGAAGTAGTGTTTTAAATGTTTGATAGTGTTTGTTGTTTTTTACATCTGTTAAACAAACCTGAATGAGCCCTGCTCCATATAACTCTCCTGCATTGATCTCAAAACCAAATGTTCTGCCCGTGGTTTTTTCTACAAGTGTTCCTATGTGCCACCACCATTCCGTTTCCGATCCGGGATGAGCATATTGTGCCGCTGGCAATTGCACCATTTCTGACAGTGGCAATTGAAGTTTGTGTTCTTGTGTTGCGTTAACAGTTTCCATAATTTTAATGTTTAAGATGTAGTGCCTACTCTGTTTTGAATTTTCGGCTGTCTTCATGGACTTGCGCAAATCCTGAGACAAATGTGCTTTGTCAGATATGTGCCAACAAGAGTGGTATCCTTATAAGTGAGCTGGGAAAACCTTGGAGTTCAATCAGGGAAAACCCTGATCCTACTATCAAGTACCCTAATTCGTATGGTCATGGGGGGTGTGTAAGATTCTTATTGTCTGCGGTTTAGCTTGTTTGCTCCAGGTTGGACCTGTTTTAAGGCCGTTATATTCTGAGGGGATGAACATACTTTTATGGCCTAAACCTCAAATGCAATAGTTATGTCAATCAATTCAACTTCACCAAGACGTGTATTAAGTCAGGCAGCCAATATCTGGAGAGATATCTATGTGTTTCTTGCCACTTATGCAAAACCTGAAAATAAGCTAGGAGGAGGACCATCCTATAAGATATCCAACTCTAAAACCCTTTTACAGGATCTTTACAATGATCTGCCAGAGGGGAGCGACACAATAACATTCTGGATGGGAATGAAAAATTCTCCAGAAGCCAATACTCCAAGGGTATTTGTTTCCAACTCAACAACCACTACCATTCAGGGGCCAGCCATAGCTGATGGACAGTGGGTAAGCGATGGAAGTACCTTACAGGGAGGGGTAGATGACTGGAGAAATTTCTGCCTTGCCCAGGGCAATGGTCAACAATACCTAAACGACTACGTGTTTGTACGTTTATATTCTTACCCATGGAGCGAGATTGTTTTGTTAACTGACACATTCACTCACGATCTGTTTGTAGAGATTGTAGCTCATACAATTGGAGCCGATAACCAATTCTTTGAAGCAGACATTAAGGATCCAGACCATACAACTGAAGGCTTTATAGCCCTGGAACTACTACTTTCACCTGACGACGGGGTAGGAGCACCAACACCAGATCATTACAATTTTATGATGCCATGTCCTAAAATATGTCCAGAGTAGTTGCAGTGGAACTACTTAGAAAGGTTTGACAAGAAATGCAGGTAGCCATCATATTTACCTCAATATTGAGCATACTTATACCGATTGGAGTAGGGCTAAGGCGCTACTCCAGTCTTTCTTTGGATGCACGATGGATACTTTATATGCTTATCCCCATAGGGATTAATCAGTTCGTTTCAGTTTGGTGGATTTATTACGTAAATCCCAATAACATTGCCTTTGGGCATGTTTACATTGTACTTGAATTATTCTTCCTCTCAAAAATCTACTACGACTACCATAAGTCGAGTTCGTGGTCAGTGTTAGTTCCAGTACTCACAGGGGTGTTTTATCTTTTCTATATCATTAAACTGTTTCTCGATCCAGCATCGTTTCTGGTCTATTCCACTCACGAAAGAGCACTCTCCGGGCTTTTAATTCTCATCTACGCGATCTCTTATTTTATTTCAGTTTATCGAAAGCAAGAAGTGCTAGAGCTTCAAAAAATATCGGGGTTTTGGATTGCCGGTGGTTTGATACTCTACTTCTTAAGCAACACCATCTTATACGTGTTTAGCGAGCTCGTTTTTGCCCAGGATCGGGTCGTTTTTGCTCAGATCTGGAGCGTTCATGCCGTCCTTAATTTTTTATTGTACATTTCTTTTACATTGGCTTTGCTGTGCAGGAAGACGGAAACCAAATCTTAGCATTCATCATTTTCAGTTCGGCGCTCATTGTGTTAATTATAGTGATGGTGCTTGCTTTTCTTATTTCTTATCAAAAGAAGATTGTGACACAAAAACTGCATATTCAACAGGCTGAAGTACAGCACCGTCAGAAGCTACTTAACGCCACCATTGAAGTTCAGGAAAAGGAGCGAAAGAGAATTGCTTCCGATCTTCATGACGATATAGGTTCACTCTTAAGTACAATGAAGCTCAACCTTAACTACCTAAAAAAGGCAAAGCATCAGGAAGAGAGAGAAAAAGTACTTGACCAAACTTTCGAAATGGTGAAAGATGGATTGGCAAATGTGCGACGCATAAGCTATGACTTGTTGCCACCTACTCTTGCCCGACTCGGACTCTTAGAGGCTCTTGAGGAATTGGCCAATCGCCTTAATGACAGTGAACAAGTTTCCATTTCTCTTACTATGGACGGTACTGAAAACCTTCGTCTTTCAGAGCGCGAAGAGTTGGCGGTTTTTCGAGTAGTTCAAGAGCTTATATCAAATACGCTGCATCATTCTGCCGCCGAGCATATCGTACTTCATATTTATGCGAACAATGCCACGCTCTCTCTAGAATATAAGGACGATGGCTCTGGGTTTTCTGATGCCGAACAAGTAGGTGGACTAGGCATGACCAATATGCAAAGCCGGATTCGGGCCATCAAAGGGTCAATGCAGGTGTCGAATGAATCTACAGGCCACTTCTTTGCCAATATGGTACTCCCTCTAAACTCAAAACATGAATACTAAAGATATTAGAGTAGCTCTGGTTGATGATCACCATCTTATACGTGCAGGGTTGGCCAGGCTTCTACAATTGGAAGACGGCATTGACGTAGTAGCAGAAGCTCCCAACGGTAAAGTGTTTTTAGATCTTTTACAGTCACAGACTGTTGACGTCGTATTACTTGATATGGATATGCCCGTTATGGATGGAAAGGCCACCCTGGAACAATTGGTGATCCAATTCCCGAACGTGAAGGTGTTGGTGCTTACCGTGCATGAACACGACTCCTTTATAGTACATATGATGGAAGCGGGTGCACATGGATATCTTCTTAAGGATAGCGAACCCGAAGAGGTACTAGTGGCCATTAGGGCAGTTGCAAAAGATGGAATCTACTTTAACAACCGGGTAAGTAATGCCCTGCTAAAAGGACTTTCTCGTACCAATACTCCGCATGCGTCTAATTTGGGCGAATCACTAAACCAAAGGGAGCTTGACATACTTTCTCTTATATGCAAGGAGTACACAACTTCTCAAATAGCTGATGAACTCTTTCTGAGCCAGAAAACAATAGAAGGGTATCGTAAAAGCTTATTAGAAAAAACCCAGACAAAGAATGTTGCTGGTCTTGCGGTATTTGCTGTCAAGAACAGGTTGGTATAAACCAAAAGCCACTCTCCTAGAGAGTGGCTTTTTTGACTGATGAGAACAAATTCGAATCAGTTTTGAAAGGAAGTTGCCTACTTGAGTTCGTTATGATGTACCCAAGCGAAGATGGGGCAAAACCATGCATCAGTATTGGGGTAGAATTGTTTCAATAGGTTAAACATGAAACTTGAAGGAAGAGGTAATAACTACCTCCAGCCCCCACCCAAAGCGCGATAGAGGTCGACTTGGGCCAGCAATCGGTCTTTCTTGGTTTCGACCAACTCCATTTTTGATTCCAAGGCATCTCTTTGAGTAAGTAACACTTCCATATAATCTGCTCTGGCGGATTGAAAAAGCATATTGGATACGGCTATAGATTTAGTGAGCGTATTCACTTGTTTCCTTTTGTACTCATAGTTCTTTCTCAGGTTCTCAAGATTTGAAAGTCCATTGACGACTTCCAGGTAGGCATTCAATATGGTTTTTTCATACTCATAGATGGCAGCCAATTGTCGGGTATTGGCATTGTAGTAGGCTGTTTTGATAGCTTTCCTATTGATTAAAGGGCCTGCCAGATCGGCTGTTATGCTATAAATGAATGCTTCAGGACTTGGCATGAGAAACATTGGTTGAAAGGCTTCAAGTCCCATCCCTGCTCGCAAACCTACTGATGGGTAAAAACTTGCCCTGGCGATCTTGACATTCAATTTGGCGGCAGCCAGTTCGTATTCTGCTCGTTTAATATCTGGCCGATTGCCGAGTAATTGTGATGGTATTCCCGTAAAAAGGGTATCAATAGATCGGTTCAAAAAACTGGTAGATGTTCTGGGAATATGATCTGATTTGTCAGCAATGAGAAACCGGAGGTAATTCTCAACTTCTACAATCCTTTGGTTGATTTGAAATATTTCACTTTGATTCTTGAATACTTCTGCATCAAAACGCTGCACAGCCAGTTCAGTAGCTCTACCAGCTTGTTTTTGGAGCCTTACGATGCTCAATGCATTTCGTTGAAGTTTCAGGTTTTGATTGAGAATATTGAGCTGGTTATCAAGGGCGATTAATTCGTAGTAAGCATAGGCTATTTCAGCAACTAAATTGGTGATCATGAAATTTTTGCCTTCTACAGTTGATAGGTATTCCATCACGGCGGCCGTTTTGGCGTTTCGTAACTTTTTCCAAACATCCAACTCCCAGCGGGCGATGATCTGCCCGGTGTAGTTGGATAAAGGTTCTGGGAATGTGGTACCCTCTTTTATAGGTAGGGCATGTTCTACAGCTCCATTTCGGGTATAGGTTCCGACTTTTTCCAGGTCTGCTCCTCCAAGATACGAGACGAAAGGCTGGTATTCTCCCTTCTTTGCCTGAATTTCATTTCTAGCGATAGCAACTTGCTGTAAGAAGATGTTCAATTCCTGGTTGTTCTTTAAGGCAGAATCGATCAAGGAATTGAGGGTCGGTTCAGCAAAGAACTCAGTCCATGAGATTGACGCACTGCTAAGCGTGTCACTGACCTGGTTTCCGTAGGTTGCTGGCAATGCGGTATCGGCTTCTCGTATCTCTTTAGTTGGTACACAGGCTTGTATGCCTACTAGTAGTATCAGAAAAAGCGCAGCGGTATACTGTTTCATGATTGTTTGTTATCTCTATTTTTTGAAGTGATTCGAGCCAAGAGCTTTCTTAGCCGACTGAGTTCCGTTTTAACTGTAGCTTGGTCTTCAGTGATTCGTATGTATTCTTCGGATATAGGTTCGTGAGCTTCGTTTTTGATGAGCCCTCTGCCGTTAGCCATTTTAGCAAAGACGTAGTATAAGCCCGGTATTACCAAGACTCCCAGAATGGTTCCCAATACCATTCCCCCCATGGCAGAACCTCCGATAGTTCTATTTCCAATAGCTCCGGCCCCCGTTGCTACTACCAAGGGAATTAGCCCAGCAATAAAAGCGAATGATGTCATGAGAATGGGCCGAAAGCGCATTTTTGCTCCTTCTATGGCGGCTTCATAAATACTGACTCCCTCACGTCGGCGTTGCACGGCAAACTCTACAATCAAGACAGCGTTTTTTCCGAGTAGGCCTACTAACATGATCAAACCAATTTGAGCGTACACATCGTTGGCCAGGCCCATGACTTTGAGTAGGGTGAAGGAACCGAATATTCCAACGGGTAGAGACAGGATAACGGCCAGTGGAAGTAGAAAGCTCTCATACTGCGCTGCCAGTACCAGGTAGACGAAAATGAGTACAATGATAAAAATGTAGATAGATTCATTGCCCCTTTTTGCTTCGTCGTATGACAAACCTTCCCATGCAACGTCGTAGCCGCGAGGGAGGTTTTTTTGTGCTACTTCCTGAATGGCTTTAATGGCATCTCCACTGGTATAACCCTTGGCTGGTAAACCACGAATAGCGGCTGAATTGTACAGGTTGTATCGGGTGATTTCGTTGGGACCTAGTTTTTTCTTTAAAGTCATAAAGGACGAATAGGGGACCATTTTACCAGTTTCATTCTTGGCAAAAAGCTTGTCTAAATCCGAGGGGAGTCGTCTGTATTCAGGGGCTGCCTGGGTGTAGACCTTGAAGAATCGGCCAAATTTGATAAATCCCTGTTCGTAGGTGCTGCCGATGAGTATATTGAGGTTTTCTATGGCCTCACCCACAGATACACCTTTTTGCATAGCCGCCCGATTATCAATTTGTAACTCGTATTGCGGATAATTTGCGGCAAAGAAGGTAAACAGTCCCGTCAGTTCTTTGCGTTCGCTCAAAGCATCCATGAAGGCATTGTTTATTTTCTCAAACTCATGGTAATCGGTATTATCGGTTTTATCGAGTAAGCGCATTGAGAAGCCTCCAGATGAACCAAAGCCTGGTACGGCAGGTGGTTCAAAATACTCTATAACGGCTCCCAGGTCATGGCTTTCTTCTTCGAGTTCTTCCATAATTTCATGGACCGAATGGCCTCTTTCTGCCCAGGGTTTCAGGTTTATGAGGCAGGTTCCGGCATTAGAGCCTCTGCCTTCAGTCATAATCTCGTATCCGGCCAATGAGGATACGGATTCTATGTCTGGTATTTCTTCACAGAGTTCTTGTAGCTTTCGGGATACTTCGTTGGTCCGCTCGAGGGTAGCCCCTGGAGGCGTTTGGATGATGGCATAAATGGTTCCTTGGTCTTCATTGGGAATGAATCCTGCGGGTAACAGTTTATTGGTGACGGCAATACCCACACAAAAGGCGATGAGAATGCCAAAGGTGAGGACTCTACGATTCACGATAAGATTCAAAAGGCCAACATATCTGCCGGTAAGGCGATCAAACCGATGGTTAAACCAGTCGATGAAACGATTGATGGGCGATTTCTTACGAGGCTTGCCATGGTTGTTTTTGAGAATCATTGCACAGAGCACAGGAGTAAGGGTGAGGGCCACAACGGCTGATAGGATGATGGATCCAGCCATGGTAATGGAAAACTGGCGATAGAACACCCCAACTGGGCCAGTCATAAAGGATATTGGAACGAAAACGGATACCATTACGAGGGTAATGGCAATGATGGCACCCCCAATTTCCTCAATAACACTTTTAACGGCCTGAAAGGGATTGAATCGTTCGGCTTCCATTTTGGCGTGAACCGCTTCCACTACTACGATGGCGTCGTCTACTACAATACCAATGGCCAAAACGAGGGCAAACAGGGTAATAAGGTTTATGGATAGTCCGAACAGCTGCATAACGAAGAACGCGCCGATGAGCGACACTGGAACGGCGATAATCGGGATCAGGGTTGAACGCCAGTCGCCCAGGAATAAGAACACTACCAGAGCTACGAGGATGAAGGCATCGCGTAAAGTATGGACTACCTGTTCGATGGAAGCGTCAAGGAAATTGGATACGTCGTAACTGATTTTATAATCTATGCCAGGTGGTAAATAGTGGTCAATTTCACTAAGCTTCTCCTTGACTTGGTCAATGACTTCTGATGCGTTACTTCCAAAGGTTTGTTTCAGTACTATGGATGCAGAAGGTTTGCCATCGAGGTTTGAGTAAATATCAAAGAACTCACTTCCGAGTTCTACATCTGCAATATCGCCGAGTTTTAGAAACTCTCCTTCTTCGTTGGCTTTGACAATGATATTCTCGTACTGACTGGCCTCATTAAACCGCCCTTCGTAGGTGAGTACGTATTCGAGTGATTGCGCTTCTTTTCCAGAGCTTCTTCCAAGTCTCCCAGGCCGGGCAATGAGGCTTTGTTCATCCATAGCTTGTAAGACTTCTTCGGCCGATACGTGGTAGGCGCGCATACGATCTAGTTTGAGCCATACACGCATGGCGTATTTACGACTCCCGAGTATTTTGGCGCTGGCTATACCGTCAATCCGTTGAAGCTCGGGGACAATTTTGGTGTAGGCATAATTGTAGAGAAACTTTTCGTCGCTGTTGTCGTTGGCGGCGTATAGGTTTACGTACATCAGCATACTGGGTTGGACGGGGGTAATGATGACTCCTTCACGTTGAACCAAGGGTGGGAGCAAGGGCATTACCTGATCAACCCGGGTTTTAACCCGGACCACTGCTTGATTGGGATCAGTGCCTGGTTCAAATATGATGCGTAAAGTCCCTTCACCGGAGCTGGTAGCGTCGGAGGCAATGTAACGCATGCCTTGTACTCCGTTGATGGATGTTTCCAGAGGAATTAAGGTTGATTTTACCAATACATCTGCACTGGCACCTGGATAGGCAATGAATATATTGACCGTGGTTGGTGCGATTTGGGGGAACTGTGATGTGGGCAGATTATTGATAGAAAGTAGCCCTGTAAACACTATGATTACAGAAATGACTATGGCCAATACAGGCCTTTTTATAAAACTACTAAACATGGTATTACTGATCTACAGGTTGAATTATTCTGAATAGAGTTCCAGGTTTGTGATGGCCGTTTTGGGTTGCACAAATTCTGATTCAATCTGCTGACCTTCTTTTACCAAGCGTAAGCCTTCAAGCAAGAAAACGTCATCTTCAGTCAAGCCTGTCTGGACAATGAAAAGGTGAGGGAGCTCTGCTCCAACGGTTATTTCCCGATGTCGAATAGTCTTGTCTTTGTCTACAACAAACACAAACTTTTTATCGAGTATTTCAAAAGTGGCTTTTTGGGGGATAATGAGTGCATTGTCCAGGGCAACATCCATTAGGATATTTCCGGTTTCTCCGTGTCTCAGTAGTTGATTTGGGTTTGGAAAGGAAGCCCGAAAAGCAATATTTCCCGTCTCATTATTGAACTCTCCTTCAATGGTTTCAATGATTCCATGTTGGTCAAATTCGCGGTTGTTTGCCAAACGAAGTCTTACTTGCCTTCCGTTTTCATACGAATCATTCATCATGTAATCAAGGTATTCCGCCTCAGGCACATTGAAATACACCCACATTTTACTGTTATCTGAAAGGGTGGTGAGTAGTTCCCCTTCATCCAATAAACTGCCTTCTCGTACGTGCAGGTGGTCCATAATACCGTCAAAAGGGGCTTTAATGTTGGTAAAGTCCAAATGGGTTGCGGCCATGGTTACCTGGGCTCGGGCTTTGTCATAGTGAGCTTTGGACATGGCCAGTTCATTGGCCGATACTATGTGACTGTCGGCTAGTAATTTGGTATTGCGATATTCAATGGCGGCAACGTCTGCTTCGGCTTGGGCCTGGCTGAGTTCCGCTTCGTAGACTTTGGGCATGATCTGAAACATGGGTTGCCCTTTCCGTACGAATTGTCCTTCATCTACGGTTATTTTCTGGAGGTAGCCTTTTTCCAGAGCACGCAGCTCGATGTGCTTGATGGAGTGAATCTGACAGACATAATCCTTGGTGATAAGAGTGTCCATTTTTATCGGACTGGTTACTATATGTTTGATGATTTTTTTGTGTTCTTGAGTGTGTTGGTTGCAACTGCATAGCGAGAAGCAGACAATCAAAACCACTATGAATGGTCTCATTGTGATTGAAATTAGATTTATTGTATTTGAATAGACTGATAAGGCATTGTCCAGAGCGGACATTGCGTAAATCTGGATAGTTACAGGGGGTGACCAAGAACGGCTATCCATTCCGGCCTTGGTTTGGCCATCACAGTCTAAATACTTCGCAGAAAAGGTAGCACGGGACTGCAGTGTTTAGGTTCTGCAAGTTAAATGCCCGAATTTCCTTGCTCGAGGAGCACAGTATTTCGTTAAAAAAGAAACGGTAAAATACCCGCGATAGGGTATGATTGGCACTTGTCTTAAGATGCTTTTGACGCTCTTCTGTTTCCTCTTCGCTAATCTCGGCAAACAGCCATCGTTGAGAGCCTACCTGATGTTCGTTTTCTACCTTTTGGTTTTGCTCAATTTGAGCAGTTTCGGTGGTAACAAACGGAATAACAAATTGACTGGAAGTAGGATAGGCGGATGACAGACTACCAAGTAGCTGAGAACTTAGCAGTACCATTACGGCTGCCAGTAAAGAAATATGTCTCTGCTTTGCTTTCATTAGAGTAGGCCGGGTACATTGAGCTCCAAGCGGCATAACATCTAGTGCAACAAATGTAGAAAAGTTGTCATTTGAGTTTACCAAAAAATAAAAATCATGAGAATAATGTTCAACTCATGTTGGCTTGGTTCGTTGGGGTGTAATGCTTTGCTGAGTTATTCAATGATGAATGCTGACCCTAGCGATTTAGTAGGCTGATGGACCGGGTGTTCAGGTATTAACGCGGATTCTACTCTCAGTTTTGCTCACCGTTCGAAAGCTCTGTGCTTCAGTGATCTGACAAGAAATTGGGAGACCATATGCCCGAAATACTTATCTTTCTCGCAGCAACTAATTACGATTACCGTGGGACCTGAATTTTTTATTGAAACGGCCGTGGGCCTGGCTATTGATTATGCGCTTAGTTATTCTGACAATGTCGAAAATGACAAATTCCAAGAAACTGTGAGCAATAGTTTGACAGACATAAAAAAGGATTTACAAGACATTGAAGCAGAAATTGACCAGCTTGCCAAAGAAAATGCCTATTTCGAACTTTGGAGCACGGCAGGTGATCCCATTTACGGGAAAGATGGCATCAATACTTACTATACGGCTTATACCCAGGGAACCCCGGTAGAAAGCGAGGATGGAACCTGTCAGGAAATTATTAGGCTCATTGATGCGATACACACAGTTGTTTGCGGCAAGCAGGGCACATATGGAAAAGCTGTTGACCTTTACTTAGCTACGCTAACTGATGGTGAAACCAATACATCCCGTGTAGAGAAGGCCTATAACTACTTTTCTGATATCATTCTAAAAGCCATGCTCAAAGGGCTTGCACTTTTAGGAGCCTATGGCGGGAAGGAATTGCTGGACAAATGGTATGGTTATTACAAAGATGGCAACCCTGACGGTGCTGAAGATTACTTCAAACAGCCAATGATAGCCTACCAAGGCAAAATGTTTCAAGAATCTATTGATGCGCTATCTGATGCCAGCCATTGGGTGGGTAAGAGCGATACCAACTATTGGTCATACACAGTGAGTAAAATAAAGTCTGGCACTACTTTATCCCTTCCGGAAGGACATGCTTTGGTAGGTATTGATTTTGTTGTTGATGGGGATGGAGATTTAGTTCTTGCAGGCTGGGGAGGCAAACCCAATGACAGGGGCTTTGTAGAGAGCCCTTCGAAAGTATATAGCAGTGGCGGCACTTCTACAGCTTGGATTCCTGACTATCCGAGCATGAACCACTTCTATTTGGATAAGCGTGCCATTCTGGCCCCTGAAGGTAATGTTATCATTGGTGCCCAATGGTCACACGATTCAAAGTTTGTTAATGCCCAACAACAGAGCCTGGAAGGCAGTTTATGCGTGTTTTTCTTGAAAATTCAATATGCCCCTCTTGTTGCTAACGGAGTAATTGACCATTCAAAGGCAGAGTGGTCCGATGGAATTAGCATAGATAACCCCGATGATTTTGCAGATGCCATTAGTGCTGACGAGTTTGTGTTCACCCATTGGGTTGACTACCGAAGCGATACGGCTCCATCAGGTTGGAATACTCCTATTACCGGAATACAACGCTATGACAATAAAGCTGTTTTCAAAGCGGATGTGCATAGAAAGGCCTTTGGTGAAACCGAAGCTTAGAAGGGTAATTTAAAATTATAGGTGTCTCAATTGAACATGCGAAACCACAGAATTAGGTAAAATAGGCTATCTCCAGGAAACAGGACTAGTGCTCCTTGTTTCGAACTCCTTGTGCCATTTGAGTACCCATGGCTTGCCAGACTTAGTAGACGGCGTTCTTGAATTGTTATGGTCTTCGATTCGTTTCATAAGATTCTCACACGATCCTATGTAGTATCTATCTCTAGATTCTGAATAGATGATATAGCAGTAGTACATAAAGCAAAAAACCACTCCTTTTGAGAGTGGTTTTGTCTTTGTGGAGGATAACGGAGTCGAACCGATGACCTTCCCGACGTCTTGTCGGGACGCTTTATCCAGCTGAGCCAATTAGAAACTCCAGGTACTTTCTACTTTTCTTTTGTTTGAGTCTTCGTTCTTCTGCCATCGCTTCGCTCCTTGATTCAAACTCCCTGTGCCATTTGAGTACCCGTGGCTTGCCAGACTTAGTAGAAGGTGTTCTTGAATTGTTGTGATCATCCAGTCGCCTAAGGATGTCCTAGCATGCTCCAATATAATACCTGTCTCTAGTGTCAGAGTAAATGATATAGCAGTAGTACATAAAGCAAAAAACCACTCCTTTTGAGAGTGGTTTTGTCTTTGTGGAGGATAAGGGAGTCGAACCGATGATCTTCCCGACGTCTTGTCGGGACGCTCTATTCAGCTGCGCCAATGAGGTATTCGAGATACTTCCTACTTTTCTTTTGTTTGAGTCTTCGTTCTTCAGCCATTGCCAGTGCTCTTGTTTCAAACTCCTTGTGCCATTTGAGTACCCATGGTTTGCCAGACTTAGTAGAGGGTGTTCTTGAGTTGTTGTGATCATCCAGTCGCCTATGGATGTCCTTGCATGCTCCAATATAATACCTGTCTCTAGTGTTAGAGTAAATGATATAGCAGTAGTGCATAAACCAAAAAACCACTCCTTTTGAGAGTGGTTTTGTTTTAGTGGAGGATAACGGAGTCGAACCGATGATCTTCCCGACGTCTTGTCGGGACGCTCTATTCAGCTGCGCCAATGAGGTATTCGAGATACTTCCTACTTTTCTTTTGTTTGAGTCTTCGTTCTTCAGCCATTGCCAGTGCTCTTGTTTCAAACTCCTTGTGCCATTTGAGTACCCATGGTTTGCCAGACTTAGTAGAGGGTGTTCTTGAGTTGTTGTGATCATCCAGTCGCCTATGGATGTCCTTGCATGCTCCAATATAATACCTGTCTCTAGTGTTAGAGTAAATGATATAGCAGTAGTGCATAAACCAAAAAACCACTCCTTTTGAGAGTGGTTTTGTTTTAGTGGAGGATAACGGAGTCGAACCGATGACCTCTACACTGCCAGTGTAGCGCTCTAGCCAGCTGAGCTAATCCCCCATCGGGTATATTTTTTTGAGTCTACCTTCCGCAGACCAGAGAACTCGAACTGCTGACCTTCCCGACCTGCGTCGGGACGTTCTATCCAGCTGAGCTAATCCCCCTTTTGTTAAGAGTCGCGCAAAAATAGGAGAATGTCCTAAATAGCAATACCCAAATTCATGCTAAAATCAAATCCTTTTGCCAAATTGGGTACAAAGCCACTTAGAAAGGCATTACTTCCTAAAGCAAAACGTACCGGACCACCTCTTAAGGCAACAAAGGCACCAAGGTTGTAACCATAAATACCGCCGTAGCCTGTATTCACTCCAACGGATACTACGTTGCCAGCACGGTAGCCGTATCCGGCATTGATAAAGGGACGAACAGAATTTCCTGGACTTCTATTAAACCCTTGGATGTAGGTGAAGTATAGATTATGTTGGAAGTATTCAACGCCTTTTTTGCTCTCTTTACTGTTGATGCCAAACTCGCCACCAAGTACCAAACGCGTCGGCAAGGCTATGTTAAAGCCTTCATTGGTTTCTTTTGGGTTAAACTTAGTAAGTAGTGTGTCATAGTTTACTGTAATATCATCAGTGCTGAAAACATTCACCCTCACACCTTCAAACACCACCTTGCCACTTGACGAAAGGTTGGTTGAATGATCGCTTCCGTAGGTTACTGCTCCTAAGTCATTAATGGACATGTAGGCCTTTAAGTTCTCCCAAATCTGCAGAGATGCGCCTACGTCAATGCCAATACCTGTTCCAATTCCCTGTCGTACAAGGTCGCCAGTGTTGATGTTGTCAAAATCGGGGTAAGCGGCATTGATTCTATAGTCTCCCTCAAATGTCCAGTTGGTTCCATCTTCACTGCTTTGGAAGAATACGTCAGCGTTGTTGGTTTTCAAGCCTCCGTAGCCCGTTAGGTACTTTAAGTTGAAGCCTCCTCTAAGCCCCATCCCTTTTAAGTCAATAATAGGGAAGGCAGCCCCAAAGCCTATTTCTCGATAGGCATGAACACCTAAATTGATATCCGTAAGGTTTACCCGCTCGCCATTAAACGTTTCATTACCGTTGTACAAAAGGCGAAACAGATTTTTACCGAAGTAATAAGAAGCAGCTGTTTTCAACTTGTGATTAAATGAGAAAGTCACTATTTCCCTTTTTTCTTCACCGGTCTTTACTTTAAAAGCAATGGCCAGTGGAGGGTAAACAGCACCGCCACCAAGTATATAGTTGGTTTCAGGCGTTTGGTTCACCATGTGGTCCAGCAGGACATGAGGAATGGAATATTGTTCACCATTTGGTCCCTGCAAATAGTTGGTATTGTTGGCCAGGGCCGTACTGGATTGGTCGGCAAAATTGTAAAGCCAGTTTACATCGGCCACGGAGTTACCCAAATACATAGAGCTTCCAAAAAGATTGACCGAAATGGTTCTTATGTCCGTTCCTAGTTCTGATGGGTACTCAAATGAGCCTGTAGTTTTAAAGAATGAGTTGTACTGGAATTGGTTGCCATATTGTGCCATCGCTGACTGGGCGAGAAGCCCGGCAAATAACCCTATTATTAAAAATCTCTTCATTGCTAGTCTAGTTCTATTTTGTCAACGTAACCTGTAACCTCTCCCACAAGCTGTGCCGCAATAAACGACTCCTTTGTAACCAGTATGGCATCATTCTGAGTGATGTTGTTGGTATTGAGATCGTACATGATCCGGAGCTTTAACTCGTCATAGAATAATCCTATTTTGTCAAAATCCAGCGGAATAACAATTACCGCTTCAGTGCTCTGATTGAGCGTACCACTAGTAGGATCAAGATCAGCAGGTATTAATCTTAAGGTATCTTGAAATACCTGACCTATAACGTTATTGTCAAGGTCTTCAATGTCCACAAAAGCGCGTCCATTGACAGGTAGACCATTTGTTAGTCTAAAAGTGAGTTTCCCTTCAGCAATTTCCTGTTTTTCTGTACCCTCGTCGAATACTTTGAGTTTCGTGGTAATGGTATCTCCCCATGACTTGTTTGAGTAAATCTCTAGCTTGAGCACGCTAATGAACTCTAGCGTAAACTCGAAATTGGTACTGGCGTTAGTAAAATCAACCACATTACCATTTGTACCTTGTGACTTGAAATTGTCCAGATAGAACTCAATGTTCGACTCAACCTTTACAGGTTCTTCTCCATCCTTTGAGAGTATCTCAATATCAAACTCATAAGATTCACCAGGAGCAATGTCATTTTCAATAGAATGCCTGAAGAACTCATCCTGGTTGTCAGAGTTTCTGAAAACCAACTCTGAACCTTTACCAAAACTTAAAGGGTAGCCATTGCTAAACTTTACATGTACCAAAAGTGAGTCGGTGTGTATGGCTTTAAAATATTCTGTGGTTTCAAAGACCTGAGGATTGTCTGATGAAGATAGCCCAGTAATAGGCGGAACAATTGCTGGCCCATCCCACAGAGGGTTTATTTCGGCAGAAGTAATGTTATCTACCAGTCTAATTTTTTGCAGATTGGTGAGGGCCGATAGTCCCAATGTGGTTTTAACCAAGGGGCCCTTGAACTCATGAACCCAAGGCTCCGGTTCAAAACTCTCGTTGGTAAAGCAGGAGGAGAGTAGAAGCCCCATAAGAGCCACTACGAGAGGGATTTTATACTTCATAGTATCGTATTAGTCACACATGGCAAATATCACCATCATTTCATAAAGAACTCCATTTGCGGTTGAATACCTTGGTAGGGCTGACGTAACTTTGCTCTTTAATGTGGTAGATGACGAAAATACGAATAAGCGGAATAACTGATTTGAGCACTGCAAGAGCGGTTGCGGCACTTGATTGTGATTTCGTGGCACTTACTATTACCCCCTCTGAGGAGCCTTTTGTATCTCCCATAAAAGTACCCGATTACTTACAGTGGCTTAGCGGTGTGGAAGTAGTACTTCAGGCACATCACCTTACTTCAGAGCAGGCTGTGAAAATTGCCGGATTGCTGAATGTGCAGCATGTTGAAATTCCAGCAAAAGAGGATTTTAGTACTGATAGCAAAGTACATTTATGGGCATGCAGAACAAAGCCAGAACATGATGCTCATGGAGCATATGCCATAGTCGATACAGTATTGGATGACGTTGATGGCAATGTTTTCAGGAGAGTAAAAGATACTCCTTCTCAAGGTGTCAAATCTTCCTACGATATTGACGTGCAGGACTTTGAAGGACCTGAAGGCATCGACTTTGATGCAATTGAACTTTTGATTGATAAGTTAAGAAAGGGAAAGTAGACACCTACTCACTTTACGAAGCGCATAGGGTAGGGCGGGTCGATTTTTCCTTTTCTAATCTTATCTAGTTTTGACTTTAACAGCCTCTTTTTTATGGGGCTTAGATGATCTGTAAACAATACTCCCTCCAAGTGGTCAAACTCATGCTGAATTACTCTTGCGAGTAGTCCGTCTACTTCTATGAGTTGTTTTTTAAATTTTCGATTGTAGTAGCTAATGGCAACTCCCTCAGGTCTTACTACATCCTCAGTAATAGAAGGGATGCTTAAACAACCTTCTTCAAAATCAACATCGTCACCAATAAGTTCCACAATTTCAGGATTAATAAAGGCTTCCTTCATTCCTGGCTCATAATCTTCATCCTTTTTTGACGACACATTGGTGTCTGCCACAAATAGCTTAATTGACAAGCCTACCTGAGGGGCCGCCAGGCCTACTCCGTTGGCATTATACATGGTCTCAAACATGTTGTCAATAAGCTCTTGTAAACCATCATACTCTTTGGAAACGTCTTTCGCTGCCTTTTTCAAAACAGGATCTCCCAGGGCTCTGATTGGTAATATCATATATTGTTCTCCTCTAAATAGCGTTGCAAAATTAAAGTGGCACTCACTTTATCTATGAGGCCTTTATCTCTTCTCTTTTTCTTGGGAACTCCACTTTGAACCATGGCCTGCACTGCCTGCTGTGAAGTGTGACTTTCGTCTACACCATCTATCTCAATGTGAGGTAGTTTTTTGGTCAGTTTCTCTGCGAATTCCTTCATTTCCGATACTATGGACGAGTACGATCCATCCATACGAATTGGTAAACCAAAAACAATGACATCCACCTGTTCATTTTGGATGTACTTCTCTATAAAACTCAATAAATCGTTTGTTGCAACAGCCTCTAAACCTGTAGCGAAAATACGCATTGGGTCAGTAACTGCTACGCCACTTCTCTTTCCCCCATAGTCTATGGCCATTATTCTACCCATTGTTGATTGCAGGTTTATTTTTTACAAAGCTTACTAAATAAACTCCCGCGAAAATCATTCCTGCGTACAAGAGCATAGTCAGATTAAACGGGTAACCGCCAATGAATACAGCAATAAATGATGCCAATACCGGTTGTAAGTAAATATAGGAGCCTACCACTGAAGATGATACATAGCGCAATGTCCAGGCATTGAGCAAATAGGCTACAAAAGTGGTTGCCAGCACCACAAAGCTCAATCGGAGCACAATTGAAAAATCCACTGCATGCCAGGGAGCAGCAACAAACTCATTCCAGCCAAAGGGAAGCACCATGATCAGGCCAAATATGAAGGTCCATTTAACAACGGTCATCGCGTGGTACTTCACCATTAAGGGTTTCACTAAAACGAGGTAAACAGCATAGGAAGCAGCATTAATGAGAATGAACAAATCTCCCTCCCAATTGATACCGGCAATTGCTTTGCTCATTCCAAAAGGATCAAGAATTTGAAGAATGGCCCCGGCCATCCCCAGAATAATTCCCATTACCCGGTGCACACCTACGGCTTCCTTGGTAATGAGTACTGAGAATAATAGAACCAGTACAGGGTTCACTGTCATGATTACTGATGCATTTACCGGAGAGGTAAGTGCCAGACCATTGAAAAAACACAACATATTCGTAGCCACGCCAAAAAAAGCACAAACCGCGAGTTTCAAATAGTCTTTTCTGTCCTTAATAGTTTCTTTGACCCAAAGACCTTGTGCAATAAGAAAGAACAGCAAGGCTCCGGCAATTCTGAGAAGTATGAAACCGTTTGGGCCAATAAAGCCTGGCATCAACGATTTCGCAATACTATAGTTAGCACCATATATGAGCCCTACTGTAAGTAGAGCGCCGTGAACTTTGAGCTTACTCAATTGCATTTATAAGAGGGGCGAAATTAGGATACATTCGCAGGTTTAATTCACCACAACAAGTCTTGTTTAGAATCATTCTTAACAAATTTTTTGTTTATCCATTCAACCTTTGCTGAACTCGTATGTTGAACCCACCAACACACCTGCATGAACTCTAAAACTGCTACAGAGCTTACTAGGCAAATCATGGCCACGCTCAATCCAAAAATGGAATTTGAGAACCTCTCCCAGGGTGGCCAGAACGATATGCATCTTAGCGAATGGATTGCTTATATCAATTCGCTCTCTGGAAAGACCAGAATACATTTCACTCGCAAGACTTTGAGTCCTGAAGACCTGGCTGAGGAGCTTGCCACGTTTCCCATTCCTTTTATAGTCTTTAAAGCACATGAGCCCATTTTGCTACAGTTGGCTCCTAAAGGAGATGAATTACTTTGGGCCGAGCCCCACGGCGATGAGGGAATAGTTGACAAGGCGTTTATAGATACCCTTCAAAGTGAGAGCGATTTAATGGGGGCGAAAGTTGAAGGTGCAGAAAAGAACATCTTAGCACTCATTCCCATAAAAATGGCTGATGTGCCTCGGGAAAATGTGCATCAAAACCCTTTGAAACGCTTTGCCAGTTTGTTAAGGGAAGAGCGAAAGAACATTTGGCACATCTACATATATGCAATCCTGGCTGGATTGTTGGGGCTTACCCTTCCTTTAGGTGTACAGTCTGTAGTAAGCTTTATATCCGGCGGGCTTTTTCTCAGACCAGTGATGTTTCTTACAGCTTTTGTAGTGATAGGAGTGCTCTTAACAGGGTTCATGCAAATCATGCAGATGACCATAGTGGAGAATGTCCAGCAACGGATTTTCACAAGAACTGCAATTGACTTTGCCTTTAGGATACCACGAATTAATATGGAGAAACTCCTAAAAACCTATGCTCCGGAACTGATCAATAGGTTTTTTGACGTATTGACAATTCAAAAGGGGCTAACCAAAATTCTTGTTGACCTGATTACTGCCTTGTTGCAAATAGTTTTTGGACTCTTGCTACTATCCTTATACCATCCATTCTTTGCTTTTTTTGGATTGTTTCTTGTTTCAGTGTTATGTGTGTTATTCTTCTTTACCTGGAAAAAAGGTTTGCAAACCAGCTTGGAAGAATCCAAGTACAAATACAGAATTGTGCATTGGCTTGAAGAGCTTGGAAGAAACTTAATCACCTTTAAAATTGCCGGCAATTCTCCTTTGCCCATGGAGAAACTCGAAATGAATTTGGGTGGTTACCTCAGTCGTAGAAAAGCACATTTCAAAGTATTGCTATCGCAGTTTAGAGGTTTTGTCTTTTTCAAAACTGGTATTGTAGGCAGTTTGCTCATATTGGGTAGTTTTCTCGTAATAGACAGACAGATTTCAGTTGGGCAATTTGTGGCGGCAGAGCTTGTTATCATACTTGTTATATCGGCCATTGAAAAGCTCATTCTTCATTTGGATAATATCTATGATGTTTTAACCGCTGTAGAAAAACTGGCCAATCTAACTGACCTTCCACTAGAAAACGAATCCGGGCTTATTGACCTTGATACTTCTAAACAACGCGGCTTTTCCATAGAAGCCAAAAACCTGACTTATGTATACCCTGATGCGAGAGAGCCCGCTTTGCGCAATGCACACTTGAAAATAGACAGTTGCGAATCTATTGCCATAATAGGTGGGGAAGGAAGTGGTAAAACCACCTTGATGTATGTGTTGGCAGGTATCCTGGAGAGCTATTCGGGTGAACTTTATTTTGATGGTAGTTCCCTTCGCGATGTCAATAAGCGCTTGCTAAGAGAACGTATTGGAGATAGCCTATCGCATGAACACATATTTGAAGGCACACTTTTTGAAAACTTGACGTTGAAACGAGATGGCATAGATGCTTCAGACCTTCAGAAAGTACTTGATATTACTGAGCTTAAGGAGTATGTTGCTAAGCTTCCTAATGGCCTAAATACCCAGCTTATTGCATCAGGCAAAGGAATGTCTTCAGCAATTACCAAGAAAGTTGTTTTGGCCAGAAGTTTACTTGCCGAGCCCCGTCTGGTCGTTTTTGACGACTTCTTTTTCAATCTTGATGTGGCTTTTAAAAAGCGATTGTTTAAACGCCTGTTGCAGGAGAAGGAAATGGCCTGCACCTTCTTAATATCCAGCCATGATCCACTGGTACTTACAGCAGTAGATCATGTATATGTCCTCAAAGAGGGCGAGGTAGTGCTGAACGGACCCTATGAAAAGATTAAAGACGAAGAACTAGTACGATGCCTAATCAATTAAGAAACAACCGAAATCCCGCGGAAGACCTTGATAGTATTGGTATATCGAAGCTGTTATACCAAAATTCTTCTGCCCGAACACTTTCATACTGGCTTCTAGCCCTATTTATAATCATATTGGGATGCTTTTTTCTGCCATGGCAACAAAATGTGAGAGCCTATGGAAAGGTGACCGCATTTTCTCCCGAAGACCGACCACAAAAAGTCTATCCTACAGTTCCTGGATTGATAAGCCAATGGTTTATTGAAGAAGGACAGTTTGTAGAGAAAGGAGATACATTAATTACTATTTCAGAGATTAAGAGTGACTATTTCGACCCTGATATACTTGCCAGAAAACGTGCTCAAATCGTTGATCAGGAAGAAGCTATAGACGCTTTGTTCGATAAGATGAAATCACTTGATAGACAGATTGATGCTTTTGAACTTGGGCTGGAAGCCTCACTGGCAAAGGCCAATAACAAGATTAATGAAACACAGTACAAGCTATTAACCGATAGTGCCGAAATAAAGGCTGCCGAACTGAACTACTTAACGGCAAAAAAACAATTTGAAAGAGAAGAAGAGCTCCATCAGGAAGGCCTGGTATCCCTTACCAATTTGGAAGATAAACGAATGAAGATGCAGGCTACCAGAGCCAAATTTCAAGCCAGCAGCAACAAGCTTCAAATAAGTCAAAACGGATACTTAAACGCCATATTGGAACTCACTTCTATTGAAGCAGAATACAATGACAAAATATCCAAGGCCATTTCTGAAAAGAGTGCCACGTTGAGCTACATCAATGAGGCAGAAAACAAGCTTACCAAAAGTCAAATAGACCTTACCAACCTTGAACTTCGCCAAGCCAATTATGTAATTCGAGCACCACAATCAGGTTATGTTGTAAAGTCTGAAAAAGCCGGTATTGGAGAAGTTCTTAAGGAAAGTGATGTGCTTTTGAGTATTATGCCACACAATCCATCGCTGGCCACTGAGCTCTATGTTAGCGCTACTGATTTGCCCCTGTTAAGCAAAGGAAACAAGGTACGTATAAGGTTTGACGGCTGGCCGGCACTGGTATTTTCGGGCTGGCCAAATGCTTCTTTGGGAACCTTTGGTGGGCAAATTCAGGTAATTGACTATGTAAACTCTTATGACAATTTGTACAGGGTGCTGGTTGTGCCTGATCCTGAAGAAGAATCATGGCCTGAGCAAGTAAGGATGGGGTCTGGAGCATATGGATGGACCATGCTGGAAGATGTACCCGTGTGGTATGAAATATGGCGTCAACTCAATGGGTTTCCACCCAATTTAGATTTGGAAACATTGGAAAAGAGCCCAAAGCCCAAGAAATGAAAAAGCTAGTACTTATAAAACTATGTGCTCTGTTTCTTTGCCAGCTACAGGCACAAGACAGTCTAAGCCTGTCCTCCTTTCTTAAGTCCGTTCGAGAGCATCATCCCTTATTTGAAGCCGCTCAATTAAATGTAGAGATTGCTGCCGCCAAACTTAGGGCGGCCCGAGGCAACTTTGACCCGAAGCTACAGGTATACAGTTCTGAGAAAACCTTTAATGGATCAGACTACTACGACCACAATTTGGTACAGCTTAAAATACCCGTGTATAGTGGCATAGAAATAAAGTCAGGCTATGAACTCAACACCGGAAAGTACCTCAACCCAGAGGCAACGACACCTGCAGAAGGTTTAATGTTTACAGAGATTTCAGTCCCGGTACTTAAGAATTTACTATTAAATCAGGGGAGGGCGGAAATGCTTATACAACAAGCCCATTATACCCAGTCGCAGTTTGAGTGGCAATTGGCACAAAACGATTTAGCTTACCTTATTTCATCGGCTTACTGGGAGTATAGGGCAGCATTTGAGCAGTTGCAGTTGTATCAGGAAGCAGTAGAAGTAGCCGCGAGCAGGTTGAGTTTCGTAAAGCGCAGTTATGTACTTGGTAAATATGCCGCAATTGACACGGTGGAAGCCTATATGGAGTGGCAGCGCCGCATGGGCATCCTTAATGAAAATAAGGCCACTTACACCTATAGCAGCTATGCGCTCAGCAATCAGTTTTGGCGTTCTGATTCATTGAGTCGGGTGGGCTTCATACCGTCCGGACAACATATACTTCCTATTGATAGTGTCTTGGCCATGGCCAATAGAATCAAGGTGTATCAACATCCAGCCATTAGGCAAATTGATCAGAAAATTGCCGCCACGCATGTGGATAAGAACCTTCAAAAGCAGAACATTCTTCCTGAATTAACCTTACGCTATAAACCCCTGACTTCCGGTGGAGAAAGCTTGCAATACTCATCAGAAAACATTACCTGGGGAGCCACTTTTCAAATGCCTTTACTTTTTAGAAAAGAAATGGGGAAATACAGAGCGGCCGAAGGAAAGATGGACCAGCTGGAGTTTGAAAGGATGTTTAAGATACAGAGCTTGTCAAACGACCTGAGATCTTACAAAGAAGCTATTCTATATTGGAAAGAGGCAGTAGTTGCTCAGCAGGAGAATGTAGAAGCTGCACAACTGATGCTTAATGCTGAAAAACGCAAACTGGAACTTGGAAATGCCACTATTTTCATGGTCAACTACCGGGAACGCTATTTTCTGGATTCAAGAGTGAAACTGATTAAGGCCCAAAAGGAGTACAGCAAGGCACAATCGGCTTTTCTGAACAAGCTGGGAGTTGATATAGTAGGGCTTTAGTTCTATATAAAAGGCTACCTTTCTTAAAAATACACCAATGAAAAGAAATCTGGGGGCCATTTGGTATATCATATTCGGCATGATGTTTCTACTGGGAGCTTGTAGTACCGATGATGACGATACCACGAGGGAAGAACTTAAGGGAGATGTGGTATTGAGTGTTGAAGTTTACGACGATGGCAGTGAGAGGATTGTTTCTATTCTGGCGGCTACAGAAGAGACATTTTCCTGTTCCAATTACAACCTTGCTGTTGATACGCGAATTAGGAATGGAGAACTGCGAATATGCTATGAAGAGGTAATTAAGTATTCATTTTGTGAGAGAGCTATTGGACCAGCCACCTATAAATGGGAGCTGGGAAATGCCGGGCCAGGAGAGTATCCCATTGAAGTGCGCGTAGAGAAAGAAAAAAGTCTTGGAACTTTGGTGGTGGAAGAAGATACTGGCTATTTGAAATTTGATCAATTGAACCGCATTCAGCTTCAATGACCTTCTATCTCCTGAAGTAGTAAGCCAAAAACGTCCTGGCCTTTGGTAAGGTCAGAAAGTTCTTTCCCCATTTTTAAATTAGTGATTTCCAGATTAATGGGGCCTAGACTGTGTTGGGTTGATACCATTACTCCTGTGGCCGATCTGGTCCATTCTTCCCAAGTGCTGGACATTCCGTCAATAGGGAGGATGTCAACCCACATTTGCCATTCTTTGGGTAGGCCGTTTTCATCCAGTATCCATAAGTAGCTATCGCCAGGCGTAAAACCGCCTGATGCATAGGTTACCAGCAAAGCATCTCCTTCAGGATGCTCTACATACGCTCTGGTAACACCTTCGTCATAAATCTTGCTTACCGGATTGAGCCAGTAGGAGTCATTGGCCCAGATGAAATGGGCTTTGGAGCACAATTTGTCATTTTCAGAAACGTCTATTATACGAGCTCCCTCCACAAAAGAAATCCCTTTACCGGACGCGCAATCAATAAAAGCCTCTTTATCGTCCCATTTTACCCTGGCCAAATGCCTTTTTTTATCCCAAAGCAGGTCATGTCTTCCTGAATAGTTCCAGGCTATGGCTCCGGTTTGTACCCAGTTTTTGTGCTCAATGGCCTCAAGCATTTTCTGAGCTAGTTTCTCCGCTTGTCCTCCTGTGGTACCTGTTGGCAAATCTTTGTCAAGACCCCATTTAATTCCAAGCAGTGTTATGCTTATAAGGGCAAGTACAATGCCCATAATCTTAAGGATTTTAAAGAAACGCTTCATTCACTTTTTCTGATATGACGGATATACAATATTGCCTTGATTTTGTTGAAGGAATATGGACAGCTTGACTCAATATGTGCACATGACGACATTAATTTGTCACAGGGATGGGGGAGTGCTGACAAATTAGCCGTTTTCTGGCATCGGCATGAAAGCTGATGAAAGGGAGCTCCAAATGCATAGGTCTGAGTGTCGCTTGCTTATTTTTGCCAGCCGTTCGGGCCTCCCGTAAAACCAATAGAGCATGCTCAACATAATATCCAAAGGAATAAAGAAAATATTCGGTGATAAATCAGAGAGAGATGTGAAATCAATGTCTCCTCTTGTCAATAAGATTAACGCCGAATTTGATAAACTTTCAGGTTTTAGCTTGGATGAACTGCGCGCAAAGAGTACATCTTTCAGAACCACCATTTCTGACTATGTGAGCAAGATTTCAAACGAAATTGAAGAGTTGAAGCAGAGTGCTCAGGTAGAAGGGACCGAAGCTGCTGAGCAGGAAGAGATTTTTAAGAAGGTAGATGAGCTTGTAAAAAAGAAGGACGAACTCTTTGAAGAAGTGTTGAAAGACCTGCTGCCGGAAGTTTTCGCAGTAATGAAGGAAACCGCCAGGAGGTTTAAAGACAATAGCACGCTTGAAGTAACGGCAACAGAGAGAGACCGGGAACTGGCAGCGAAACACGATTTTGTAAGTATTCAGGGAGACAAGGCCGTTTATAAGAATTCATGGTTGGCAGCTGGAACAGAAGTGCAGTGGAACATGGTGCACTACGACGTACAGTTGATTGGTGGTATCGCACTGCATCAAGGTAAAATTGCTGAGATGGCCACTGGTGAAGGTAAGACCCTGGTAGCTACATTACCGGCGTACCTTAATGCACTTACTGGAGCAGGAGTACATGTAATTACCGTAAACGACTATCTGGCGCGTCGTGACTCTGAGTGGATGCGTCCGATATTTGAGTTCTTAGGAGTAACCATAGATTGTATTGAGTACCATCGTCCTCATACTCCGGGAAGAAAAGGCGCTTACCTGGCTGATATTACTTACGGAACTAATAACGAGTACGGCTTTGACTACCTGCGCGATAACATGGCTAAAGAAGCCGATGAATTGGTGCAGCGTAAATTCCACTATGCCATGGTCGATGAGGTGGACTCCGTGTTGGTGGATGATGCCAGAACCCCCCTGATTATTTCAGGTGCTACTGCCAAGGCCGATCAGGATCACGAGAAGTTTTATGAGCTGAGACCAAGGGTTCAACGCCTTATGGATGCTCAAAAGAAATATGTACAAGACTCTTTGATAAAAGCTAAAAGGCTGAAAAAGGAAGGCGATGAAAAGGAAGCCGGACTTTACTTAATGAGAGCATATCGAGGTTTGCCTAAAAGCAAGCCCCTGCTTAAGTACCTGCAGGAAGATGGAATGAAGACATTCTTGCAGAAAACAGAGAATTACTACCTGCAAGATCAGCAGAAGGAAATGCCTAATGTAGATAAGGAACTCTATTTCACCATTGATGAGAAGAACCGTCAGGTAGAGTTAACCGATTTAGGTATTGATCTAATTACCAAACAAGGAGAAGAAAAGGAGTTTTTCATTTTGCCTGATTTGGCAACAGAGTTGTCGCAGCTTGACAATCTTGGTCTTGAGCTGGAAGAGAAAACTAAGAAGAAGGACGATATTCTCAGGGATTATGCGATTAAGTCTGAGCGCATTCACACAGTAAATCAACTACTCAAGGCTTATACCATTTTTGAGATAGATGTAGACTACATTGTTTCTGAAGATGGAAAGATCAAGATTGTTGACGAGCAAACAGGTCGTGTAATGGAAGGTCGCCGTTATTCAGACGGATTGCACCAGGCCATTGAAGCCAAAGAAAATGTGAAGGTAGAAGGCTCTACCCAAACCTTTGCCACCATTACCCTGCAAAACTTTTTCAGAATGTACCACAAGCTGGCTGGTATGACTGGTACGGCTGTTACAGAGGCAGGAGAGTTTTGGGAAATCTATAAACTGGATGTTGTCACTATTCCTACTAACCGCCCCATCACCAGAGATGATAGGGAAGACATGATTTATAAAACGCGTAGGGAGAAGTTTAACGCAGTTATTGACAAGGTTCAAGAGTTTACCGAAGCAGGGCGCCCCGTATTGGTGGGTACTACATCTGTTGAAATATCAGAGTTGCTGTCAAAAGCGCTCAATATGCGTAAGGTGAAGCACAATGTACTGAACGCTAAGCAGCATCAGCGTGAAGCTGATATTGTGGCCGAAGCCGGACAAGCCGGTACCGTAACCATTGCTACCAACATGGCAGGTAGGGGTACTGATATTAAATTGGGTGAAGGTGTTCTTGAAGCAGGTGGTTTGGCCATTATTGGTACAGAACGGCATGAGTCTCGCCGAGTTGACCGGCAGCTTAGAGGTAGGGCCGGAAGGCAGGGAGATCCGGGATCTTCAGAGTTTTTCGTATCCCTGGAAGACAATTTGATGCGTCTGTTTGGCTCTGAGCGAATTGCCAAGATCATGGACAGCAAGATGTTTGGAATGAAGGATGGTGAAATGATTCAGCATCCAATGATTAGTAAATCCATAGAGCGGGCCCAGAAAAAGGTAGAAGAAAACAACTTTGGTGTAAGAAAACGCTTGCTTGAGTATGATGACGTGATGAACAGTCAGCGAGAGGTAATCTACACACGTAGAAGAAATGCGCTGAACGGTGAGCGACTCAAGGTGGACTTGAATAATATGTTGGAAGACATTTCTTTGAAGCTTGCCAATTCTCATAAAGATTCTGGTGACTACGAAGAGTTGAGTATGGACTTGGTACGCCTTTTCGCTCTACAGAATCCGGTGTCTCAGGAAGCTTTTGAAGACCAAAGTGCTGACGATATTGCCGCTACCATATATGATACGCTTTATAGTGTATACAAGCGTAAATCTGATGCTATTGCAGAGCAGGCGCTTCCGGTGCTAAGTCGTATCAATGACGAACGTGGTGATGTAATCGAAACCGTGGTTATTCCATTCACTGATGGTGTAAAGTCCATTCAGGTACCGGTTGATCTTAAGAAGTCGCTTTCCAGCAATGGTACCCACATTGTTGAGAGTTTTGACAGAATTGTGAGTTTGGCCATTATTGATGAGCAATGGAAGGATCACTTGCGCGAGATGGACGATTTGAAACAGTCTGTACAGAATGTTCACTTGGAGCAGAAGGATCCTTTGCTCGTGTATAAACTGGAAGCCTTTGAACTATTTCAGGGACTTCTTGATCGGGTAAACCGCCAAACATTGGAAATGATCTTTAAGGGCCAAATTCTAACGAATGATCCGGATCAGGTACGAGAGCAAAAACAAGTGAAAAAGGCCGCTCCTAAATACAATGAGGGCCGCGGTGGCGGTGAAGCGAGTGGAGCTGGTACACAGAAGAAAGAACCCAAAAAATTAGAGCCGGTAAGGGTAGGAGAGAAAGTGGGCAGAAATGATCCTTGTCCTTGCGGCAGTGGCAAGAAGTTCAAGCAGTGCCACGGCAGAAATGAATAAGCAATGAGTGACAATTTAGAGGATTATATTGAGCAAACCCTGCTTAGGGTTGATGTTACAGAAAAGATGATTGAGGACCTTTGCCACAAGGTGAAGGACTCTGGAATCTATGGAGTTTGTATTCCCCCTTTTTATACAAGTACAGCCCGAAAAATCCTGGAAGAAAGCCCCACAAAGGTTATTACTGTAGTGGGTTTCCCATTTGGCTATACCAATATTACGTCCAAGGCCGAGGCTACGAAAAAGGTGATTTCCGATGGCGTGGACGAAGTAGATCTGGTAATGAACATTAGTGCCTTTCTGAGTGAAAATTATGGTCAGGTGGCCGATGAAGTAGAGAGCGTTCACACCCTTTGCAATATGAATGACAGACTTCTTAAAGTGATTATTGAAGCATCACTGCTGAATGAAAGTCAACTGGCAAAGGCATGTGAAATATGCGTTGAAAAGGAAGTGGACTTTGTGAAAACATCTACTGGTTTCAATGGTGGCGGTGCTACTGTTGACATGGTAAGTAAAATGCGCAAATTGTTACCTGAGGGAACAGGCATTAAGGCATCCGGAGGTATTAAAACAAAAGACATGGCGCTACAGCTCATAAAAGCCGGAGCCAATCGCATTGGAACTTCATCAGGATTTGAGATATTAGGAGCATGAAAAGAGCATGTGTCTTGTCACTCGTCTTGTTACTAACGGGAGTTGCTGTTGCCCAGCAGCAGTATTTGTTGCAGCCTGCGGACTCAAGTGGCAATGTTGATGTGAATGAGTCAGCATTACTAAAGAAGATCGGCGCTCAAAAAACCAAGATCAACAGAATTCAAAAAGGTATTGAAGGATACCGAATAGAAATCTATCAAGGAAGCGATCGCAAGGCTGCTCAGGAAATACTAAGCGAATTCAAAGAAAACTACCCCAATGTGCCAGCAGAGCTGGTTTTTGAGAATCCTTATGTTAAAGTGAAAGTGGGAGCCTTTAGAAACAAACTGGAAGCTCAAAAACTCTACAAAGAACTCAATGAAGAGCTGGAAGGGGTAAAGATTGTCTTTGTAAAAGGCATGCCTTACCCACCGCTCAATTGTGACGAAGGAAAATTGGAAGAAGAAGGGTATTAAACCTCCTGAATTTGATTCCTTTTTCCGGTTACTTCTTATAGAGAATGTTTATTTAACCTTCGGTCTTGATTATTTTGTGTGCAATAGGACCGTTCACTGTGCCTATTCGCAGGCAGTAAATACCACTAGGTAGTTCACTTAAATCAATGTTGTGAAAAGGGTAGAAGTCCTTATCCGTGAGTACCTGCCGTCCATTACCATCAAATATTTGGAGCGACTCAACATCCTTGGGAAGAAAGCCTTTGAGTTGCACGTTCCCTGAAGTTGGATTGGGATATATGGCCATACTTTCTTCATACCGAGGAATGTCAAGGTAGTTATGGTCCTTTATCAAATGGTAAATGGCATTGTATGATTCTTCATTTATTCTGTTATGGTTCAGACTTCCAGAGTAAGTTAGGTTTCCATAGGTAACGTAAGACGTATTGTTTTCAACTTTTATTATCGAACTACCGCTTTCTCCGGGAATACCATTTGCCCCAACAAAACGAATACTGGCTGGTGTGGATTGATTGCTTACTCCATAATTGTAGTACAGTGTATCTCCATTGTATTCATTTGAGTCAAGAAGTAAAATGGTGGTTCCCGGGTATGAAAACTTATAGAAGATACCACTCCTGATACTTGAGTCATCTTCGTCGTATCCTATGCCTATCCAGCCTGTTTGATCACCCAGGGGTTCTGTTAACTCAAGGATGGCATAGTCTGCTCCATGATTGTCCCAGTCTTTTATGGTATATATTTTGGCCACATCTGCACAGTCAAAGTATTTGTTTGGGGCGCCAGCATCATAAACTGGACACACAGCCATTCCATCAAACTCTTTTATGTTATTGTCAAAGTTGGACAGGCAATGAGCTGAAGTGAGCACATGACGTCGGCTTATCATTGAGCCAGAACAATTATTTCTAAGCGTGTCGTCTATTTCTACCATGGTCTTAACACTGGTTCTAATTGGGTATTCAAGAAGGTTCAGGTCAAGAGCTGCCTTTCGCTTATAAGTAAACTCACTATTGGGAAAGGTGTTTTTAGTAGGTGGTTCCTGTTTGAGCTTGGCAATGGGAAAGTTGCACAGACCATAATGGTGTGCACTGGAAGCTTTTGTAGGCAGGGTGTCAGGTGGTGGTAAAGTGATGGAGTCAGTGCTGTTGGACTTTAGGTCAAAGACCAACCAAGATTGTATTTGAGCACTGGAAGTAGTTGTACTGCAGGCAATTGTGATGCCCGCGATTAATTTAATAAAAGCATGTTTTCCGATACTGTTCATAACCATTAAAACTTAGAACAGCGAAACGGAGACAGATTGGGCTTAGTATATTTTGTATCTAAATTTTAAGAATCCAAGGGTGCTCTTTGCGCCTGTTTTACCCTTTGATACAGGAACAATGGCAATCCAAATGCGAGGCCAAAAAGCATGGTACAAAGCCATATCCATCCAATTCCCTTTATATTTTGTGCTTTGCTTTCATGAAAGCTCCAGATAAAAAAAATAAGTACGGCGATGAGTAGGTCAATAGCGAAAATCGATGCGATTCTATTGGCAAACATGCTACCAAAGGTTGCCATAGGATCTGCATAGAGTAAGATGTTTCCATGTTCAATAGATTCCAATAGTACCAGATAGTTTGGGGCAGCGAATCCTAAAATTGCGAGTACGAGGTATAGGGCTTTCATACTTTCTTGTTTAGGTCAAAAGTACTTTTAGCACCACCGCAGCGATCTTGACTTTGGTTAAGACCTTCGCTCCAAATAGCGTTTCTTTATTCTGCTAAGCGACTCCGGTTGTACACCTATGTAGGAGGCTATATGTTGTTGTGGTATTCTGCCAAAAATCCATGGACTCTCTTCCATAAGTTGACCGTATCTTTCTTCAGCTGAAAGCGTAAGTAGAGATTCAATAATTCGTTGATGAGCAATGAGTTCTTCTTCCATAATGGCCCTTGCAATACTCTCAAACTTCGGATCATATTGAAGTAAAGCCATGGAGGCTTCGGCATTAATCTCAATCAGCTTGCTCGTTTCAGCGGCTTCCAAGTTCACTTTTGAAGGCTTTTGCTTCACAAAGCTCTCATATGCACTTATAAAGACTCCTTCGGGATAGAAATAGGCTGTACGTTCCTCATGACCACGTAAATAGAATAGGCGAACAAAGCCTTCTACATTGAAATAAAATGATTGTGATACCTGTCCTTCCCTTAGAATAGAAGCTCCCTTTTCAAACGTTTTCAACTTCAATCGATTCCTGAGGAAAGACTTGTCCTCAGTGCTCAAGTGGACTTTTTCGTTCAAAAATTGAATGAACTTTTCCATAGAACAAAGTAACATAAGATGTGTGTACTCATTCCAAGGGACCCGGTGTTTGGAAGATCAATCCAGTAAATTCTCACTAGTATTATTTGGAGTTTATGAAATTGCTTAGTGCTCTGAGCAACCCTTTAAGTTCTGTATCCTGAGGGTTGCCTACAAATGGCTTAATGATAACGTAGTTTCCTGGATTGTCCTCAACCTTGTACAATGAGTTATCAACGATCAGCAGATTCTCCATAGAGAAGCCCATCCTTCTAATCTTTTCAAGTGGTTTAATGTTTTGGTACACTTTACTTTCCAAGTTACTCGTATCATATCTTTTTCGCATTTGCTTAACCCAACATTCTGATCGTCCCCAAATGAATTGAGGAGCCACTCCCGTAGGAAGAAGAGCTTGAGCAATGCTCTTTACATAAGTATCATCTGCCGATGACCAAATTGCCAGAGAAAATAGCCTGGAGCACTCAATTAGAAATTTTTCCAGGCCTGGTCTGTGATAAACGTAGTAGTCTGAGTACCGTTGATCCTCCTGACTATCTAAAGGTGTTTTGGTGGCGTGAATTAGTGTTTCGTCAAGGTCAAATATGACGAGTTTTGACGTGATAACAGCCATATAATAAGCCCTGTATTTGTCCTTCAAAATACGTAATTATAAGCATTTGTCGAAGGAAAATATGAGCTATTTACACTGCTAAATGTTCAGTTCGTCAATTGGTCCGAAACACCTGGACAGATCCAATTTGATTATTCCAGAAACCAGTGAGTGTAGTGGAAGACGTAATCGTGTAGCTCTTACCATTAAAGTTCGGGTTTTCAAATACAACCACTCGAACTCCCGAAGGCACTCTAATGGAGCTAATGCGGTTGTTCCAGGACTGATTTCCAGAAATATCGCAACTCCAATTGCCTGAAAGGGCTATAGACTGTCCTTGATAATTTGACTGGTCAAAGACTTCAATATGTGGGGAGATATGTTGAAGAGATTGAAAAGAAGCCCTCTGAACGATGCGAATGCTTCGAATATTATTTCTCCAAAGGTGATCATCATTCCCATTCCGACCATCCCAGTTATAAGTCAAACGCTTGTAATTACCTTCAAAATTGTTGTATTCATAAGCCCAAACTTCCCAACCATACGGAATTTGAATGCTCTCTATGCCAATAGGGGCTTCAGTATTCCAATCCTGGTTAACAAATATGCACTCTCCCTTAAAACCAGGCTCCTCAAATAATACCATGTTACTCCCAGTTGAAGGTGTTGCCAATGTTGTGGCATAGGCCACCGGTAACGGGGGTAATGCCGTTTTTCTAACCACTCTTATACTTTTTACCTTATCTCTCCAGTCATTTAGTGTAGGATCATTGCCGTCCCAACTGCTCGTGAGAACCTTATAGGGGCCTTCAAACAATTTGTTTTGGAACAGCCACACTTCCCAGCCTTCTGGCACGCCTATGCTTTCAATACCATACCATCCACCAAAGACCCAATCTTGCTTAATGCGAGCGTGCAGGCTCTTAAAATCGCGACCGCTATATAGGGTTACATAGCCTTCGATGGAAGCTCCTTTAAGGTCTCTGGCGCTGTATCGGGCATTAAGCCCATTTTTTTTGTCAATCCTTATGCTTTTAATCCTATCCTTCAGGCTGTCTCCTAAGTTACAGGACCTGGAAATCGTTTTTTGGGCGCCTTGGTATTCAATTTTAGTGAAAACAGTTACTACCCAACCAGGCGGGATACGGATACTTTTAATACCAAAAGAGGTTTCATATTCACGATCTTCTGAAAAGAAGGTATGTCGACCTTCCAAATTTGGTTCGCTGAATACAGCCACACCAAGGTCAATAATTTGTGCCTTGACGGGAGAAAGTAGGATGCAAAAAAAACAAGTTAGACAGAGTGTAAAGAGTTTCATATCATGGTTTTACCAATGCGTATCATAAGTAATACCAAAAAGACGACCTTCTCTCCGAGCTTCCAATTGTATGAGCCAGCAATCCAATTTGGGGAAAAGTGTTAATGGAACTTGTATGAATGCCTTTGGAAGTATGTTCATTTTTTAAGATATATCAGTGGCGTTTTCAATACAGCTCGCCGGCCCATGTGCTAGATCTCTCAATGAGTCTTTTAAGACCGATCCTTCTTAGCTTTGCCAAATGCTTAAAGACCAGATCAAAAACCTGTCAGAAGCCTTTTTTGAAGAAGTGCGGGAGTATAGACGGCACTTGCACATGCACCCTGAATTGTCCTTTAAGGAAAAGGAAACTGCTAAATACATTTCCGAAAGGCTGCAAAAAGAAGGAATTGGGTTTGAAGACAACTGGGTAGAGACTGGTATAGTGGCGACTATAGAAGGAAAGAACCCTGCTAAAAAGACGGTGATGCTGAGGGCCGACATTGACGCGTTACCTATTCAAGAGCTAAACGATGCTGTATACAAATCAAAGAATGAGGGTATAATGCATGCCTGTGGGCATGATGTACACACTTCTTCCATGCTGGGAGCAGCTCTTATTTTAAACGATCTCAGAGAAGAATGGGAAGGCACTGTAAAGATCATTTTTCAACCTGGTGAAGAGATGATACCTGGAGGTGCCAATTTGATGATTCAACAAGGACTTTTTGACCGGCATCCATCCAGTTCGATTTTAGGCCAACATGTGATGCCAGAGATTCCGGTAGGAAAGGTTGGTTTCAAGCCCGGAATGTACATGGCTGCCTGCGATGAGCTTTACATCAATGTGTACGGAAAAGGCGGTCATGGCGCTTTACCCTTTAGAACAGTAGATCCCATTGTTACGGCTGCCCAAATAATCATGGCCTTACAACAAATTCCCAGCAGGAAGGCAAATGCCTTGGACCCTACAGTACTAACCATTGGTTATATCGAAGGCTTGGGTTCTACCAATGTGATTCCTGATGTGGTGAAAATGAAAGGAACACTGCGAACCTATAACGAGGTGTGGAGGCAGGAAGCCCATGCACATATTCACAAGGTATGTGAAGGAGTAGCTCAGAGTATGGGTGCTACATGCGAAGTAGAAGTTAGAAAAGGGTATCCGCCGGTCAATAATGATGAACGGTTGACTCAAAACGCACAGGATGCAGCCATATCGTACATGGGGCAAGAAAATGTTATTGATCTTGAAATGAGGCCCACGGGAGAAGACTTTTCGTTTTATCAAAAGGAAATACCAGGGTGTTTTTACCGCCTGGGTACAGGAAATAAAGCCAAGGGCATTACGGCTGGAATACACAATCCTCATTTCGATATTGATGAAGATGCTCTGAAAACAGGAATGGGTTTAATGGCCTATCTGGCAGTAAATGAACTGACGAATGACTAGAACACTATTGCTGTTGTCAGTTCTGTTGGTTTCCTGCGGAGACACGGGGTTGAAACGAAAGCTTCCACCTATTGAAGAACCAAAACCCAAAACCACTGTTCCAAAAGAGCCTAAATACGTAAGCAAGTGGACCTACCAGCCCTTTGAAGGCATTGAAAATTGTGTAGACACCATTGCTTTTGATAGAAACGACAGTGGCTTTTATTACGCTTGTGAACGGGAAGTGAAACTACCGATTAACTATCACGAGAAGGGGGGAATGATAGGACTACAAGTGTGGGGACTTACGTCGGACCATCACGAAACACCAAAACTTGAGATCATCTCAAACTATACCATGCAGTTTTCCGGAGAAAATCAGTTGCTTGTAAGTGAAATTGAGCATTTGGAAGCGGAAGGTTTTAAAAAGGTTGATGCCGCCTTTGTAAAGCCGGTGTTCAAGAAAGTAGAGTAAAAGTTCTACTTCTTTCGATCAGAATAGCAACTGATCGAATTTGCGTTGATGACTTCTCAGGCTTAGCATAGGTCAATTATTTTGCGTTCACGAATTCGTTGAAAACAGTACTATCCATATTCACTCGATGTGCATTGGCATGGTCAATCATGTTTACATGTTCTGATGCCTTTGCACATTTTGTGTTACCCCTGGAGGTAAATGAAGTTTCCAATGACACATTGCAACTGCAACCAGGAGACACTTTATTGGTACTAGCGGGTGAGCGTGAATTTCTTACCCTAAAGGATTTTAAAGGAACGAAGGAGCAACCAATTCATATACTCAACAGTGCAGGCAAAGTCCTCATTCGTTCCACCAATCAGCTATATTATCAGCAGGGAATCAATGTCAAGCATTGTGAGCACATCAGGATTCTGGGCAACGGTGCAGCTGGTGTAAACTATGGCTTTGAAGTTGCGCAAACTCTCATCGGGTCGGGTATAGATATCAGGGAGTTAAGTGGTGCGGTTGAAATTGCATATACAGAAGTTCATCATACTCATTTTGCAGGAATTATAGCAAAAGATGATCCCGACTGCTCCGGACGTTTTAATAGGGAGAACTTCCTTATGAAGCCACTTTATTTGCATCATAACTATATTCATCATACAGGAGGAGAGGGGCTCTATTTAGGAAGTACTGCCTATGAAGGAGTAACTACCGTTTGCAATGAGAAAAAAATAGTATTAAAGCCGCACCTTATTGAACGTATTGAGTTGGCCTTTAACAGGTTTGAGTTTACTGGGCGGGAAGCCATACAGGTATTTTCTGCTTTGGGGAAAGTATGGGTGCATCACAATCAAATTGAACAATACGCCATGAACCTAGAAGCCAGTCATAGCAACGGGATTACGCTGGGGCTTGGAACCTATGGAGAAGCTTCACACAATCGGATATCAAGCGGGTATGGACATGGTCTCGCAGTAGCAGGAAACAGCTGGCAAATTCACAACAATCTTATAGTAGATGCTGGTAACCTTAGTAGTACTGACGGCAAAATCCTGGCTTGTGGTATGTACATTGACGAAGCACATCTTGAACAGGGTGAAGGTACTGTGGTGGCCAATAACACCATAGTACGTAGCAGGCACAATGGGCTTAGGTTGGTAGCCAACGGTTTGAAGAAAGGTGATGATAAATGGACTCTTCAGCTCGTTAACAACCTCTTTGCCAGCTGGGGCACCGGAAGTTTAGTATATGGCTCAAAAGATACCGTTCCAGTTTATTTATGGAAATTTTCACGGGCTCTGGTGAGAGCACAGCTCAATTTTAAGAAGCTGTATATGGCAGGTTTTGTAGATGTCGCAATGGGAAATTTCTCCTTATCAGGAACGTCCAAGGCTCTTAATATGGGGGTGCCCTTAGGGGAGTCTATAAATGAGACCGATTTTGAAGGAAGACAAAGAACGATTGGAGCTTTTGTTGATGTGGGTGCCTATGAGCACCCTGTTGTTATTTCAAATCGGAAACAGGGGTATTTGGGAAGTTGTAAGCAGGTGTTTTATCCTGAAATGGCCTCAATAAGTGGTAAGGAAATTGAACATGAGCCAGGAGATACCTTCTGCCTTGCGAGGGGAAATTGGTCATTGCTGAAAATTAGTAATTTTCAAGGAAGTGATGAGTTACCAGTGGTGTTTACCAATTATGATGGGCGTTTGCAGTTTACCAATGCCCACGTAGGCTTACAACTTGAAGAGCTTAGGCATGTAACCTTTTCAAGGATTAATGCTGATAGTGCGCCATGGTACTTTAGTAAAATTCGTGGGGATGCAGTGGTTTTAAGAAGCAGTGAAAGTGTGTACTTATCGCGCCTTTCAGTAAATGAAGTAAACAATTATGGGATAAGGATTTCCAGATCAAAACAAGACAGTGCCTTAGGTATTCAGAATTCCATGAAGAATTTTGAACTAAGTCATTCGCGCTTCTCTGGAATAGAAGGTTGGTGGTCGGTGTACCTTCAGGGAACAGATGATCAGCTGTTTCAAAATATCAATTTGCATCACAATAGCTTTTACAACAATGGCAAAGGAGGCGCCATTAATGTTGGACAAGTACGGGGCAAAATAGAAGTTTGGAAAAATGAGTTTGGCAATCATGCAAATACGATATTACGGTTTGAGCACTGTGAGTCACTCAATCTATTTGCCAATAAGCTGAGCAACTGTTCAACAAATGCATTGACACTGCATGGGCTAGAGCAAGTCTACGTTCACAACAACGTACTGGAATCAGCTCTTGGCAACCTGAATAGTTTGCTACGAGTGGAAATGGCAGCCCAACCGATAGACGAATTTCACCTGGTAAATAACACCGTAATTCTTACTGAAAGCCCATTTATTCAGGGAGAAGTTTTGGGAGATCAACAGGTTTACAACAACTTATTGGTACTGAAGGGGAGTAGTGATGTAAGACCGTTTTTGGATATAGAAGTAGGTGCCAATTTGATACTTACGGAAGGCTGGCAAAGAGAGTTTGTAGGTTTTGATTCTGGGGATTATAGACCAATGTTAGGTTCCCGGGCTCATTGCTTAGGATCGGAAATTAGTCTTGATTTTATGCGTCTGGACTTTACACTTAAGAGTCGCTTTGGAAAGACCACAATGGGGGCTTTTAGCCTTTCTTCAAAAAGTAGTACGTCACTTTCATTTGAGAACACTATTGTTTATCCCAATCCGGCTTCTCATACATTGCAAGTTGAGCTGGATAGTGAACCTGTTTCGCCCTTGCCCTTTGAAGTATTGGGGACAAATGGTGATTTGATAACAAAGGGAGTGTTCTCTTTATGTATTAATGAAGTCCAGCTGTACGGTCTTTCTCATGGTCAATACTACCTGATACTGCATCACGAGCAACACAATGAAGTCATTCATTTCGCTGTAGTCCGTAATTAAACGGCTTCCAAAACTTCTTGAATGAGCTTATGCATACGCTCACTTCCATCCTTTAACACTTCACCTGTAATACGATTGGCCAATCCCATGCAAACGCAGGTGCTATCATGTCCCAGGGCGGTAGCCATACCAAACAGCCCCGAAGACTCCATTTCGAAATTCACAAACTTGAGCCCCTCATCTTCAAACTGTGTGAGTTGCTGAATAAAGTCCGGATGTTTTAGCGGAACTCTTATGTGACGTCCCTGAGGCCCATAGAAGCCAGGAAGTGTAGCAGTCATTCCTATATGTCGTTCCGGAACATCAATGGCAAACTCACCTTGTGGCGCACCCACATAAAAGGGTAAGTCAATTCCATGCGTGCCTAAATGTGATTTGAGCTTGTTTTTGAGTTGGTAAGACTCATAGCTTTCATCTGCCTTGTAGAAATGCATAAGCGCGTCAAAACCAATAGAGTATTGCGAACGAATAAAGGCACCAGGTGGAATGTTCTCCTGAAGAATGCCGCAAGTACCTAGTCTAATAAATCTAAGCTTGCGCTTTTCTTCTAGTTCAACCCTCTTTTCAAGGTCAATACTCGCCAGAAAATCCAGTTCGCTAACTACAATGTCAAGATTGTCGGTGCCAATTCCTGTTGAAACAATACTCACCCGTTTGTCTCCAAACGAACCAGTAATACTTACAAACTCTCTATTGGCGCGCTCAAATTCAATGTCGTTGAGCTCAGCACCAATTTTGGCCACCCTTCCAGGGTCTCCCACTAAAACAATTCGGTCAGCAACTTCATGTGGCAGTAAGTCCAGATGAAATACAGCGCCGCGGCTGTTTAATATGAGTTCTGACGGCTTGAATGACATACCTGTACCATTTGAGCTTCAATAATACAGGATCGAAACGGTTCCTACTTATAGCGCTTGTTAAACTCTTCTAATCCTTCTCTAAGGTACTTTTCATATTCCTTGTCGTCAGGAGTATAGGCTATAGGCTTGTCAACCAAAAGCTCTTCGTCAGGCCCAAGTAGTACGTAGTAAGGCTGTGAATTGCGTCCATACTTGGCCGCTTCCATATAGGCCCATTTGTCACCATAGGTCTTGATTTTGAACTCCTTGCCAAACAAATCCTTTGTGGTGCGTTCGTCGGCAGGTAATTTCTTTTTATCGTCTACGTAGAGTGATATTACCACGTAATCATTTCTCAGAATTCTATCAATGTTGGGTAACAACCACACGTTTTCCTCCATTTTACGGCAATTCACACAAGTGTAACCTGTAAAATCAAGGAAGATAGGCTTGTTGTGTTCCTTGGCATAGGCAAGTCCTTCATCATAGTCGTGAGAGCAATTAAGTCCATTTGGGCAATGCCCCATATCGACAAAGGAAGGTTGATCCATGCTCGCCACAGCACCACCGCCGCCACCATTGAGGCCTCTTCGCATCCAGCCTATATCTTCAACATTGGTTTTGGGCGGAGCTAGTCCGCTCATAAGTTTTAATGGAGCTCCCCACAGGCCTGGAATTAAATACACAGCAAATCCAAAGGCGAAGATGGAGAGTATAACTCTTGGTACCGAGATATAAGGAAGGTCAGTGTCGTGACTGAATTTGAGTTTCCCAATCAAATAGGCTCCAATCATCATGAAAATAACTATCCATAGTGAAATGAATACTTCCCGGCTTAAGATACCCCAGTGGTAGGCAAGGTCAACATTGGAAAGGAATTTTAAGGCTAGTGCCAATTCGGCAAGACCAAGCACCACTTTCACTGAGTTGAGCCAACCACCTGATTTAGGTAGGTTGGTAAGCCATGAAGGGAAGATGGCAAACAAGGTAAAAGGCAAAGCAAGTGCAGTGGAGAAACCTAGCATACCTGCAATAGGTCCTGCAGCGTTTCCTCCATTTGCCGCAATTACCAGAAGGTTACCAATAATGGGACCGGTACATGAAAAGGATACCACGGCTAGGGTAAAGGCCATGAAGAAAATACCAATGAGTCCTCCTTTATCTGCTTGTTGGTCGGACTTGTTTACTAAGGCTGAAGGCAAGGTTATTTCAAAAGCACCCAGGAAAGATGCTCCGAAAATGACGAATACTGCAAAGAAAATGATGTTCATGATGGCGCTACTGGCCATTTGGTTCATTACATCAACACCAAATACTGCGGTAAGGATAAAGCCAATGGCTGTATAGATAACGATAATAGAAATACCATAAAGGATGGCATTTGATATTCCCTTTGCTTTATTTCCTGATTGCTTGATGAAGAAGTTTACCGTCATCGGAATCATTGGGAATACGCAGGG